>Ga0209594_1000059_pt1 | contig 87560 bp, 83 predicted proteins | sample AshMeaCrysSpring_FD_184126 | JGI IMG/M metagenome (GOLD analysis project Ga0209594, IMG submission 184126) | Groundwater microbial communities from Big Spring, Nevada to study Microbial Dark Matter (Phase II) - Ash Meadows Crystal Spring... | ecosystem: Environmental > Aquatic > Deep subsurface...
GAACGAGGAGAAGGACAAGCTCTCCACCCGCTCACTGGCCTCCTTGCAGGTGCTGTACTTCGAGGAAGTGGTGGAGGAGAAGCTCTGGCAGCCGACCTTCATCTGCGAACACCCGGTGGAGATCTCGCCCTTGGCGCGCGCCAGCGACACCCGCCCGGATGTCACCGAGCGCTTCGAGCTCTACATCACCGGCCGCGAGTTCGGCAACGGCTTCTCCGAATTGAACGACGCCGAGGAACAGGCGTCCCGCTTCCACAGCCAGGTCGCGGCCAAAGACAGCGGCGACGACGAGGCCATGTTCTTCGACCACGATTTCGTGCGTGCACTTGAATACGGCATGCCGCCCACCGGCGGCTGCGGCATCGGCATCGATCGCCTGATGATGCTGCTGACCGACAGCCCGAGCATCCGCGACGTCATCCTCTTCCCGGCACTGCGCCGCGAAGGCTGAGCCGGCCCCGGACGGCGGCGCCGTCTGCTCAAGCCGTCAGCAGCAACTGACGCTCACGGCCGACGACAAAGACGCGCATCACGCCCGCCATGCGGTCGGCCTGTTCCTTCAGGCTGGCCGAGGCGGCCGTGGCCTGCTCCACCAGCGCGGCGTTCTGCTGCGTCATCTGCTCCAGCTGCCCCATGGACTGGTTGACGCCGCCGATCTCGCCCGACTGGTGGCTGGCCTCCTGCGTGATGGCCTCGATCATCTGGCTGACCTCGGCCACCTGACGCACGATCTGCGCCATGGCGCTGCCGGCGTCCTGCACCAGGCGTGAGCCGCTCTCGACCTCACTGCGACTGTTCTCGATCAGCGTCCTGATCTCGCGCGCAGCCTCGGCCGAGCGCTGCGCCAGCGCACGCACCTCGCCGGCCACCACGGCAAAGCCGCGCCCTTGCTCGCCGGCCCGCGCGGCTTCCACCGCGGCATTGAGCGCCAGGATGTTGGTCTGGAAGGCGATGCTGTCAATCACCGCCGTGATGTCCGCAATGCGGCCACTGGAGGCCTGAATGCCGGCCATGCTGCTCACCACCTGCTCGACCAGCGTGCCGCCCTGCTGCGCCGAGCTGGCAGCGGCATTGGCAATGCGGCTGGCGGTCTGTGCCGATTCGGCCAGCTTGCGCACCGTGCCGGTCAGCGCGTCGAGCGAGGCGGCCGCTTGCTGCAGGCTGGCCGCGGCACGCTCGGTGCGCGTGCTCAGGTCCAGATTGCCGCTGGCGATTTGCGCGCTGGCATCGGTGATGCTGAGCGCCGCCTGCCGCACCTCCAGCACCATGGCCTGCAAGGAGGTCACCATGGCATTGAAGTCGGTCGACATGCGACCCAGCTCATCGTCGGTCTGCACCGCCACCGTCTGCGACAGGTCGCCAGCTTGCACCCGGGTGATGCCGGCCGTGAGTTGTTCCAGTGGCTGGCGGATGCGCGCCAGCAGGCGCAGGCCCAAGGCCACGCCGCTGACCACGGCGATCGGCATGCCCAGCAGCACGATCCAGGTCAGTTGGCTCACGGCGGTGTTGATCTCCTCGCCACCGGCCTGGGTGTGGGCACGGTTCTGCGCCATCGCCTGGCCGATCAGCGTTTCGGCCGCCAGGGCCGCTTGCACCGGCTGCTGGATTTCTTCCTCGAACACGGCCTGATCCAGGATGTCCTGCCGTTCGATCTTGCCGATGATGGCACCAACCGCCGTGGCGTACTGCGCCTGACGGGCCTGGCCGTCCTGCAGCAACTGCCTGAGCGCCGACACCGGTTCGGCGGCGATCGCGTCCTGCAGCAGTCGCGCCACCTCGGCATTGTTCTTCTTCCATTCGCCCAGGCGCTGCGGCACGCGTTCCATCTTCATCAGCAGGTCGATGGAAATGTCCTTCTCGGCCCGCCGCACCTTGAGCAGGTGCTCCTGGATGGCTGCCAGACGCACCAGTTGCGCCAGGTCGGTGTCCACGGTTTGGTGCGCCTGCGTCTGGATGCTGTGCACGCCGAAGGCGGTGAATCCGCCCACCGCCAGAAACAGGCCGACCAGCACGGCGATGGTCAACCCGATGCGCTGCACCAGCGTCAGCTTTATGCCCAACATACCCTTCTCCCTGTGCAAGCCGTGATGGCACGACTCTCGACTGCGATCGGGAAAAGTTTATGACGCGAGGATTTCAGTTCTGTGACACGCCTGGTACCAAAAGGGGTATCAGCTCAAGGCATCAGGTCGAGCGCATGCATGTAAGCCGGGCTCACCATCAGCTCGTCCCACTGCGGCGCCGACGTCGCTGGCAGCAAGGCCTGGCGACGCGCCTCGCTGGCATCGTCGGGCTGCCAGCGGCCCTTGAGCAGCGCTTCGCTCAAGCCGTCGATCAGCTCGTCCACCGCCGCGCCCTTGCCGAGCGACTGGTTGCACAACAGCACCAGGTCGCAGCCGGCGTTGAGGGCCGTCACGGCGGCTTCGGTGTAGCTGACCTCGCGGCCGTCGATCAGGCGCGCACCGGCCATGCTGAGGTCGTCGCTGAACACCGCGCCGTTGAAACGCAGGCGGGCGCGCAGGATGTCGCCCAACCACTTGGCCGAGAAGCCGGCCGGCCGGCTGTCAACCTTGGGGTAGATCACGTGCGCCGGCATCACGCTGTCCAGCGTGGTGCTGAGCCAGCCGTAAGGTGCCGCGTCCTCGGCCAGGATGGCCTTGAGGCTGCGCCTGTCGACCGGGATCTCGGTGTGCGAGTCGGCCTTGACGAAACCATGGCCGGGAAAGTGCTTGCCGCAACTGGCCATGCCTGCCGAGCGCAGGCCGTGCATCAGGCTCTTGGCCAGCAGCGTGACCACACGCGGGTCGCGTGCAAACGAGCGATCGCCGATGACGCCGCTCTCACCGTAGTCCAGATCCAGCACCGGCGTGAAGCTGAAGTCCACACCGCAGGCGCGCAACTCGGCCGCCAGCACATAACCGCAGGCACTGGCCGCATTGGTCGCCGCCAGGGGGTCCTTCATCCACTGCTCGCCCAGCGCCCGCATGGGCGGCAGGTGAGTGAAACCGTCAGTACGGAAGCGCTGCACGCGCCCGCCTTCGTGGTCGACGCAGATCAGCAGATCGCGGCGCACCTTCTTGATGTCCCGGCACAACGCGCTCAGTTGTGCACGATCCTGCCAATTGCGGGCGAACAGGATGATGCCGCCGACCAGCGGGTGCTTCAGGCGCCGGCGGTCGGTCTTGGTGAGGCTCAGGCCGGCGATGTCGATGATCAGGGGTGCGTGCATGGTATTCCTCAGATGCTATTTATTTGATAGCTGTTCGCGCTTATATATAAAGGGCAAGGCTCAGTTTTTCTCGACAACCACGAAGCTGGCCGCATAGTCGGATTCGTCGGTCACGCTGACCTGGGCGCTCAACCCCCGGGCTTCGAACCAGGCCTTGAGTTCGCCGTGCAGCACGATGGCCGGCTTGCCGCTGGGCAGCTTGCTGATCTCACACGAGCGCCAGGTCATAGGCATGCGCATGCCCAGACCGATCGCCTTGGAAAAGGCTTCCTTGGCGGAAAAGCGGGTCGCCAGGTAGCGGATGCCGCGCTCGGGCCAGCGTGCGCTGCGCGCCTGCCAGGTGGCGTATTCGGCCTCGCTCAAGATCTTGCGCGCAAAGCGCTCGCCGTGCCGCTCCAGGCTGGCACGGATACGGCGCACGTCGCAGATGTCGGTGCCGATGCCGTAGATCAATTTCCGGCGTCCTCAATACAGCGCAGATAGTCCTGCACCGTCGCGGCATAGCCGAGCTCCAGCGCATCGGCCATCAGCGCGTGGCCGATCGACACCTCGGCCACACCGGGCACGCGACGCAGGAACTCGGTGAGGTTGTCGCGGTTCAGGTCGTGGCCGGCATTCACGCCCAGACCGGCGTCGAGCGCGGCTTGCGCCGCGGCCGCGTAGCGCTGCAGTTGCGCCTCCTGACTGGCATGGCCCCAGGCCGCGGCATAGGGCTCGGTGTAGAGCTCCACCCGGTCGGCTCCCGCTGCCTTGGCCAACGCCATCTGCTCAGGCACCGGGTCCATGAACAGGCTCACGCGCACACCCAGCGCCTGGCATTCGGCAATCAGCGGCCGCAGGCGCTCGGCATCCTGCGGAAAAGTCCAGCCATGGTCACTGGTGAACTGGCCTTCGGCATCGGGTACGAAGGTGGCTTGCTGCGGGCGGACCTGGCGGATGAAATCCATCAGGTTATGGAACGGATTGCCCTCGATGTTGTACTCGCGCCCCGGCCAATCCTGCATCAACGCGGCCAGGTCGAACACGTCCTGGGCGCGGATGTGGCGCTCGTCCGGCCGCGGGTGCACGGTGATGCCATACGCACCCGCCTGCAGGCACAGCGTGGCCGCGCGCGTGACGCTGGGGATGCCGAGGTGGCGCGTGTTGCGCACCAGGGCGACCTTGTTGACGTTGACGGAAAGAGCAGTCTTCTTGTTCATAGGGATTGCAGATCGACCATCATCTGCCGGGTGCGCAGCGTGGTCACGCCGCAATGGTAATTGAGCAGGGTGCGCAGTTGTGGCTTGAGCTCGCCCATCATGGCGGCGCAAGCGCGCAGCGTGTCGGTGAACGGCGCACCGGGCTGCAAGGCTTGCTGCAGCATCTGCCATTGCGCGCCAGTCAGGCTGGCGCGGTCGTTGTCGCTGCTGGCGCGCAGGCCACCTTCGGGCACCAAGGTGTAGGCCGCCGTCTCGTCCAATGGTGCCAGCGTCAGCGTCTGGCGGTCGAGCTGTGGCAGCAGGCCGATCTCACGCAGCAGCAGCAGCTCGAAGGTGCGCAGCGCCGCCTGCAGCACCTCGCCATGCTCGGACGCCAGGACCCGCACGACGGACGCATAGACGTCGAACAGCGCCGGATGCGGATCGTCGCGCGCCAGCAGCTGCATCAGCAGCTCATTGAGGTAATAGCCCGACAGCAGCGCCTCGCCGGTGGGCATGACATGCCCGCCCAACCACTCGGCACTCTTGAGCGTGCGCACTTCCGACTCGCCACCGTAGCTCAGCTGCAGCGGCTGCAGCGGCAGCAGCACCGGCCGGAAGCTGGAACTCGGCCGCTTCGCGCCCTTGGCCACCAACGCAATGCGCCCGTGGTGGCGTGTGAACACATCCAGGATCAGGCTGGTCTCGCTCCAGTCGTAGCGATGCAGCACAAAGGCCGGTTCGTCTGAAATGCGCTTGGTGGCCATAACCCAATGCCGCTCGGATTACGGATCGCAGGTGGGCCAGGAAGTATTCGCGGGAAACGCCGTGGAACCGGCTTTGCCGGGCCACTGGCGTTGCCCCCTTGACGGGGGGGGCGAAGCGACACGCAGTGCGCGTAGCCTGGGGGGGAGCCTATTCATACCCGAAAGATCGGACGCGCGCCTCGTCATCCGCCCAGCCCGAACGCACCTTGACCCAGAGCTCCAGAAAGACCTTGGCGTCCATGAGCTTCTCCAGTTCGACGCGTGCCTCGGTACCGATGCGCTTGATGCGCTCACCCTTGTCGCCGATCACCATGGCCTTGTGGCCGTCGCGCTCGACGACGATGGTCGCGGCCAGGCGCACCAGGCGCTTCTGGCCTTTCTTCTGCGGCGCTTCTTCCTCGAACTTCTCGATCACGACCGTCGAGGTGTAGGGCAACTCGTCGCCGGTCAGGCGGAACAGCTTCTCGCGCACGATCTCGCTCGCGAGGAACTTTTCGCTGCGGTCGGTCAGCTCGTCCTCGTCGTACCACCAGTCCTGCTCGGGCAAGTACTTGGCACAGATGGCAAACAGGCGCTCGATGTCTTTCGGGTTCTTAGCCGACATCGGCACGATCTCGGCCGCCAGCAGGCGCTGTTGCATCTCCTGCAGCCAGGGCGCGATCTCGGCACGGCGGTGCACGGTATCAAGCTTGTTGGCGATCAGCAGCACCGGCACGCCCTCGCCCAGCAGATTGAGTACGCGCTCGTCGGCCTGATTGAACTGGCCGGCCTCGACCACGAACAGCACCAGGTCCACATCGCCCACGGCACCCAGCACGGTCTTGTTGAGCGAGCGGTTCAGCGCGTTGGCATGGCGCGTCTGGAAGCCCGGCGTGTCGACGAAGACAAACTGCGTGCCCCCCACGGTGCGGATGCCGGTGATGCGGTGGCGCGTGGTCTGCGCCTTGCGCGAGGTGATGCTGATCTTCTGTCCCACCAGCGCATTGAGCAGGGTGGACTTGCCGACGTTGGGCTTGCCGATGATGGCCACCAGGCCGCAGCGGTGGGGCCCGGCCTCACCCTCATTCAGATCTTCAGCGCCCACCGGATCAGTGTCACCCGCCCCTGTATTCATAGCATTCATCCTTGGCCCTGGGCCTTGAGCGCCTGCAGCATGGCCGCGGCAGCCGCCTGCTCGCCAGCGCGGCGCGAACCGCCGATGCCGCGCTCGACGCGCTGCAGCTCGGCCACTTCACACTCGACATCGAAGGTCTGCTTGTGCGCCACGCCCAGCGTGGCCACGACGCGGTAGACCGGCAGCTTCATCTTGCGGCCCTGCAGCCATTCCTGCAACTCGGTCTTGGCGTCCTTGGCGCTGGCCTGCATCTGCGGGTTGATCTCCACCGCCCGGAACAGGCGCTGCACCAGCGCCTGCGCCGCCGGGTAGCCAGCGTCAAGGTAGACCGCGCCAATCACCGCCTCCAGCGCATCGGCCAGGATGGACGGCCGCTTGTGGCCGCCGGAGCGCACTTCGCCCTCACCGAGCCGGATCTCGCCCGGCAAGCCAAGATCGACCGCCAGCTGGTGCAAGGTGTCCTGCTTGACGAGGTTGGCGCGGATGCGCGACAGGTCACCCTCGGGCAGCGCGCTCAGGCGCTCGTACAGCAGGTGCGCCACGGCGAGGTTGAGCACCGAGTCGCCGAGGAATTCGAGCCGTTCGTTGTGGTCGGCCGAGAAGCTGCGGTGCGTGAGGGCGCGCGTCAGCAGCGTCGGATTGGAAAATTCATGCTGCAAGCGGGTTTGCAGCGCAGTCAGGCCATCGGTCACGGGCGGGGCTTACTTGCTACGGCCGCTGTATTTCAGCGTCAGCCAGGCCGGGCCAGCCAGATGGATCTCGCGCTGGTAGGCGAAGCTCACGACCACCTTGTCACCCTCCTTGGTGACCTCGATGTCCCGGCCGCTGATGGACTTGATGTCGTCGATCTGGGCTGCCTTGTCGAACAGGGCCCGCACCTCGGCGACCGAGCCGCCGTCACGCGCCTTGTTGGCGGCCTTCTGCACGGCCTGGTACTCGACCAGCGTCGGCACCACCTGGGCAGCCACGACGCCAACCGCGGCCAGCACGGCCGCGACAAAGATCAGGCCCAGAAAGGTGATGCCGCGCTGTCGCGACTTGAGTTGTCCTGCCATCGCTTCCCCCATTGAAGCCACTTCAGTTGAACGAGCCGATGCGCTTGAGGTTGCCGAAGTTCATCCAGACAAAGAAGGCCTTGCCGACAATGTTCTGGTCGGGCACGAAGCCCCAGAAGCGCGAATCGAGCGAATTATCGCGATTGTCGCCCATCATGAAGTAGTGACCTTCGGGCACCTTGCACACCACGCCCTCGATGCTGTAGCGGCAGTTCTCGCGGTGCGGGAACTCCTCCACGCCGGGGATGAAGGCGGGGCGGTCGTCGTCGGTCAGGATGCGGTGCTTGACCGCGCCCAGCGACTCCTCGTACTGCTTGAAATAGCGCATGGCGCTCTCGTCAAAGAACTCGGGCACGGCGTTGGTGGCCACCGGCTGGCCGTTGATGGTCAGGCGCTTGTTGAGGTAGGCCACCTCATCGCCCGGCACGCCCACCACGCGCTTGATGTAGTCCAGGCTGGGCTTGGGCGGATAGCGGAACACCAGCACCTCGCCGCGCTGCACCGGCTTACCTTCGGTGATCTTGGTGTTGATCACCGGCAGGCGCACGCCGTAGTGGAACTTGTTGACCAGGATCAGGTCGCCCACCAACAGGGTGGGGATCATGGAGCCGGACGGGATCTTGAACGGCTCGAACAGGAAGGAGCGCAGCAGGAAGACGATGGCGATCACCGGGAACAGGCCGGCGGTCCAGTCCAGCCACCAGGGCTGCATCAGCAGCTTCTCGCGTGCCGGCGCCAGGTCGCTGTCAACCTGGGTGATGCCCATCTTGGCGAGCTCGGCCTGGCGCTGCTGCCCCTCGGCGGCCAGCTTGGCCGCAGCCGCCTGGCGCTGCGGCAGGAAATAGAAGCGCTCGGCCAGCCAGTACACGCCGGTGACCACGGTGGCCATGAACAGCAGCAGCGCGAAGTTGCCTTCGATGACGCCGAAGTACCAGGAGCCGGCGTAACCGACAAAGGCGGCCAGGATGATGGCGGTCAGGAACTGCATCATTCCTCCACCTGCAGGATGGCGAGGAAGGCTTCCTGCGGCACCTCGACCGAACCGATCTGCTTCATGCGTTTCTTGCCTGCTTTCTGTTTCTCGAGGAGCTTGCGCTTGCGGGTGATGTCACCGCCGTAGCATTTTGCCAGCACGTTCTTGCGCAGCGCCTTGATGTTCTCGCGCGCGATGATGTTGGCGCCGATGGCAGCCTGGATCGCCACGTCGAACTGCTGGCGGCTGATGATCTCGCGCATCTTGGCCGCCACCGCGCGGCCACGGTAGGCCGCCTGGGTGCGGTGCACGATGATGGACAAGGCATCGACCTTCTCGCCGTTGAGCAGGATGTCGACCTTCACCACGTCGGACGGCCGGTACTCCTTGAACTCGTAGTCCATGGAGGCGTAGCCGCGGCTCACGCTCTTGAGCTTGTCAAAGAAGTCCAGCACGATCTCGCCCAGCGGCAGCTCGTAGGTCAGCATCACCTGGCGGCCGTGATAGGCCATGTTGAGCTGCACGCCGCGCTTCTGGTTGGCCAGCGTCATGACCGGGCCGACATACTCCTGCGGCATGTACAGGTGCACGGTGACGATGGGTTCGCGGATTTCCTGGATCTTGCTCTGCTCGGGCATCTTGGACGGGTTCTCCACCATGATGACTTCGCCATCGCCCTTGACCACCTGGTAGACCACGCTGGGAGCGGTGGTGATCAGGTCCTGATCGAACTCGCGCTCCAGGCGCTCCTGCACGATCTCCATGTGCAGCAGGCCGAGGAAGCCGCAGCGAAAGCCGAAGCCCAGCGCCTGCGACACCTCGGGTTCGAAATGCAACGACGCATCGTTGAGCTTGAGCTTTTCCAGACTGTCGCGCAGCGCGTCGTACTGGTTGGCCTCGGTCGGGTACAAGCCGGCAAACACCTGCGGCTGGATTTCCTTGAAACCGGGCAGTGCCTCGGTGGCCGGGCCCAGGTTGTTGGGCAACTTCTTCTCCAGCGTCACGGTGTCGCCCACCTTGGCGGCCGTCAGTTCCTTGATGCCGGCAATGATGTAGCCCACCTCGCCCGCTTCCAGGCTGTCGCGCGGCTGGTTGGCCGGGGTGAACACACCCAGGCTGCCGGCTTCGTACACGGCATTGGTGGCCATCAGCTTGATGCGCTCGTTCTTCTGCAGCCGACCGTCGACCACGCGCACCAGCATCACCACGCCGACGTAGCTGTCGAACCAGCTGTCGATGATCATGGCACGCAGCGGTGCGTCCGACTTGCCCTTGGGCGCCGGGATCTTGGCCACGATGGCCTCCAGGATGTCGTCCACGCCCAGGCCGGTCTTGGCCGAGCAGGGAATGGCGTCGGTGGCGTCGATGCCGATCACGTCTTCGATCTCTTCCTTGGCGCGGTCCGGGTCGGCCTGCGGCAGGTCCATCTTGTTGAGCACCGGCACCACCTCGACACCGAGGTCGAGCGCGGTGTAACAGTTGGCCACCGTCTGCGCTTCCACACCCTGGGAGGCATCGACCACCAGCAGCGCACCTTCGCAGGCGGAGAGTGAGCGGCTCACTTCATACGAGAAGTCCACGTGGCCGGGCGTGTCGATCAGATTGAGGTTGTAGACCTGGCCATCGCGGGCCTTGTATTGCAGCGCAGCGGTCTGCGCCTTGATGGTTATCCCACGCTCTTTCTCGATGTCCATCGAGTCGAGCACCTGCGCTTCCATCTCGCGTTCTTCGAGTCCGCCGCAACGCTGGATCAGACGATCGGCCAGCGTCGATTTGCCATGATCAATGTGCGCAATGATCGAAAAATTTCTGATGTGCTTCATCAACGGAAACGCTTAAGTGATTGAATTAAAACGGCGCAGAAAAGAAAAAAGGGCGCGTCGGATTGAGACGCGCCCTGAACCAACAATCTATGGCAACTGCGATAGTTGGAGCTTCATTGTAGGCAAAAAGCCTGCTCCGTACAGTCGAAAAACCAGTCGCCAAGGGTCGTTGCAGCGCGGCAACAAGCCATTTATGCACAACTTATCAACATATTTGGATGGACAGCTTCTGGACAACTTGTGGGTGATCTGTGGATCGTCCCAAGCCGTCATGACACCATCTCGTATCGTGGACTTCCAGCTTTTTTATATGCCAGTATTCGACGATCAGAAGACTCCATTCTAACCATTTTCGTTAGTTAAATTATCAAAAGTTAGCATTCACCAACAAATTTGCGGTTGATGATCACCACGAAAAATTTTTTAAAAAATTTTTTCCTGGCTCTCCAACTGAACAAAACCCCCAAACCCGACTTGGGGTTGGGGGTTTTGGCGTCCGCCAGCGGCGTTCAGCGTGCCGGACGGATCACCGCGTACTGCGCCCAGTCGCCGCGACGGAACAGCACCTGGATGGGTTTGTTCTTCTCCAGCCGTCCCAGCACCGCTTCGAAATCGCGCACATTCGCCACCTCGACATTGGCCAGCGCGAGGATGACGTCGCCCTCGCGCAGGCCGGCGCGGGCCGCCGCCTCGGTGGCGGCGTTCACCAGTACACCGCCCTTGAGCTTGAGGTCCTTCTTCTGCGCGTCGCTCAGATCGCTCACCATCAAGCCCAGGCTCTGCGCGGCGCCACTGGGGCGCGGCTTGTCTTCGCGCTGCTGGGCGCGGGCCGGCTTGTCGGCCTCGACCTCGCCAATGGTGATGCTCAGCTCCTTGGCGCTGCCGCGGCGGAACACCGTGAGCGTGCTGCGCGTGCCGGGTTTGGTGTTGCCCACCAGACGCGGCAGGTCGGTGGAGCGTTCGATCGCCTTGCCGTCGAAGCGGATGATGATGTCGCCGGCCTCCACGCCCGCCTTCTCGGCCGGCGAACCGGGTTCGACGCCACGCACCAGCGCGCCCTGCGGCTTGCCCAGGCCAATGGCCTCGGCCACGTCCTTGCTGACCTGGTCGATCTGCACGCCGATGCGTCCGCGGGTCACGCGGCCGCTGGCACGCAGCTGCTCGCTCACGCGCATGGCTTCGTCGATCGGGATGGCAAAGGCAATGCCCATGTAACCGCCCGAGCGGGAATAGATCTGGCTGTTGATGCCCACCACCTCGCCGCGCATATTGATCAGCGGGCCGCCCGAGTTGCCGGGGTTGATGGCCACGTCGGTCTGGATGAAAGGCAGGTAGTCACCGGTGTCGCGCTGTTTGGCGCTCACGATGCCGGCCGTCACCGAGTTCTCCAGCCCGAAGGGCGAGCCGATGGCCATGACCCACTCGCCGACCTTCAGGCGGTTGACGTCGCCGATCTTCACCGCCGGCAGGCCGTTGGCCTCGATCTTCACCACCGCCACGTCGGTACGCTTGTCCGCACCGACCAGGCGCGCCTTGAACTCGCGCTTGTCGGTCAGCGTGACCAGCACCTCGTCAGCGCCGTCCACCACATGGGCATTGGTCATGATGAAACCGTCCGCCGACAGGATGAAGCCGGAGCCGACACCGCGCGGCTGCTCCTCCTGCTGCGGGGCGTTGCCCCGCGGTCCCTGCTGGCGCGGCACGTTGGGCATGGGCAGGCCGAAACGACGGAAGAACTCCAGCATGTCCTCGTCCACGCCACCGCCGTTGCTCGGCCGTACCGTCACCCGCTCGATGGTACGGATGTTGACCACGGACGGGCCCACCTGCTCCACCAGATCGGTGAAATCCGGCAGGGTGCGTGTCTGCGCCGTGGCGGCCTGCAGCGGCAGGGCCGTGGCCGCGCTGACCATCAGCACCGCCAGCAGCCAGCGGCCGGAACGTCGTTTCAGGCTATCGATCTCTCGCATCATCGACCTCTCAGTAAAAACCATTTACTTGCTGCCCGCAGATGGGGCGTCATTTCCGGCGCTCAAGGCCTTGGGCAAAGGCCTGCAGCGTGGCCGCCGGCACCTCACCCACCGCGGTCAGCCACCAGCCGCCGTCCTGGCCCGGCCGCTCGGCCAGGCGCCGCACCAGCGTATGGGTGGCCCCCATGGCCATCGTGCCCTCTGCACCATGGCGGCGGCGATCAAAGGGCTCGATGAAAAGCGATACCGACGCCAGGCCGTCCGAGAAAACCCACTGCACCAGCGTGTCGGCTGCGCGCGCCGCACCGGCCGGCCGGCGGTAGCAGCTCATGGGCTTGAAGCCAGGCACCGGCTTCTTGAGCTGCCAGCCTTCCGCCGCCGCGCTGGTCTTGACCAGTTCGGTCTTCTCCAGCGTGTAGCCGTCGGTGTTGCGCATCATCTGCGTCAGCTTGTCCATGCTGACCGGGGCGTCGAGTTGCAATTCAGAGAACGCCACCTGCTCAAGCACACGCCCCTCGGCATCCAGCGTCTGCAGCTTGACCACCAGCCCGGTCTTCTTCTCGCTCCAGATGCGGTAGCCGAAACGCAGCGCGTCCTTCGGCGTCAGCTGCACCAGATCGGCCTCCAGACCGGCCACCCGCTCGCTGCCCTGGGCGCGCGCGCTGTAGAACTGGTCGATGGCGCTGTCGGGCGCCTTCAGAAGGTTCGGGAACAGGCCGAGCGACTCGCGCTTTTCCGCCACGGCCACCTTGGTCTGCGGCGAGAAGGTGATGACCTCGTCGTTGCGGCGGAAGGTCGAACGCGGCGCGCCCGAAAGCGACTCCACCCGCTCCATCTGCTGCTGGCCGTCGCACACATGCCAGATACGCGAACTGGCCATGCTGCCGCCCGAGGTCACCACCAGTGTCCCGATGTAGGTGCGCCGACGCGACGCCTCATGCAGGCGCATCAGCCAGTCGGCGGCGCTGCGCTCCGCCGGCGTGGCCTGGCTGGCCGGCGCGACCGGCGGGCTTGTGGCGGCACCGCCCTGCGCCAGCGCGGTGGCGGCCAGCATCACCGCGCCAGCCATTGCCAGGCGCTTGCCAAGGAGACGTGTCAAGGAAAGGCTCATGCGTCAGGTGTAGTCATCAACGCGCCGGCCGCTCGAAAGTGGCGTTGCGCAGGAAACCGGCCGGCATCTGCAACGCCGAGGTGCCACCGAACTGCTGGTGCGCGGCCAGCAACTGGTCCAGCCGTGGGTCGCGCAGCATGACTTGGGCCGGCTCACCGCCGGCCTGCGCCAGCTGGGCACCGCCCTGGGCCGTGCCGTCCTGCGACACCAGCTGCCAGCCCACGGCCACCACCGCGGCCAGCGAAGCAAAACCGGCCACCAGCTTCCAACGCAGGCTGGCATCGTTGGCCACCGGATCCTTGAAGTTCTTCTGGCCCTCCACCCTTTCCGAATCGGCGCCGACAGCTACCAATTCGATAGCAGTCACCAGATTCGGCTGTGGCGCTTCTGCCTGCAGGCGCTGGCGCAGGCGGGCGACGAAGGCCGCGTCGCGTGCCGCGTCGGCCGCCAGCTCCTGCGCACGCAGCACGTCGCCCACCAGATGGCAGGCGTGCCAGTAGGCGCGCGCCTCCTCGCTGCGCTCGATCAGCGCCAGGGCCCGCGCGATGTCGTCGCCCTGCAACTGGCCATCGGCCAGCGCCGATACCAGCTCGCGTTCGTTCATCTCGTGTGTCGTCATCTTGCTTACCCTCATCCCGTCCTACCAGCGTTTGCCGGACTGGTGCGCCAGCAAGGGCCGCACCCGCGCCGAGATCGCCTCGCGCGCCCGGAAGATGCGCGAGCGCACGGTGCCGATCGGGCAGTCCATCACGGTGGCAATCTCTTCATAGCTCAAGCCTTCGATCTCGCGCAGCGTGACCGCCTGGCGCAAGTCCTCCGGCAGGGCCTCCATGGCCGCATTCACGGCCTGGGCAATTTCGTTCGCCGCCAGCACCGATTCGGGCGTCTCGTCTGTCGTTGGTTCGTTTCCGGGCCGGGAAGTTTCATCCTCGTCGCCGTCGGGCTGCCGCGCCGCCTCCGTCACCAGGGGGTCGCGCTTGAGTTCCAGCAGGAATTTCTTGGCGGTGTTGACCGCAATCCGGTACAGCCAGGTGTAGAACTGGGCGTCGCCACGGAACTGGTGCAGTGCCCGGTAGGCCCGGATGAAGGTTTCCTGCGCAATGTCCTCCACCAGGTCGCTATCGCGCACCATGCGGCTGATCAGGCGCTGGATGCGGCGCTGGTACTTGAGCACCAGCAACTCATAGGCGCGAGCATCCCCGGCCAGCGTGCGCTCGACCAGCAGCGCGTCGCTGCCATCGGCCTGCGGCGATGCCGGCGGCGTCATGCTGTCTCCTGCGCGGCCGAACCAGGCGGCGACGCCGCTGCCGGCCGCGCCACCAGAGCGCGGCGCAAGGCCTGCCAGCGCGTGGGCTCAGCCTCCCGCGTCAGCCACAACCAAACGGGGCGGCCACTCTGTGGGCGAAACACCAGCAGCAGCCAACGTTGTGCATCCAGCGCCCGCTGCACCGTCCCCGAACGGCTGTCAGCCGCACTGAGCCAAGCCCATTGCTGGCCGTCCCAGCGCAAGGTGCCAGCCGCCGCCCGCTGCCAGTCTCGCCAGGCCAGCACGCCACCGGCAGCCCAGGCCAGCAGGGCCAGTGCCTGCGGCCAGCCCACTTGGCCGGCCGCCAGGGTCCAGAGCGCGCACACCAGGGCGCCCAGGCCCCACAGCGCGCCGGACAGCCATGCCTGGATGTGACAACGCCCCACCGGATAGGAAACCGCTGGGGCGCTGTGCATGGGCTGGAGCCGGCTGGGCGCGTCAGACGCGCTTGAAGACCAGAGTGCCGTTGGTACCGCCGAAACCGAAGTTGTTCTTCACTGCCACGTCGATCTTCATGTCGCGCGCGGTGTTGGCGCAGTAGTCGAGATCGCACTCGGGGTCCTGGTTGAAGATGTTGATGGTCGGCGGGCTCTTCTGCTGGTGCACGGCCAGCACCGTGAACACCGATTCAATGCCACCGGCGCCACCCAGCAGGTGGCCAGTCATGGACTTGGTCGAGTTGACCACCACCTTCTTGGCATGGTCGCCCAGTGCCGCCTTGATGGCGTTGGATTCGTTGATGTCGCCCAGCGGCGTCGAGGTGCCATGCGCGTTCAGGTAGTCCACCTGGTCGGCATTGACGCCGGCATTGCGCAGCGCGCTGACCATGGCGCGGCGCGGGCCGTCCATGTTGGGGGCCGTCATGTGGCCGGCGTCGGCACTCATACCGAAGCCGCCAAGCTCGGCATAGATCTTGGCGCCGCGCGCCTTGGCGTGCTCGTACTCTTCCAGCACCATGACGCCAGCACCCTCGCCCAGCACGAAGCCATCGCGGTCCTTGTCCCAGGGGCGCGAAGCGGTCTTGGGATCGTCATTGCGGGTGGAGAGCGCACGCATGGCGGCAAAACCACCCACGCCCAGCGGCGAGACGGTGGCCTCGGAGCCGCCGGCGATCATGACGTCGGCATCGCCGTATTCGATCATGCGCCCGGCATCGCCGATGTTGTGCAGTCCGGTGGTGCAGGCCGTCACGATGGCCAGGTTCGGGCCCTTGAAGCCGAAGCGCATCGAGACGTGGCCGGAAATCATGTTGATGATCGAGGCCGGCACGAAGAAGGGCGAGATGCGGCGCGGGCCGCGGTTGACCAGTTCGCCGTGCGTCTCTTCGATCAGCGGCAGGCCACCGATGCCGGAGCCGATCATGCAGCCGATGCGGCAGGCCTGCTCGTCGCTCAGGGCCTCGCCGGTCGGCAGGCCGGCATCGGCCACGGCCTGCACGGCCGCTGCAATGCCGTAGTGGATGAAAGTGTCCATCGTGCGCGCCTCTTTGGCACCGATGTACTGCTCCAGCTCGAAGTCCTTGACCTCACCGGCGATCTTGCAGGCGAAGTTGGAGGCATCGAACTTGGTGATCAGGTCGATACCGGACTTGCCGGCCAGCAGATTCGACCAGGCTTCAGCCACGGTATTACCCACCGGGCTGATACAGCCCAGACCTGTGACGACAACGCGACGACGGGACATAGATTTCTGTGATTGCTAGCAAGCGGGGGCCGCCGTGAGCGGCGCGCCATCCAGGCGGCCGGCCGCTCACAGGGCTGGCGGTACGCCGCGACGGGCATACCGCAGGGATGCCATCAGGCCTTCTGGTGCGCCTTGGCGTAGTCGATGGCGTTTTGCACCGTGGTGATCTTCTCGGCGTCTTCGTCCGGAATCTCGATGCCGAACTCGTCTTCCAGTGCCATCACCAGTTCGACGGTGTCGAGGGAGTCGGCACCCAGATCGGCCACGAAGGCTTTTTCATTGGTGACCTGGGACTCTTCCACACCGAGTTGTTCGGCAATGATTTTCTTGACGCGTGCTTCGATATCGCTCATGTTTCCCTCAGAGGGTTGTAAATGAATCCGTGATTTTAGCCGGCTCGGGGAACGTGTTCCCCACCCCGGGTGGCCGTACGGATAACCCGGCCTCAGAACCTGTCTTACATGTACATGCCGCCGTTGACGTGCAGTTCCTGCCCCGTCACATAACCGGCATGCGGCGAGGCGAGGTAGGCCACCGCGTGCGCAATGTCGGCCGGCTTGCCCAGATGGCCCAGCGGGATCTGGCCCAGCAGGGCCTTCTGCTGCTCTTCGGGCAGGTGGGCCGTCATGTCGGTTTCGATGAAACCGGGGGCCACGCAGTTGACCGTGATGTTGCGCGTGCCCAGCTCGCGCGCCAGCGCGCGTGTCATGCCGGCCACGCCGGCCTTGGCCGCAGCGTAGTTGGCCTGCCCCGGGTTGCCGGAAGCACCCACCACCGAGGTGATGCTGATGATGCGGCCGTAGCGCTGCTTCATCATGGGACGGATGACGGCGCGGCTCAGGCGGAACACCGCCTTCAGGTTGGTGTCCAGCACCTCGTCCCACTCGCCGTCCTTCATGCGCATGGCCAGGTTGTCGCGCGTGATGCCGGCGTTGTTGACCAGCACGTGCAGCGCACCCAACTCCTTGACGATGGCGTCAATGGCGGCGTCGCAGCCGGCGGCGTCGTTGACGTTGAGCTTGATGCCCTTGCAGCCGTTGAACTCAGCCAGCGCGGCGCTGATCCTGGCCGCGCCGTCATCGCTGGTGGCGGTGCCGATGACCTTGAGGCCGCGGTGCGCCAACTCATGCGCGATCGCCGCGCCGATGCCACGAGAAGCACCGGTGACCAGGGCGACCTGGCCCTCGAATTTCATTTCGCTCATTGCAGAGCTCCTTTCACTTCGGTCAGCGTGGCCGGGTCGTACAGCGCCAGGCCGGTCAGTTCGGCGTCGATGCGCTTGACCATGCCGGCCAGCACCTTGCCCGGACCGCATTCGACGATCTGGTTGATGCCACGCGCCTTGATGGCCTGCACACACTCAACCCAGCGCACCGGGCCGAAGGCCTGGCGGTACAGGGCGTCGCGGATGCGGTCGGCATCGGTCTCGACCGCCACATCGATATTGTTGATCAGGGCGATCTGCGGCGCGGCCAGTTCCACCGACTCCAGCTTCTCGCGCAGCTTTTCTGCCGCCGGCTTCATCAGACTGGAATGGAAGGGGGCCGACACCGGCAGCGGCAGCGCACGCTTGGCGCCATTGGCCTTCAGCACTTCGCAGGCCTTTTCCACCGCGGCCTTGGTGCCGGCGATGACGGTCTGCGCGGCATCGTTGAAATTCACCGCTTCCACCACCTCGCCATTACCCAGTGACTGCGTGACTTCCTGGCAACCGGCGATGACTTTGGCCGCTTCCATGCCCAGGATGGCGGCCATGGCACCCGTGCCCACCGGCACCGCCTCCTGCATGGCCTGCGCACGCAGGCGCACCAGCGGCGTGGCCTGCGCCAGCGTCAGCACGCCGGCTGCCACCAGGGCCGAGTATTCACCGAGCGAGTGGCCGGCCACCGCATTCGGCGCCACGCCCACTTCGCTCATCCAGACCCGGTAGGCCGCCACACCGGCGACCAGCATCACCGGCTGGGTGTTGGTGGTCAGGGCCAGCGCCTCTTTCGGACCTTCCTTGATCAGTTTGGCCACATCCTCACCCAGGGCATCAGACGCCTCCTTCAGGGTCTCGGCCACCACCGGGTGGTCGCCCCAGGCGTCGAGCATGCCGACCGACTGCGAGCCCTGGCCCGGGAAAACAAAGGCAAACGGTTTCATCGTCTTCGTCTCAAAATATGAATCAAATCAGGCTTCAAGCCTTATCTAAAGGGCGCTGACAGCTACATTTTCAGTAGCGACGCCCCCCAGGTGAAACCACCGCCCACGCCTTCGAGCAGCACCAGCTGGCCCGGCTTGACGCGGCCGCTGCGCACGCCCTCGTCCAGCGCCAGCGGGATCGAGGCCGCCGAGGTGTTGCCGTGCTGGTCCACGGTCACGATGACCTTGTCCAGCGGCACCTTGAGCTTCTTGGCGGTGCTTTGCATGATGCGGATGTTGGCCTGGTGCGGGATCAGCCAGTCGATGTCGCTATCTTGCTTGCCGGCCTTGGCCAGCGCGGCACGGGCGGCGTCTTCCAGCACGCCCACGGCCAGCTTGAACACAGCCTGGCCGTCCATCTTGAGCACCGGATCCCCCAGCACGCTGCCGCCCGACACATGGCCGGGCACGCACAGGATGCCGACGTGCTTGCCATCCGCATGCAGGTCGCTGGCCAAGATGCCCGGCTCGTCCGAGCCTTCCAGCACCACGGCGCCGGCGCCGTCGCCGAACAGCACACAGGTGGTACGGTCCTTGAAATCGAGGATGCGCGAGAACACCTCGGCGCCGATCACCAGTGCGCGGTGGGCGGTGCCGGCCTTGATCATGGCGTCGGCCACGGTCAGGGCGTAAACGAAGCCGCTGCAGACGGCCTGCACATCGAAGGCCGGGCAACCGTTGGCGCCCAGCTTGTTCTGCAGGATGCAGGCGGTGGACGGGAACACCATGTCCGGTGTGGACGTGGCAACAATGATGAGATCGATGTCCTGCGGCTGCAGCTTGGCGGCCTCCAGCGCGCGCCGCGCCGCTTCCACCCCGAGGTCACTGCTGCTCACGGTCGGATCGGCAAAATGGCGCGCCCGGATGCCAGTGCGCTCGACAATCCATTCGTCCGAGGTCTCGATGCCGTCAGCCGCCAGCTGGGCCACCAGATCGGCATTGCTCAGGCGCCGCGGCGGCAGGTAGCTGCCGGTGCCGATGATGCGGGAATAAGGTCTCATGTATGTTCTAGTGTTGAACCCGCAGACGGCCGGTCGGCCAAGCTGCGGTTACGCTGCGCCGGAGGCCCCGGCCAGCAGCGGGGCTGCATGGGCGATCCGGGCCTGCACCCGGTCCAGCAGCTTGTTCCGGGCTGCATCATACGCCCGGTTCAGCGCCTGCTCAAAAGCCAGTTCGTCGGCCGAGCCATGGCTCTTGAACACTAGGCCACGCAGGCCCAACAGGGCAGCGCCATTGTAACGCCGGTGATCAACTCGCTTTTTGAATGCAGAAAGCACAGGATAAGCACAGATGGCGGCAATTTTTGTAAAAATGCCGCGAGAAAACTCTTGCTTGAGGAAACCACCAATCATCGAGGCCAAGCCTTCGCTGGCTTTGAGGGCCACGTTGCCGACAAAGCCGTCGCAGACCACGATGTCGGTCGTGCCCTTGAAAATATCGTTGCCTTCGACGTTGCCAAAGAAATTCAAATCACCGGAGTTGGCCGCAGATCGAAGCAGTTCGCCCGCTTTCTTGATGACTTCGTTACCCTTGATGACTTCTTCACCGATGTTGAGCAGACCGACGGACGGGTTGGGATCATCGCGCAGCACCGACACCAGGGCCGAGCCCATGACAGCGAACTGCAGCAGGTGTTCGGCCGTGCAATCGACATTGGCGCCGAGATCCAGCACCGTGGTAGCGCCGCCGGTGGCATTGGGCAGTTGGGTGGCGATGGCCGGGCGGTCAATACCCTCCACCGTCTTGAGCACATAACGGGCAATCGCCATCAAGGCGCCGGTATTGCCGGCCGAGACCGCCGCCTGAGCGACGCCATCCTTGACCTGCTCGATGGCCACGCGCATGGAAGAGTCCTTCTTGCGGCGCAGGGCAAGCTCAATCGGGTCGTCCATGCCGACAACCTCGGTGGCCGCCACGGCGCGCGCGCGCGGATGTTGGAAGCCGGCCAGGCTGTCGGGCAGGCCGACCAGCAGCAACTCGGCATCAGGATGGTGTTCGAGGAAATTCCGGCACGCGGCCAGCGTGACGCGGGGGCCGTGATCACCCCCCATGCAGTCAACAGCGATTGTGATCATGGGCGGGCTGCGCAATCAGGCAGGTGAAAACCGACGGACGTCAGCATCAAAACAAAGGCCCGAGCTACTTGCGATGTAGCGTCGGGCCTGGGCAGTCGGACGAGCTTTACGCTTCGGACTTGGTCTTGAGCACCTTGCGGCCACGGTAGAAGCCGTTGGGGCTGATGTGGTGGCGCAGGTGGGTTTCACCCGTGGTCGGCTCGACGGCGATGCCGGGCACGGTCAGGGCGTTGTGCGAACGGTGCATACCGCGCTTGGACGGAGACTTTTTGTTTTGCTGAACGGCCATGATAGGCTCCTGGTAATCAGGTCAGGCGGCGTCCGCCGGACCGGGGTTATTCAATCGGTGGGTGGGTCTGCACAGGTTGGGTCTGCGCGAAACCGCAAATTATAGCCTAACTGGTTGATTTTGCGCCAGTTTCCCGTGACGCCTCAATTGGGCTTGCCGGGCTTGAGGCTGGCCAGGGCGGCGAACGGGTTGGGCTTCTGGACTTCAGCGGCCTCGAAATCAGCATCCTGCACCGCAAGCTTCACCGGCGCCGGGCAGACCTCATGGCGCGGCACCAGCGGCAGCTCCATCAGCAATTCATCCTCGATCAGGGCGTGCAGGTTGAAATCACGGCTCAGGGCCAGCACATCCTCCTCGGCCTCTTCGTCCTCGGCTTCGGCCTGGGCTTCGGTGGCGACAAACCGGAAGGAACGGTCGACCGCCAGCGCGACATCGACCGGCCCCAAGCAGCGCTGGCAGGTCAGCGGCAGGCTCACTTCGGCCTGCAGGTGCAGCCAGATCTGGGCGTGGCCACTGGCATCGGTACGCGCTTCGCCACGCGCCTCCCAGTGCACCAGCCGGGCGGCACCGGCCGCCCCGGTTTCCGCCAGCAGGCGCTCGAATCGGGTCAGGGAATCCTGTCCGGACAGGACGGCGCCGGCCTTGGCAAAGGCCTTGACGTCCAGCCGGTGGGCAACAAACTCATGCGACATGCCGGCAGTGTAAGAGAATCGGCGCCATGACCGACACCACGCATCGCCCGCTGATCCTGGGCTCGACTTCGCCCTACCGGCGTGAATTGCTGGCGCGCCTGCGCCTGCCCTTCGAGGTTGCCTCACCCGAGGTGGATGAAACGCCACAGGCGGGCGAAGCCCCGCGCGATCTGGCCTGCCGGCTGGCACTGGCCAAGGCGCAGGCTGTAGCCAGCCGCTTCCCGACTGCCGTGGTGATCGGCTCCGATCAGGTAGCCGATCTGGGCGGTCGCCCCCTGGGCAAGCCCGGCACGCACGAGCGCGCGGTGGCCCAGTTGCGCCAGATGCGTGGCCGCACCGTCGTGTTCCAGACCGCGGTGGCCGTGGTCTGCCAGGCCACCGGTTTTGCCGAGGTCGACCTGGCGCCGGTGCGCGTGAAGTTCCGCGATCTGACGGATGAAGAAATCGAGACCTATCTGCGCGCCGAAACGCCGTACGACTGCGCCGGCAGCGCCAAGAGCGAAGGCTTGGGCATCGCCCTGCTGGAGTCGATCGAGAACGACGACCCGACCGCCCTGGTCGGCCTGCCGCTGATCCGGACGGTCCGGCTGCTGCGCGCCGCCGGGCTGCCCTTGTTCACAACCGAGGCACGCTCGTGAAGACCGCCCACGGTCGGCTGTACCTGGTGCCGGCCCCGCTGGACTTCGGCTGTACAGCCCAGACGCCGTTGACCGAGGTGCTACCGCAGGGCACGCTGGCGGTGGCGGCGCGGCTGCAGCACTGGGTATGCGAGAACGCCAAGACGGCGCGCGCCTACCTCAAACGCGTCAGCGAGGTGCTGCCGCTGGCGCAGCCGCTGCAGGCGCTGCAGATCCAGGAATTGCCGCGCGAGGTGCACAAGAAGGGCGACCACGGCGGCAGCGGCCAGCCGGCATTTGACGCCAAGCCGTTGCTGGCCGCCGCACTGGCCGGCCACGACGTCGGGCTGCTGAGCGAAGCCGGCATGCCGGCGGTGGCCGACCCGGGTTCATCGGTGGTACGGGCTGCACATGAGTTGGGGCTGGAGGTGGTGCCGCTGGTCGGCCCGGTGTCACTGCTGCTGGCGCTGGCCGCCAGCGGCCTGTCGGGCCAGCACTTTGCCTTCGTCGGCTACCTGCCGCAGGAGCCGGCAGCCCGCGCACAGCGCATCCGCGAACTCGAGGCGCTGGCGCTCAAGAATGGCCAGACCCAGCTCTTCATCGAAACGCCCTACCGCAATGCCGCCTTGCTGCAAGCGCTGCTGCAAACGCTCAAGCCGGACACCCGGCTGGCCGTGAGCAGTGGCCTGACGCTGGCCACGGCACGCAACCACAGCGCCAGCGTGCGACGCTGGCAGCAGCAGCCCGTTGCGCTGGACAAGGACACGCCGGCGGTGTTTGCCATCGGTCGCTGACCATGGCGCCAGCCGGCGCGGGCGTGCTCAGTGGAAGGCCGGCAGGGTGCGCAAGGCCTTCACAGCACCTTCGCCGATGGCGGCGCCAAAGCGCTTGACCAGGCGCTCGGCCACATTCTCGCGCTGGGTGTAGTCGATGATCTCCTCCGCCTTCACCACCTCACGTGCCACATAGTCGAGGTTGCCGAACTGATCGGCCAGACCGAGTTCGACCGCCTGCTGACCGGTCCAGAACAGGCCGCTGAACATCTCGGGCGAGTCCTTCAGACGCGACCCGCGCCCAGCCTTGACCACGGTGATGAACTGCTGGTGGATCTGGTCCAGCATGGCCTGGGTGTAAACGCGCTGCTTCTCGGTCTGCGGGCTAAAGGGGTCGAGGAAGCCCTTGTTCTCGCCGGCCGTCATCAGCCGACGCTCGATGCCGAGCTTGTCCATCAGGCCGGTGAAGCCGAAGCCGTCCATCAGCACGCCGATGCTGCCGACGATGCTGGCCTTGTCCACGTAGATGCGGTCGGCCGCCACCGCGATGTAGTAGGCCGCCGAGGCCGCAGCCTCTTCCACCACCGCGTAGACCGGCTTGTTGTGTTTGGCCTTCAGGCGGCGGATCTCGTCGTTGATGATGCCGGCCTGCACCGGGCTGCCGCCGGGTGAATTGATCAGCAGCACCACGGCCTGGGCGCCATGGTCCTCGAAGGCATTGCGCATGGCCGACACCACCAGCTCGGCGCTGGCCTCCGAGCCGGAAGCAATCTCGCCCTGGATCGCCACCATGGCGGTGTGTGGCTTGATGGTGCTCTTGGACGGTGTTCCGAGGCCGAAGCCGAACCACACCACCAGCGCGATCACCACCAGCCAACTGAACCGGCCAATCAGGCGCCAGCGCCGCGCGGCACGCTGCTCTTCCAGCGTGGCAAACACGAGTTTCTCCAGCACGCTGCGCTCCCAGCCGGGCACGTCGCCACCCTGGCTCGCTCCATTTTTGATAGCGGTCGACGCCTTGTTGGCGGGCTCCGATGGGCTCTTTGGCAGGTCATCGGGGGATTCGAAACGGGGGGTATCGCTCATGTCAGAACTCGACGGGTTTCAGGTTGTAGGCAGTATGCCAGTGCACCACACCGTCATGCTCGGTGAGGGGGATCTTGACCAGGCCGCCGCGGCACGGTCCGCCGCGGCAGGCGCCGGTGTCAGGCGCATAGACGGCGCCATGCGTGGCGCACATCAGCCAGCGACCGGTGGGGTCGAAGAACTGGTTGGGCTGGTAGTCCATCTCCATGGCCACATGGGTGCAGCGGTTGAGGTAGGCATGGGTCTGCCCCTCAAAACGCACCGCAAAGGCGCGGCAGGTCTGGCCGTGGTAGACCACGTCAAAAGGCACGGCCAAGCCGCCCTCGGCCAGGTCGGCCGAATTGCACAAGGGAATGAGTTCACCCGCGTCCATGGGGCTCAAGCGTTCCGGAGCAGCCAGTCATGCAAGTCGCGCACCGAGTGCGCCACGTGGCGCGGCTGCAGCGCATGGAAAGCGGTCGGTTCGTGCGCGCCATAGCTCACGCCCACGCTGGCGCAGCCGGCATTGAGCGCCATCTGCAGGTCGTGCGTGGTGTCGCCAATCATCAGCGTGCGCTCGGGCTCGACGCCGAACTCGCGCATCAGCTCCTGCAGCATCAATGGGTGCGGCTTGCCGGCGGTCTCATCCGCCGTGCGCGAGCCGTCGAACACACCGCGGAGTTCGGCCGCGTGCAGCGCCTCTTCCAGGCCACGCCGGCTCTTGCCCGTGGCCACCGCCAACCAATGATGACGGCCCTTGAGGTCGGCCAGCATCGCCAGCACACCGGCAAAGAGGCTGATGTCGTTCTGGTGCGCCATGTAGTGATGGCGGTAGCGCGCGCCGAGCTCAGGGTACTTCTCTTCCGGCACATCCGGCGCGGCATGGGCCAGCGCCTGCATCAGCGCCATGCCGATGACGTAGGCCGCCTGCTCGTCGGTCGGCACGGTGCCGCCGACGTCGCGCACCGCCAGCTGGATGCAGCGCGTGATGATGGCGGTGGAGTCGAACAGCGTGCCATCCCAATCGAAGGCGATCAGGTCGAACTGGCGCGGGCGGAAGGCGGCTTCAGGCATGGGCGGACTGGGCATGGGCCCAAAACTGGTCGAGTTCGGGCGGCAGGTTCGCCAGCAGCTCGATGCGCTCGCCGCTGGCCGGATGGTTGAACTGTAACCGCCAGGCGTGCAGGAACATGCGCTTGAGCGGCGGACCATCGGCCGGTTTTTGCACGGCCTTGTTCAGCTCGAAATCACCGTACTTGTCGTCGCCGACGATGGGCAGGCCTTCGGAGGCCAGGTGCACACGGATCTGGTGCGTGCGGCCGGTCTTGATGGTGACCTCGAGCAGCGAATAGCCGTGGGACGCCGGACCGAGCGGGCCGGCGGCACGCTCGCGCACCTTGACCAGGGTCACCGACTTCATGCCGTCCGGATCATCCTTGGCCACCACCTTGACGCGGCGCTCGCCATCTTCCAGCAGGTATTTGTGCAGGGGCTTGTCCAGCACCTTCTTGTTCAGCGGCCACTGGCCGGCGACCAGCGCCAGGTAGGTCTTGCCGGTCTCGCGCTCGCGGAACTGGTCCTGCAGGCTTTTGAGCGCGCTGCGCTTCTTGGCCACCAGCAGGATGCCGCTGGTCTCGCGGTCCAGCCGGTGCACCAGCTCCAGAAACTTGGCGTCCGGCCGCGCCATGCGCAGCTGCTCGATGACGCCGAAGCTCACGCCGGAGCCGCCGTGCACCGCCACCCCGGCCGGCTTGTCGACGGCCAGCACCGCCTCGTCCTCGAACAGCACCGGGAACTCACGCGCCGGCGCGCCACGCGCCACGAGACCGGCCTGAGCGGCCATGGCCTCGGCCTTCTCGGCCACCCGCTCGGACACCCGCACCGGCGGCACCCGCACCACGTCGCCGGCCTCGACCCGCGTGTCGGCGGCGGCGCGACCTTTGTTAACCCTCACTTCGCCACTGCGGATGATGCGGTAGACATGGGTCTTGGGTACGCCCTTGAGCTGGCGCAGCAGGAAGTTGTCCAGGCGCTGGCCGGCCGACTCGGCGTCGACTTCGACCAATTTCACCTGGGGCGTGGCGGCAGGCGTTTTGCCCCCTATAATGTGTTTCACTAGCGACGCGCTGTAAGTGGTTGATTTGTCTGGAGTTTAGTCCACATGACGCCACCGGCCGCGCTGGAAAGTCGATGCCACCACCCGTTTTGCACGCAGACCGCAAGCCAGTTGCTTGCCGTGGCCTGTGGAGCGGAGGGCGCAGCCGACGCCATGAAACACTGATACGGAATACCCAAGTCTGCCAGCGAGAAGCTGGCAGACGGATCAAAGCGAAATGTTTGTGTTGATGCGCCTGATCTTCACCTGCCTGCAGCGCTGCTTTGCGCTGGCCGAGGGCATGGATCGGCCGTCAGTGCCCGCCCCGCGGGCTCAAAGAACTGCCACGCCGGCAGTCACTCCACAACCGATCCCCCTCGCCTCCATCCACGCGCCTACACCGCGGCTCATGATCTGAGCCGCCGGTTCTCCGGCAATTCCCTTCGTTTCACGGCGTCAGTTCCGGCATCGTTGGCCCGTATTGGGCATGTGCAATGATGAAAAGGAAAGCAAGCCATGAAACGCATGCTGATCAACGCCACGCAGGCTGAAGAACGCCGCCTGGCGATTGTGGATGGGCAGAAACTGCTCGACTACGAGATCGAGATCGAAGGGCGCGAACAGCGCAAGGGCAACATCTACAAGGCCGTCGTCACCCGCGTCGAGCCCTCGCTGGAAGCCTGCTTCGTCGACTACGGCGAAGACCGCCACGGCTTCCTGCCGTTCAAGGAAATCTCCAAGCAGTACTTCCAGCAAGGCGTCTCGGTCAGCCAGGCGCGCATCCAGGACGCCATCAAGGAAGGCCAGGAACTGCTGGTGCAGGTGGAAAAGGAAGAACGCGGCAACAAGGGCGCGGCGCTGACCACCTTCATCTCGCTGGCCGGCCGTTATGTGGTGCTGATGCCCAACAACCCGCGTGGCGGTGGCGTCAGCCGCCGCATCGAGGGTGATGACCGCGCCGAGCTGAAGGAAGCGCTGGACCAGCTCGAGTACCCCAACGGCATGTCCATCATCGCGCGCACCGCCGGCATCGGCCGCAGCGCGCCCGAGCTGCAGTGGGATCTGAACTACCTGCTCAAGCTCTGGAACGCCATCGACGGCGCCGCCAAAGGCGGCAAGGGCGCTTTCCTGATCTACCAGGAATCCAGCCTCGTCATCCGCGCCATCCGCGACTACTTCAACAGCGACATCGGCGACATCCTGATCGACACCGACGACGTGTACGACCAGGCCCAGCAGTTCATGGCCCACGTCATGCCCGAGCATGCCGCGCGCGTGAAGCGCTACCGCGACAACGCGCCGCTGTTCAGCCGCTTCCAGATCGAGCACCAGATCGAGTCGGCCTATGCCCGCACGGTCAACCTGCCCTCGGGCGGCGCCATCGTGATCGACCACACCGAAGCGCTGGTATCGATCGACGTCAACTCGGCACGCGCCATCAAGGGCGGCGACATCGAGGAGACCGCCACCCGCACCAACCTGGAAGCCGCGGACGAAGTGGCGCGCCAGATGCGCCTGCGCGACCTCGGGGGCCTGATCGTGATCGACTTCATCGACATGGAGGAGAGCAAGAACCGCCGCGAAGTGGAGAACCGCCTGCGCGACGCGCTGCGCCAGGACCGCGCCCGCGTGCAGTTCGGCACCATCTCCAAGTTCGGCCTGATGGAAATGAGCCGTCAGCGCCTGCGCCCGGCCCTGTCCGAGGGTGCCTCCATCCCCTGCCCGCGCTGCGGCGGCTCCGGCCACATCCGTGACACCGAAAGCTCGGCGCTGCAGATCCTGCGCATCATCCAGGAGGAGTCGCAGAAGGACAACACTGCCGCCGTGCACGTGCAGGTGCCGGTCGACGTCGCCTCCTTCCTGCTCAACGAAAAGCGCAACGAAATCACCAAGATCGAGCTCAAGCAGCGCCTCAACGTGCTGATGGTGCCCAACAAGTCGCTGGAGACGCCGAACTACAAGCTCGAGCGCCTCAAGCACGACGACCCGCGCCTGGACCACATCGAAGCCAGCTACAAGATGGCCGAGGAGATCGAGGACGCCACCGCCGTGACGCGCCGCTCGCAGGAGCCAACCAACAAACAGACCCCGGTCATCAAGGGCGTGCTGCCCGATGTGCCGGCCCCGGTGGCCCCGCCCAAACCGGCGGCCCCGCCCGAAGCGCCCAAGAAGCCCGCCCATGCCGCCAAGCCGGCTGCGGGCGCCAGCACCGGCGGTGGCTTCTTCGGCTGGCTCAAGAGCCTGTTCGGCACCGAGCCGGCAGCCGAACCGGCCAAGGCCAGCGAGAAGAAGGACGAACGCCGTGAAGGCCGCGGTGGTCGCGATGCTGGCCGCCGGGGTGAACGTGGCGAAGGCCGCGGTGAGCGCACCGAGGGCCGTGGCGAGGGTCGTGGCCGCGGTGGCCGTGGCGGTCGCCGCGGTGAAGGCAGCCGTGGCGAACGCACCGGCCAGCGTACCGAAGCAGAAGCCAGGACCACCGGCGCCGAGCAGACCGCTGCGGCCCCGACTGCGGAAACCGTGAAGACCGAGCGCCCGGAGCGTGGTGCCCGCAATGGCGAGCAACGCAACCGCGGTGAGCGGGGTGAGCGCGCCGAACGGGGCGAACCCCGTGAGCCGCGGGAGCCGCGCGCCGAGCGAGCTGAACGCACGGAGCGTGCCGAGCGGGGCGAAGGCCGCAACGGCGAACGCGCTCCGCGCGGTGAGCGTGGCGACCGCGGTGAAGGCCGCGGCGAGCGTCGTGAGCGCGCACCGCGCGGTGAAGAACAGCGCCGACCGGCCGAAGAAGCGGTCAGCCCTGAACAGGCTGCTCTGGCTGCCGCGCCGTCCGAGGCACTGGTAAGCGGCGAAGCCACCGCCGTTGAAGCACCGGCAACTGCGCCGGCCGAAGCGGAAGGTGGCAACGGCCAACGCGAGCGCCGTTCACGCGACCGCTACGGCCGTGACCGCCAACGCGGCGAGCGTGGTGAGCGCGGCGAAGGCCGCGGTGAGCGCCAGCAAGGTGCCGCGCAAGAAAGCGTCGTGACCGACGTGGCAACCGCCCTGGCGCCGGCTGCGGCCGCTGAGCCCGTCGCTGCTGCAGCCCCCGCCGCAACCGCCGCCCCGGCTGCCCGTGGCCTGCCGCGCGTGCAGCCCTTCGTGCTGCCGCTGGGTGAGTTGAACCAGGTGGCCGACGCCGCCGGGCTGCAGTGGGTCAACTCCGACGCCGAGAAGGTCGCGACCGCGCAGGCCGCCATCGCCGCCGAACCCAAGCCGGTACACGTGCCGCGCGAGCGTCCGGCCCCGGTGGTGATCGACGGGGGTCCGTTGATCCTGGTCGAGACACGCAAGGACCTGCGGGATCTGAATCTGCCGTTTGAGCAGCAAGGGGCTGTGCAGAGCTGACGCCCTGCACCGCTGACAGAAGAGCCCGCTTCGTGCGGGCTTTTTTGTGCTCTGGCGCCTGCCGGTATTGCGTAGATCGCTATGGAGTTTGTAGCGTCGTTGCCCCGGAATTGCATCCGGGTTCGGGTGGGAGGCCGGGTCTCGGCCCGGTACACCGGCCCCATCAGCCCCCCGTCTGCAACACCAGAGCGCTACTGATTCAATAGCTACTCACGCCCAGCCATCAAGGAAGAAGGCGCAAAAAAGCCCGCACGAGGCGGGCTTTCATCGGGCCGCGGCAGGCGATCAGAAAATATCCACCGCCCCAGTCCGCGCCACTTCCCCAAAGAAACCGCGCCGTACCAGATCGAGGTGGCTGCACACCTTGTTGCGGCCGTTCTTCTGCGCGTAGTCAATGGCCTGCTCAGCGCGCTCCAGCGCGGTGCTGGGCGAGTCGTCGGCCAGGATGCGGGTGAAGCCGGCGCAGACGGTGACGCGGCCGACCTGCGGGAAGTTGAACTTCTCCACGTTGGCGCGCAGGCGCTCGAAGGCGCCGAAGGCCAGTGCCTCGTCGGGGCAGTGGAACAGCGCGGCGAACTCGTCGCTGCCGAAACGGTACAGCCGGTCATGTGCGCGAAAGGTATTGCTCATCAGGCGCGCCACCAGCAGCGTGACCTCTTCCATGATCAGGTGACCGTGCTTGTCGCTCAGCAGCTGGAAATTGTCGATGATGACGGTGCCCAGCCAGTAGTTGGGCGGCACGCGGTGACGCCGCTCCTGCCCCACCACCGCGGGCGCCGTGGCCTGCTTGCTGTCGTCCAGCACGCCGTCGAGCTCTTCCAGCACGGCGCTGTAGAAGGCGTCGTCGAGCGATTTGCGGTTGAGCAGGCCGGTCAGCGCATCACGGTCACTGTAGGCCAGCAGCGTGTACATGTTGCGGTAGATGTGGTGCAGCTGGCCGATGGTCTCAAGCTCCTGCGCGTTCAGCGGCGCGGCCGAATGGATCTCCAGCACACCCTGTTCCTCGTCGCTGCGCGCGTCGGCAAACAGCGGGAAGTAGGTGATGCGCGGTCCCTCTGCGCCGGCCCAGGCGACTTCGACTTGTTCACGGCCCTGAATGCAGCGCAGCCGGTCGGACGCATCCTCCAGACGCGGCAGTTTGCTGTAGTCGATGCGCAGCGGGTCTACCACCTTGCCGCCGCCTCGGGCGTCGAGCGACACCAGATCGAGCCAGCGCTTGATGCCGTCTTCACTGGTGACGCGGGCGATCAGCACGCGGTCGATGGAAACCAGATCGATCAGCGCCTTTGCCAGCGTCAGCTCCAGCAAGTCGCGATCTCGGTGATCGGTCAGCTTGATGAGGTGTTCGGTGAGGGTGGCCATGAACCCATGATAGCGGGGAACGGCCGCAGCGTCACTCTTTTGCGGCGTTGCGCCAGGCCTCGGTGGCCGCCGCGGCATCCTCGCGCTGCTCGGCCAGTTGGGCCAGGGCGCGCCAGGCGCTGCGCCGCAGCGCGGGGTCCTTCAACTGATTGAGCGACTGACGCAGCAACTGCTGCGCCTTGCCCCACAGGCTCAGTCGCATGCAGGCCACGCCGGCCAGATACTGCAGCAACGGCTCGCGCGGGTTGCCCAGCTGCGCGGTCTCGATGCGCGTCAGCCAGGTGGCGTCGGGCGCGCCTTCGGCCTGGGCGAAGCTGCGCTCCAGCACCTTCACCAAGCGCAGGCGCTGCTCGGCTACCAGCGTCGAGCCGGGCTGCACCATCTGCTCCCAGACCGGCAGCAGCCACCGCTGCGCCTGGGTCACATCACCGCCCAGCGCGAGCTGGCGTTCGGCCGCCAGGATGGCCACCTCAGGCAGGGCGCGTTCGCCGGCATCGAGCTCGGCCCAAGCGCGGTCCAGTTGCGCCGGATCGTGGGCCCCCTGCACCAGCTCCAGCGCCAGGCCGCGCACGATGCTGCGTGCCGCCGTCTCGGAGAAGGCGCGGTGCTTGCCCAACAGGCGTGCCGTTTCCAGCGCCACCTGGGTGCGTCGGGCCAGCCGCGCCACCTTGAAGCGCAGGCGCAACGCCAATGTGCGGCGGGCGACGCCCTGCGGCAGCTCGTCCAGACGCTGCAGCGCGACCTGCACGTCTCGGTCGTCGAAGGCCCAGCGCGCAGCGCGCAGTTGCAGGCCTTCACGCAGCTCCTGCTCGTCGCGGCGGGTGGAATGCGGCAAGGCCAGTGCCTGGCGCACATGGTCGTCGCGCGAGACCTTGTCTTGCAGCGCATGCGCGCTCTCGGCCGCCAGCAGATGGGCCACGGAACGCAGGCGCACGCCATAGGGCAAAGCATCGTCGTTAGCCGTCAGGGCGCGCTCGTGCTGCAGCACGCCTTCGGCCGCCTTGCGGGCACGGATGAAACGGCCGGCTGCCAGATGCGACAGCGTGTCGATCAGGCCGAGCTGCATGGCACGTTCCTGGTGCTGCACGCGCCAGCGCCGCGCCTCGCCCGGCAACGACAGCAGCACCGCCAGCGCGCGCAGCGCCGCATACAGCACGAAGAACAGGCCCACCAGGCTGAGCAGCACGAGGTTGAGCGAGAGGTCGAGCCGGTACGGCGGCCAGAACACCGTGACGGTGCCCTGGTTGTTGCCGGCGAACAGCGCCGCCGCCACCGCCACGGCAAACAGGGCCAGGAACCAGAGGATGGCGCGCATGGTGGGCGTCCCTCAGCGGCCGGCGGCCGCGGTGGCCAGCGCGGCCAGTGTCTCGTCCACGCGCGGCAACTCCAGCGCCTTCATCTGGCCCTGCATCTGCTGCAGCAGGGTGGCGGCGGCCTGCGTCTTGCGTGAGCTGGCGTCGAAGTACTTGCCCAGGCTCGACGAGGCCGAGGCCAGGTCGGCCCGTGCCGAGTCGAGCTGGCGCGCCAGCAGGCCCAGACGGGCATTGAGCAGCTTGAGCTTGAAGTTCTCACGCACGAAGAAGGATTGTTCCGGTGACAGCAGTGCCGCCTCGGGTTGTTCGATGCGGCTCACGCGCACCAGGCCGCGCAGCTCGTCCGTCACCGTCTGCAGGCTGCGTTGCCACCAGCTCGCCACGCTGTCATCACGACGCGGCTTGATGGAACCGCCCACCACCGGCTTGGCCACCGCATTGGCCAGCGGCAGCTCGTCGGCCAGGCGCACCAGCTCGTCCATCTTGACCAGCAGGGCCGGCGTGTCACTCACGGCCGTGGCCTTGATGCGCGCCACGTCGCGTGCGATGGCGCGCTGCACCGGTGTCAGGCGCGGCTGCGCGGCGCGGGCCACGCGCTGCTCGGCCGTCCTGAGCGCCGCCAACAGCGGCTCCACGCTGCCGGTGAGCTGGGCCTGCTGTTGCGCCAGACGGACGGACGATTCAATGTCCACCACCAGGTTCTCGTCGCGCGAGCGCGACAGGCTTTGCATCAGCTCTTCCAGCTGGCTGCGCTGCAGCGCCACCTCGCTCAGACGCGACTCCATCACGGCCAGCCGGGCCGCCAGTTCGCGCGTCTGGTCCTGCGCCTGACGCGCCACGGTGCGCGCCTCGATCGCCTGGGTGCCGGAATCGGCACTCTGGCGTGCCAGTTGCTCCTGCGTGGCCGACAGGCGCTGCCACAGCAGCGCACTGAGCAGCAGCCCCAGCAAGGCCACGGCACCAATGGCCAGCACCAGCGGGCGCGTCACCGTGGCCGGTGCAGCGTCCGCTGCGGCGGGCGCCACCGTATCGGCGGCGGCCGGCGTCACGCCCTCGGGCGCCGTGGAAGAGGCATTCGACTCGGAGTTCATCGCATCGATTCTATCGAGGCCAGGATGTCGGCCAAGGCGGGGCGTGACTCGCGCACCACAGCAAAACCGGCCTGCCGGGCTGCAGCCGCAATGCGCGCGTGGGTGGCAATGGCACGTGCGGCGCCCCAGCCCTGCCCCGGCAGCAACGCCAGCAGGTTATGCACGGCCTCGCTGCTGCTGAACAGCCAGACACTGCCGTCGGTCGCGGCGCTACGCGCCAAGTCGAGCTGCCCCGCATCGAGCTGGGGACAGGCACGCTGGTAAGCAACTACATAGTCCACGCTGGCGCCGGCCTCGGCCATACGCTGCGCCAGCCAGTCGCGGCCACTGCCCTGTGTGGAGGCCGACGGCGCATCGCCCCCGCGCACGATCAGCACCCGGTCACCCGGCCGCAGCTGGGTGCCCACCACCTGCCACAAGGCCTCGGAGTCGAACTGCGCCGCATCCGCCGCCGGCGTGTCGAGACAGGCCGGCGCCACGCCCACCCCCAGCAGCGCCCGGGCGGTACCGGGGCCTGGCGCCCACGCTCTTGTTTTGATAGCTGATGACGCACTGAAGACGCCGCTTGAGGCCGGTTTTCGCTCAAAGAAACCGGTCACTGCGTTGGCGCTGACGAACATCGCGGCCGCGTATTGCCCGCGTTCCAGCGCTTGCCAGGCGCCCTGCAGCGCCGCGGCGTCCGGTGTGGAACGGATCTCGATCAGTGGCAAGGCCTCGGCCCGGACGCCGGCGGCCGTCAGGTCGCGCACCCAGTCCTGCGCCTCGCGCTGCGGCCGGGTGACGATGACGCGCATGGTCAGGCGGTGGGCGTCAGCGAGCCGCCGACGCGCAACACACCGGCACGCAGCTCGGCCGCCACCTGCTCACCCAAGGCCGTGGCCGCGGCCAGATCGGCCACGGCCGCGCTGGCCTGGGCGCGCACCAACGGAATGCGGCCCTCCGGGTCGCCCCAGGCAGCGCGAATGTGCAGGCTGCCGCCTTCCAGCGTGGCGTAGGCCGCCAGCGGCATGGAGCAGCTGCCACCCATGGCGCGGCTTACCGCGCGCTCGGCCGCCACGCGCAGCCAGGTGCCCTGGTGCACCAGCGAGGCCAGCGCGGCCTGCACATCGGCACGCGCACTGCGGATTTCGATACCCAAAGCGCCCTGGCCGGCGGCGGGCAGCATCTGCTCGGGCTCGAACACGGCACGGATGCGGCTGGCCAGCCCCAGGCGCTTGAGGCCGGCCGCGGCCAGCACGATGGCGTCGTATTGGCCTTCGTCCAGCTTGCGCAGCCGGGTGTCGAGGTTGCCGCGCAGCGGCTCGATCTTCAGGTCCGGCCGCAACGCGCGCAGCAGCGCCACGCGGCGCAGGCTGGAGGTGCCGACCACGGCGCCTTGCGGCAGCGCCGCCAGGCTCTCGTATTTCGGCGAGACAAAGGCATCGCGTGGGTCTTCGCGCTCCATCACACAGGCCAGGGCAAAGCCCGCGGGCAATTCCATCGGCACGTCTTTCAGCGAGTGCACGGCAAGGTCGGCACGACCTTCTTCCAGCGCCACTTCCAGCTCCTTGACGAACAGGCCCTTGCCGCCGACCTTGCTCAGGGAACGGTCCAGGATCTGGTCGCCCTGGGTGGTCATGCCCAGCAGCGTGACCGCGTGGCCCTGCGCACGCAGCAGGGCCTGCACATGCTCGGCCTGCCACAGCGCCAGCCGGCTCTCGCGGGTAGCAATGGTCAAGGTCAGGGGCGAAGTGGAGGAGCTCAAGTTGGTAACCTGCAGGTAATCGTTCAGTGAGCTGAAGATGCTAGCATGGGCTGCCCCGCTGTAGATGGGGCGCACCGTCCCTTCTTCTTCACCTCCGCGCCCGCATGAAAACAGACGCCGCGCCCGCCAGCGCCCGCAAATCTCGAGACAACGAACGCCCCCTGGTCGAAGACATCCGCCTGCTCGGCCGCATCCTCGGCGATGTGATCCGCGAACAGGAAGGCCCTGAAGCCTATGAACTGATCGAGCAGATCCGCAAGCTGTCGGTGGCGTTTCGCCGCCACGACGACACCGAGGCCGACAAGGCGCTGAAGAAGCTGCTCAAGGGCTTGAGCGACGACCAGACGGTGAGCGTGATCCGCGCCTTCACCTACTTCAGCCACTTGGCCAACCTGGCCGAGGACCGGCACCACATCCGCCGCCGCGCCATCCACGAGCGTGCCGGCAATGCGCAGGAAGGCAGCATCGACGTGGCGCTGTCGCGCCTGCGCTGGGCCGGCATCAGCACCAAGACGATTGCCGCCACGCTGGCGCACAGCTACCTCTCGCCGGTGCTGACTGCGCACCCGACCGAGGTGCAACGCAAGAGCATCCTCGACGCCGAGCGCGACATTGCACGCCTGCTCACCGCCCGCGACGAGATCAAGGCCCGCGCCGTCGGCGTGGACCCGAAAAAGGACATGCTGACACCGCGCGAACTGGCTGCCAACGAAGCGCTGCTGCGCGCCCGCGTGCTGCAGCTGTGGCAGACCCGGCTGGTACGCCACAGCAAGCTCACCGTGGCCGACGAGATCGACAACGCGGTGAGCTACTACGAACCCACCTTCCTGCGCGAGATCCCGGCGCTGTATGCGGAGCTGGAGCGCGAACTCGGCAACCAGCCGGTGCACAGCTTCCTGCGCATGGGCCACTGGATCGGCGGCGACCGCGACGGCAACCCCAACGTGACGGCCGACACCATGCGCCAGGCGCTGCGCCGTCAGGCGGACGTGGCGCTGCGCCACTACCTGACCGAGGTGCACTTGCTGGGCGCCGAGCTGTCCATCTCCGACCTGCTGGTGGGCTGCAGCCCCGAGATGCAAGCCCTGGCCGACCGCTCACCCGACACCAGCGAACACCGCCTGGACGAGCCCTACCGCCGCGCGCTCATCGGCATGTACGCCCGCTTGGCGGCCACGCTGCGCGAACTCACCGGCGGCGAGGCTGCGCGCCACGCGGTGGCGCCGCAGGACCCGTACACCAGCGCGGCCGACTTCCTGGCCGATCTGCGCACCATCGAAACCTCGCTGGCCGCGCGCCACGGTGCCGCGCTCACGCAGCAGCGCCTACGCCCGCTGATCCGCGCGGTGGACGTGTTCGGCTTCCACCTCGCCACGCTCGATCTGCGCCAGAGCTCCGACCAGCATGAAGCCGTCATCGCCGAGCTGCTGGCCACGGCACGCATCGAAGCGAACTACGCCGCCCTGGACGAAACCGCCAAACGCGCCCTGCTGCTGCGCCTGCTGAACGACGCGCGGCCGCTGCGCGTGGTGGGCGCCAGCTACAGCGCGCACACGCAAAGCGAACTGGCGGTGTTCTGGACCGCGCGCGAACTGCGCCAGCGTTATGGCGAACAGGCCATCCGCCACTACATCATCAGCCACACCGAGACGGTGAGCGACCTGCTGGAAGTGCTGCTGCTGCAGAAGGAAGTGGGGCTGATGCACGGCACGCTGGATGACCCGACCAGCACCAACGACCTGATCGTGGTGCCGCTGTTCGAGACCATTGAAGACCTGCGCCAGGCCGCGCCCATCATGCGCGACTACTACGCGCTGCCCGGCATTGCCGCCATGGTGCGGCGCAGCGGCGCGGAGCAGGACATCATGCTCGGCTACTCCGACAGCAACAAGGACGGCGGCATCTTCACCAGCAATTGGGAGCTGTACCGCGCCGAGATCGCGCTGGTGGAACTGTTCGACGAACTGAAGCCGATTCAACTCAGGCTCTTCCACGGCCGCGGCGGCACCGTCGGCCGCGGCGGCGGCCCGAGCTACCAGGCCATCCTGGCCCAACCCCCGGGCACGGTGCGCGGCCAGATCCGCCTGACCGAACAGGGCGAGGTGATTGCCTCCAAGTACGCCAACCCCGAAATCGGCCGCCGCAACCTGGAAACGCTGGTAGCCGCCACGCTGGAAGCCACGCTGCTGCAGCCCACCAAGCCGGCCGCCCGCGCCTACCTGGAAGCGGCCGAAGCGCTGTCGCTTGCCAGTATGGCCACCTACCGTGCGCTGGTGTACGAGACGCCCGGCTTTGCCGACTACTTCTTTGGCGCCACGCCGATCCGTGAGATTGCCGAGCTCAACATCGGCTCACGTCCCGCATCCCGCAAGGCCACACAGCGCATCGAAGACCTGCGTGCCATCCCCTGGGGCTTCAGCTGGGGCCAATGCCGCCTCACGCTGCCGGGCTGGTACGGCTTCGGCTCGGCGGTGGAGCAGTTCCTGCAGCAAGGCAGCCCCAAGGAGCAGAAGGAGCGGCTGGCGCTGCTGCAGAAAATGGCCCGCCACTGGCCCTTCTTCAAGACCCTGCTCTCCAACATGGACATGGTGCTGGCCAAGAGCGATCTGGCCCTGGGTTCACGTTATGCGGAACTGGTGGGCGACGGCAAGCTGCGCAAAAAGGTCTTCACGCAGATCGAAGCCGAATGGCAACGCACCGTGCACGCGCTCGCACTGCTGACCGGCGAAAAGCAGCGCCTGGCCGGCAACGCCGCGCTGCAGCGTTCCATCCGCCACCGCTTCCCCTACATCGACCCGCTGCACCACCTGCAGGTGGAACTCATGCGCCGCTACCGCGCGGGGCAGGACGATGTGCGCGTGCGGCGCGGGATTCACATCTCGATCAACGGGATTGCGGCGGGGTTGAGGAATACAGGCTGAGTTCCCAATCTCAGAAAGCAGAAAGCACCCTTCCGGGCGCTTTCGCTTTGTTCATGCCGTAGCGCGAGCGATCATGGGCGGTAGACGCACTTATCCCCAATCGCGTGCCGCTCCACCATCACCGCCGATAGCGCGGGTATCTTAGGCTTGAGCGCCTTCCAGATGAAGGTGCACAGGTTCTCCAGCGTGGCGGGGCCGAGGCCGGGCACTTCGTCGAGGAAGTGGTGGTCCAGCTGCTCGCGCAGGGCGTTGACCTCGCGGCGGATGTGGCCGAGGTCCATCACCATGCCGGTGTCGGCGCCCGGCTCACCGCGCACGAACACTTCGGCGTAGTAGGTATGGCCATGCACGCGTTTGCTGCCCTCGGCCTCGATTTCGCGGCGCAGGGTGTGGGCGGCGTCAAAGAAAAAACGTTGACTGATTTCGTGCATTACCTGATTCCGATCATCTTGTGCGACTGGATGCCCAGGCGCCATTGCGGGTGCTGCTGGCAGTAGGCAATCGCCTGCGCCGTGGCCTGTTGGCGTTGCGGCCCGTCCATGGGCTGCAGGAAAAAATGCTGAAAGTCCAGCCCGGCGAACTGCGCCGGGTCCACACCCGGCTGCGGGTAGACCAGCTTGAGTTCGCTGCCCGTGGTCAGCACCACCTCGGCCTGGTCCTTGGGGCTGACGCAGATCCAGTCCAGCCCCGGCGGCGCCGGCAGGGTGCCGTTGGTTTCCACCGCAATGGTGAAGCCGCGCGCGTGCAGGGCATTGGTGAGCGCCTCGTCCACCTGCAGCAGCGGCTCGCCGCCGGTCAGCACCACGTAGCGGCCGGCCGGCCCGACGGGCTCCCAGGCGCGCTCGATCGCTGCGGCCAACGCGTCAGCGGTAGTGAACTTGCCGCCGCCGGTGCCGTCCGTGCCCACAAAGTCGGTGTCGCAGAAGCGGCAGACCGCGGTGGCGCGGTCTTCCTCGCGCCCGCTCCACAGGTTGCAGCCGGCAAAGCGGCAGAACACGGCCGCGCGGCCGGACTGGGCGCCTTCGCCTTGCAGGGTGTAGAAGATCTCTTTGACGGCGTAGGTCATGGGTGGGGAAAGGCTGGGAACCCGGGATTTTCGCAGGTTGCGGCCGGGCGGGCTGAGCCAGAGGCACCGCCCCTTGCGGGGCAGGCCAATACCCCAGCATGGCGTAGGCTCATATCGCTTGTTATTGCGAATCATTCTCATTATGATCAAACGCATGTCATACAGCCTGCCGGAGACCATGCGATGAACCGCCCTGCCGACGACCTGCCCCTGCCCAGCCTGGACGCCCTGCTGGCGGGCACCTTTACCCTCATGACCGGCTGGGCCGACCCGGTGTCCAGCCGCCACGCCACGCCGGCCCGCCAGCGCCTGCTGATGGCGCGCAAGATCGTGGCCAACCTGTTCTTCCTCAAGGCCCACCCGCACGCCAGCCCGGCGTTGCGCCAGGTGATGGCCAATCTGCATGCGCGCTGGGTGCCACTGTGCAACCAGGCCGGCGACGGCCAGGGCACGGCCACCGAGGCGGACCTGCAGGCCCTGTTGCCGCTGGGCAGCGCCAGCCTGCTGCACTGAGTGGAGTGCTGCCATGTGTCTGGCCCAACCCAATCCTTTGACCTCGGCCGTGCAGGCCGCCCTGCCCTACGACAAGCCCGCGGCCGCGCCGTGCGCTGAGGCGCCGCAGGGTTCACGCCGGCGCCGACTGTGGGAACTCGACAGCCACGCCTACTGCCCGGTGGTGGGCGTCTGCCTGCCGATTGCCCTGCTGCGCCGCCTGGCCGACCGCACGCTGGGTGACATGACGCGCCACAGCGACTACGAGGTGCACTGCATCATCGTCACGGAGTGCAAGCGCCGCAACCCCACCTCGGAAGCGCTGCAGAAGGAGCTGGAGCGGCGTTATGCCCTGGTGCTGCGCGCGGCCGCCGACCTCAAGCACACCGAGGCCTTGGCCGCCTGGTGGCGCGCAGCCGCGGCCGGCAGCGACTGGGCCGGTGCCTTGTGGGCCACCCTCACCCACCCGCGCTGCACGCCCGCGCTGGAGCACAGCGTGCTGGGCGAAGCGCACATGCTGCAGCACCAGGTGGGTGCGGCGACGCGCGCCGACCTGACGCGGCTGGACACGCTGGAGCAGGAAAACGCCGTGCTCACGCGCGAGCTGGCGGCCGCCCAGCACCGCAGCCGCAACCAGGCCGCCGAGGCGGCGCTGCGCTTCGAGCAACAGCAGGGCGAACTGCTGCGCGCGCGTGCCGAGCTGGTGCGCACCGCCACCGAGCTGCTGCAGCAGCGTGAGCAGTTGGCGGCACTGGAACAGGCGGCCCCCGCGCTGCGCGAGCGCCTGGCGCTGACGGAGGCGAACCGGCAACAGAACGAACAGCTGCAGCAGTTGCAGCGCGCCTTGCTGCAGGCCCAGCAGGAGGCCGAACGGCAGCGCCAACGCGCTGAAACAGCCGAGGCCCAGGCCGACCAGCTGCGCAGCCGCGCCGTGGCCGAACCAGCCACCACGGGATGCGGCACGCCACCGCAGTTGTGCAACCGCGCCGTGCTGTGCGTCGGCGGGCGCACCGCCAGCGTGCCGGTCTACCGCCAGGTGATCGAGCACACCGGCGCGCGCTTCCTGCACCATGACGGCGGTGAAGAAGACAACAGCGCCCAGCTCGACGCCACCCTGGCCGCCGCCGACCTGGTGATCTGCCAGGCCGGCTGCATCAGCCACAACGCCTACTGGCGCGTGAAGGACCACTGCAAACGCACCGGCAAGCAGTGCGTGTTCGTGGAGACGCCCAGCCGTGCGGCGCTGGAGCGGGCGCTGAGCGAGGTGACCCTGCCGGCTTCGGCGTGAGCCGGCAGCCGCGCCAAGATGCTATCAATTCAATAGCTGCCTGCGCAACAACAGCAAGGGCTGGCTGCCTAAACGACCACGGGCTCCGGCTCCAGCAGGATGCCGAAGCGCTCATACACACTGGTCTGGATGGCCTTGGACAGGGTCATGACCTCGCCGCCCGTGGCCCCGGAAGGGCCGCTGCCGTCCTCGCCAGAATCGCCGCCACCGCGGTTCACCAGCACCAGCGCCTGCTTCTCGTACACGCCGGCCTGGCCGATGGACTTGCCCTTCCAGCCGCAGGCGTCGATCAGCCAGCCGGCAGCCAGTTTGATGCGGCCGTCGTCGAGCTGGTAGTACACGATCTTGGGGTCGCGCGCGATGATGTCGGCGCATTGCTCGGGCGTGACGGTGGGGTTCTTGAAGAAGCTGCCGGCGTTGCCGATCACAGCCGGGTCGGGCAGTTTGGCGCGGCGCACCTCGCACACCCAGTCAAAAATCTGCTGAGGCGTCGGACTGCCGATGCCGGTCTCCGCCATCTTGCGCTCCAGATCGGCGTAGCCCAGCACCGGCTTCCACGGCTTGGGGCACCGCAGGCGCACGCGGGTGATGAGGGCACGCCCGGCCAAGCCCAGGCCGGCCTCGTTCGCCGGCGCGGCATGCTTGAACACCGAATCGCGGTAGCCGAAGGCGCATTGCGCGGCATTGAGCGTGAAAGGCTGGCCGGTCTGCAGGTCGATGGCGTCGAGCGACTCGAAGCGGTCCTGCAGTTCCACGCCGTAGGCGCCGATGTTCTGCACCGGCGCGGCACCCACGGTGCCGGGAATCAGCGCCATGTTTTCCAGCCCGGGCCAGCCCTGTTCCAGCGTCCAGCGCACGGTCTCGTGCCAGCCTTCGCCGCCACCGACCTCCACGATCCAGGCGCGCGGCGTCTCTGCCACCAGCCGGCGGCCCATGATCTCGACCTTGAGCACCACCGGCTTGACGTCGCCGGTGAGCACGATGTTGCTGCCGCCGCCCAGCACGAACTTCGGCGCCGGGCCCAGCTCGGCGTCCGCCAGCACGGCATGCACGTCCGCCTCGTCCTTGACCCGGATCAGGGTGTGGGCGCGGGCGACGATGCGGAAGGTGTTGTACGGCTGGAGCGGGACGTTTTTCTCGACTAACATTGGCCTTTGGGGTCGGATTCAGCCCCTGATTCTCTCATCTACATTCATTACAAGAACACCGCTATGCCTTCTTTCGACACCGTCTGCGAAGCCGATATGGTCAAGGTCAAGAACGGCGTGGACAACTCGGCCAAGGAGATTGCCACCCGGTTCGACTTCAAGGGCTCTTCGGCCAGCATCGAGATCAAGGACAAGGAGATCACTGTCATCGGTGACGCCGACTTCCAGATCGAACAGATCCTCGACGTGCTGCGCAACAAGCTCACCAAGCAAGGCGTGGACGTGCGCTTCCTGGACATCGGCGAGCTGCAGAAGATCGGCGGCGACAAGGTCAAGAAGCTGGTGAAGGTGCGCAACGGCATCGAGTCCGAGCTGGCCAAGAAGATCCAGCGCCTGATCAAGGACAGCAAACTCAAGGTGCAGGCCGCCATCCAGGAAGACAAGGTGCGCGTCACCGGCGCCAAACGCGACGACCTGCAGACCGCCATGGCCCTGCTGCGCAAGGAAGTCACCGACGTGCCGCTGGACTTCAACAACTTCCGCGACTGACGCCACCGCCCCGCGCCGGGAACACCGCATGAGCGTCCAGGACCAGACCGAATACGAGGACCTGCTCGGCCTGTGGTCCGACCTCGAAGCCGGTCTGGGCATCCTGCTCGGCAGCCCGGCCAGCATCCAGGAGTTCGAGCAGCGCGTCTGGCAGTACGACCGCTGGATGCAAACGCTGCTGGAACGCGATGCCGACGTCGGCCTGTACCTGCTGTTCCAGCTCGCCACCAACTCCTCGGTGGGCTACAGCACCTCGCACGCGCTGATCTGCACCGTGTTGTGTCACCTGATCGCCGGCGAACTCAAGCTTGGCATGGCCGAGCGCAACAGCCTGGTGCATGCGGCCATGACGATGAACATCGCCATGACGCAGCTGCAGGACGCGCTGGCCCTGCAGACCGAACCGCTCACCCCCGAACAGCAGGACGCGATCCGCGTGCACTCGGCCAAGGGCGGGCTGATGCTGGCCAACCTCGGCGTCACCGACGAGCTCTGGCTGGAGGTGGTGGGCCATCACCATGCAGAGGACAACGACAAGGTGGAACTGCGCCTGCTGCCCCCGCGCCAGCGGCTGGTCAGCATCCTGCGCGTGGTGGACCGTTATGCGGCCATGATCTCGCCGCGCAAGTCGCGTGAGGGCCGCAGCGCCACCGAGTCGGTACGCAGCATCATCAGCAGCGCCGCGCCCTACAACGACGCCGTCGGCCATGCGCTGGTGCGCGCCGTCGGCCTGTGCCCGCCGGGCACGTATGTCCGCATGGAGGACAACTCGGTAGCCGTGGTGGTGCGGCGCAGCCCCAAGGCCAACCTGCCATTCGTGGCCATCGTCACCGACGCCGTGGGCGCCGCGCTGCCGCGCCCGCGCCTGCACAACCCGGCCCAGGGGCGTCCGTCGCTGAAGTCAGCGCTGGCAACGGCGCTGGTGCGCCAGCGCATCAACCACCACCTGGTGCTGCAACTCGGCGCGCACCTGGCGGTGCAGCCGGCCTGAGCCGCGCTATTTCTTCTGCCCGATCTTCGACTCGGTGCCACGGGCCAGCCGGCCGATGTTCTCGGCATGACGGTAGATCAGCAGCAGTGACATGACGCTCACGGCCAGCAGCACCGGACCCTGCATCTGCCAGGCCAGACCGTCACCGAAGATGTAATAGACCGGCGCAAACACGGCGGCCGTCAGCGACGCCAGCGAGGAATAGCGGAAGAAGTAGGCCATGATGAGCCAGGTAGCCGCCGTGGCCAGCCCCAGCACCCAGTCCAGCCCCAGCAGCACGCCCAGCGCGGTGGCCACACCCTTGCCGCCTTCGAAACGGAAGAACACCGGGTACAGGTGGCCCAGGAAGGCGCCCAGCCCGACCAAGGCCAGCGTGCCGCCCTCCAGCCCCCAGGCCGGGCCGAACCAGCGCACCAGCGCCACCGGCAACCAGCCCTTGGCGGCATCCAGCAGCAGGGTGACGATGGCCGCCTTCTTGGACCCCGAACGCAGCACATTGGTGGCGCCCGGGTTCTTGCTGCCGTAGGTGCGGGGGTCGTTCAGGCCCATGACACGACTGACGATGACGGCAAATGACAACGAGCCCACCAGGTAGGCGGCCACGGCGGCCAGGACGGGGACGAACGACTCCATGCAAACTCCTCAAGAAGGCCGGCCGCTGTGGCCGACCCGCAAACAACGGACCGCTATTCTGCCAGCGCGCAAAGCACCGGTTTCGCACCCAGCAACTGCACGCACACCTGGGGATCGATACCGACCAGGTAACCTCGCCGCCCGCCGTTGATCAGGATGCGCGGCAGCGCCAGGATGGTCTCTTCGATGTAGACCGGCATGGTGCGCCGCGTGCCGAAGGGCGAGGTGCCGCCCACCAGATAACCGCTGTGGCGGTTGGCCACTTCCGGCTTGCAGGGCTCGACCGACTTGGCACCGATCTGGCGTGCCAGGTTCTTGGTGGAGACCTTGCAGTTGCCGTGCATCAGCACCACCAAGGGCTTGGCGTCCTGGTCCTGCATGATGAGCGTCTTGACCACGTGGTACGGGTCCCAGCCCAGCACCTGCGCGCTGTGCTGCGCGCCGCCGTGGTCCAGGTATTCGTAGGGATGCTCGGTGTAGTCCACCTGGTGCGCTTTCAGCAGCTGGGTGGCGGGCGTTTCGGAAACATGTTCTTTCTTGGCCATGCGCGGATTTTGCATCTGCGGTGGTGCCACAATTCCCGCCCATGAGTTCCTTGACCGCTTCCCCCCTGCGCCACAGCCTCGCCGAGGACGCGCTGGCCCTGCTGTCGGGCACCGCGCTGATCGCGCTGGCGGTGGCACTGTTCCAGCACGCGCACCTGCTCAGCGGCGGCACGGCCGGACTGGCTTTCCTGTTGCATTACGGCATGGGCTGGGGCTTCGGCCCGGTGTTCTTCGTGCTCAACCTGCCGTTCTACGTGTTGGCCTGGCGCCGCATGGACCGCGCCTTCCTCTACAAGACCATGCTGGCGGTGGCGCTGCTGTCGCTGCTGACCGAACTCACGCCGCAGTTCATCCGCTTCGAGCAGCTGGCGCCGCTGTATGCCGCGCTGATCGGCGGCGTGCTGCTGGGGGTGGGCTTTCTCATCCTGTTCCGCCACCGCGCCAGCCTGGGTGGCGTCGGCATCCTGGCCTTCTGGTTGCAGGAGACGCGCGGCTGGCGCGCCGGCCACGTGCAGATGGCGGTGGACCTGCTGATCCTGCTGGCCGCGCTCCTCACAGCACCGCTGGCGCAGGTGGCGCTGTCGGTGGTGGGCGCGGCGGTGCTGAACCTCACGCTGGCCATCAACCACCGCGCCGGACGCTACATCGCCAACTGAACGGGCGAGTCGACGCCGGGCCGCCCCAAGGCGACGAGAGCCCCCTCGGGGGGGGGGGCAGCGTCTACACGAAGTGAGTGAGCGTGGGGGCCTTATCACACCGCCGGGTCGCGCAGCGCCTTGCGAATGGCGTCGATGGCTTCCAGCAGTTCGGGGCTCAGCGGGGTGCCCCAGGCATCCAGGTTTTCGTCCAGCTGGGCCAGTGACGTGACGCCGATGATGGTGCTGGCCACTTGCCACTTGGTGTAACAGAAGGCCAGCGCCATGCGCGTGGGTGTGAGGCCATGCTCGCGCGCCAACGCGTTGTAGCGGCGTGCGGCTTCCAGCGCCTCGGGCCGACCCCAGCGCTGCTTGCGCACACTCTCGAACTTGGCGATGCGCGCCTGCTGGGGTGCATCCGGGCCACTGTGGCCGTGGGCGTCGTACTTGCCGGTCAGCAGGCCGAAACCCAGCGGTGAATAGGCCAGCAGCGACACGCCCAGGCGGTACAGCGTTTCGTCCAGCGCGTTCTCGACCGAGCGGTTGATCAGGCAGTAGGCGTTCTGCACCGTGGCCACGCGCGGCAGGCCGTGTTGTTCAGACAGACGCACGAACTCGTGCACGCCGTAGGGCGTCTCGTTCGACAGGCCGATGGCGCGCACCTTGCCGGCCTTGACCAGCTGCCCCAGGGCTTCGAGTTGCACGTGGATGCTGCTGACGGAGGCGTCATCCTTGGTCGGGTCGAAGTACATCAGACCGAATGCCGGCACATGACGCACCGGCCAGTGAATCTGGTAGAGGTCGATGACGTCGGTCTTGAGGCGTTGCAGGCTGGCATCGCAGGCGGCCACGATGTCAGCCGCGGTGAGGTTGGTGCTACCGTTGCGGATCCAGGGCATGCCGCGCGAGGGACCGGCCACCTTGGTCGCCAGCACCATCTTCTGCCGCGCGCCGAGTCGGCGGGCGAACCAGTTGCCGAGGATGCGCTCGGTAGCGCCGCAGGTCTCGGCACGCGCCGGCACCGCGTACATCTCCGCGGTGTCTAGGAAGTTGACGCCGCGCTCCAGCGCACGGTCGAGGATGGCGTGGGCGTCGGCTTCGTTCACCTGTTCACCAAAGGTCATGGTGCCCAGGCAGATGGGCGTGACCCGCAGGTCGCTATGCCCCAGTTGTACGTTCTTCATCAAACAGAAAACTCCAGGGAACTCATCCAAACAACTCAGGCCGGCGGCAGCACGCCGGCCTGGCGCGCTCGGGCCTCTTCCTGCAGACGCAGCACGCGGCGCTGCACCTTGCCGGTGGTGGTCATGGGCAGGGCGTCGACGAACTCCACCTCCTTCGGGTACTCGTAGGGCGCCAGCTTGCCCTTCACATGCCGCTGCAAGTCGATCATCAGCCGCGTCTCCCACTCCTCGCGCGAGATCGGCTCGTCGCCGCGCTCGGCCGCGGCTTCCGGCGTCAGCACCACATAGGCCTTGACCAGCGCGCCGCGCTCGGCATCCGGTTTGGGCACCACGGCGGCGTTGGCCACCGCGGGGTGTTTCACCAGGCAGTTCTCGATCTCGCCCGGGCCGATGCGGTAGCCGGCGGCCTTGAAGACGTCATCCGAGCGGCCCTGGTACCAGAGGTAACCGTCGGCGTCGCGCAGCGCCAGGTCACCCGTGCGGCACCAGTCACCAGTGAACTTGGCCAGCGTGGCCTGCGGGTTCTTCCAGTAACCGAGGAAGAAGATCGGGTCCGGCTCGCCGTGCACGTCCAGCCGGTGCAGGGCTACCTCCCCCACCACGCCGGCCGGGCACTCGTTGCCCGCCTCGTCGATCACCGCCACCCGGTGGCCCGGGTAGCCCTTGCCCATGCTGCCGGGCTTGGCGGGCCAGAACATCGCGCAGTTGCCGACGATGTAGTTGACCTCGGTCTGGCCGAACATCTCGTTGACCGTCACGCCGAGTTCGCGCTGGCAGTAGCCGAACACCGCATCGCCCACGGCCTCGCCGGCACTCATGATGGCCTGCAGCTTGAGCTTGAAAAACTTCTTCGGCTGCGGATAGGCCTTCATCATGGCCTTGAGCGCGGTGGGAAAGAGGAAGGTGTGCGTGACGTCGTACTTCTGCATCAGCTCGAACGCCACCTGCGGGTTGAAGCGGCCGTTGTAGGCCACGATGGGACGACCGAAGTAGAGCGTGGGCAGGAGCGCATCCATGAGGCCACCCGTCCAGGCCCAGTCCGCAGGGGACCAGAACACGGACGTGTTCCGGTCCCCTGCGCTGGGCCTTGCCCCGCTTGTGTTCGCCCCCACCCCAGCCCTCCCCCGCGCGGGGGAGGGAGTGCTCTGATCAACATATGGGTTGAAGCCGAACCAGTTCTGGCTGCAGACGAAGCCGGTCAGGTTGCCGATCAGCGCACGGTGCGGAATCAGCGCGCCCTTGGGGTTGCCGGTGGTGCCGCTGGTGTAGATCAGCACCGCCGGGTCGTCCGCGCGCGTGACCACCGGCGCGTACTCGGCCGGCTGACCCGCCAGGATGGCGGCGTAGTCCAGATCGGCCATGGCGGCGGCACCGCCGCCGGCGTCACCGTTGGCGCTGCCGCCGACGCCGATCACGTGGCGCAGCGCCTCACAGGTGTTGCGTGCCTCCAGCACGTTCATGATGGTGCTGTCGTCGCAGATCGCTACCGCGGCATCGCTGTCGCGCAGGCGGAATTCCAGGGCCTCCGGCCCGAACAGCTGCGACAGCGGCACCGCCACCGCGCCCATCTGCAGCACCGCCATGTAGGCCACTGCGGTCTCGAAGCGCTGCGGCAAAACGATCGCCACCCGGTCGCCCTTGCCGACGCGCAGCGATGCCAGCGCGCCGGACAGGCGGTTGGCCTGATGCTGCAACTCGGCATAGGTATGAAAACGGGGCTCTACGCCCGCCCCATCGGCGTAGACAGCTATTCTTTTTGTAGCATCCGGTGCTGCAGCCCAGCGCCGGCTGCAGACCTCGGCGATGTTGAACTCGTCCGGCACCAGCCAGCGGAACTGGCTGTGCAGCGCGTGGTAGTTGTCCCGGTGTTGACTGGTCGCCATGCCGCGTCTCCTTATGATTCCCCGAATGTACCAAGCCCGCCGCATACCCCACAGTGAATTCACCCCGATCCGTAACCTGCGCTATCACGTGCTGCACTGGGGCGCCGCCGGCTCCGACCTGCCCCCGCTGGTGCTGATGCACGGCTGGATGGACGTCGCTGCCTCCTACCAGTTCGTGGTCGATGCCTTCAGCGACGCCTTCATGCAAGGCCGCACCGTCATCGCGGCCGATTGGCGCGGTTTCGGGCTGACGGGGCTCGCCACCGCCGGGCCGTCCCAAGGTGGCGAGGGCCCCCTCGGGGGGCAGGGAGGACACGCAGTGCCGAGCGTGGGGGCCATGTACCCAGGGCACGACAACTACTGGTTCCCTGACTACCTGGCCGACCTGGATTTTTTGCTCGACCACTATGCCGGCGACCGGCCGGTGGACCTGGTGGGCCACAGCATGGGCGGCAACGTGGTCATGCTCTACGCCGGCAGCCGGCCCGAGCGCATCCGCCGCCTGGTCAACCTGGAAGGTTTCGGCATGCCCGCTACCAAGCCGTCGCAGGCGCCTGGGCGCTATGCCAAATGGATGGACGAGCTCAAAAGCCTGCACCGCGGCGAGATGGCGCTCAAGAGCTATGACAGCGTGGAGGGTGTGGCCGGCCGCCTGATGAAGACCAACCCGCGCCTGGGCGCCGACAAGGCCCAGTGGCTGGCGCAACACTGGGCCCGGCCCAATGCGCAGGGGCAGTGGGAGATCCTGGGCGACGCCGCGCACAAGGTCATCAACGCCCAGCTCTACCGCGTGGACGAGGTGCTGGAGATCTACCAGCGCATCAGCGCCCCGGTGCTGGCGGTGGAAGCCAGCGAGAACCAGATGGCCCAGTGGTGGCAGGGCAAGTACACGCTGGCCGAATACCATGAACGGCTGAAATCGGTGCCGCAGCTACGCCAGGCCCTCATCGAGGACGCCGGCCACATGCTGCACCACGACCAGCCAGCGCAACTGGCGCGACTGATCGAGGACTTCCTGGCCTGAGCGCCGGCCGTCTGCAGTAAAGGCTAACTTTGCGGCCCAAACCCGGGGCGCCAACTAAAATATGGGGTTTTGGGCCATTTCGGCGGCTTTTTGCTCCCCGGCAGCGCCCGTCCCCACAGAACACACAGGATTCCCCATGATGGACGCAGAACAGATCAATGCCATTGGCACCCGACTCGCCGACCTGAGCCAGCGCACGGTCGAGTTACGGAGGTATCTTTGACTACGATGCCAAGGCAGAACGCTTAAGGACGGTCAACGCCTCGCTGGAAGACCCGACGGTCTGGAACGACCCCAAGCGTGCCCAGGAACTGGGCAAGGAAAAGAAGGCGCTGGACGACGTGGTCGTCACCATCAACCAGCTCACCAGCGAGCTGGCGGACAACAGCGAGCTGTTCGAGATGAGCAAGGACGAGGGTGACGAGGCCGGCCTGCACACCCTCGAAGCCGAAGCGGCCAAGCTGGCCGAGACGGTGGAGAAGCTCGAATTCCGCCGCATGTTCAACCAGCCGGCCGACCCGAGCAACTGCTTCCTCGACATCCAGGCCGGCGCCGGCGGCACCGAGGCCTGCGACTGGGCCAGCATGCTGCTGCGCCAGTACCTCAAGTACGCCGAGCGCAAGGGCTTCAAATCGACCGTGGAAGACGAGACCCCGGGCGACACCGCCGGCATCAAGAGCGCCACCATCAAGATCGAGGGCGACTATGCCTACGGCCTGCTGCGCACCGAGACCGGCGTGCACCGCCTGGTACGCAAGAGTCCGTTCGACTCTTCGGGCGGGCGCCACACCAGTTTTGCCAGCGTGTTTGTCTACCCGGAGATCGACGACTCGATCGAGATCGACATCAACCCGGCAGACGTGCGCACCGACACCTACCGCGCCAGCGGCGCCGGCGGCCAGCACATCAACAAGACCGATTCGGCGGTGCGCCTGACGCACATCCCCACCGGCATCGTGGTGCAGTGCCAGGACAGCCGCAGCCAGCACAGCAACCGCGACGTCGCCTGGCGCCGCCTGCGCAGCCGCCTGTACGACCATGAGATGAAAAAGCGCATGGCCGAGCAGCAGAAGCTGGAAGACACCAAGACCGACGTCGGCTGGGGCCACCAGATCCGCTCTTACGTGCTGGACCAGAGCCGCATCAAGGACCTGCGCACCAACGTGGAAATCAGCAACACCCAGAAGGTACTCGACGGTGACCTCGACGCCTTCATCGAAGCTTCCCTCAAACAAGGGGTATGACCATGATGCGTGAAGGACAAGCCACCGTGATCCGGCGCGAGGACTACGCCGCGCCGGCGTTCTGGATCGACACCGTCGACCTGACCTTCGACCTCGACCCGGCGAAGACGCGCGTGCTCAACAAGATGACACTGCGCCGCAACCCGGACGTGGCGGCTCAAGCCTTGCGGCTCGACGGCGAGGAGCTGAACCTGGCACGCGTGCTGGTGGGCGGCCAGGGCACCAGCTTCAAGATGGACGGCAACCAGCTGGTGCTGGAAAACCTGCCCGAAGGCGATGCGCCGTTCGAGCTGGAGATCTTCACCACCTGCTCACCCGTGAAGAACACCCAGCTCATGGGCCTGTACGTGAGCAACGACTCGTTCTTCACGCAGTGCGAGGCCGAAGGCTTCCGCCGCATCACCTACTTCCTCGACCGGCCCGACGTCATGGCCAGCTACAGCGTGACGCTGCGTGCTGACAAGGCCAAGTACCCGGTGCTGCTGTCCAACGGCAATCTGGTGGACCAGGGTGAGCTGGACGAAGGCCGCCACTTCGCCAAGTGGGTCGACCCGCACAAGAAGCCCTGCTACCTGTTCGCACTGGTGGCCGGCAAGCTGGTGGCACGCGAGCAGCGCATCACCTCGCGCAGTGGCAAGGAGCACCTGCTGCAGGTCTACGTGCGTCCGGGCGACCTGGACAAGACCGAGCACGCCATGAACTCGCTCATGGCGTCGGTCGCCTGGGACGAGGCGCGCTTCAACCTGCCGCTCGACCTGGAACGCTTCATGATCGTCGCCACCAGCGACTTCAACATGGGCGCGATGGAAAACAAGGGCCTGAACATCTTCAACACCAAGTACGTGCTGGCCAACCCCGCCACGGCCACCGATGCCGACTACGCCAACATCGAGAGTGTGGTGGGTCATGAGTACTTCCATAACTGGACCGGCAACCGCATCACCTGCCGCGACTGGTTCCAGCTCAGCCTGAAGGAAGGCCTGACCGTCTTCCGCGACCAGGAGTTCAGCCAGGACCTGGCCGGCGACCTGTCGGCCCGTGCCGTCAAGCGCATCGAAGACGTGCGCGTGCTGCGCACCGCCCAGTTCCCGGAAGACGCCGGCCCGATGGCGCACCCGGTACGCCCGGACAGCTACATCGAGATCAACAACTTCTACACCGTCACCATCTACGAGAAGGGCGCCGAGGTCGTGCGCATGATGCAGACCCTGGTCGGGCGTGACGGTTTTGCCAAGGGCATGGCGCTGTACTTCCAGCGCTTTGATGGCCAGGCCGTCACCTGCGACGAATTCGCGCAGGCGATTGCCGATGCCAACCCGACCTCCGAGCTGGCGCGCCTGCTGCCGCAATTCAAGCGCTGGTACAGCCAGGCTGGCACGCCACGTGTGGCCGCCACCAGCCAGTACGATGCCGCCAGCCGCAGCTACACGCTGACCCTGGCGCAGAGCTGCGCCCCCACTCCGGGCCAGGCGCTCAAGGAGCCCTTCGTCATCCCGGTCAGCCTGGGCCTGGTGACGGCTGACGGCCGCTCGCTGCCGCTGCAGCTCGAAGGTGAAACCGAGCCCGGCCCGAGCTCGCGCACCATCGTGCTGACCGAGGCCACGCAGACGCTGCGCTTCGTGAACGTGGACACCGAGCCGGTGCCCTCGCTGCTGCGCGGTTTCAGCGCCCCGGTGGTGCTGGCCTGCGACTACAGCGACGCCCAGCTGCTGACCCTGCTGGCGCACGACACCGACCCCTTCAACCGCTGGGAAGCCGGCCAGCGTCTGGCCCTCAAGCGCGCCCTTCACTTCATCCACAGCGCCGCCCAGCCGGGCGAAGCCAAGGTGCTGGATGCGGCCTACATCGAGGCCATGCGCCAGGTGCTGCGCCACCCGACGCTGGACGCGGCCTTCAAGGAACTGGTGCTGACGCTGCCGTCGGAAACCTACATCGCCGAACAGCTCGACGTGGTGGACCCGCAGCGCGTGCACGCCGTGCGCGAAGCCATGCGCGAGCAGCTGGCGCTGGAACTGCAGCATGACTGGCAGTGGGCGTTCGAGGCCCACCAGGACAACGGCGGCTACCGCCCCGACCACGTCTCGGCCGGCCGCCGTTCGCTCGCCGGCATGGCGCTCACTATGCTGTGCCTGGCCGCCCGCGACACTGGTGACGTGGTCTGGCCCGGCAAGACCTACCAGCGCTTCAAGGACGCCGGCAACATGACCGACCGCTTCAACGCGCTGGCCGCACTGGTGCACAGCGGCCACGAGCTGGCCGCCCCGGCGCTGGAGCGCTTCCACGCCCTGTTCAAGGATGAGGCCCTGGTGCTGGACAAGTGGTTCGCGCTGCAGGCCGGCGCCTGCGACCGCGGCGGCCAAGTGCTGCCGGCGGTGCGCCAGCTCATGAGCCACCCGGACTTCAACCTGCGCAACCCGAACCGCGCACGCAGCCTGATCTTCAGCTACTGCAACGCCAACCCGGGCGCCTTCCACCGCGCGGACGCCGCCGGCTATGTGTACTGGAGCGAGCGCGTGATGGAGCTCGATGCCATCAACCCGCAGGTCGCCGCCCGCCTGGCACGCGCGCTGGACCGCTGGAAGAAGCTGGCGGAGCCCTACCGCAACGCCGCGCGCGAAGCGATTGCCCGTGTCGCCGCCAAGCCGGACCTGAGCAATGACGTGCGCGAAGTAGTCAGCCACGCATTGGCTGATTGATATGGCACACCCCCAGGCTGCGCGCACTGCGTGTCGCTTCGCCACCCCCCTTGCAGGGGGCAACGCCAGCGGCCCGGCAAAGCCGGTTCCGCGGCGTTCCCCGGCTGGGCCTCTGCTCGCGGCTTAAGCAGCAACCATTGAGACCCACTTAACAACAGACGATTCTGGAGTCACCATGAGTTCCAAGATTTCCCTCACCCGCTACCTGGTCGAGCAGCAGCGCGTGCACGGCCACATCCCGTCCGAGCTGCGCCTGCTGCTCGAAGTGGTGGCGCGCGCCTGCAAGAGCATCAGCCAAGCGGTCAACAAAGGGGCGCTGGGCGGCGTGCTGGGCACGGCGGGCAGTGAGAACGTGCAGGGCGAGGTGCAGAAGAAGCTCGACATCATTGCCAACGAGGTGCTGATCGAGGCCAATGAATGGGGCGGTCACCTGGCGGCCATGGCGTCCGAGGAAATGGACAGCATCTACGCTGTGCCCAACCGTTACCCCCAGGGCGAATACCTGCTGCTGTTCGATCCGCTCGACGGCTCCAGCAACATCGACGTCAACGTCAGCATCGGCACCATCTTTTCGGTGCTGAAAAAGCGCCATGACGACCCCAACGTCATCGAGCCGATCAGCGAGAACGACTTCCTGCAGCCCGGTTCGCAGCAGGTGGCGGCCGGTTACTGCGTCTACGGCCCGCAGACCACACTGGTGCTCACCGTCGGCGACGGTGTGGCCATGTTCACGCTCGACCGTGAGCAGGGCTCCTTCGTGCTGACGCAGGAAAACGTGCAGATTCCGGCGGACACCAAGGAGTTCGCCATCAACATGAGCAACATGCGGCACTGGGACGAGCCGGTGAAGCGCTACATCGACGAGTGCCTGCAGGGCAAGGAAGGCCCTAGGGCTAAGGACTTCAACATGCGCTGGATCGCCTCCATGGTGGCCGACGTGCACCGCATCCTCACGCGCGGCGGCGTCTTCATGTACCCCTGGGACAAGCGCGAACCCAACAAGCCGGGCAAGCTGCGCCTGATGTACGAAGCCAACCCGATGAGCTGGCTGATTGAGCAGGCCGGCGGTGCCGCCACCAACGGCCGCCAGCGCATCCTGGACATCCAGCCCACTCAGTTGCACGAGCGTGTGAGCGTCATCCTGGGCTCGAAGAACGAGGTGGAGCGCGTCACGTCCTACCACCTGGCCAAGGTATAATTTGCGCCTTCGCCGGAATAGCTCAGTCGGTAGAGCAGCTCATTCGTAATGAGAAGGTCGGGGGTTCGATTCCTCTTTCCGGCACCACTCTGAAAACCCCGCAGGCTGTCATGGTCTGCGGGGTTTTTTCATGAGGCCGACATGTTGCCGCCCAACGGCTGCTCGGCATCTGCCAGCCAGACCGGATCAAGGGCCTCGATGTGCGGCGCCTCGTCGGCCTTGCCCAGGGCGTTGCCCTGCAGGTACTCCACGCCCAGGGCGTGCAGCACGGCCGCCTGCTCGGCGTTCTCGACCCCTTCGGCGATCATGCGCAGGCCAAAGCGGCGCGCAATCAGCGCCGCACCTTCGATGATGGCGCGGCCGTGGCCGTGGATGGCATGGACAAAGGACCTGTCGATTTTCAGCGCGTCGAGCGGGAACTCGTGCAAACGCGACAGCGACGAGTAGCCGGTGCCGAAGTCGTCCACGTGCACCCGCACACCCTCCTTGCGCAGCCGCACCAGCGATTCGAGTGCAGGCGCCATGTGCTGCTCGCCGAAGACTGACTCGGTCACTTCCAGGTCGAGCCGCGCCGGTGGCAGACCGGTGCTTTGCAGCGCTTCCTGCACGGTTTCGGCAAAGCCGCCGGTCAGCAGCTGGCGCAGCGACACGTTGACCGCCACCGCAGGCGCATCCGCCCGGGTGCCCCAGACCATGGCGTCGGTACAGGCGCGCTTGAGCACCCACTCACCGATTTCGACGATGCGGTCGGACTCCTCGGCGATCGGGATGAACTCCTCCGGCCGCACGCTGCCCAGTACCGCATGCTCCCAGCGCAGCAGAGCCTCCAGCGCCACGACGCGGCCGGTGGCGGCATCGATGATGGGCTGGTAGGCCAGCCGCAGCGAACCATCGATCACGGCGTCGCGCAGCGCCAGGCTGATTTCCAGCCGACGCTTCTGCACGCGCGACAGCAGGTCGTGGTACATCATGATCTGCCCGCGGCCCGCGCGCTTGACCTCGGCCGCGGCCAGGTCGGCCGCGCTGATCAGGTCGGAAGGCGAATGGCCATCACGCGGGTAGCGCGCAATGCCGATGCTCACGCCCACATGCAGCAGTTCGCCCTCCACCGTCAGCGGTGCGGTGATGCGCTCGCGCAGGTTCATCGCCAGGCGCATGCCGCGGTCGCCGTCGTCGGCCGGCAGCGGGATGGTGACCACGAACTCGTCGCCGCCCCAGCGCGCCACCGCCACGTCCTCCGGCAGCCGCGTCTCGAAACGGCGCGCGATCTCCTGCAGCACACGGTCGCCCAGGTCGTGCCCCAGGCCGTCGTTGATCTGCTTGAAGCGATCCAGGTCGAGGAACAGCACGGCGATGCCGGCCGAGGACGGATGGGCCAGCCAGTCGTCCATCCAGCGCTGCAGGCCGCGCCGGTTGTACAGGCCGGTCAGCGCATCGCGGTTGGCCATGGACTGCAGGGCGGCGGTGCGCTCGGCCACGCGCTTCTCCAGGCTGGCATTGAGTTCCTGCACGGCGTGGTTGTGTTGTGTCAGCTGCGCGACCAGCTCGGCGTTGTCTTCCTGCAGCTCCAGCGAGCGGCGCACGATCTTGTGGTTGTTGTTGTGTCCCACCAGCATGACGACGAAGAAGATCAGGCCCAGCACGCCCAGCACCGGCTCCGGGCGGTCCAGCAGAAACAGCTTGATGCAGGCGGGCACCAGCATCAGCCCGATGTAGATCCGACCGACACCGCGCAGCGGCGCCAGCACGCCCGTGGCACCGCCGGCGAGCGCCGACACCACGATGATCAGCACAAACTTGCCTTCGATACCCTGGCTGTCGAGCTGCGTCCAGACCAGCAGCACCCACATCGATGCGCCTGCCACCAGGCCGATCTCGTAGGCACGCTGCCAGCGACGCCGCACGACCAGGGACAGCGTGGCGCCGGGCGGGAACTGGCGCGAAAAACTCAGGTCCAGCGCCAGCCGGATCAGGCTGATGCACAGCACCGCGCCGAACCACAGCCAGGGCCAGACCCTCCCCGCCCCGCTGAACTCGAACGCAACGCCGAAGGTGGCGGCCAGATTCACCAGCACGCTGGAGCGGTTGTTGCGGTACGCCAGCTGCAGCAACTCGCTGGCAATGCGTTCGGCCCGCTGTGCAGCTTGCGACGGATCGTTGCCTGATGGGTTGGCCGCTTGCATACGCCCTCGGGAAGGAATGGTTCGTCTTGGTGTCACGCAGGCCCGACGGGCGGCAGCGCCGTCCTGCCCGGCCCGGGGTGTGGGCACATTATTAGGCCGGGGCACAGCAACTGGCAAGCCGTTGGGCGCGGCATTTGGCGCAGCTCAAGGCTGCTTGCGCGCCGGGCGTTTGCCGGCCGGTCGCGGGCGCGGGGCGGCGGGCCGCTTGCGCGCAGGCGCAGCTGGCACGGCCGGAGACTGCAGGATGCCCTGGCACAAGGTCGCGATGAACTGGTCGGCGATCTCCTCCGGCCCGAGCTCGCCGCCGGGCTGGTACCAGCGGCCGATCCAGCCCAGGGCACCCGCAATCAAAAAGGCCGTCATCTTGGGGTCGCATGGTGCAATGGCACCTTCTTCCACCCCGGCCGCCACCAGGCGGCGGAACTCCATGTCGATGCCCGACTTGAGGCGCCGTAGCGCCTTGCGGCTGGAGGGCGGCAGCTCGTCGTCTGCAATGCGGATGACGCACATGCCGAAGTCCATGGTGACGATGCGGGTGTAGGTGCGCATGCAGGCCATGAGTTGCTCGACGGCGGAGCCGCCGGCCTGGCGACTGGCCTCGATGCCGCTGTGCATCATCTCCAGACCACGGCGCACGCACTCGATCAGGATCTCTTCCTTGTTCTTGACGTAGTAGTACAGCGTGGGCTTGGTGACGTGCAGGCGCGCCGCGATGTCGTCCAGCGAGGTGGCGTGAAAGCCCTTCTCGTTGAAGAGCTGTGCCGCCGTGGAGAGCACGGCATTGCGCTTGGCCTCGCGCTGCTGTTCGCGCACCGAAGACGGCGCCCACGGCGAAGCCGCGGCGGCTGGGGCCGCCGTCTTGCTGCGGCGTGGTCGTGTCGTTGTCATGACAGGTGCTACGGGAAAGTCCTGATGCCCGAAGGCTTGGCGAATCCCAGAATCTACTCGTGAGTAAAAAGTCTACGCACAAGTAAAAGTTTTCCGATACGCATAAACCCTAGCCACGGTGATGAACCCTCAACACACGTCCTCCGGCGCACCGTCGCCCCTGCTGCAGGTGGACGGCGTGACGCTCGCCTTCGGTGGCGTCAAGGCCCTCAGCGGCGTCAGCTTCGATGTGGCACCCGGCTCCATCACCGCGGTGATCGGCCCCAATGGCGCCGGCAAGACCTCGCTGTTCAACACGATCTCCGGCTTCTACCACCCAACCAGCGGCAGCGTGCGCTACAAGGGGCAGGACATCACCCGGGTGCCGGCGCCGAAGCGCGCCCGCATGGGCCTGGGCCGCAGCTTTCAGAACATCGCCCTCTTCCGCGGTATGACGGTGCTCGACAACATCAAGCTCGGCCGCCACGCCCACCTCAAGAGCAATGTGCTCGACGCACTGTTCTACCTGGGGCGGGCACAGCGTGAAGAAGCCGCGCTGCGCGCCGAGATCGAGGAACGCATCATCGACTTCCTGGAAATCGACCACATCCGCCACGCGCCGGTGTCGGCCCTGTCTTACGGCCTGCAAAAGCGCGTGGAGATGGCCCGTGCCCTCGCCATGCAACCCGAGATCCTGATGCTGGACGAGCCGGTGGCTGGCATGAACCGCGAAGAGACCGAGGACATGGCGCGCTTCATCCTCGATGTGCGTGCCGAATGGGGTGTGACGGTGTTGATGGTGGAACACGACATGGGCATGGTGATGGACCTGTCAGACCACGTAGTGGTGCTCAACTTCGGCCAGGTGATCGCCCAGGGGGATCCCGCCACCGTGCAGGCCGACCCGGAAGTGATCCGCGCCTACCTGGGCTCGGGCGATGTGGGTGACCTGCGGCGCAAGCTGCACGCCGCAACGGAGGTGGCCTGATGGATTGGGCCTACCTGTTCGAGATCAGCCTGACCGGCCTGGCCGGCGGCGGCCTCTACGCCCTGGCGGCGCTGGCTTTCGTGATGGTCTACAAGGCCACGCGGGTGGTGAACATCGCCATCGGCGAGATGCTGATGATCGGCGCCTACCTGTTCTTCACCTTCGCCTCCATGCTGGCGCTGCCGCTGTGGCTGGCCATCCCCGCCGCAGTGCTGGGCACCGGCCTGCTGGGCGCCGTGATCGAACGCACCATGATCCGGCCGCTGCTGGGCGAGCCGCCGATCTCGGTCTTCATGGTCACGGTGGGGCTGGCGTCGGTGCTGGTCGGCCTGGTGGAGGTGATCTGGACCGCGGACCAGCGCCGCCTGCCGGAGTTCATGCCCAACCAGGCCATCATGATCGGCGACGCCTTCCTTGCCCCCAAGGTGTTCTGGGGCGCCTTAATCGCTGTCGTTTTCATTGCGGCCGTGTTGCTGGTGTTCCGTTTCTGGCGCGGCGGTGTGGCGCTGCGCGCCACCGCCTCTGACCAGGCGGCGGCCTACTCCATGGGCATCAACGTGCCGCGCGTGTTTTCGCTGGCCTGGGTGGTGTCGGCCATGCTGGCCGCCCTCTCCGGCATCATCGTCGGCTCCATCGGCGGCATCTCCTCCTCCATGGGCGTGTTCGGCCTGTCGGTGCTGGTGGTGGTGATCGTCGGTGGCCTGGACAGCGTGCTCGGCGCACTGGTGGGCGGCCTGTGCATCGGCCTGGTGGAAGCACTGGCCGGCGCTTATCTGGGTGGCGAGTACAAGCTGCTGGCCACCTTCATCGTGCTGGTGGCGATCCTGATGGTCCGCCCCTACGGCCTGTTCGGCACGCACGAGATCGAAAGGCTCTAGTACATGCGCCCCCACGCTCATCACTTCGTGTATTCACTGCCCCCCGAGGGGGTGTTGGCCTCCCTTGGGGCGGCCCGGCGGGAGGCCTGATGCGCATCGGCACCCTCAAAGAGAGCTACATCGCCGACGCGGCGCTGTTCGACTCGCGCACGCAGAAGGTCTGGCTGGCCATCGCCGCCGCCCTGCTGTTGCTGTTCCCCTTCATGGCCAGCGACTACTGGCTGTACCTGGCCTGCCTGGTCAGCATCAATGTCGCCAGCGCCACAGGTCTGAACATCCTGACCGGCTACACCGGCCTGGTCAGCCTGGGCCAGGCCGCTTTCATGGGCCTGGGCGCCTACACGGTGGCCATCCTGCAGATCAACGTCGGCAGCCCTTTCCTGCTCAACATCCTGGCCGGCGGCTTCGTCGCCATGTTGGGCGGCCTGATCGTCGGCATCCCGTCACTGCGCGTCAAGGGCCTGTACCTGGCCATCGCCACCATCGCCGCCTCCTTCATAGCGCACTTCCTGTTCGCCAACCTGAAGTTCACCGGCGGCACCGGCGGCCTCGCGCTGCCGCCGGCCAGCCTCTTTGGCCTGGTGCTGGACACCTCGTTCCGACTTTACTGGGTGATCGTGCCGGTCACGGTGCTGATGCTGCTGGGCGCCGCCAACCTGTTCCGCACGCGTGTCGGGCGTGCTTTCATCGCCATCCGGGATCGTGACATCTCGGCCGAGGTGCTGGGCATCCCGCTGCTGCGCTACAAGCTGCTGTCCTTCGGCCTGTCGTCGTTCTATGCCGGCGTGGCCGGCGGCCTGTGGGCCTATTTCTTCCGCGTCGTCACGCCGGAGAGCTTCCCGCTGTTGATGTCCATCTTCTTTCTCGCCGCCATCATCGTCGGCGGCATGGGCACCATCCTGGGCGGCATCCTGGGCGCCGTCTTCATGACCATGGTGCCCGAGCTGCTCAAGCTGGTGTTCGACCTGCTGCCGAACAGCACCTCGCTGACGGTGTACCTGTCGCCGGTACGCACCATCATCTTCGGTCTGCTGATCATCGGTTTTCTGGTTTTCGAGCCCCACGGGCTCGCAGAAGTGTGGCGGCGCATCCGCCGTTTTTTCCATCTGTGGCCGTTCCGCAATTGAGCGGACCCACGGGCAAAGCAAACCAAAAGGAGACAAGCATGCAGAACTCACGCATTTCCCGGAATCGCCGCTCCCTGCTGCTCGCGGCAGGTGCTTCGCTGGCCGCGCCCCTGGCAGCCCATGCCCAGGCGGGTGGCGAGGACATCGTGCTCGGCGGCTCCATTCCCATGACCGGCGTGTTTGCCTTTGCCGGCGTGGGCATCAACGCCGGCATTCAGGACTACCTGAAGATCGTCAACGACGCCGGCGGCATCAAGGGCCGCAAGATCAAGTACGTGCCGGAAGACACCGGCTACAAGGTGGACGTATCGGTGGCCGCCTTCAAGAAGATCACCAGCCAGAACAAGGTCAACCTCTACTACGGCGACTCCACGGCGTTTTCCAAGACCATCAACCCCGAGCTCGAGCGCAACGGCAACATCCTGATGGCAGGCGCCTCCTTCGCCACCGAGCTGAACGATCCGAAGAAGTACCCGAACCAGTTCCTGGTCGGCCCCGACTACACCGAGATGTTCGGCATCCTGCTGCGCCACATTGCCAAGGAGAAACCGGGCGCCAAGGTGGCTTTCGTCTATTCCGATTCCGAGTTCGGCCGCGACCCGATCGACGAAAGCGAAGCGCTGGCCAAGAAGCTGGGGCTGAATGTGGCCATCAAAATCATGACGCCGCCTGGTAGCGTGGACGTGTCTACCGAAGTGATCAAGCTGCGTCGCGCCGCGCCCGACTACACCATCTTCCACGGCTACATCCTCGCACCCATCCCGGAGTTCATCAACCAGGGCAAGCAGCAGGGCATGACCAGCAAGTGGATGGGCACCTTCTGGACCATGGACAGTTCCACCGTCATGAAGATGGGCGAAGCCGGCGACGGCTTCATGGGCGTGATGCCCTACCGCTACTACTACGACACCTCGGCCAAGGCACCGATGCTCGACAAAATCCGCCAGATGCGCCCCGAGTACCAGAGCACGGCCTACATCCAGGGCTTCCTGGCGGCCATGCTGTTCGTCGAGTCTGCCAAGCGCACGCTCGATGCGAAGAAGGAGCTCACCGGCAAGAACCTGAAGGCCGCGCTCAACAGCATCAAGGACTTCGACACCGGTGGTCTGATCGGCGTGCCGATCACCATCAAGGGCAACTCCATTCCGGTCGGCCGCGTCTACAAGGCCGACATGAAGGCCCAGCGCATGGTGCCGGCGTCGGACTGGATACAGCTTTGAGATGAAGCACCCCCCTGAGGCGCTGCGCGCCTTCCCCCCTCTCTCGCGCGGCGCGCGGGAGGGGGGACGCACCCTGTGGCCCGGCATAGCCGGTTCCACGGGTGCCCTGACCGGAAAGCCCCTCCCTCTAACGTCATGACTGCCACTGCATCGAATCACGTCCTTGAGGTCAATAACATCGAGGTCGTCTACAACAAGGTGGTGCAGGCCCTGCGTGGCCTGTCGCTGGCCGTACCGCGCGGCCAGATCGTGGCGCTGCTGGGCAGCAACGGCGCGGGCAAGTCCACCACACTTAAGGCGATTTCGGGCCTGCTGACGCTGGAGGACGGTGAACTGGAGAGCGGCGAGATCCTGTTCAACGGCCAGTCCACGCGCGCGCTGGCGCCGCAGCAGCTGGTCCGCCAAGGGTTGAGCCATGTGATGGAGGGCCGCCGCGTCTTCGAAGACCTGACGGTGGAAGAGAACCTGGTGGCGGCCACCTATGCCCTCACCGGCCGCAGCAGCGCCAAGCCTGACTTTGAGCTGGTCTACAGCTATTTCCCGCGCCTGCATGAACGGCGCAAAGGGCTGGCTGGCTACCTGTCCGGCGGCGAGCAGCAGATGCTGGCCATCGGCCGCGCGCTGATCGCCCAGCCCGAGCTGGTGTTGCTCGACGAGCCTTCGCTCGGCCTGTCGCCCAAGCTGGTGGAGGACATCTTCACCATCATCGCGCGCATCAACGCCGAGCGCGGCGTCTCCATGCTGCTGGTGGAACAGAACGCCACGGTGGCGCTGGCCGTCGCGCACAGCGGCTACATCATGGAAAACGGCAAGATCGTGATCGATGGCAGCGCCGAACGGCTGGCCGCCGACCCCGACGTGCGCGAGTTCTACCTGGGCATGGGTGGCGGTGGGGAAGCCAAGAGCTTCAAGGACATCAAACACTACAAACGCCGCAAAAGATGGCTGTCATGAGAAACACCCCCGTTGCTTGCTCACTGCGTGTAGCCGCCTCCCCCCTCAAGGGGGCAACGCCAGCAGCCCGGCCAAGTCGGTTCTGCGGCGTTTCCCGCCTGGCGCAGTTGCGCTCAACTAGATTTGAATCTTGCGGCTGTGATTCACATGCATTCGACACCCTCCCTGCCTGAACTCACGTTGCCCCAGATGCTGCGCCAGCAGGCGCAGACCATGCCGGCGCGCATCGCCATCCGGCAGAAAGACTACGGCATCTGGAAGCCGGTCAACTGGGCCACTTACTACCAGCGTGCCGCGAACTTCGGTCTGGGCCTGCGCGCGCTCGGCCTGCCGGCCGGCGGCCATGTCGGCGTCATCTCGGAGAACCGCATCGAATGGGTGCTGGCCCAGATGGGCGCCGGCCTGACCGGTGCCGTCACGGTGGGCGTCTACCCGACCAGCCCCACGCCCGAGGTGGCCTATGTGGTGGGCCATGCCGACATCGAGGTCATGGTCTGCGAGGACCAGGAGCAGACCGACAAGGTGCTGGCAGCGCGCGCCGAGCTGCCGCGACTGCGTCGCATCATCGTCATGGAGACCAAGGGCCTGCGCAGCTTCGATGCCGAAAAACGCGCGCTGATCTCCACCTTTGCTGAAGTCGAGGCGCTCGGCGCCGCGCAGGGCGATCCAGCGCTGATCGACCAGGCGCTGGCCGCGCAGACGCTGGACGACATCGGCCTGATGATCTACACCTCGGGGTCCACCGGCAAGCCCAAGGGCGCCATGATTTCGTACCGCAACATCCGCGGCGTGGTGCCGGGCATCGTGGAGCGGCTGGGCCTGTCGGCCCAGACCACCCACCTGTCCTACCTGCCGCTGTGCCACGTGGCCGAACAGATGCTGACCACTTTCGTGCCAGTCTACCTGGGCTCGCAGGTGAACTTCGGCGAATCCATCCGCACGGTGCAGGAAGACCTGCGCGAGGTGGCGCCCACCATGTTCCTGGGCGTGCCGCGCATCTGGGAAAAGCTGCACGCCGCCATCAGCATCAAGCTGCAGGAAACCGGCGCGCTGCGTCGCGCGCTGTTCCAGCGCGCCTACGCCGCCTGCCTGCCGCTGGCGGAAAAGCCGCGGCGTGACTGGACCGTGACCGAGCGCCTGGCCTACTTCGCCAGTTACTGGCTGGTGCTGCGCGCGCTGCAGAACTTCATCGGCCTGCGCAAGGCCGAGGTGGCCTTGACCGGCGCCGCGCCGATCCCGCCCGATGTGGTGCGCTTCTTCCGCGTGCTGGGCGTGCCGCTGGTGGAGGTCTATGGCCTGACCGAATCCACCGGCATGATCACCGGCCAGCGACGGGACGAGGTGGTCATCGGGACCGTCGGCGTACCCACGCTGGGTGTCGAACACCGAATCGGTGAGCAGGGTGAGCTGCAGGTGCGCGGTGACATGGTGTTCGCTGGCTACTACAAGAGCCCGGAGGCGACGGCGGCCAGCATCCGCGACGACTGGCTGCATACCGGCGACGTGGTGCGCGAGGAGCGTGGCCAGCTGAAAATCGTCGACCGGCTGAAGGACATCATGATCACGGCGGGCGGCAAGAACCTGACGCCATCGGAAATCGAGAACACGATGAAAGGCAGCCCCTACATCAAGGAATGCATCATCGTGGCCGAAGGCCGCAAGTTCGTCGGCGCACTGGTGCAGATCGATCTGGAGACGGTGGGCAAGTGGGCCGAGGCGCGCCGTATCCCCTTCACCCACTTCCGCTCCCTGGTCGAGACACCCCAGGTGCGCGAACTGGTCCAAGCCGAGATCGACCGCGGCAACGAGCGGCTGGCGCAGGTGGCGCAGATACGCAAGTTCCACCTGCTGACCAAGGAACTCGACCACGACGACGGCGAGGTCACGGCCACCATGAAGGTGCGCCGCACCAGCATCTACAAGACCTACGCCAACGAGATCGAGGCGCTCTACCGCTAACCGGTGGGGCACCCGGCACGTCAGGCCACCATGAGCTCATCCCCCGCCACCGAGGCCCCGCTGCTGCTCACGCGCGACGGTGCCGTGGTCCGCCTGCGCTTCAACCGGCCCGAGGCGCTTAACGCCATTGATGTGTCGATGGCCCAGGCGCTGCTGGCCACCAGCCGGCAGTTGGCCGCCGATCCGACGGTGCGCGCCATCGTGCTGTGCGGTGCCGGCAAGGGCTTCATGGCCGGTGGCGATCTGGCCACCCTCAGCGCCGATCCTGTGCAAGGCGCGGCCGACCTGATCACCCCGCTGCATGAAGCCGTGCAAATTCTGGCCGGGCTGGATGCGCCGCTGATCGCCCAGGTGCATGGCGTCGTGGCCGGCGCCGGCCTGAGCCTGATGCTGCAGGCGGACTTCGTGCTGGCGGCGGAGGGCACGCGCTTCAACCTGGCCTATGCGAATGTGGGCGCCAGTTGCGATGTCGGCGCCTCCTGGGCACTACCGCGCATGGTCGGCCTGCGTCGGGCGCTGGAGATCGCGCTGCTGGGCGATACACTGGAGGCCGCCGACGCCGTCCGCTTGAACTTGATCAACCGCGTGGTGCCGGCCGCCGATCTGGAAGCCCAGGTGGACGCCCTGGCGCAGCGCCTGGCCGCCGGCCCGACGCGCGCGCTGGGCCAAATGCGCCGGCTGATGCGTACCGCCTTCGGCCGTGGCCTGCCAGAACAACTGGACGCCGAGGCCGCCGCCTTTGACCTGTGTGCCCGCACCCAGGACTTCCGCACCGGCCTTGATGCCTTTTTTGCCCGCCAGCCTGCGCGCTTCGTCGGGCGTTGATCAATGAATTGACAGGAGTTTGAACATGAACCAGCGCGACATTTTTGTGGTCGGCACGGCCCGCACCGCCATTGGCACTTTCGGCGGCAGCCTGAAGGACGTGCCCAACACCCAGCTGGCCACCACGGCCGTGCGCGCTGCCCTGCAACGCAGCGGCGTGGCGCCCGATGCCGTCGGCCACGTCGTGATGGGCAACGTGATTCCCACCGACACCAAAGACGCCTACCTGAGCCGCGTGGCCGCCATCGATGCCGGCTGCCCGATCGAGACGCCCGCCTTCAACGTCAACCGCCTGTGCGGCTCGGGCCTGCAGGCCATCATTTCGGCGGCGCAGGCGATTGCGCTGGGCGACTGCGACATCGCCATCGGCGGTGGTTCCGAAGCCATGAGCCGCGGCCCCTACTTCGACACCTCGGCCCGTTACGGCATGCGCATGGGCGACGCCCAGCTGATCGACTACATGCTGGGCATCCTGCATGACCCCTGGCAAAAGATCCACATGGGCATCACGGCCGAGAACGTGGCCGAGCGCCACGGCATCACACGCGAACAGATGGACCAACTGGCCGCCGAAAGCCAGCGCCGCGCCGCGCGCGCCATTGCCGAGGGCCGCTTCAAGGAGCAGATCGTGCCGGTTGAGGTGAAGACGCGCAAGGGCGTGGCGCTGTTCGACACCGATGAGCATGTGCGCGCCGACACCACGGCGGAAACCCTGGCTGCCATGAAGCCGGCCTTCAAGAAGGACGGCCTGGTGACCGCTGGCAATGCCTCGGGCATCAACGACGGTGCCGGCGCCGTGGTACTGGCCGAGGGCGGCCGCGTCAAGGCACTCAACCTCAAGCCGCTGGCGCGTCTGGTGGGCTACGCCCACGCCGGCGTGGAGCCGGCCTACATGGGCATCGGCCCGGTGCCGGCCACGCGCAAGGTGCTGGAACGCACCGGCCTGAAGGTGGCGGACCTGGATGTGATCGAATCGAACGAAGCCTTTGCCGCCCAGGCCTGTGCCGTGATGAAGGAGCTGAATTTCGATCCGGCCAAGGTCAACCCCAACGGCTCCGGCATCTCGCTCGGCCATCCGGTCGGCGCCACCGGCGCCATCATCACCACCAAGGCGATTGCCGAACTGCACCGCATCCAGGGCCGTTTTGCGCTGGTCACGATGTGCATCGGCGGCGGCCAGGGCATTGCCGCGATCTTCGAGCGGGTCTAGGGCCTGTTCAGACGACGCGCGGCCACCACCAGCCCAGGCCGCCCAAGGCGGCCAGAAAGGCGGCCAGTTGCGCGAGGGCAAGGCAGAGGTAGCGGCGCGCCAAGCGGTCCGGTGCCTGGTTGCTGATCAGGTACGGGCCATCGGGTGGCTGGTGCACCAGATGCAAATCGGGCTGCTGGCGCATCTCTCGATGCCTTTTCCCGACCTCGCCCTGCGCCAGTCGACGCGCCAAGGCCCATTCACGGTCGTCGATCCGGCCGTCATGGTCAAGGTCGAAACGGCGCAACAGCGCCGACTGGTCCTGCTTCCACTCGGCCAGCAGATCGCGCACGTCTGCACCGGCATCCAGCCCCTGGCTGGGGTGGCGCGTCACGAAGTTCCCCAGGACGTAGATGGCGTCCTGTTGATGCAGTGTCCACTCGACGTAACGGTAACGACCGTCATTCCAGCGCTTGCAGTGACGTGTCACGATCTCCGCTCCCTCGGGATCGACCAGGCAGCGACCGCTGCCGTCGTCGAGCACGAAGCTGGCATGGCTCTGGTCCTGCTCGACGGTTTCCCACTTGTGGTCGCTGGTCTGGTGTTCCACCTGGTAGCGGTACCACAGGCAGGCGCGCCCGCTCACTGGGGAATGCAGCGGATTGATATCCAGCGGCAGGCCAAGACCGCGTAACTCCACTCGCCCCTGGGCAGCGCTGGCAACACGCGACGTCGGCGTGCCCGCGATGGCATGACGCCGGCGCAATGCCGCCGTCCAGGCGACCAAGGCCAGCATGGCCACTGCGGCCAGCACAACCAGCCAGACCTCGCGCTGTTGCGCCCTGATGCCCAGCATCAACAGCACCAGCTGCGCGAAGGCAATACCGGCGTTGACGGTGATGCCCAGCGGGCTGAAGGAAAGCTGCCAGGACATGGCTGCCCGCGATCGCGTCGCGCCCTCAGGCGAAGAGCTTGCGAACGTCGACGTCGGCTTTCTCGTGATCGGCAAACTCCAGCAGCGGGTGATGCTTGAAGTTGAAGAGACGCGCAATCAGCGCGTCGGGGAAGGAGTCAACCCGTACGTTGTTCAGGTTCACCGACTCGTTGTAGAGTTCGCGCCGGTCGGAGATCAGGCTCTCCAGGCTGCTGATGCGCTGCTGCAGCTGCATGAAATGCTCGTTGGCCTTGAGTTCCGGGTAGGCCTCGGCCACAGCGAAGATCTGACCCAGGCCCATACGCAGCGCACCTTCGGCGCGGCTGAGCGCGGGTACATCGTGCTGCTCGCGTGCGCTTTGCACGCGGCTGCGCGCCTCGATCACGGCCTGCAAGGTCGCCTGCTCGAACTGCTTGTACTGCTTGCAGACCTCGACCAGCTTGGGCAACTCGTCATGCCGCTGCTTGAGCGCCACATCGATGTTGGCCCAGGCCTTGGCCACGTTGTGCTTGAGCTGCACCAGGCCGTTGTAGAGCATGACGACATACACCAGGGCGATCACCACCACGCCCCAGAAAATCGCGGATCCGACGGACATAAGCTTGTTCCTCTTCTTGCAGAAGTCGCCATCATAAAAGGCCGGTCCTGCATGGCGCAGCCCAAGACAAAAAAAGAGGGCGGCCCCGAGGGGCTGCCCTCTGGTGTGCCGCGCCGTCGCGATCAGGCGGCAGCCGTCTCCGCCACCGGCGTGCGGATCAGGTAGTCAAAGGCGCTCAGCGCGGCCTTGGCCCCTTCGCCGGCGGCGATCACGATCTGCTTGTAGGGCACGGTCGTGCAGTCGCCGGCAGCGAACACGCCCGGCACACTGGTGTGGTCCTTGGCGTCCACCACGATCTCGCCGAAGCGGCTCAGCTCCAGCGTGCCCTTGAGCCACTCGGTGTTGGGCACCAGGCCGATCTGCACGAACACGCCTTCCAGCTCGACCAGCTGCTCGGCACCGCTGACGCGGTCCTTGTAGCGCAGGCCGTTAACGCGTGCGCCGTCGCCAGTGATCTCGGTGGTCTGGGCGTTCACGTGGATGGTCACGTTGGGCAGGCTCTTGAGCTTGCTCACCAGTACCGCATCGGCTTTCAGTTGGTCGGCAAACTCGATCAGCGTCACGTGCTGCACCACGCCGGCGAGGTCGATCGCCGCCTCAACGCCCGAGTTGCCGCCGCCGATCACCGCCACGCGCTTGCCCTTGAACAGCGGGCCATCGCAGTGCGGGCAGTAGGCCACGCCGCGGTTCTTGTACTCCTGCTCGCCCGGCACATTGACGTTGCGCCAGCGCGCACCGGTGGAGAGGATGACGCTGCGCGCCTTCAGGCTGCCGCCGTTGGCCATCTGCACTTCCACCAGGCCGCCCACCTCAGCGGCCGGGATCAACTTCTCGGCGCGCTGCAGGTTCATGATGTCCACCTCGTAGTGGCGCACCTGGGCTTCCAGCGCGGCGGCAAATTTCGGGCCATCGGTTTCCAGCACCGAGATGTAGTTCTCGATCGCCATGGTGTCGTTGACCTGGCCGCCGAAGCGCTCGGCCGCCACACCGACGCGGATGCCCTTGCGCGCCGCGTACACAGCCGCCGCGGCACCGGCCGGGCCGCCGCCGATGACCAGCACGTCGAACGGATCTTTGGCGCTGAGCTTGGCCGCTTCACGCTCCTCCGACTTGACGTCGAGCTTGGCCACGATCTCTTCCACCGTCATGCGGCCGGAGGCGAACACCTGGCCATTGAGGAAGGTCATGGGCACAGCCATGATCTGACGTGCATCGACCTCGGCCTGGAACAGCGCGCCGTCGATTACCGTGGTCTTGATGCGCGGGTTCAGGATGGCCATCAGGCTGGCTGCCTGCACCACGTCCGGGCAGTTGTGGCAGCTCAAGGACATGTAGACCTCGAAGTTGTACTCGCCGTCCAGCGCCTTGATCTGGTCGATCACATCAGCTTCCACCTTGGGCGGGTGGCCGCCAGTCCACAGCAGGGCCAGCACCAGGGAGGTGAATTCGTGGCCGAGCGGAATGGCGGCAAAGCGCACGCCAGTGTTCTCACCCTCACGGGCAATGACGAAAGACGGCTTGCGCGCGTCGCTGCCGCTGTCATCGAAGCTGACCTGGTCGGACAAGCCGGCGATGTCCTGCAGCAGGCCTCGCAGTTCGGCAGACTTGGCGCTGTCGTCGAGCGAAGCGATCAAACGGATCGGACGCTGCAGTTTGCCAAGGTAGGCCTGCAGCTGGGATTTCAGGGTAGCGTCGAGCATGGTGTTCTCCATCCAGATTGAGAGGGGGCATCAATGCCGCCGGTGCATGGGGCGCGGTTCACAAGGAACCGCACCCCATGGGGCTGCGGTACTGACAGCGAAGCGGGATTTAGATCTTGCCGACCAGGTCCAGCGACGGGGTCAGGGTGGCGGCGCCTTCGTTCCACTTGGCCGGGCACACCTGGCCGGGGTTCTTGGCCACGTACTGGGCAGCCTTCAGCTTGCGCAGGGTTTCCTTGACGTCGCGGGCGATGGCGTTGTCATGGACTTCCATGGTCTTGATCTGGCCTTCGGGGTTGATGATGAAGGTGCCGCGCAGGGCCAGGCCTTCTTCGGGGATGTGCACGCCGAACGCGTTGGTCAGGGCGTGGGTCGGGTCGCCCACCAGCGGGAACTTGGCCTTGCCCACAGCGGGGGAGGTCTCATGCCACACCTTGTGCGAGAAGTGGGTGTCGGTGGTCACGATGTAAACCTCGGCACCGGCCTTCTGGAACTCGGCGTAGTTGTCGGCGGCGTCCTCGATCTCGGTCGGGCAGTTGAAGGTGAAGGCGGCCGGCATGAAGATCAGCACGGACCACTTGCCCTTCAGGCTGGCGTCGGTCACTTCGATGAACTTGCCGTTGTGGAAAGCGTTGGCCTTGAAGGGCTGGACTTGGGTGTTGATCAGAGACATGAATTAACTCCGTAGGGTTGATAACAAACGTTTATTTACTTACCGGTTGAGAGCCGATACGAAATTATAGCCACTTACTATTGATTTTATTTTTATGTTTTATCTATACTATCGATAGGCAATCCATATTGCGTCGCACAAATTGCGGCGTCATGACGATCAGCGTTACGCCGATGGCCTGTGGTAAACGCGTCCTCGCGACAAGCGACAATCCAGCGCCATGTTCTTCATCGTCTCCAAAGTACTCGCTTTCATCACCCAGCCGCTGGCCTGGGTGGCGCTCCTGCTGCTGCTCGGCCTGCTGGTGCAGCGCTGGCGCCGCCGCGCCGGACTGCGCCTGATCTGGCTGGGACTGGCGGTATTGCTGCTGCAAGGCTGGGAACCGCTGCCCGACGCCCTGATTCGCCGGCTCGAAGCGCGCTACCCGGCATTGGAGGACGCGCCGGATGCACAGCGTTATGCCGGCGTGGTCGTGCTGGGCGGCGCACTGGAGCCTTCCCGCATCTGGGAAGGCCACCGCGGCCAACCGGCCCTCAACGATGCGGCCGAGCGCATGACCGCAGCCCTGCCCTTGCTGCAACGCCATCCGCACCTGCAACTGCTCTTCACTGGCGGGCAAGGCGAGTTGCAGGGGCGTGGCTGGTCAGAAGCCGAGCGCGCGAAGCTTTTCTATGCCAGCCAGGGCGCACCGATGGCGCGCATCCAGCTGGAATCGGCCTCGCGCAACACACATGAGAACGCCCTGCTGAGCGCCACCCTGCCCGGCATCGACAAGACCCGCCCCTGGCTGCTGGTGACGTCCGCCTGGCACATGCCGCGCGCCATGGCCACGTTCGAGAAGGCCGGCTGGAACGTGACGGCCTACCCGGTCGACTTCCGCACCGGCGAGACCACGCCCTGGACGAACTATTCGCTGGGCGGTGGCGGCCGCTGGCAGTTGGCCTTGCGCGAGTACCTCGGCCTGCTGGCCTATCGCCTAAGCGGCAAGCTCTGAGTGGGCAGCACATCGACCGACCGGCTGCCCTCGGCTCGTTGCGGCGACACGGCCCTGATACGAATTGATACACGAAGGCTCCCTATACTTTGCGCCATGCCTTTGCCCCCCACCCCGCGCAATGACGGCGGGCTCACCCTGTTGACCTGAACCACCGCCATGACCTGCCCTCCGGAAGAACTGCGCAAGCGCGGCCAGGAACTGAGCGCCAAATGGCAAACGCTGCAGGGTGCGCCCGGTACCGACGCCCTGCTCGAGTTCGCCGTGAGCATGTCGAGTTTCACCGAATTCCTGCACAGCAAGGGCCTGTCCGGCCTGCACCAGATCTCGCGCAGTCTGGAGCAGCAGGTGCTGGCACTGTTCGATGACGGCAGCAGCGGCCCGCCCGCCTCCACCACCTTGACCGAACTGCAGCAGCGTGTGCAGGAGTTGGCTGGCCGCGTGAACGATTTCATCGACAGCAACAGCCGCCCACTGGTGGAGCGGCGCGCCCACTTCGACACCGCTCCGGCCTTCGATGCGGCGCCGCGCCCACGGGTCTGGTTGGTCGGCGCACGTCCGGCCGCATGGCAAGAGCTGATGCTGCAGCTGGGCTACTTCGGCATCGATGCCGAGTGCCATGGCGCCCAGCAGTTGCCTGACGTCGCCGACGAACCGGCACTGGTCGTGCTCGATGCCGACGGGCTGACCCTGCAGCAGGCGGGTGAGCAGCTGCACGCCCTGCGCGCGCGCTTCTCGGCCAGCACGCTGCTGACACACCGGCTGCCGACCGATTTCGACAGCCTGCGTTCGGCACTGACGGCCGGCAGCGACTACTGCTTTGCACAGACCACGCCCACCTCGACGGTACTGGCCAAGATCATCGAACTGTGCGGCAACCAGGAAGAGCCGCCCTACCGCGCCCTGGTGGTGGAGGACTCACCCACCGCCAGCCGCTCGATCCAGCGCACGCTGGCCATGTGCGGCGTCGAAACTCATGCCATCTCCAAGCCGCACGAGGTGCTGGACTGCCTGGCACGCTTCCAGCCCGACCTGATCCTGATGGACATGTTCATGCCGGGCTGCACCGGTGTCGAGGCCACGCGTGTGATCCGTCAGCACCCGGAGTACCTGTCCCTGCCCATCGTCTACCTGTCGGGCGACACCCATGTGCCGATGCAGATCGAGGCGTTGCGCCTGGGCGGCGACCACTTCCTCACCAAGCCCTTCAACCCGGTAGTGCTCAATGCCATCGTGCAGAGCAAGATTGATCGCTACCGCGCGCTGCGGCGTGCCATGCTGAACGACAGCCTGACCGGGCTGTACAACCACAGCACCTCCAAGGGCAAACTGGCCACCGCGATCCAGCTCGCAACGTCCGAGCAGCAGCCGCTGGCGGTGGCGATGATCGACATCGACCACTTCAAGAAAATCAACGACAGCTACGGCCATCAGACCGGCGACCAGGTGATCCGCAGCCTGGCCTGGTTCCTGCGCCAGCGCCTGCGCAAGACCGACCTGATCGGCCGCTACGGCGGCGAGGAGTTCCTGCTCGTGTTGCCAGCGGCCGATGCTGAACAGGCCCAGGAGGTACTGGACCGCATCCGGCGTGACTTCAGCCTGATCAAGCACCCCTTCAACGAAACCTGGTTCAACGTCACGCTGTCCTGCGGCCTGACGCAACTGCAGGGGCCCTGCAATGCCGAGGCGCTGATCAAACAGGCCGACGAGGCGCTCTACACGGCCAAGCGCGGCGGGCGCAATCGCGTGGTCAGGTGGGAGTGATCAGTCCGCGGTGAGGTCGGGCGCCGCTTCGGGCAACGGCGTCGCCAGCACCTTGTCGATGCGCCGGCCGTCCAGGTCCACCACCTCGAAGCACCAGCCAGCGCACTCGATGCGCTCGCCCACCCGCGGCAGATGACCGCTGACGGCCAGCAGCAGGCCGGCCACCGTGTTGTAGCGCCCGCGCCCCTCATCCGGCAGCTCTCGGATCGACAGCCGGCTCTTGAGCTCGTCCACCGGCATCAGGCCGTCGAGCAGCCAGGAACCATCGTCGCGCGGCGTGGCCCAGGCGTCGATCTGCGCCACCGGCTGCAGCTCGCCGGTGATCGCCTCCAGCAGGTCGCCCGGCGTCACCAGCCCCTGCACCACACCGTACTCGTCCACCACAAACACCATGCGCCCGGAGCGGGCGCGGAACTGCTCCAGCAGCTCCATGCCGGACAGGGTCTCCGGCACGAACACCGCGGGCTGCACATGGGTCTCCACCAGCGCAGGCTCGTCCACGCCCAGCTCGAGCAGCTTGCCCACGCTGATCAGGCCCACCACGTCGTCGAGCGAGCCGCGGCATACCGGGTACCAGGAATGGGCGCCACGTTCACCAGCCTGCCCCACCAGCTGCAGGCATTGCGCCACCGTGTCACTGGCCTCCAGCCAGGCCACATCACCACGCGGCACCATGAGCGAAGTCAGCGGCCGGTCGTCGAGGCGGAAGACGTTCTGCACCATCTGGTGCTCGTGCTCCTCGATCACGCCGGCGTCCACGCCCTCTTCCAGGCTGTGGCGGATTTCTTCTTCCGTCATGCTGCGGTTCACATCGGTCGGGATGCGCAACAGCTTGAGCACACCCTGCGTGGTGGCCGCCAGCAGCTTGACGAACGGTTTGGCCGCCACCGCCAGCCAGCGCATCGGCCGCGCCATCCAGCGCGCCACCGTCTCGGGATACAGCTGGCCGATGCGCTTGGGCACCAGCTCGCCGAAGATGATGGTGATGAAGGTGATGATGGTCACCACCAGCGCGGTGGCAGTGATACCGGCAGCTCGCTCGGCCACGCCAAGCGACTGCAGCCATTGCGCCAGGTCGGCACTGAAGGCGGCCTCGCCAACGATGCCGTTGAGCACGCCGATCGAGGTGATGCCCACCTGCACGGTGGAAAGAAACTGGTTGGGGTTGTCGAGCAGCTGCAGCGCGGTCTGCGCGCCACCGTCACCCGCCTCGGCCATGGCTGTGAGACGCGCCTTGCGGCTGGCCGCCAGTGCCAGTTCCGACATGGCGAATACGCCGTTGAGCAGCGTCAACAGCGCAATCAGGAAGACTTCCATGAATCCCGAGGGAAAATGAACACCATGGCACTTTACCTGATTGGTGACGTGCAGGGCTGCGACGGCGCCCTGCAACGTCTGCTCGACACCATCAACTTCTCACCCAGTCGCGACACGCTCTGGCTGCTGGGCGACCTGGTCAACCGCGGGCCGGACTCGGCCGCCGTGCTGCGCCGACTCATGGGCTATGGCACTTCCGCGCGCTGCCTGCTGGGCAACCACGACCTGCACCTGCTGGCGCTGGTGCATGGCGCGCGCAAGCCGCACCGTAGCGACACGCTGGACGAACTGCTGCAGGCGCCGGACCGCGCGGCGCTGCTGGACTGGCTGCGCCGGCAGCGGCTGGCAGTGCTGGAGCGTATTCACGATGAAGAGGTTTTGATGGTCCATGCCGGCGTCCTGCCTGCGTGGACAGCTACCAAAACCATAGCATTGGCGAACGAGGTGGAAGCGGTACTGCAAAGCCCGGCGCTGCCACAGTTCCTGCACCAGATGTACGGCAACGAACCGGCGCACTGGGACGATGCGCTCACGGGCAGCGCACGGCTGCGCGTGATCGTCAACGCGCTGACCCGGTTGCGCTTCTGCACACCGGCGGGCGAGATGGAATTTGCAACCAAGGAAGGGGCGGCCGGCGCACCCGCCGGTTACCTGCCCTGGTTCGACGTGCCGGGGCGGCAGACCACGGACGTGACGGTGGCCTTCGGCCACTGGTCCACGCTGGGCTGGCTCGACCGGCCCGATGTGCTGGCGCTGGACACCGGCTGCGTCTGGGGCGGTGCCTTAAGCGCCCTGCGCCTGAGCCCGCGCCGCGCGCACGAGCTGATCCAGGTGAAGTGCGAGGCCGCGCAGACGCCGGGCGCGCGCGGCGATTGACGACGGTGCCTAGCTGGCGCTCGGCTCGCTGGACTTGAACAGCGCCGCCACCTTGCGCTTGGGCTTGATGTTGGCCGAGATGCGGCCGGCCGGCTTGGCCGTGGCTTCCCAGGCCGGCGGGGCATCGACCGCAGGCGCCTCGTAGGGCTTGTTGAAGAACGGATCCAGCGGCGCCGACGGCGCCGGGCGCGACGGTTCACGCGGGGCGGAGCGGCGCTCGCGGCGCGGCGCCTCATCCCGTTCGTACAGGCGGTGACCATCGTTAAAGCGGCCCTGGCGACGGATGTCGGGGCGGTCCTCGTCGTACTCCACCGGCTCGATCTCGATCTTGGTCTTGATCAGCTTCTCGATGTCGGCCACCAAGCGCGTGTCCTTGGGCGCGACGAAGCTCACCGCCACCCCGCTGGCGCCGGCACGGCCGGTGCGGCCGATGCGGTGCACATAGTCTTCGGCATTGAAGGGAATGTCGATGTTGAACACCGCCGGCACGTCCTTGATGTCGAGACCGCGCGCGGCCACGTCGGTACACACCAGCAGGTCGACCTCACCCTTCTTGAACGCGTCCAGCGCCTTCAGGCGTTCGTCCTGGCTCTTGTCACCGTGCAGTGCCGTGGCCTTCAGGCCGTCGCGCTCCAGCGCACGCGCGAGGCGGGCACAACCCAGCTTGCTGTTGACGAACACAAAGGCCTGCTTGATGTTCTTGCTGCGCAGGATCTGATGCAGCGCGTGGCGCTTGTCATCCTCGTTCACGCTGTAGAAGTGCTGCTCCACCGTGGCGGCCGTGGCATTGGAGCGCGCCACCTCGATCGTCACCGGGTTCTGCAGGTAGCTCGACGCCAGGCGCTTGATCTCGGGCGAGAACGTGGCACTGAACAGCAGCGTGGTGCGCTGCTTGGGCAGGTAGCTCAGGATGCGCTGCAGGTCGGGCAGGAAACCGATGTCGAGCATGCGGTCGGCTTCGTCCAGCACCACGTACTCCACCTGGTTGAGCACCGCGTTCTTGGCCTCGATGTGGTCGAGCAGGCGGCCCGGCGTGGCCACCAGCACCTCGACGCCCTTCTTGAGCTCGGCGGTCTGCGGCTTCATGTCCATGCCGCCAAAGACCACGGCGCTGCGCAGGTTGGTGTACTTGGCATACAGCTTGACCTGCTGCGCCACCTGGTCGGCCAGTTCGCGCGTGGGCAGCAGTACCAGGGCGCGCACCGGGTGACGTGCCGGGGAGGTCGAGCTGTTTTCGTGCTTGAGCAGGCGCTGCAGCAGCGGCAGCGAGAAGGCTGCCGTCTTGCCGGTACCGGTCTGGGCCGCGCCCATCACGTCCTGGCCGGTCAGCACCACGGGAATGGCCTGCGCCTGGATCGGCGTCATGGTCTCATAGCCCATCTCAGCCACGGCACGTCGCAGGGGTTCGGCCAGGCTCAGATCGGCGTAACGCTGGAGCACAGGTTCAGGGGAAGCAGTAGTCATCAGGTCTCGGGAAAGATTGCCGTCGACGCGACGGCCTGCGCAGGCCGGTGGATTGACACCGGACCCCGTGCCCAAAATTTGGGCAGACCCATATTATCCCCGATCTGCCGGGCTGCAGTGTGGCCGCGACGGGCCGGCTGAGCGCTGTGCGGCTCAGGTCTTGGGCAGCGTGACGCCGCGCTGGCCCTGGTACTTGCCGCCGCGGTCCTTGTAGCTGGTCTCGCAGACCTCGTCACTCTCGAAGAACAGCACCTGGGCGCAGCCCTCGCCAGCGTAGATCTTGGCCGGCAGCGGCGTGGTGTTGGAAAACTCCAGCGTCACATAACCTTCCCACTCGGGCTCGAAGGGCGTGACGTTGACGATGATGCCGCAGCGCGCGTAGGTGCTTTTGCCCAGGCAGATGGTCAGCACGTTGCGCGGGATGCGGAAGTACTCCACCGTGCGCGCCAGCGCGAAGCTGTTGGGCGGGATGATGCAGACGTCGCTCTCGATGTCCACGAAGCTCTTCTCGTCGAAGTTCTTCGGGTCCACCACCGTGCTGTGGATGTTGGTGAAGACCTTGAACTCGGGGGCGCAGCGGATGTCGTAGCCGTAGCTGCTGGTGCCGTAGCTCACGATCTTGTGGCCGGCGGCGTCCTGCCGGATCTGGCCCGGTTCGAAGGGCTCGATCATGCCGTGCTGCTCGGCCATGCGGCGGATCCATTTGTCGCTCTTGATGCTCATGGTGTGTTTCCTGGGTTTGCCAGATTGTAGGCAGGCCCGGTGGGGCCCTTTCAGTCCGCCGTGAACAGCTGCACCAGCTCCTGGTGCAGCCAGCGGTTGCCGGGGTCGCTCTCGAAGCGTTTGCTCCAGTGCAACGAGACGGTGAAGTCGCGCAGCGGAAACGGCGGCTCGATCAGGGTATAGCCGCCCGCCTCGGCAAAGCTGCGCGCAATGTTGCGCGGCATCACCACCGCCAGGTCGGTGGCACGCACGATGGCCGGCAGCACCATGAAGTGCTCAGTCGTCAGGCGGATGCGGTCTTCCAGCTTGAGCAGGTGCAGGATGCGCAGCGTGTCCGAATGGGTGCGCCCAGCCACGAACTCCAGCTGCGGCAGGTCGGCCAGCAAGGCCGCGCCGCTGCGCCGCCGGCGTTTGACCTGCGCCGCAAACGGGTGCCCCTCGCGCAGCAGCACGATGTAGCGGTCGGTAAGCAGTTGCACGCGCTGCGTGTCCTTCACCGTGGGCAGGAAACCGAAGGCAAAGTCGATCTGCCCGCTGTCCAGCGCGTCGGGAATCGCGGCCGGCGGCAGCGCCAGCGTCTCGATGCGCACGCCCGGCGCACAGGTGCGCAGGTGCGCCATCAAGTCCGGCAGGAAACGGCCCTCGCCGATGTCGCTCATGTGGATGCGGAAGGTCTTGTGCGACTGCAGCGGGTCAAACCCCACCGTCTCGCCCAGTGCCTGTTCCAGCCCGGCCAGCGCGGTGCGCACCGCCGGCGCCAGCCGATCGGCCTTGGGGCTGGGCTGCACGCCGCCGGGCGCGCGCATGAAGAGCGGATCCTTCACCAGCAGGCGCAGGCGCGTCAGCCCCTGGCTGACGGCGGGCTGCGTCAGGTCCAGCAAGTCGGCGGCGCGGCTGACGTTGCGCGTGCGGTAGACCGCGTCGAACAGGCGCAGCAGATTGAGGTCGACGTTCTTGATATTCATATATCTAATATTTTTTAGTCATCATATTTTATTGATTGATAAACGAACAACAACGACACTGCGTGCAGAACCAATACGAGGGACAGGCGTGGAAGTCTCATTTACGCAGGAAATCAAGTCCTTGGCACTCGGCCAGGGCGACACCTTTCACGGCGAGGGCATCCTCGCCATCACCAAGGCGCTGCTGCAGTCCGGCGTGGCCTACGTAGGCGGCTATCAGGGCGCCCCGGTCTCGCACCTGCTCGACGTCATGGTGCAGGCCAAGGACTACATGGACGAACTGGGCGTGCACGTGGAGGCCTGCTCCAACGAGGCGTCGGCCGCCGCCATGCTGGGCGCCTCCATCCATTACCCGCTGCGCGGCGCCGTGACCTGGAAGTCCATCGTCGGTACCAACGTGGCGGCGGACGCGCTGTCCAACCTGGCCTCGCCCGGGGTCAAGGGCGGCGTGCTGATCGTGGTGGGCGAGGACTACGGCGAAGGTGCCAGCGTGATCCAGGAGCGCACCCACGCCTACGCGCTCAAGTCCAGCATGGTGCTGCTCGACCCGCGGCCTGACCTGCAGCGCATGGTGGACATGGTGGAACACGGTTTCGCCCTCTCGGAAGCGTCCAACATGCCGGCCATCCTGGAGCTGCGCATCCGTGCCTGCCACGTGCGTGGCAGTTTCGCGGCGCGCGACAACCAGATGCCGGCCATCTCCACCCGCCACCTGCTGGAGGACCCGGCCGCCTTCGACTACGACCGCCTGGCCCACCCGCCGGTGACCTTCCGCCACGAAAAGCTCAAGCACGAACAGCGCCTGCCGGCCGCGCGCGCCTACATCCGCGAGCACCAGCTGAACGAGCTGCTGCCCGGCAAGCACAGCGATCTGGGCATCGTCGTACAAGGCGGCCTGTACAACACGCTGATCCGCACGCTGCAGCAGTTCGGCCTGGCCGATGCCTTCGGCAACGCCGACATCCCGCTGCTGGTGCTCAATGTCACCTACCCGCTGGTGCCGGAGGAGCTGACCGAGTTCTGCGTCGGCAAACGCGCGGTGCTGATGATGGAAGAGGGCCAGCCCGAGTACATCGAGCAGGAACTCGCCACGCTGCTGCGCCGCGCCGACATTCAGACACCGCTGCATGGCAAGGACATGCTGGCGCAGGCCGGTGAGTACTCGGCCGAAGTCATGGCCGGTGGCCTGGAGAAGTTCCTGCGCCAGTACCGCAGCGAACTGCTCAGCGCCAGCGTGCCCGACTGGCTGGCCGGCAACCGTGAACGCCGTACCGCCATAGCCAAGGACCTCGGCCAGCCGCTGCCGGCGCGCCCGCCGGGCATGTGCATCGGCTGCCCGGAACGCCCCGTGTTCTCCGCGCTCAAGCTGGCGCAACAGCAGGTCGGCGACGTGCACGTGGCGGGCGACATCGGCTGCCACGCGCTCGCCACCTTCGAGCCCTTCTCCTTCGGCCATTCCATCCTGGGCTACGGCATGTCACTCGCCAGCCGCGCCGGCGTGTCGCCGGTGATGAACCGGCGCGTACTCTCGGTCATGGGCGATGGCGGTTTCTGGCACAACGGCTTGCTGACCGGCGTGCAGAGCGCACTCTTCAATGGCGACGATGCCGTGCTGCTGATCTTCAAGAACGGCTACACCTCGGCCACCGGCACCCAGGACATCATCTCCACGCCGGGTGACGAGGCCAAGGCCGGCGCCGCCGACAAGCGCGACAGCGTGGTCCACACCAACCAGACCATCGAAAGCACGCTCAAGGGCCTGGGCGTGCAGTGGCTGCGTACCGTGCACACCTACGAGGTCGAGCATGTGCGCAAGACGCTGGTAGACGCCTTCACCTCCGACTTCAACGGCCTCAAGGTCATCGTGGCCGAAGGCGAATGCCAGCTGGAGCGGCAGCGCCGCATCAAACCCTGGCTGGCCAGCCTGCTGAAACAGGGCAAGCGCGTCGAACGCGTGAAGTACGGTGTGGACGAGGACGTCTGCAACGGCGACCATGCCTGCATCCGTCTCTCCGGCTGCCCCACGCTCACGCTCAAGGACAACCCGGACCCGCTCAAGGTGGACCCGGTGGCCACCGTCATCGACGGCTGCGTGGGCTGCGGCCTTTGCGGCGCCAACGCACACGCGGCCACGCTGTGCCCGTCTTTCTACCGCGCCGAGGTCGTGCAGAACCCGCGCTGGCACGAACGGCTGCTGGCCGCGCTGCGTCGCTCCGTGGTGCGTGCCCTGCAGCCCACCTGAATATGGCCCCCACGCTTGCCACTCCGTGTGCTGCGCTGCCCCCCAAGGGGGCCGCGTTTTGCCTTGGGGCGGCCCGGCGGCAAAACATCCTTCACAAGACATGAACCAACAACCCATTTCCCTGCTCGTCTGCGCCCTGGGTGGCGAAGGCGGCGGCGTGCTGACCGAGTGGCTGGTCGAAACAGCCCGCCATGCCGGCTATCCGGTGCAGGCCACCTCCATCCCCGGCGTGGCGCAGCGCACCGGTGCCACCACTTACTACCTGGAAGTCTTCCCGGTGCCGCAGCGCGAACTGGGTGCCCAGCGGCCGGTGCTCGGCCTCTACCCGGTGCCGGGCCGGCTGGACGCCCTGCTCTCCAGCGAGCTGCTGGAGACCGTGCGCCAGATCAGCCTGGGGCACGCCAGCCGCGAACGCACGCTGGTGCTCACGTCGTCTGCGCGCGCGCTGACGACGATGGAAAAGATGCAAATGGGCGATGGCCGGCGCGACGCGCAGCAGCTCATGCAGCTGGTGGCCGCCCACAGCCGCGCGCACCACATCGTCGACATGGCCGAACTCACGCGCCAAGCCGGTACCGTGGTCAGCGCCGTCATGCTTGGGTGTATTGCCGCCAGTGGTCTGCTGCCCATGCAGCGCGCCCACTACGAAGCCATCCTGGGCCAGAGTGGCAACAGTGCCAAGGCCAGCCTGCGCGGCTTCACGCTCGGCTTCGATGCGGTGCAGGCGCAACGCACCCAGGCCCAGTTCATCGAGCAGGTGCTGGCCAAGCCCGCCCCGGCGGCAGCGCCCGCGGCACAGGTTGCGGTACTGCCGGCTAAGGTGGCCACCCTGTTCCCCAGCGTGCTGCACGAGATCATCGCCCTCGGCCAGGCCCGTCTGGCGGAGTACCAGAACGCCGCCTACGCTGAGCGTTATGTGGCGCGCCTGCAGCAGGTGCTGACCGCCGAGCAGACCAGCGATCCGCAGGGCACGCGCGGCTGGGCCGTGACGCGCGAGATGGCGCGCTGGCTGGCGCTGTGGATGGCGTTTGACGACATCATCCGTGTGGCCGACCTCAAGAGCCGCGCCAGCCGCTGGCAACGCGTCACGGCCGAGGTCAAGGCCGGCGAGGCCGACCTGCTCAAGCTTTACGACCACTTCAAGCCCGGTGCGCCTGAGTTCGCTGCCTTGCTGCCGCAAGGCCTGGCGCAGCGCGTGCTGGCCTGGGACCGCCGGCGCGTGCTGGCCGGCAAGACGCCTTGGGCGCTGCCGCTGAAGATCGGCACGCATTCGGTGGGCGGCATGCTGGCCCTGCGCGGGCTGGCTTCGCTCAGGTGGCTGCGCCCGCTGGGCAGCCGCTATGCCACCGAGCAAGCGCTGATCGAGCAGTGGCTGGCCGCAACGGTCGAAGCCACGCGCCGCCACTGGGCCTGCGGTCATGAGATCGCGCAGTGCGGCCGCCTCATCAAGGGCTACGGCAGCACCAACGAACGCGGCAAGGAGAACCTGCTGCACGTGGTCGAACATCTGGCCACCGGGGGTCGCTTTACCTCGGACGACGAGCGCGCGGCCGCCATCGCGGCGGCCCGCACGGCGGCGCTGACCGACGATGCCGGCCGGACGCTCGACCAAACGCTGGTACAACACGGCTTGCCGGCGCGTCCGGTCAAGCCGCAGCCGATCCGCTGGGTGCGCAAGGCGCGGCTGAACCAATAACAAGTTGACAACCTGAAGGAGACGAAGATGAAACCCAACACCCCATCCCGCATGCTACGCCGCTCGTTGCTTGCCCTGGCCGTGGCGACCACGGGCTTGCTGCCAATGGCACACGCCCAGAGCTGGCCATCCAAGCCAATCAAGGTGATCGTCAACTTCCCGCCCGGCGGCGCCGCCGACCAGCTGGCGCGCATCGTGGGTCAGCCGCTGTCTGAAGCCCTGGGCCAGCCGGTGGTGATCGAGAACCGCGGCGGCGCCGGCGGCAATATCGGTGGCGATGCGGTGGCCAAGTCCCCCGCCGACGGCTACACGCTGCTGCTGAGTTCCGGCGGCATGGTGTCGATCAACCCGCACCTGTATGCCCGCATGCCCTTCGACCCGGCCAAGGACCTGCGCCCGGTGGCCTCGATCGCCCGTATTGCCGTGTATCTGGTCACACGCCCGGAACTGCCCGCCAAGAACGTCAACGAGCTTGTCGCCTACCTCAAGGCCAACCCGGGCAAGGTCACCTTCGGCTCGCCGGGCACCGGCAGTTCACCGCATCTGGCGGCCGAGCTGCTGAAGTCCATGACCGGCACCTACGCGGTCCATGTGCCCTACCGCGGCGGCGGCCCCGCACTGCAGGACCTGCTGGGCGGCCAGTTCGACTTCTGGTTCGACCCCGGTGTAGGCCTGCCGCATGTGCGCACCGGCAAGCTCAAGCTGCTGGCCGTGGGCAGCCCGAAGCGCTCGCCGCTGTTCCCTGACGTGCCGACCATGAGCGAAGCCGGCCTCAAGGGTTTCGATGCCGACTCCTACTTCGGCCTGTACGCACCGGCCGCCACGCCCAACGAGGTGGTCACCCGCGTGAATGCCGAGATGAACAAGATCCTGGCCAACGCCTCGATCCGCGAACGCATCGTGGCCCTGGGCGGCGAGGCCGCGCCGGGCACGCCCGCCGACTTTGGCGCCCGCGCCGCGACCGACAGCAAGCGCTTCGGCGAACTGATCAGGTCGCGCGGCATCAAGCCGGATTGAGTCGAGCCATGATTGCCGAGATCGTCACCTTCGACAATCCGGAAAGCGCCACGCGCGAGCAGCTCGTCGAAGGCGCGCTGCAGACCGTGGCGCGCTGGCAGGCCAACCCGGCGCTGGTGCGCAAGCACTACCTCAGCAGCCTGGACCGGCGCCAAGGCATGGGTTTCTACATCTGGCCGTCGATCGAGGCGGCCCAGGCCGGCCACGATGCCGAGTGGATCGCCCAGGCCGAAGCGCGCACCGGCGGCAAGGTGCACATCGCCTACTACGATCTGCTCATGGTGCTGGACAACAGCAACAGCACCCTGACCCAGTATCCGCCCTCCACCCCCTGAACGGGACGCCTGCGACCCGCAAGACTGACACTGCATGAACACAAGCACAGGACGCACCGTGGTCTACACCGTACGCGTCGAGTTCGGCGACTGCGACCCCGCGCGCATCGTCTGGTTTCCCAACTTCTTCCGCTGGATCGACGCGGCCTCGCGCCACTTCTTCATCCAGTGTGGCGTCCCGCCCTGGCACGAAACGGAAAAAACCAGCGGCCTGATCGGCACGCCGCTGGTCGACACCCATGCCCGGTTCGTCAAGACTGCCAGCTACGGCGACACGCTGCAGATCCACACCAGCGTGGCCGAGTGGCGCGACAAGAGCTACGTGCAGCGTTACCAGATCAAGCGCGAGAACGCCGATGGCTCGGTGGACCTGATCATGGAATGCGACGAGGTGCGCATCTTCGCGGCGCACCGCGAGGATGGCAAAGGCATCAAGGCCATTCCCATTCCGCCGGACATCAAGGCACTGTGCACATGAAAAAACCGCCTCCCGGGGCGGTTTTTTCATGGATCGATGCGCACTCAGGCGGTGAGCTTGAGCCCCACGATGCCCGCCAGGATGAGGCCCACGCAAACGAGGCGCATCACCGTCACAGGCTCGTTGAAGAGCAGCATGCCCAGGATCACGGTGCCGAGCGCGCCAATGCCTGTCCAAACCGCGTAAGCCGTGCCCACGGGCAGGGTGCGCATGGCCAACCCGAGCAGACCGACACTGATGACCATGGCCCCGACGGTGCCCACCGTGGGCCACGGCCGCGTAAAACCCTCGGTGTACTTCAGACCCACGGCCCACACAACTTCCAGCAGACCGGCCAGCACCAGTAACCCCCACGCCATGACATTCCTTCCGGCGCCGACGCGCCACGTGGCCAGGCCGTCCTGGCAATGCGACAAACGCCAGCGGGGTCGTCCTCGCGGCGGGCCTCCTGAGAGCAAGAAGCAGGAGGCCGGCGCCAGTGTAGGCCGGCCAGCCGATGTTGGCGTGAACCGCGAGGATGACCTCGGAAATTCTGGGTGGAAGGCGCGCCGCAACCGGGCGCGACGCTCAGACGCCGGCCAGCGCCCGCAGGCCGCCCGGGTCCGTCACCTGCAGCAGGCGACCGGTGCCGCTGATCAGGCTGCGCTCGCGCAGGTGGCGCAGCACGCGTGACAGCGTCTCGGGAGCAATACCCAACTGCGCGGCAATCAGGCGCTTGCGCTGCTGCAGCAGCACCGCCATGCACCCCTTGTCGCTGGGCTTGGCGTGGCGCAGCAGCCATTCGGCACAGCGCGCCTCGGCGTCCTTGGCCAAGCGGCTGACTGCCAGCTCGGTCTGACGGCGGTGCGCCGTGGCCACGTCCTGCAGCACGGTACGCGCCGCCACCGGCATGGCCGCCAGCGACTGGCGGAACTTGGGCAGGGGAATGCGACGCAGCACCACCTCGGACTCAGCCACCGCGTCCACGGCGCTGGGCAGGTTCAGCACCGCGGCCGTGGCTTCGAGCCAGAACGGCCCTTCCACCTCACCCAGCTGATGCTCCAGCGCAGGGCCGTCGAGCACGCCGAGCGCCACGCGGCCAGCCTCGATGTACATGGCCCAGCCCGGCGTGGCGCCGCGCTTGAGCAGCACCGATCCGGGCGCCATGACGCGCCGCTCGGCAGACTGGTCCATGAATTCGGCAGGTAGCATGGGCGTGACTTTGCTCCCCTTGCCGCCCGCCGACCTTGAGCGAAATCAAACAAGACGCATGAAACAGCCGTCAGCGGGGCCGAACGGGGTCTAAAGCACCAGCAGGGCGCGGAAATCGTTGACGTTGGTGTGCGTCGGGCCGGTCACCACCAGATCACCCAAGGGCTGGAAGAAACCATAGGCGTCGTTGCGGTCCAGATGACGCTCCACCTTCAGGCCCAGCGCCTGCGCACGCGTCAACGTGTCAGGCGCGACCCAGGCACCGGCGTTGTCTTCCATGCCGTCGATGCCATCGGTGTCGGCCGCCAGCGCCCACACGCCCGGCTGGCCTTGCAACGCCAGCGCCAGCCCGAGGCAGAACTCACCGGCGCGGCCGCCGCGGCCGCGCGACTCGCCGGCCGGCACCGGGCGCACCGTCACCGTGGTCTCGCCGCCGCTCAGGATGACGCAGGGCCGGACAAAGGGCTGGCCCACCGCACTGGCATCACCGGAGGAGCGCGCGGCAGCGCGCGCCAGGGCCGCATGCACCTTGCCCACCTCGCGCGACTCGCCTTCCAGCTCGTCGCTCAGGATGTAGGCGTTCAGGCCGGCGGCACGCGCCTCGGCCGCCGCGGCTTCGAGCGACTGCTGCGGCGTGGCAATCATGTGCACCGCGTGGCCGGCAAAGCACGCGTCGCCCGGCTTGGGTGTTTCCAGCCCGTTTCTCTCCAGCAAATCGAGCACGGGACCTGGTACATCAATCGCATAGCGCTTCAAAATTGATAGCGCATCGGCGCAGGTGCTGGCGTCCGGCACGGTCGGGCCGCTGGCAATGACCGACGGGTCGTCGCCCGGCACGTCGCTGATGGTCAACGTCACCACACGCGCCGGCGCACAGGCCGCGGCCAGCCGTCCGCCCTTGATGCGCGAGAGGTGCTTGCGCACGCAGTTCATCTCACCGATGTTGGCGCCACTGTTGAGCAGGGCCTGGTTGATGCGCTGCTTGTCCTGCAGCGTCAGCCCCTCGGCTGGCAGCGTCAGCAACGCCGAGCCGCCACCGGAGATCAGACACAGCACCAAGTCATCCGCCGTCAAGCCCTGCACCAGCGACAGGATGCGTTCAGACGCCGCCAGCCCGGCCGCGTCGGGCACCGGGTGTGCCGCCTCCAGCACCTCGATGCGCTGCGCCAAGCCGGCCGGGCGCTCGGGCGTATGGTGGTAGCGCGTGACCACCACACCGGACAGGGGCGCATCCAGCGGCCACAGCGCCTCGACCGCCTGCGCCATGGCACCGGCGGCCTTGCCGGCACCGATGACGACGGTGCGGCCTTTCGGTGGCGGCGGCAGGAAGGCTGCCGTGTTGTGCAACGGCAGGGCGCGCCGCACGGCGGCCTGGTACAGAAGGCTGAGGAATTCGCGCGGTTGGGTCAACGGGTCAGGGCGGCTCATGCGTCTTTTGTCTCCTGCCGCCATTTTGCCGGCGCCAGTGGTACGAAACACACAAACTGTCACCTCCGGACACGCTATTTGACGCCACAGCCGGCGCGATTTGTGGCAAATTGCAGCCCATACAAAGCTGCCGGTCCGCTATTGCGGCCGGCCTTTCGGATGAGGAGTCCTCCCATGCAACAGTCCCCTGACCGCCGCCAGTTGCTGTTGGCCGCTTCGGCCACCGGCGTCGCCGCCCTGCTGGCCGCCTGCTCCACGCCGCCCGAGCCCAAGGCCGAAGCGCCGGCGCCCGCCGCGCCGCCGCCCGTGGCCGCCGTGCCCCCGCCGGAGAAAGTCTCCGATGCCACCACACCGCGTGCCTACCGCCGCGATGCGGCCAGCCACCTGTATGGCAAGAACGGTGAACGCATCTTCAAGGGCAAGCTGCCGCCGCTGCTCTATGCCGTGGGCGTGCTGCAGGTGGAAGTGAACGGTCGTGGTGAAGTCATTGGCACGAGCTGGATGCGCGCGCCGCGCCACGCACCCGAAGTGATGGCCGAGATCGAGCGCACAGTGCGCCAGGCCGCACCCTTCCCGGCGCCGGTGCGC
>Ga0209594_1000060_pt1 | contig 87441 bp, 63 predicted proteins | sample AshMeaCrysSpring_FD_184126 | JGI IMG/M metagenome (GOLD analysis project Ga0209594, IMG submission 184126) | Groundwater microbial communities from Big Spring, Nevada to study Microbial Dark Matter (Phase II) - Ash Meadows Crystal Spring... | ecosystem: Environmental > Aquatic > Deep subsurface...
TAGAAGAGGTACTGCTGGCTCGGTTAAAAGTTTTAATGAAGCAACCAGAATTTATTCATGGGTTAACTTGTTTCCATTGGTGGCCTAGAATCCCATCTTACGAAAACTGATCAACCGGATTTGATATCACCAAGAAATCATTTTCATGAATAACTGAATCTAGATTATCAAATCTAAAAATCTGTCGATCTAAGGCAATTCTATCCTGTGTTGAATCAAAGTCTACAATAGTATCTGCATGCATTTCTCCAATTTTATTAAATACAAAAGTATCATTTTTAGCACCACCGATTAATCGATCATTTCCTTTATCCCCGACTAAAATATCATTTCCTGCGTCCCCTCTTAATGTATCATCTCCTTGCCCCCCATATAGAATATCAATCCCATTATTTCCTATTAGCAAGTCGTTATCTTGTTCACCAAAAAGAATATCGTTACCTTCTCCACCCAAGAGCGTATCAGACCCATCCAACCCGCGAATGACATCATCTCCACTACTACCAAAAAGAACATCATTACCTTTTTCTCCACTGATGGAATCATCACCCGATCCACCACTGACTTGATCATTGCCTTGACCACCGTAGAGTAAATTATTGCCTTCAAAACCTTTTAGAGTATCATTTCCAGCATTACCAAAAATTTGATTATTTTCTCTATAACCTCGAAGAGAATCATTTCCTGCTAAGCCAAAGATAATTTTTCCTGATTCAATTGTATCGTTAAGATCACCTCCAATACTGAGCTGCACTAATTCAAGTTGAGAAACAAAGATTCTATTGGGTTGATCTTCAAAACCAATGAGGGCAATTCCTCCATTGGGAAGGGATATTTCTGTGACGGGAGTTCCAGGAATAATTTGACACATAACACTTTCTGTGGTTATTAATACTGAAAAGAATAGATTGATCAGATATACAGATAAAATCGTCAATATTTTAGATCTAGTGACGAATCAATTGAACTGATGCAGTCTATTGTTATCAGTTAGAAATCAACCACAGAGGTGATTAGAATACAGAGGGTTAGTTTTTTGGAGAATTAAATCATTTAAAGGGCTGTACGTAATTGTTCTACCACTTTGTTGAGTCCTACAGAGTGAGAGGCTTTCAGCAAGAGGCGATCGCCGGGTTGAATAAATTGAATCAGTTGTTGGCTGAGGGTTTGATGGGCTGTTTCCGATGCCAGATCTTCAATTTGAATTAAGGGCAAACCGACTGCCCCACTTGCCATGGCAGTGGCTTCAGGGATTTCAGCTAAAATAAATAAAGCATCTAATTTTAATTGTTGAGTCAGTTGACCAATTTGATGATGAAAGTCTGCTGATTTTTCTCCTAATTCTTTCATTGTTCCCAGTACCGCAATATGGCGTTTGCCGGGAGTCTCCGCCAGCAATTTTAGGGCAGCTTGCATCGATTCTAAACCGGCGTTGTAGGTTTCATCTAAAATTACAATATCGTTATCTAAGTCATACCGCTTGGCGCGTCCCTCTGGCAACACCACGTTTAAGCCGGTTTTTAAGGGTTCGTAAAGTTGTTCAGGGGGCAGGGTTTCTCCTTGAATCATTTTCCAAACGGCTAAGGCGGCAAGGAAATTGAGGGCGTTATGAGATCCCGGCAAGGGTAACTTCAGATCAATTCCTTCCACTCGTAGGGTTTGGGGATCGATTAATTCTCCCGTTAAGTCTCCGCCTTCGAGTCCATAAGTCAGGGTTTTTCCTGACCAAACCGTTGCAGCCGTATTAATTAAACGGGAGTTATCATGATTTAAAATGGCAACTGCATCGTCGGGCATTTCTGCTAACAATTCGCATTTGGCGATCGCGATCGCTTCCTCTGACCCCAGGCGACCAATATGGGCGGTTCCGACATTGGTAATTAAGCCGATGGTAGGGGCGGCAATTTGGCTAAGGAGGGCAATTTCTCCCTGTCCCCGCATTGCCATTTCGACCACTGCATAGTCATGGTCTGAGGAGAGTTGTAGCAACGTTTTGGGAACGCCTATTTCATTGTTATAATTTGCCTCTGTTTTTAGGACTTTTCCCTGGGTGGATAATACTCCAGCAATTAATTCTTTCGTGGTAGTTTTCCCCACTGATCCGGTCACGCCAATAATAGGAATATTAAATTGCTGTCGCCACCAATGGGCGATCGCTTGGTAAGCTGCGAGGGTATCCTTCACCCCCAGTAGAGGCCATTGAGGATGGGTCGCCACAAAATCATGGTGAACAATGGCACAAATAGCCCCACTAGCAATTGCAGATTCAACAAATTGATGGCCATCAAATCGTTCTCCTGATAATGCCAGAAAAACTTCTCCAGGTTGAAGATGACGACTATCGGTAGTAATCCCCTTGATGGGTTTTAGCCCTTGTTCGTCATACCCATGCCATAATGGAGTTGTGAGGATTTGAGCAAGATGAGCAGGAGTGATCACATTCGACATTCTAGTTTTCCGGATTAAACGAAAAAAGCGAGTGATTGAACTGTTCACTATTATTCCAGAGTTCGGGTATCTTGAGGAGGCTGAGGATTAATTTGACGCAGGAATAACTGAGTTCAGTTAGGCTTTGCTATTAAAAATCAGTTCCATCCCTCCTTCTATTCTGAAATATAGTGCGATCATTTCTGAACTTCTCTCAAACTTAACCGGATTGCTCCTTGCCGAAAATGTAAATGACAGATATTAAGAAGTCTAGCTTACGAATTAGACAGTTATTTATACAATTTAGAATGAGAACGAGTCAATCAGAAGTATAGATACAGTCACTCAATTCGTCTATAATATTTCTGATTGAACTGAAACTACCCACACCAAGCTGATCTAAATCTATCCAAAATTTTGTTAATCATCAGAAACTATATAGGTAATGTTATATGGGCAGTGATTTCTTCAGTTATTCGTCTCGTTCACACCATTGGGAAGAACAAAAAATTTATGATCATTTCATTGAGCGAGTTCAAGTAGAAGATGCGGATCAGCTCATTGAACGATTTCGACTTTTATTTATAGTGGGTTCTGGGTATCCCGATCAGGAAATTGCTCAAACTTTAGAGAAAATTATCACCTCTAAAATTACAGAAGAAGATTTTAATTTTATCATCAATCGCTGTTGTTATATTTTAATTAATCGCTGGCATACAATGCCTCATCGCAGACAAGCCATTGCCCAATTTAATCATCTTTTTGAACAAGCAGCTGTTAATTACCCCTCAACTTATCTCTATTCTCGCCGGAGTAGTACTTTTTACCGCCTCATGCAAGGCTTTATTAAAAGTGAGCATTATGCCGTTCTCAAACGGTTTACAGAAGTAGTTTGTCAACCACCAGACCCTGATCAGCACCGTTCCCAAAATCAGCCTTTAAGAACATTAATTCCTCGTTATCCTTATCTATATCATCATTGTTTAGTCAGTGATGATAGCTCCTACGAACATCAACAGATGATTCGACAAATTAAGCTACAAAAACAGCAACAATTTGAACTTGATCTATCTCAATATGTCACTCACCAATGGCGACGCTATCAAATGGCTAAAGTCTCTCTAGAAGCCGCAAAAAAAATGAAGGTATCTGTGCATAATCCGACATTATTAAACAATCGAGAACTTTTTTTTGCAATTCAGCAATTCATTGGCAAAGTTGAGGGGAAAAATACCTATCGAGATTTAGCTTGTCGCTTTGTTAATCACACGCAAAATGCTCATTCTTTTCGGATATTTAAAGATAATTTCTATGAATATTTAACATCATATTCTTTTAATTCTTCTTATGCAAAGCGTCAATTTAATAACAAACTTTATCAGCAGTTGCAACAAATAATTCCTCAAAGTAATGAAGAAGAATTTAGCGATTTTCTTTTACTGAGAACTTGCAGCCAAATTCTAAACTTCTTAATTGTGGAAAGCCCCCAAAAGCCCAATCATTTTGTATTTCTGGACTTAATTTCAAATATTGGCCCCACATTTACGGTGGGTTTGTTTTTGAAGATTATCTTAATTTGTCGCCGCGTTCGACCTTACCTAGAAAAACGGTTTGCTATCTTGTTCAATCATTATGAATCCTCTACTCAAGAAGGGGTACAATGGTTAGTCAAAGTTTTAGAGAATCTTAACATTGCATTAACCACTAACTTCGGCGGGGTCGATCTATCTTTTGTTTGTTGAGCTAAAAGTTGAATGGACAACAGTAAAATTTGCTGAACCGAAATTTAGAATCCTATGCTAGAATCATGAAAAGGATTCAGATTGAGTTTGGTAGACATTTTTCTTCGCTACAGGAATTTCATGATTGGCATTCAGTTCTGTATCGGCAGGTATGTCTCCAAAAACTGATTCTTGATTTTGAGTGTAATGTTGGAGTCATTCCATGTCGATCTACATTGGTAACCTATCCTATGACGTTAGTGAGGAGGACTTAAAACAAGTCTTTGCTGAATATGGTACCGTAAAGCGAGTATCAATCCCCACTGACCGAGAAACGAACCGCTCCCGCGGGTTTGGTTTTGTGGAAATGGAAAAGATGGAGGATGAAGATAACGCCATTGAGCAGCTCGACGGAGCTGAATGGATGGGGCGGCAATTGCGAGTCAACAAAGCTAAACCTAAAGATGATAGCGGCAACAGCGGCAACAGTGGCAACAGCGGCAACAGACGACGTAGTGGTGGCGGAGGTTATAATCGAGGGAATTACTAACATAGGATAGGCGTGAACTTTGTTTTCGTCTTTAACTTATAATCATGAACGGGTCATGTTCTACCGACTCCTAAACGGTTAGAGGAAAAAGTAAAAGGCTGTCAATCAAAATCCAGAGAAAATGGGTCTAGATAACGATCATCTTTGTTGACAGCTTGTACTTGACCCCTAATCCTTAGTGCTTCAGGTCAGTTTCATCACTCATCACTATCCTCATCATGTTAATCATCGCATCAGAATTCACAAGATGATGGCTCCGATCAATCTAGATGATGAACTGAATAATACCTTACTCAGCTTTTCTGATATTCAAGCAGAATTGAACCTGCGTCATGCTCGGGATGCCATGCAAGAAGTGGTTGAGCATCTTGATCTAACCCCAGAAGAACGCAGCGGACTTGAAGCAGATCTAGGCGGGTTAAACCAAATGCTGGATAAACTCGAACAAACCCGCGTTCAGATCGCTGTATTTGGTATGGTAGGACGGGGAAAATCTTCAATTCTCAATGCCCTCTTAGGGCAAACCCTCTTTGAAACGGGGCCAATTCATGGGGTAACCCGCCAGACCCAAGCTCAACCCTGGCAGATGAACGAGGCAAACGCCCTTGTATCCTATCGAATTTCTCAAGTCGAGTTAATTGATACACCCGGTATTGATGAAGTTGACGGCCAGACCCGTGAACAGATGGCGTTGCAAGTAGCTCAACAAGCTGATTTGTTATTATTTGTGATTGCTGGGGATATTACCCAGGTTGAATATGAAGCCCTGTCTTATTTACGAGAAGCGGGAAAACCGATTATTCTGGTCTTTAACAAAATTGATCAGTATCCAGAAGCCGACCGCAATGCCATCTATCAAACCATTCGAGATCAGCGGGTGAAAGAATTAGTCTCCCCCAATGAAATTGTAATGGCGGCAGCATCTCCTTTGGTGGCAACGGCGGTTCGTCGTGCCGATGGCAGTTTGAAAGCGGAATTAACGCGGGGAGAACCCCAAGTCGAAGACTTGAAACTAAAAATTCTGGAGATTTTAGATCGCGAAGGTAAGTCTCTCGTTGCTCTCAATACAATGTTATACGCTGGCAACGTCAATGAACGGGTCGTGCAGCGCAAAATGGAGATCCGAGACGCAAGCGCCAACAAAGTGATTTGGAATGGGGTGATGACGAAAGCAGTTGCCATTGCCCTCAACCCCTTAACGGTCGTCGATCTCCTCAGTGGGGCGATGATTGATGTCACCATGATTCTCACCTTATCTAAACTCTACGGTATTTCAATGACTCAGCAAGGGGCATTGGATTTACTGCAAAAAATTGCCCTGGGAATGGGAGGCATTGGGGCGAGTGAGTTAGTGGCAAACCTAGGGTTGAGTTCGTTGAAAGGGTTACTGGGAGTGAGTGCCCCCTTGACAGGCGGTGCCAGTTTAGTCCCTTATGTTTCTGTAGCACTCACTCAGGCAGGAGTAGCTGGAGTGTCTTCCTACGGCATCGGACAAGTCACGAAAACCTATTTAGCCAATGGCGCTTCCTGGGGTAGTGAGGGGCCAAAAGCAGTAGTACAGAGGATTCTAGCCTCTTTAGATGAGACTTCGATTTTAAACCGAATTAAGGCAGAATTACAAGCTAAACTAGAGTTAAAACCCAATTCCCAATCTCCTCAATCTGAACAGCAAACCTAATCATCATGATTTCCTATTTACTGCTAAGAATAATTGAGCTTTGATTGCTTATTTTTGCTGTATCTAATGATTCATTTTTATTGTTAGAAATAACACTTTATGGAGTAGTATGGAATAGGCAAGAATTTTTTATTGTTACGTGAAGGATGCACACACTTCGTAACCCTCATAAGTTGTTTGTTACTCGTCTGTCTCAGAAAGAGTTAAAGGTTTTCTCAGGAAAATTTAAGCTTAAAATGCTTTAATCAAAAATGCAACATTTTAGTAAAAATTTACTAAAATTCATGGCTAATTTTTCAAAGTTAGTCAAATTGTGTTATACAAAATAAACAGAACAACAGTGACTCAGAATTTGTATGATGAATCCGATGACTCCCAAGACAAAAACAACTCAATACAATATCGAAACTGAAGTTTTAGAACGGTATAAGGCAGGTGCTCAAACGGTGCAACCTAACTTATGTTGTCCGACAGAGTATGATAGCAAATACTTAAAAATTATTCCTGAAGAAATTATTGATAAAGACTATGGTTGTGGTGACCCAACTCAATATATTAATCCTGGAGAAATAGTGGTTGATTTAGGGTCAGGAGCGGGAAAAAATTGTTATATTATTGCTCAAAAAATTGGAAAAAATGGTCGAGTTATTGGCGTAGACTTTAACGATAAAATGTTAAACCTTGCGCGAAAATATCAGGTTGAAATATCCGAAAAAATGGGATATCAGAATACTAAGTTTGTCAAGGGAAAAATTCAAGATTTAGCCTTAAACTTAGACAAGGTTCAACAGTGGCTAAGCCAATATCCGATTACATCAGTGGAAGAAATGGCAGCTTTTGAAAGGGAATGCGATCGCCTGCGACTACAGGAGCCACTAATTGCAAATAATAGTGTCAATGTTGTCATTTCTAACTGTGTGTTAAATTTAGTGCGTCCTCAAGATAAAAAGCAATTATTTAAAGAAATTCATCGCGTTTTAAAGAAAGGGGGACGAGCGGTGATTTCGGATATTGTTTGTGATGAAGATCCAAACGAGAATATTCTGAATGACCCGGAATTATGGAGTGGCTGTATTTCCGGTGCATTTCGAGAAGATGAGTTTCTTCAAATGTTTGAACAAGCAGGATTTTATGGGATTAAAATTTTAGTTCGTCAAACAGAACCTTGGCAAGTGATTGATGGCATTGAATTTCGTTCTGTAACCGTTCAAGCATTTAAAGGCAAAGAAGGAGAATGTTTAGATCGTAACCAAGCCGTTATTTATAAAGGCCCGTGGAAACAAGTTCTCGATGATGATGGTCATACCCTGTATCGTGGTCAACGGATGGCAGTTTGCGATAAAACTTTTAAATTATATACTGATGTCAATGGTCCCTATCATCAAGACTTTATTCCGGTTCCCCCCCATCAAGAAATCCCCATTGAAGAAGCAGCTGAATTTGATTGTCGGCGCAATGCCGTTCGTCATCCTCAAGAAACAAAAGGAACAGATTATCGTTTAACATTTACAAATGATAGTTCCTACTGTGCGCCCTCCGATTGTTGTTAATTCTTGTCAAGAATAAGTGATGAGGGAGGGTTGGAAATAGACAATAGACAGGAGGCAACAGGCAACAGGCAACAGGGAAAAGTAATGAGTAATGAGTAATGAGTAATGAGTAGCGGTCAGACCCCGCGCCACCTGAGGGTGCCAGGAAACGCTAACCCAGAGAATGAGTCGAGAGTTATGACTATAGTCAGGGTTTGTGACTTCTGACTTCTGACTTCTTGCTTCTTACTCCCCATTTCCCTTGTCTTCCTGGCGTTGCTAAATCAGACTATGAATCTATACTGGTACGGGAACATCACTAAACTTGAGGTCATCAATCAGTCATCGAGACGACATCATGAACCGTTTCTAAGCAAAGGTTGAATTTCCCAAGTCTGGCGGAATATCCTGAAATCGGCCTTGACCAACGGCTTGAATGGCTTCTTTTAAGTTAACATCTTCGGTATAGAGGGCTTTACCCACAATCACCCCCGTAACGCCCAAGGGTTCTAACGCCAACAGACTTAGTAAATCTCGAATTGAACTTACACCCCCTGATGCAATCACAGGAATGGGAACCCTTTCAGCTAGTTCTCGTAAGGCGGCTTGATTTGGCCCCTGTAACGTTCCATCCCGATGAATATCCGTATAGATAATAGCGGACGCGCCAAGTTGTGCCATTTGATAGGCTAAGTCAGTTGCTAATACTTCTGAGGTTTCTAACCAACCCCGCGTTGCCACTTTACCGTTACGGGCATCAATCCCAACCATAATCTGTTGCGGAAAAGCTTGACAGAGTTCCTCAACCAGTTGGGGATTTTCTACCGCAATAGTTCCCAGGATGGCGCTTTGAACCCCTAAATTAAGGAGGGCAGTGACCGTTTTCTGACTGCGTAAACCGCCCCCCACTTGTACCGGAATGTCTATCGTATTAACAATCCGTTCAATCACTGCATGGTTGGTCGGTTGACCTGTTTTCGCGCCATCGAGATCGACTAAATGCAGACGAGTCGCCCCTTGGGCTACCCATTCTTGCGCCACCGCTACGGGGTCATCATTAAAAGTTTGGGCTTGATTATAATCTCCTTGATACAGTCGGACACACCGTCCACCGAGTAGATCAATTGCTGGAATAACATTCATGTCTATCTATCGTTATAGTAGTATAAGATGAGTTGAGGACTTCAAAGGCAACAGGCAACAGGGAGTGGGGTGTAGGGTGTAGGCAGTAGGCAGTAGGCAGTATGTAGTGGGCAGTAGGAGTAGGGATTGATGATCAGTTTCATAGTTATCTCTCCTTGTTACCCTTGTCTTCCCATCTTCCCGTCATCTCATCCCTTTGATGCAGCCTGAACTTCTGAGGCAAAACTCGCCCAACGGACAAATTCAAACGGCCCTGCAATTGCCCCCCAGACGTGTTCATCCGTTTCGGGAGCACGCCCACGGTCATGGCTGGTAAAGCGATGTTGATCAATTTCAAATACACTATCAAGATAGGTTTGTCGGCCATTGCGTTCCACCATACACCCTTTCCCCGGTTCAACCGCCCCTTTGAAACTGTTTCCCGTCCAATGGGTAATAAAAGTACATCTCGGCATCAATTTCAGTTGTTCTCGCTTTAACTGTTGTAAGCGTTGGGGTTCACGGGATGCCCCATAAAAGTCTTCTTCCCCTTCAATCACATAGTTCTCAATCCCAATATGATCTTCATGGGGAACTAACTTGAGAATCCTGACTCGATAGGGTTGATTCAGATAGAGATCATAAGCTTGTTCTAAATACAAGCCAACGCCATCAAGGAGTTCGTGGGGGACTGGACGCATACAAACCCGAACATGGGCGAAAAAAGGGGGATTATCAAACGCTTGTTGTTGATTACTAAAATCCGCTGCCATCCATTGGGCCAGGGTAATAATATCGGTTGAATGAGTCATAATTAATTGTTGGTTATTGGTTATTGGTTATTGGTTATTGGTTATTCGTCATGGGAAGGAGGTAGGGAGAAAGATTAACTGTTGGACTTTCGCATAGCGTGTGCGCCCTTCACTTAGGGTTGCTACTGCTTCCAGCATAGCTGCCCGTTCCCAGATCCGCTGTTCTCTCTCACAACGAATGACCAACAACAAATGACCAATAACGAATAACTAATAACAACTATTGAATTGCTTGAGTTTGAATCGCGGTAATTACCACAGTATTTATGATATCTTCAACGGTGCAGCCTCGGCTGAGATCATTAACGGGTTTTTTCAAGCCTTGTAAAATCGGGCCAATGGCGATCGCTCCTGTTTCTCGTTGCACGGCTTTATAAGTATTATTGCCCGTATTCAAATCGGGAAAGATAAACACTGTAGTTTGTCCAGCGACTTCGGAACCGGGCATTTTCTGGGTCGCCACGGCAGCATCGACAGCGGCATCATATTGAATGGGGCCTTCTAATTTTAAATCGGGTCGCCGTTGTTTGGCAATTTGAGTGGCTTTTCTGACTTTTTCCACTTCTTCCCCTTTGCCGGAATCTCCAGAAGAGTAAGATAATAAAGCGACTCTCGGTTCAATGCCAAAGGTTTGGGCAGTTTCAGCCGAAGCGATAGCAATTTCTGCCAGTTCTTCTGGATTAGGATTGGGATTAACGGCACAATCACCATATACTAATACTCGGTCTGATAAACACATAAAAAAGACAGAAGAAACCACAGAAAAATCCGGTTTTGTTTTAATAATTTGTAGGGCGGGACGAATGGTATGTTGAGTGGTATGCATTGCCCCAGAAACCATGCCATCTGCGTCTCCGGTATACACCATCATGGTACCGAAATAAGACACGTCTAAGAGGTATTCTCGTGCCGCTTCTAACGTCATTCCTTTATGTTTTCGGACTTGATAAAACTGTTGAGCATACACTTCAAAATTCTCAGCCAATTCTGGATCAATAATATTCAGTTGATTCAGATCTAAATCAATGCGATTTTGGCTTAAAACCTGCTCAATTTCATGAATTTTTCCTAACAAAGTTAGCTTCACAATTTGCCGATCAATTAAAACGGATGCTGCTTTTAAAATGCGAGGATCATAGCCCTCTGGTAGAACAATATGTCGGGGCTGGGACTTGGCAGTCTGAACCAAGTTATAGGTAAACATTTTGGGAGTAATTCCCTGCAATTTAATCGTGCTAATTTTTGCTTCCAGTCTGTCTAAATCAACATAATCATCAAACAGTTTTAAGCTGAATTGAATTTTATCAGTATATTTAGCTTTTAAGGAAGTATGCACCTGATTCAAAGCCTGAGAAGTTTCATAAGTATTGGTATTTACAGATAGAACTGGAATGGGATCAGTTAAACCATCAATCAGTTTAAGAATAGCGGGGTCAGCGGGGACAGAAGTGGATAATAATAAACCCGATAAATTCGGATAGTTGCTCGATTGATGAGCTTGTAAACAACCGATAATAATATCGGCTCGATCCCCTGGTGTAATCACTAAGCAGTCATCTTTTAATCGAGTAATAACATTGGGGAGCTGCATCGCAGCAATCACATAATTGGGAACTAAGTTATTGAGTTTGTTGTGTCCATAAAGCACTTCTGCATTGAGTTGTTCGGCAATTTCTTCTAAGCTAGGACTACTGAGTTTTCGATAATAAGGAATAACAGATAATAAATAATCATAGTGGCTCAGTTCTTGTTCGAGGGTAGTTCTCAACTCTAAAACCGATTGAGGCGAAGCTTTATTTAAAATCACACCAATCACTTTACAGTCTTGTTCTTGATAAGATTCAATCGCCATTTCAATAGGGAGAATCGCTTCTTCAATACTGCGAGATTCTGCATTCCCTAAAATTAAAATTGGGCAACTCAAATTTTTAGAAATTACTTGGTTTAAATCAAATTCAAAGGCTGAACCTTCTTTTAAATAATCCGATCCTTCGCAGAGAATAAAATCACATTTTCTCTCAAGGTTTTTATAGCTTTCAATAATTTTTTCTAAAACAATGTCATACTGTTTATGACCAATTAAATCACTGGCTTCTCGATAGGATAAACCAAAAGACTCTTCATAAGCTTGAGGTAAATTAAAATGGGTTAAAATTAATTCAATATCTTCATCTTTTTGAGAACGATTTTGGTGGGGTCGAATAATTGGCCGAAAAAAACCAACCCGGCTTGTTTTGCAGAGAATCAGTTCCAAAATTCCCAGAGAAACAAGTGCTTTGCCACTTCCGGCTTCAGTTGTACTGATATAGATTGAACTGGCCATCTTAAAATCCCTCTGAATAAATGGCTAGAAATAATGAAACAGCTAAGCAGCCTGTTTTATACGAAATAACAAAAACTGAGGTACAGATGCAGTATCCTCCGTATCATTACTCATCAAAATTAAGCTAGGGTAACCATCAGGTAATTGTGGGCCTAAGGTCATGGCATCGAAACGTTGTGGGGGAAGCTTGAGTTCACTCAAGTCCAATAACAGCTTTTTGCGCAACGGTTCCACAATGGAAATGGGCTGGCGTAAACTAGTGATGCGAGAGGTATCTGTTGCATTGCCAGTAAATATCTGATACAGCTTACTTTGGTATCCTGAGGGAGTTAGGGAACGTTCTAAACTGATAAAATGACCACTCTCCGGTAAGGCAACCATACCCGCCAATTGATAGGGTGAGTCGGTATCAGACTGGGGTTCAAGGGAATAAAGATTTTCAGAGATCAGAAAAGAAGCGCGATCGGCAATCACATAATGGAGTAACCGTAATTGGGTGGCTTCAGCATCGAGATCTTGAAACAAAGGGGTTGCTGTAGTGGTAAATAAACGAAATGGCTCAAGTCCGGCTAAACTAAATCCATCCGGCGCAATCGTCATGGCATGAAAACCGAAATGAGGTTGAATGCCTTGGGGTTGTTGTTCCTCCTCCTGGGGACGATAGTTGGGCGGTAACGGCACTGTATTTTTCAGTTGACCCGTTTGCAGGTCAAATTCCCCAATCAGGGGTACACTCTGATTATCCTGAATCTGTTCAGCAGAGATAAACACGGATTTACGAGGAGTAAACGCCAGGCTTTCAAACTGAAACGTTGCATCCTGAAACGGTTGACCTAACTGATCTTTTAGAACCGTAACAGTTTCTACAGTCAATGGAGAAGGTTCAGTCACGTCTGAGGTTAATCGGTTGAGATCCAGCTTCAGTTGATAGAGTTTAACGCCATCAGCGCGATCTTCGTCTTTAGACACCCCATAAAAGTAAATTCCTGGGGCATCCGACGAACCATACCCAGGCAGTTGGTACGTGATCCCCGATAAATGACTGATGGGTTGCTCAGCCATTGCAGTTTTTGAGGATAAGGGGTATTCTCCTACAACATCCAGTGATACATCCAAAAACATCCGCTCTTCTGCTGAGACTTGAGGCAAGCTACAAGCCGTTAATAAACTCAAGAGCATCAAAACGGTTACGAGGCTTTGGAGTAGGGGAATTCGTTTCATCTCAGGATAGAATAGATCAGCCACTGGGCTGATTGTATCGTTTTTTTTCTCATGATTGCCCGTTGCCGACTCCTCCTACTTCGGACAACAAAAAGGATTTTGGTATTTGTATTGACGATTCTAGAGAAATCCTGAGATTATGCTTGAAAGCAGGTCTGTTGTGCTGAGTCTATAGAAGTCTCAATTTGATGCTTCCCAACGGCTCATCGATCACAAAAAAGACTTTTGCCAAGAGGTTGATGACTAGACAACAGAGCAGTTGTCGGTGATAGGAACAACCGATTCAAGGAATACCTCCTAGAATTGTGCCTGAACCCTGACGCTGTAACACTGTTTGTGATCCTTGCAATGGGATTGTGATCAACAGTTATGGCTGCTCCCTCGCCGACCTTCGTTCCTTGCTATAGGGTTAAATCATAAAACGGCTATGGCTGCTAAACTACAAGACAGCGTATTACTTCAGGCAGTTAAAACGGGCAATCTGATTCACACTCGTGCTCTACTGGCTAAGGGAGTGAACGTGAATGCCAAGAATAAGGAAGGGATCACAGCCCTGATGTTAGCAACTCGCGGCGGTCATCTTCAAATTGTCAAAGCTTTGCTGGATCATGGGGCAGATGTCAATGCCACCAGTAAACAATATGGCATGAGTGCCTTAATGTTAGCAGCAGCTCATCACCGAATCGAGGAGGCTCAACTGTTGATTGACAGAGGCGCCGATGTTAACTTAAAAACTCAAGAAAACCGTACCCCATTAATGGCCGCTTGCATGAAGGGAGATCGGGAAATGGTGGAACTGCTACTGGCCAACAAGGCTACCCCAGAGCGTACGGCGCAAGAATTTAGTACTATCCTAATCCAAGCCTTAAATGCAGGGCAACTCGACATTGTTCAAGCCATTTTAGCAGCCGGAACGAAAGATGCACCGTTTACCCGTATCCTCTTTCGCCAACTGATTGAACAAGGTAATTTACAATTCATTCACGTGCTCATTCAAGCCGGGGTTAATGTTAACGCCTGTTATGAAGATGGAGACACTCCTTTAATGTTAGCGGCTGACTTGGGTCAACTTCCCGTTGTTCGAGCCTTGCTGGCAGCCGGGGCCGATGTGAATGCTGGTAACTTGGATGGGGGAACAGCCTTAATGGCAGCATCCGCCGCTGGACACATTGCTATTGTTTCCAAATTAATTGAGGCTGGGGCAGATGTTAACGCCCGCGATCGCGATCTGGAGACTGCTTTACATTTAGCGGTGGTGGAAGAACATTTGCTGGTGGTGGAAGAATTGCTGAAACAAGGGGCAAAAGCCGATGCAGAAAATCATTTAGGGGATACGCCGTTGATGGTAGCCGTTTTGCAGGGTTATACTGCCATTGTCACGTTGTTATTACAAAAAACGTCCCCAGAACAAATTCGGCATTTGTTAAACTGTAATCTATTTGGGGAAACTGCCCTGACTTTAGCGGTAGTTCAAGGAAAAGCAGAAATTGTCCATGCCTTGTTAAGCGCGGGAGCTAACGTTAACCAAGGGGCTGAACAGGGAAAAACCCCCTTAATGAAAGCGGCTGAACGGGGGAATTTGAACCTGGTACAGGTGTTATTGGCTCATGGCAGCCTCATCAATCAACCCGATGAGACGGGGGCTACCGCCTTAATGTGGGCGGCTTACAGAGGCTACACAGCGGTGGTTCAACACCTAATTACAGCGGGGGCGGATGTCAATCTGAAAAATCGGGGCGGTTGTACCGCTTTGATGTTGGCAGAGTTTAATCAGCATCAAACTGTAATTCAACAATTGAAACAGGCTCATGCCCAAGAATGAAGCAGACCAGCAGATGGAGAGTGGTTGTCTGTTACCTGCAATCACTCATCACAAATGACCCATAACCAATAACAAGTAAATACCATGAGTTTATCTGAGTTAAAACCCGGTCAAATGGCTTTCATTGAACAAGTTTACGAAACATCTCAAACGACAGGATTTGTTCAACGACTGGCGGCTTTAGGAATGGTTCCCCATCGCCCCATTCAAGTCTTACGAATTGCCCAGTTTGGGGGGCCGTTACACGTGCGAGTCGGCAGCACCACAGAGATCGCCATTCGTCGTCGGGAAGCCCGTCAGGTTCAAGTTCGCTTAACATAGTGTTATTACTATCATCATCTTTTTAACGACGATTTAACCATGACTTGTCATACTCCCCCTTCAGTCACATCGTTTGATCAGAGGGCGACTCAACGGGTTGCTTTAATGGGAATGCCGAATACAGGAAAATCAACCTTTTTTAATCGGATTACAAAAGCCAATACGTTTGTCGGGAATTGGCCGGGAATTACGGTTGATTTATTACAGGCTGAAGTTGTGATCAATGGTCAGCAAACGGAATTTGTTGATCTGCCGGGAATTTATGACCTGAATGGTTTTTCAGAAGATGAAATCGTCGTTCAAACGTTTTTAGAACAGTATCCGGTTAATTTAGTAATTTTAGTACTAAATGCTGCCCAAATTGATCGACAATTGCGACTGGCGTTACAGCTCAAAGCATTAGATTTACCCCTGATTTTAATGCTGAATATGGCAGATGAAGCCGCACAATATGGGATTAAAATTGACACAGAAAAATTATCGAAAAATCTAGATATTCCTGCTTTTTTAATGAGTGCTAAATATGGGAAAGGCTATTTGAAGGCCTATGAGGAAATCTGTCAACACTTGAGTCAAAAGCAATCCGCGACGAGACCGATCCATCATTTTAAATCTCGTTTAACAGAACTGAGTTCAATTTCAACTGATCAAATTGATGCTCTTCTGAAAGATACGGTAGAAATGCCGTCCGAAACATCGATTCATTTAACTCAGAAAATTGATCAATTTTTATTGCACCCGATTTTAGGCTTACCCTTGTTTTTCTTGGGAATGTTTGCTGTATTTTGGCTGATTTGGATTATCGGTTTACCCGCTCAGGATATTATGGATAACTTGACGGGGTGGATACAAACTACATTGTTAGAACCTGCATTGCAGCCTTTACCGAATATTATTCAAGATTTTGCGATCAATGGGATATGGAATGGCATCGCCACAGTCAGTTCTTTTGTGCCATTAATTGTGTTATTTTTTATAATTATGGCAGTGTTAGAGGATAGTGGTTATTTATCTAGATCTGCCTATTTAATGGATGGTGTAATGGCAAGAATTGGGCTAGATGGTCGCAGTTTTGTCATGCAAATGATGGGATTTGGTTGTAATGTTCCGGCATTAATGGGAACAAGAATCATGCGATCGCGGTCATTAAGGTTACTGACAATGTTAGTGATTCCATTTGCTTTGTGTTCTGCCAGATTACAGGTTTTTGTCTTTATTATTGCCGCAACGTTTCCCAATAAAAATGGTGCAATTGTTCTCTTTTCCCTATATGTTTTTAGTTTTGTTGCCGCGATTTTAACAGCCGCATTATTCCAAGATTTCTTTAAAAATGAGGAACCGTTTGTTTTAGAATTACCCCCTTATCGGTTTCCCACATGGCAACAAGTGATTGCACGGGGATGGGGAGAAGTTCAGATGTTTTTAAGACGGGCTTCTGGGTTTATTACCTTCGGTTGTATTGCGGTTTGGTTTGTCACGAACTTACCTCCCAACACAAGCGGTTTAGACACCATTGGGGGACAAATTGGACAGTTTTTAAGTCCCATTATGGAACCCATTGGCATTGATCCCTATCTGACTTTAGCTCTGATTTTTGGATTTATTGCCAAAGAAGTAGTGATTGGTTCATTGGCGGTGATTTATGGTGTAAATTCAGGCTTAGTCAGTCAACAGATCGCGGAAACAGTAACTTTTGTTCAAGGGTATAGTTTTTGTTTGTTTTGTCTTTTGTATACGCCCTGCTTAACCACTATTGTGACGTTATTGAATGAATCCAAATCAGGAAAGTTTACAATCTTTTCCCTGATATTTTCGTTAGTATTTGCCTGGGTAGCAAGCTTTATTTTTTATCAAACCGCACTCTTGCTTGGTTATTCTTAGACAACTGCCATCAGACAAGAGTTAATCTGAAATAGCCCCTAACAAAATCTCATTTAAATCAATGCGGTCAATATCTTCGAGGCTGACCGTATGACAAATATCAAACTTCGCCCCAGCCTGTTTTAAATTGTCATCCAAGGCTTTAAAAAATCGAACCGCTTGACGATTTGATCCCACTTGAATGAGTTCAATGCCTAATTCTTCATCTGAATAGAGTTGATCGGCTGCATTAATAATCACTTGTTTGACCGCTTCTGGATCTTGAATGTCTCCGGCTGTAACCACCAGAATAATTTCTCCATTGACTTGAGCAATTTCTAAGGCGCGTCGTTTAAAATATTGAGTCGTTGCCTGTTTTAATACGGGTGCTAAATGGGCTTGACCTTGAGGTTGATGGGTTTGGAAGATGCGAGCTACTTTTTCCGAGGTGACGCGCTCATACTGCTGAAATTCCTCTGCAAATAGATAAACCGTAATTCCATTCGGATCAAAATGTTCGCATTGGGTAGTCAATGCTAGAGTTGAATCTTGTATAATTTCCCAGCGGCTTTTCTCTTCGCTTTCTTCAAATGCAGACATACTGAAGCTTTGATCGACAATCAGCGTATAGTCTCGTTTTTGTAATGCCGCCCCACCTTCAAGCAAAATATCCATTTCTAGATCTCCCATTAATATAATGAATCAGTTGTTGGTCATTGGTTGTTAGTCATTGGTGAGCCACAACTCACTGTTGTCTGTTTCCCAACTCCTATTCTCTGACCCTAATTTGAGTATCCTAATCTAAATGCAGTAATAACTTATCAAACTAGAATAAAAAATTTAAGCTAGTATGGATACATACTGTGATACCCTGTAACATCAAACCTCAGTTTTAACTCCGTCGTGCAATTGCTGTCATCAAAATTTGGGGGAACGTTAAGCCAGTTGTGATTGAAGTAAAAACAACCATTGGCTCGAAAAGATTATAGTATTGGGCATAGGACAGCAATAACATTTAACCCTTCATGAGTGTGCTCACCTTAAGTGAGGAATGCTTACCCTTCTCGCGGGGAGAAACCCAAAGCAGGGTATCTCGGTCTTGTTGTTGTAGACCTAATGAGCGCGAATATTTTTCATGAAACCGAGACAGAAAAGCGATTTTCAAGCCAATCACCTGTTAGCTAAAAAGCAACAGCCTCGTCGATGGATGTTGGCAGTGATGTTAACAGGTGTGATTATCTTTAAAGCTTACCCGACGTTGATTCAAACGGTTCTCAAAGAGACTTATACTTTACTGGCAACCTCCTGGACTCAAGTGGGAAATATGGCAACTGGGTTCAGTATTTTGCCTGTAAAGAGTCAGGCAGCAGACTCCACGACTGAGGTGACCCTGACGGCTAACTGTATTGAATCAAATTGTCATCCCACTGAAGCGAGGCTGAAAACCCCTTTACGGAGTCCAATGTCTCTGCCAAATTTTCCCTTGTCAGACCGTATGAGTTGGGGCTTTCAACTCACCGGATTTAATACCTCACAGAATAACTCAGCTTTACCGACTCAGGTGATTGAGGCCATTCGTCAAGATCTCTCAAAACAATTGGAAACCCCCCCTCAACAGCTTAATGTGGTGCAAGCTACTCCCCGCAATTGGCCGGATACTTGTCTAGGGTTAGCCCAAGCGGGTGAATTCTGTGGTCAACAAATTATCTCAGGTTGGCGGGTGGTGGTGTCTGCCGAGGATCAAACTTGGATCTATCGTAGTGATGCTACCGGTAAACTCTTACGGCTAGAATCCCAACAACCGGCTTCTCAAACCATTCCTTACTCTGTGATTCAGGCTGTTTTCCAACGGGCGACTCAGCAGTCAGGTTTACCAGACTCTGCTTTTAAAATTATGGATGCCCAACCCAATATCTGGCCGGATAGTTGTTTAGGTTTGGCACAACCGGATGATTTTTGTACTCAAACTTTGGTTCCGGGATGGCAACTGACTCTTAATAGTGGTTGGGAACAATGGGTCTATCGGACAAATCATCTGGGATCTCAGGTACAACTCGACTTTGCTGCCAGTTCCAAGCATTCGGGTTATTCTTTAGAAGTTTATCGTTCTGGAGAACATTCCTTGTTCTCCCGTGCCACACAACATTCTCTGTGGAATGCCCTGGCTCAACGTTCCATTGCTGAGAATACTTATCGCACCCTCGTGGGTAATCGACGCGATCGCTAATATCATTTCTTCATTTTGGTATAAAAACTTGTGCTTCAAACTCGCTATTATAGGATGGAAATGTTAATATTTCTTAACTAATCTTTATTTCCTCAATGCTAATTTCTGCTGCGAGTTTGACAACCATCAAGGACAAACTCAAGAACAAAATCCTACTGGGAAATGAGCCAACACCTGAACTGGCTGCAATTCTGCTGGTGTATTTCGTTCAGGGGATTTTAGGCTTAGCCCGACTCGCCATTAGCTTTTTCTTAAAAGATGAGCTGGGATTGAGTCCGGCCGAAACGGCTGCCCTGGTAGGGGTAGTGGTATTGCCCTGGACCCTTAAACCGCTAATTGGGTTTACCTCCGATGGCTTACCCATTTTAGGCTATCATCGCCGCCCTTATTTGGTGATTGCAGGCTTGTTAGGCAGTCTGTCTTGGCTTGCCCTGGGAACCGTCGTCAACAGCCCCCTGACCGCAACAGTTGCCATTGCGTTGACCTCTTTATCCGTTGCCATCAGTGATGTGATTGTAGACTCAATGGTTGCCCAACGGGCGAGAACAGAGTCTCAAAGTGCAGTCGGTTCACTCCAATCCTTGTGTTGGGGCAGTTCAGCCATTGGTGGCATTCTCACGGCTTATCTGGGGGGGATTTTACTAGAATATGTCAGTACTCGCACTGTGTTTCTGGTGACAGCAGTGTTTCCATTAATTGTATTAGCCGTTGCGGGACTGATTAACGAAAAGAAAACTGAGGCAGGTTCAAATTGGTATCGGGCTCGACAGCAAGTTAAACTGTTGCGTCAGGCAGTCACTCAGAAAACGATATGGTTACCTACCCTATTTATCTTAATTTGGCAAGCTACACCCAGTGCCGATTCTGCTTTTTTCTATTTCACCACCAATGAACTGGGATTTCAACCGGAATTTTTAGGGCGAGTCCGTATCTTCACCAGCCTCGCAGCGCTGTTTGGAGTTTGGCTGTTTCAACGCTATTTTAAATCGGTTCCATTTCGTCAAATCTTTTTCTGGTCTACCTTAATTTCTACTGTATTAGGGATGACGACATTAATTCTAGTGACCCATGCCAACCGCGCCATTGGCATTGATGACCATTGGTTTAGTTTAGGGGATAGTGTGATTCTGACGGTTGCGGGTGAAATTGCCTTGATGCCGCTGTTAGTTTTAGCAGCCCGCCTCTGTCCACCGGGAGTAGAAGCCACATTATTTGCCTTGGTGATGTCAGTGTACAACCTGGGGGGTTTGATTTCCCATGAACTTGGTGCCATTTTAACCCATCTCTTTGGGGTGACTGAAACTCAGTTTGATCACCTTTGGCTGCTGATGTTAGTGACCAATCTCACCACCCTCTTGCCATTACCGTTGGTGGGATGGTTACCTGCTGCCAGCGCTGACACAGAAGAATCCTCTCTGATCAGTGCTGAAACCACTCAACTTAAAAGAGTACCCGAATTTGCGGCGGAGTAAGTGATCCGTCATTAGTCATTTGTTGTTTGTTGTTGGTTCGATTTCTGATTACTCCTTGAGAGTGCCAGAGTACCCCAAATCACGAATAACAAATGACCAATAACTAATAACTAATAACGAATAATGACTCATTTAGACATTTCTCAATCTACCTCGACTCAAGACAATCAATTCTATACTCGTCAAGATTGGCAAAAGGGTTATCAGTCTCAACCCCATGAATATGACTATTGGATAGAAGATATTGAGGGAGAAATTCCGGCTGAATTAAAAGGAACCTTCTATCGTAATGGCCCCGGTTTGTTGGATATCAATGGTCAACGGGTACATCATCCGTTTGATGGGGATGGCATGATTTCCGCCATTCGATTTGCCGACGGACGCGCCCATTATCGTAACCGTTATGTTCGGACACAAGGATATTTGGAAGAACAAAAAGCCGGAAAAATCCTCTATCGCGGCGTATTTGGCACCCAGAAACCAGGGGGATTGTTTGCGAATTTATTTGATTTGAAACTCAAAAATATTGCTAATACTCAAGTGATTTATTGGGGAGGGAAGTTACTGGCACTTTGGGAAGCAGCCGAACCTCATGCCCTTGACCCAGACACCTTAGAAACCTTGGGGATCGATGATCTCAATGGCATTTTACAACCGGGTGAAGCGTTTGCGGCTCATCCACGTATTGATCCCCATTGTGAATTGAATGGCGATACGCCTGAAGGCACGCTACGCGAACGCTGTTTAGTCAATTTTGCCATTAAACCGGGACTTTCTACTACGATTACAATCTATGAAATCGATTCCAATGGGAAACTATTGCGGAAATATAGTCATTCTGTACCTGGATTTGCCTTTATTCACGATTTTGTGATTACCCCCAACTATTGCATTTTCTTCCAAAATCCAGTGACTTATAATCCTTTGCCCTATTTGTTTGGTTTAGCAGGGGCGGGACAATGTGTGAATTTTCAACAAAATCAACCGACACGGATTTTAGTGATTCCTCGCAACCGAGAAAAATCGACGGAAATGCGCTGTTTTGAAACCCAAGCGGGGTTTGTCTTCCATCATGGTAATGCTTATGAACAAGGCAATCAACTCTGTATTGACTCAATTTGTTATGAGTCTTTACCCAGTGTCGAACCCAATCAAGATTTTCTGCAAACTCACTTTGAAGCCCTTTCTCCGGGGCAGTTGTGGCGCTTTACCCTGGACTTGGAAAGTGAAACGGTACTGTCTGAAATGATTGAACCTCGCTGTTGTGAATTTCCCACCCTGCATCCGGATTTAGTGGGGCGCAATTATCGCTATTTGTATACCGGGGCGGCGGATGCTCCCCAAGGAAATGCCCCCTTGCAAGCCATTTTAAAACTAGACTTAGAAACCGGAGCACGTCAACTCTGGAGCGCTGCTCCGCGAGGATTTGTCAGTGAACCCGTGTTTGTTCCCCATCCCCAGGGCGAAACAGAAGATCAGGGGTGGCTCTTGACAATGGTTTATGACGCGAGGTATCATCGTTCCGACATTGTCATTTTAGATGCTCAAAATCTTGAGCGTGGGGCGATCGCTAACCTTCACCTTAAGCATCACGTTCCTTATGGACTGCACGGAACGTTTTTACCTGCTTAACTGTTTTTGCTTTAGTTTTAAAGTGTCTCCGCGACAGAAGGTTTCCTAGGCTTCCAGGGGGTTCTGGAAGTTAGGAGACCTTCATCTACAATAGAAAGCAAAAATATTGTTATAGTGTGGAGGAAGCTCACTGAAGCGCTCATAAGATTTATTTTCAGCCTCTCGTTTGGAAGTCAACCCTCATGCCGAATTCCCTGGAATGTTTGGATGTGACTGTATGCTCTTAAACAGGGCATCAAAGTGACTATGAAATTTAGTATTGTTATTACAACTTATAATCGCTTAGCGTTATTAAAACGAGCAATTGATTCGGCATTAAAGCAAACGGTTCCTTGTGAAGTTATTGTTGCTGATGATTGCTCCACAGACGGCACAGAAGACTATGTTTGTCAGCTCAGTCAAACACTGGCTTCAGGTAATCATTCTCCCCTGATTTATCATCGCAATCCTCACAATAGCGGACATTCTACCACAATGAATGCTGGGGTTGAAGTGGCTACGGGAGAATGGATTAAACCGGTTGATGATGATGATTATTTATCTCCCCATTGTATTGCTGCAATGACAGAGGCAATTGCTGTTCATGAAACTCAAGTTGTACCGCGCAATCAAACACCAGCCGTGATTTGTTCTTGTCAAGCTGCGCAAGTAGACCCGGATGGTAAAGAACTGAGTCGAACGCGCATCATTGGCCCTGGACAAGCCTTTTATATTCCCCAAGCGGATATTCATTATGGGATGTTACTCGAACAAGTGCCGTTTGGCACACCGATTCAAGTGGCTTATCGTCGCGATGCATTTTTAAAGTCGGGGGGATGGGATTCCAGTTTAGATGCCAATTGTGATGATATTGATTCCTGGATTAAAATTGCCCAGTATGGGGATGGAATTTTTATCAATCAATGTTTAGCGTATCGTACTATATGGCCGGGGGCTTATAATCAAACGTTTTCCCTGAAAAAACGTTTAGAAACTAATATTTTGATGAAGGAAAAAATCTATGAACTGGTTCATCAAAAACATCAAAAAAAATTACCAGAAATTAATAATATTCGAGACTATTTAAAACTTCATTGGGGTTTAGTGGCGCTAAAAAAAGCGCAATTTACTAAAGCGGCTCAACTCTCCTCTTCGGCTTTATTTTCTTCGTCTGCTTGGAAGCTTTTGATGATTACAGTTGCCAGTCGTCAACTGCAAAAATTTCCTGATATTTACCCAGCCGCCTTAGCTCATTCGACTTTACTGTATTCCCAAAATCTTTCTCAATCTCAAATGCTCGATGCTCGTGCCAATCTCAAACTCCAATATAGTCGCACAGCGCTCCAAGAGGGGAAACTGAACTCGGGTTTAAAATCTGGATTAACGGGCATGGCATTATTATTATCTCAGAAAGTTCTGCCGTTTGATGAAAATCGTTTACAAGTAACCGACAAAACAGCCTATCCTGAAGCGGTACAAAGATTGATTCAAGGGATGGAAACCCATTATTCTTTTTTGGACTATCAGTCTAAACTCAACGTTAACTATATCAAAGAGTTACGTTCTTACCTAAGAATTCGTTGTGTTTTAGTGGCAATCAAGCAAGGAAAAATGAGGGCAGCCTTTCAATTTGCTTTTCCCTCTATTTTCTCTTTAGCGGCTTGGAAATATTTCATCAGTCTGATGATTCTTCAAAAACAAAAAGATGCCTTATTAATTCAGAAATTTGTGTTAATTGATACTTCAGCATCATCCAATTTAACAGACGCAGAACACGATTCCCCATAAATTGGGGGGAAGCCTGACAATGAACAAAACAATGAACACATCCCATCCAGCCTAAACTATTTCAACCTCTTTTTAATCCTCGTAAGCCTGACGATAATGTTCCCTTGAAATCTCCTGACAGTCGGTATATCGATTAACCTGGGAACTGGCTAATACTGTTTCGATCACGTCTTGAGTTGCCGGTCGAGCAATCCAATAACCTTGAGCATATTCACATCCCCAATTTTGCAGGGTGGTCAGTTGTTCTGAGGTTTCCACCCCTTCTGCGACTACATCCATACCCAAATGATGAGCCAGATTAATAATGGCTTCAGTAATTTTTGCTTGTCCAATAGACTGACTCATGCCACTGACAAATGAACGATCAATTTTGAGGGTTTGAATGGGAAAATAATACAGGCGACTTAGGGAAGAGTAACCCGTCCCAAAGTCATCAATACACAATTGAATTCCCAAATCCCGCAGTTGTGTCAAGACAGAAATCGTCATTTCACCTTGATTCATCAGGGCACTTTCTGTGATTTCTAATTTCAGACAATCCGGACGGCATTGCGTTTTCTGTAAAATCTCTTGAACCCTGTCTAAAAAATTAGGTTGGTTTAATTGTTTAATCGATAAATTAACACTCATAAAGGGATGAACAGAGGACGGAAAATGAGTCTGCCAAAATCGAACTGTTTTACAAGCTTCTTCTAACACCCAACGACCTATATTGCGAATCATTCCTGTTTCTTCTGCAATAGTAATAAATTGATCCGGTGTAATCAAACCTCGGGTGGGGTGATGCCAACGAACTAAGGCTTCAAATCCTTCAACTTCTTGGGTTTTCAAATTAAGAATCGGTTGATAGTGTAGTTGTAGTTGATTGTGTTCAATCACACGACGCAAGTCATTTTCAAGCTGTAACCGTTCTAATGCCCGATGATGCATGGTTTGATTAAAAATGGCATAACAGGCTTTGCCTCGGGCTTTGGCGCGATAGAGAGCCGTGTCTGCGTCTCGGAGAATATCCTCTGTTTGTTGATATCCGGTACTGCTGAGGGCAATCCCAATACTGACCGTACTAAAAACTTCGTGTGTTCCCAGAACAAAAGGTAGATTTAACTGCTGTTGAATCCGTTCAGCGACTTGGGAAACCTGAACTAAATCCTGAATATTATTCAGTAAAATTAAAAACTCATCTCCCCCCAAACGAGCAATCATATCTGTGGGACGTAAACATTGCTGTAACCGTTGGGCGACATTTTGTAAGAGTTGATCCCCCACTTGATGACCCCAACTATCATTGATGAGCTTAAATCGATCCAAATCTAATAGTAATACAGCAAACAAATAATCTTGATAGCTTTTGCTTCTATCAACTGCCTCTTCAAGGTGTTCTAAAGCACCTGATCGATTCAAAAGTTGGGTTAACGGATCACGATTGGCATCATAAATAAACCGGGCTTGAGCCAGTTGATGCTCCGTAATATCCTGGTGAATTGCAAGATAATGAGTAATGTCTCCTTGAGTATTACGAATCGGTTCAATTAAGCATTTATTATAAAATTCGCTGCCATCTTTACGATAATTAATGGTGGTTCCTTGAAACACTTTCCCTTCAACTAATTCCCGCTTTAATCGCTTTAAGACTTGGCGATTGGTTTTAGGGCCTTGTAAGAGGCGAGGGGTTCGTCCAATCACCTCATCATAGGTATAACCAGTCATTTGGGTAAACGCTTGATTCACATAGACAATTTCCGGGCCGGGATATTCAAGGTAACTGGTGGTAATAATAATGGCATCCGACGTATTATTTAATGTTTGGATCAGCCAGCGAGGGTCATCCATAATTGAAGGCTTGAGTGAACTTGATAAGAAAGGCTCTAAGTCAGTTGTTTCTGAGAGGTAATCCGTTGGGGGTTTCCTATGAAACAACAGTTTTTCGCTCTGAATTGATACACCCTGATTATGCTTCATCAATACGATCTCCGAAACAATTTTCAATGCTCATCCCATTGTAGGATCAAAAATAGGTTGGATGCTGGAACTGACATCCGATCAAACCACGAAAAACAACCGCTCCAGCCATTTCTTTCATTCTGTTAAATTGAATTGCCCAGGGTGAAACAGCTAATGTTACGATTTTGCCCAACATCCACTTCCCGGATCATTTAGTCAAGGAGTTCAACTAATCTAATGGTTTTTTAAATTAAATGCATCCATTGAATGAATGCTCACTTGATCTTAAAGAAAAAATAAGGGGTAAGTCACAGATTCAACGGAAGGACTACAATCTAAAGAATCTGGTACTTTAGTGAATCATTACTTCATTTTGTAGTCGATTATCTTAATGAGTTTATAGATGATACAAACAGTATCTTTTGACAATTCAGACTTCAACTACATTAATCCAATAAAATGTAGGGGGCCATGACCGGTTACCAGTTCTAATAGCACCGCTAAAATCCCCACCATGGCTAATCGGCCATTCCAGACTTCCGCTGCTGGAGTTAAACCCCATTCCCAACGCTCTTGCGGATACAGTTTGGTTTTCTGAGTGGGATGAACCACTTCTGAGAACTTGACATGAGGACCCTCTAATGATTCAATTACAAGCTCAGATAAGTCATGAATAAAACCAGGATGGGTATTGAGGGCAGGAACGCGATAGAAATGTTCAATACCAGATTCTTCAGCCAGTTCCCGATATTCCATATCTATTTCTTCTAGGGTTTCGATATGTTCAGAGACAAAGCTGATGGGAACGACTAATAAATCCTTCACCTCTTGTTCAGCCAGTTGAGGAATGGCTTCTTCGGTGTAGGGTTTTAACCATTCCACTGGACCGACACGGCTTTGATAGGCTAATGTATGATCGTTGGAGCGATTGAGGGTTTGCATAATCAATTCAGTACAATGCTCAATTTCCCGTTGATAGGGATCTCCGGCTTCTTCAACATAACTGAGGGGGACTCCATGAGCGCTGAAAAAGATGTGAACTTGCTCTGGGTTAGGACAATGATTCAGTTCTTGATTAATTAAATCCACCATCGCCTGAACATAGCCTGGTCGATCATACCAAGAGGGAACTACAGTATAGTTTAATTTTTTGAGGGCGGGATCTTCTGCCCAAAGTCGTTCTAATAGTCGGAAACTCGAACCACTGGTACTAATAGAAAATTGAGGATAAAGGGGCAAAATCACTAACTGTTCGATTTTATCCCGTTTAATTTGAACCAGCGCTTCTTCTGTAAAGGGATGCCAGTAACGCATTCCAATATAAACTTGAGCCTCTTGCCCTTTTTCTTGTAAGCTTTTCTGTAAAGCGGTTGCCTGTTCTTCCGTAATGCGTCGTAAGGGAGAACCCCCACCAATCGATTTGTAGTTTTCTTGAGATTTGGTATAACGTAAAGTAGAAATTAACCACGCTAGGGGACTTTGTAACCAGGTAAACGGTAAACGAATAATTTCTGGATCAGAGAATAAGTTATACAAAAATGGGCGAACATCCTCTAGCTGTTCCGGCCCTCCTAGATTGAGTAATAAAACGCCAACTCGTCCCATGGTGGTTACAGATCCCTAACTTCTCATTTTCTTTAAACTATTTTAACAATAGTATCGTGTTCATGAGATTCCGTCGATAGCCAGACCTTTTAAATCTTTCAATATGGCAACTATTCTTAGAAGTTTAAGTTATCGTTATCAGTGGCTGTACGATGCCATTTCCCGGACAGCGGCGTTGAGTGTGGGGGGAGAACAACGCTTTCGTCAACTGGCTGTGGAAGGATTAACCCTTGAACCGACTACAAAGATTTTAGACCTCTGTTGTGGCAGCGGACAAGCTACTCAAGTTTTGGTACAGTATTCTCAAAATGTAGTGGGTTTGGATGCTTCTCCCCGTTCTATTCAACGGGCGCAACACAATGTCCCCCAAGCTGACTATGTAGAAGCCTTTGCCGAACAGATGCCGTTTGGGGAGAATGAGTTTGATCTAGTTCATACGAGTGCAGCGATGCATGAGATGAACCCGACTCAGTTACGGCAGATTTTGAGTGAAGTTTATCGAGTGCTTAAACCCGGAGGCATTTTTACTTTAGTGGATTTCCATCGTCCTACCAATCTGCTGTTTTGGCCGGGTTTGGCGTTGTTTTTATGGCTATTTGAAACGGAAACGGCTTGGGAATTGATTAATACTGATTTAATGAATGTGTTAGCTGATGTGGGATTTTGTTTGAGTGATTCTTCGACTTCTCAACCAACACTCTACGCTGGGGGGAGTTTACAGGTGATTCAGGTTCAAAAGTGATAGATAGAATCACTCCATTATTGCAATTTTCTTAACGGTTCATCGGGGTCATTTTTTGCGCGAGCGCATAACCGTTTAAATAAATAATATCAAACAGCAAAAATAATACTACAGATTAATCTGCTTGAAAGAGAGGAGATGTCTGCCCCCCAATCTCACTGATATAGCAAACATTTGGTAATTTCATATAATTCACAATTGTGTTTTTCAGCGCTAGCCAGATCCTCTACTGTTAGCCCTCAAACTCATGAATTTTCAGACGTTTAAGGTAGAGTTACAAATCATTACAAAGCTTACGAATGTTATTTTTTTTTACAAAAATTAAACCTAAAATTTATAGCATTTATGAAATTAAGTGATATAGTTGTACAAGCTAATCTAGGCTAACAACTTGAGAATATAGTTCGTCACTTACTTGTATGTATCGTATCTCGATGAGAATACGATGGATTGACCAATCTTTGCTCATCGAGATCAAATTGAAGCCATTCTCATGGGTTATCAGCAATGTTATTCTAATACTTTATATATTGATTTTTTAATCAAGTATATGTCCGAACGATACCCTATAATTCATGCCCTTATTGTAGCACAAGGCGCTTGGACTTGTACATCTTTATTTCCACAAAATTTTAGTTACAGCTTACTCTCACCTGTTGCTTCTTGCCGATGGCGCGATCGCGGCGATCGCATCACGTTGTAAATTTCATGAATTATTGACCTGGCATTAACTGATCCGTGACAGATTTCTGATACAATTCACAATAACTTAAGAATTTGTCTTAAGATTATTTAACATAACCGTCTTAAGAGCAAGCTCACCAAAACTCAAGATAAAGGAGGAGACTATATGGCGCTCGTACCAATGAGACTGCTGCTGGATCACGCGGCTGAGAATGGCTACGGTATTCCCGCATATAACGTTAACAACATGGAGCAGATCCTGGCAATTATGCAGGCTGCTGACGAAACGGATAGTCCTGTGATTCTGCAAGCCTCTCGCGGTGCTCGTAGCTACGCAGGTGAAAATTTCCTGCGCCACTTGGTTCTCGCAGCGACTGAAACCTATCCTCACATTCCCATTGCCATGCACCAAGATCATGGTAACTCCCCTGCAACTTGCTACTCTGCCATGCGTAATGGTTTTACCAGCGTGATGATGGATGGTTCCCTCGAAGCAGATGCCAAAACCCCTGCTAGCTTTGAGTATAACGTCAATGTTACGGCTGAAGTTGTTAAAGTGGCTCACTCTATCGGCGCGAGTGTAGAAGGAGAACTGGGTTGTTTAGGTTCTCTGGAAACGGGAATGGGTGAAGCAGAAGATGGTCATGGTGCTGAAGGGAAACTTTCCCATGATCAACTATTAACCGATCCCGATGAAGCAGTTGAGTTCGTTGAAAAAACTCAAGTCGATGCTTTAGCCGTTGCCATCGGTACCAGCCACGGCGCTTATAAATTCACTCGTAAACCCACTGGTGAAGTATTAGCCATTAGCCGGATCGAAGAAATTCATAGCCGCTTACCCAATACTCACTTGGTGATGCATGGTTCTTCCTCCGTACCCGAAGATCTGATTGCATTAATTAACCAATACGGTGGTCAAATTCCTGAAACTTACGGTGTACCCGTTGAGGAAATTCAAAAAGGAATTAAGAGTGGTGTTCGTAAGGTTAATATTGACACCGATAACCGGTTAGCCATTACTGCTGCATTCCGTGAAGCGGCTGCCAAAGATCCTGCTAATTTTGACCCTCGTCACTTCCTGAAGCCTTCCATCACAATGATGAAAGCAGTTTGTGCGGAACGTTATCAGCAATTCTGGGCGGCTGGAAATGCTAGCAAAATCAAAGTTCAAACTTTAGATGAATTTGCTGCTAAGTACGCTAAAGGTGAACTGAGTGCCAACACCAAGTCTGCTGTTGCTGTATAGATATTCGTGTCGGGTGCGTTAATAACGCACCTTATGACTTAATGAATACAGAACATCGTTAAACTTTAACCCGGTTTCTACTTGAAGCTGGGTTTTTTGTTATTGGTTATTTGTTGTTTGTTATTCGTTTTTCATTTATAAGTGGTCTTTTTGTCAGAGAGGTATATGGAAAAATGACAAATAACTAGGGACAAATAACGAATAACTTTTTATTCCCTGCTAATAATATATCGATCACATAAAACTAAGGGAATAAAGGGAACAATCCAGGAAAAGTATTGTAAAAATAAAACTGAGTTGAAGTTAATAAAGACAGCCATCATTAACAATACACTGGTATAAATTCCAATTGTTTTTTGAATGGAACTGAGAAAGATTAAACCCATTAAAAATAGCATGGGTAATTTGGCTTTAATGCCGACGAAGGCAGGATAACTATCACGAAGTAAGGCATCCAGTGAAGCTGCGCTGACATGACTTGAAGGGAGTCTTGTTGCAGAAAATAGAATAGATTTGAAAAATCCTTCGGCATTCCATAGAATAAATGGCAAAGATAGAATAGCTGGAATTAGAATAATATAAAATAAGGCTTTAATGACGGCTTTAAATTTATTTTCTTCTGCCAGTTGCCATGCCCAAATTAAATAAAGTGGCAATAAAAAGATGGCAATTTGTTTAATTGCCAAAGAACAACCATATAAGAGAAAAGACAACTCTTTTCTACGAGAGATTAGGGTTAAAGAAAGTAGTAATAGAAAGATGGGAATAAATTCTATATGCACAATTTTGGTGACATGAATTGTCCAGCGGCTAAATAACCAAAAAAAGGCTGCAAATAAACCGAGAAGCCAGAGACGATCTTGATAAAAGTGATAAAAAATTAAAATTCCAATGCCAATATTGAAAGCTAAAAATATGGGTCGCCATACTTCTAACCAAGTGGAATAGTCTCGAAACCCGATCCATTGAGTCAAGGCTGACAGTAGATAAAACAGGGGAAAATAGGTGGCATATTTATCATTTTCTCTCATATTCCCAGCCAACACCCTAGCATAAGGATTTTCACCCGCTAGCAGACGCTTTCCTTCTAGCCAAGTGTAGTAAATATCATTGCCGCCTGGGTCATATTCCCAAAGGTTTAATAATTTAACGTTGACGACAATTCCGAAAATAACGATTAAGCAAATACATAATACCGCAATAATTTTTCGAGATTTAACAACGGTCATTCTGGGCTAAGCCTTGATTTTGTTCATAAAGTATTCTAACTGATTCTCGATAGTTTTAGTGGTATCAATCTGGGTTAAGTAAGGTTGTTCCTCGGGGGTAATGGGTTCAGCTAATGCTTGTTGTGAGGCTAATAAATCGGCTGTAGCATCGGCAATATCCCCTTGACGTTGTTGGAGACGCGATCGCAATATTTCTAAGGGTGCGTAGCATTCTAGAATATGCAATGGTAGTTGATGAGAATGACAGGATTCTATCACAGATTTGCGTAAATTCACCCGATCATATTTACCATCTAAAACGACCCAAAATCCGGCTTCTCCTAACAATATTCCTAGTTCTAATAATCTACTATAGGTTTTCTGATTCATTTCTGGCGTATACAATTGATCTCCGCCTTTCTCATGTAAAGAAATACCGCCTAAATGTTTACGAACGGCATCAGTACGAATTTGAATTGCCCCCATTAATTGCGACAATTTTCGGGCGGTGGTACTTTTCCCAGAACCGGATAAACCCGACATGATGATAATCCCCCCAGAATGACGTTGGGTATATTGCCAAGCGAGTTTGTAATAGTGTTTAGCCTCTTGAATAATTCCTGTTTTTTCTTCTTCTGAAACGGTGGTTTCATCCAACATCATTGAATTGACTTTTGCCCGAACATAGGCTTGACGACTTAAATAAAAGGGCAATATTTGCAATCCTTCCCAGTCTCCTGTGATTTCAATATAAGTATTTAAAAACTGATGACTCAGATCAATTCGTCCTCGTGCTTCTAAGTCCATGACTAAAAACGCCACATCATACATGACATCGACATAGCGGAATTCTTCGTTAAATTCGATGCGGTCAAATAGGGTAATTTTATCTTCAAATAAACAGATATTCTTTAGATGTAAATCACCATGACATTCTCGAATCCATTGGTTGTTAATGCGTTGATTAAATAAAGCCTGACGTTTCTCAAAGAAATGCTGATTAAATTGCAGTGTTTCATCATATTGTTTCTGGGTTTGGGCAATGCCAATATATTGAGTTGTTTGATCAAAGTTCTGATCAATAGCATGACGAACTCGTTCTACTTGACCAAATTCTAGAATATAATCATTGGTTGGCGCTGCTAAATGAAACTGGGCAACCACTTGCCCTAACTCTTTCATTTGTTGTAAGGTGAGTTTCTCTTGCTGAAATCGATTAATTAATAAATCCTCTTGGGGAAACTGGCGCATTTTTAATGCATATTCTACTATCTGATTTGAGGATGTGCTGAAGCTAAATTGATTGCCTTGTTGAAAAATGGGTAAAACGTCTAAATATAACTTAGGGGCTAAAGCCTGATTCATCCGCAATTCTTGTTCACAAAAATATTGGCGTTTTTCTAAAGTTGAATAATCGAGAAATCCAAAATTAACTGATTTTTTGATTTTGTAAGCAAAATCACCGGTGAGAAAAATAAAAGAAATATGGGTTTGACACAATTGAATGGGGGTTTCAACCGGATGGGGATAAAATTCCGGTTGCAGCATTTGTTGAACTAGCGGTGGTAGATTAGAATGGGTCATGATCAATTGACCTCTAAATGCAGTCTGATATTTTTATTATGTCGAAACCCAGAATTTGATATGATCAAATGCGAATTCTTGCAACAATTCTCAATTAAATTCTCGAATGACAGGAAATACATCAGCCTCAAACTCTCGAAATGTCTTCGGCGTAGGCAACGCACTCCTTGATATTTTGGCACTGGTAGAAGATGATTTTGTTCAACAGCATAATTTAAATCGGGGGGCAATGACCCTGATGGATGCCCATCAACAGGGTACTTTATTACAGGAATTAGAAAATCAATCTTTAGAATTACGTTGCGGCGGTTCTGCGGCGAATACAATGATAGCGATCGCTCAAAGTGGCGGCAGTGGTTATTATGCGGGTAAAGTCGGTGCAGATACTAACGGAGAATTCTATCGTCAGGATATGGAGGCGGTGGGAATTGGGTTTGAAATAGAAGCCGCCACGGCAGATGGGGGACCAACGGGGACCTGTTTAGTCTTAACGACTCCCGATGCGGAACGGACGATGTGTACTAATTTAGGGGTAGCCACGGCGTTATCGGTCACGGATATTAATGTCGATCATTTAAAGCAGTGTGAATATAGTTATGTAGAGGGTTATCTCTGGGATGCTGCCGACCCTCGCAAGGCTTGTGTGGAAACGATGGAACAGTCTAAACGTCATGGGGTAAAAGTGGCGTTTACGTTCTCTGATGGCTTTTTATTAGACCGCTTCACGGATGATTTTCATCAATTGGTCTCAGACTATTGTAATGTGGTGTTTTGTAATGCAGATGAAGTTCGTCACTTCTTCCAAACGGAAGATTTAGAAGAATGTGCCCGTAAGCTGGGTAATATTGTTGACTTAGCCTTTTTAACCAATAGTGAAAAAGGCTGTTTAGTGGTGGAAAAACAGCAAATCACTCATGTTCCCGGTTTTCCGGTTAAACCCATTGATACGGTGGGGGCAGGAGATGCTTTTGCAGGCGGTGTTTTATATGGACTTACCAACGGTTTAAACAATGTTCAAGCGGCTCGTTGGGGGAATTATTTAGGGTCTGAAATTGTGAAAATTCACGGCCCTCGTTTACCGAAAGCCCCGATTGATCAGTTACAAACTGTGATTCAATTTTAGAATATGGGGGCGTATTGAATGCGCCCCAAAATTGCTATGACGTTACAGGCAATATTTAGAGTAACAGTTTTCAGACACGTTTCATTTTCCTCTACATCAATCATTGTCTTCTATATAAATAATACTGGATACATCGTCTTTACTAATTTGGAGAATTTTATAATTCTGATCTTGATTGAATTGTTCACAAAAATCATTAATACAATTCCCTGGGATTTCATTTCTATTTTCTTCCTTCGTCAAAGGAGCAATATAATAGTAACTCGAATTTTCAGCAATTAATTTTACAGGATGTAATAACAATAAGTTTTTAGGGCTTTCAGAATCATCAGAATCACTTTTATATTCCTTGTTTAATAACTTAAATCTATTATCAAAATACGGTGAATCTATTAAACTATCATTTTTCAAAACTAATTCTACTATTGTAGGATTTCCTCCGCCTAAATTTGTTGCAATTTTAGGATAAATTTCACGAGCATATTTTTGAATCGTAAATAGAGAGAATATAGTAACAATGACAATCAGCCAGTATTTTGTATTGACGAATAAAATCTGTGTTGCTTCAATCTCTTTTCCCTTAACAACCAGAAAAAATAGGGAAATTCCTATAATCAGCAAAGCAATGTACCAGCCAACGATTTCTAATAAAAAACTATAATATCCATTGATATATTGTATTGTTTCTGGCTTTAAGGGATTCAGTAAAATAGACCAGTTGACATTAATATTAGATGCGAGTGATAAGTACAAAAAAACATGAGAGACGCAGATACTGAAAATTAACTGTATTATTAATTTTATTGTTTTTCTGATTTCTTCATTAAAGTTTGGAAGAGATAATTTGAGTCGCTGAATTACATTCTTATTGTATAAAAATTCTGTTACAGAAACAATAATCAAGAAAAATAAGAATAATTTAAAAAGAAAAATGTATTGGTGTTGAGTCAAAACAACAATATAAATCCATACAAAACAAGAAATGCAAAAGATCATGAAATCAATTATTAATATGATATAATCAATGACTCCTATACTTCTTGTGTTTTGTTCTTTTGAGCTAAGATGATTAATGATTTTTATAATAAATGGCAATAATACAAAAATGACATTGATTGAAAAATATACGCCGTTAGAAATATATTTACTCTGCAAAAATTCGACTTCATTGATTCCATACCCCAATAAATAGCCACGATTGATGATAAAACCCAAGCAGTAAAAAATCCCAATTGCACTGAGAATTTTTTTGAAATTATCAGATACGGTTGTAATTAAATCTGATACAAATTTTGGCAGGTTAGTCATCAAATTGATTATTCTTTCTGATAACAGATGGGAGGTTTATGATCCTCAAAGCATCCTAATCCAACTTATAGCTTGTTAGTTTCAATAGGATTCGAGTTTCTTTACAATTCTTATTGTTGTATGAAATATGGTGTTGAATACTAAATCGGATTGTGATCTCTTACTGAACAGTTTGGTGAAGCAGGAGGCAGCTATGCTGGAGGATGTTGAGGGAATTATAAAAGTGTATCTTAAGAATAGGAATAAGTTATCATGAAAGAGTAGAGACATTCAATTGAACATCTCTACAGAAGAGGTATTCTCACAATATCAATTGAAAAAAATGCAGTTTTGCCCTGATGTGTAGATCTCTTAAAGTTGGCAACTATTCACGCTGATTATTCGGTTCCGTCCAAGCTGCTGGATAGTTATTGATCACAGGAGTAATGTACTCTGTGCGTTTAATGGTTTGTCCGTGTTCATTGGTATACACTTCCTCTCGGAGGGGAAACATTTTAACTTCCGGCTTTTTCGGCAGTTTTTCATCTTTTGGCTTTTCGGGTTTGTGCAATATAGCCGCCAGCAAGACTCCCAAAAGGATGACAAAAAGCTCCATATTCTGTTGTTCCTCATAACACCAATTAGAGTTAATTGGAAAATGAGTTGTATAGCGCTATGTGCAAGGGAGTAGGAGGTAGGATGCAGGGAGTAGAGAAAGTTCTCCCAATGATTGACCCCAACAATTTGTTAACAACCCCTGCACTCCTTGCGATAACACTCAAAACTTTTCTATTAACCCTATAACGCCATACCAGAAAACTTCCAGACTATCCGGACAATAATTCAATCAATTTTGAATTATTTAAACTTCTGCCAGAGGATATTGTTTTAAGACTTGTTTGAGATATTTTCCTGTGTGCGATCGCTCTATTTCTGCCACTTGTTCGGGTGTTCCCATTGCCACAATTTCACCGCCGCGATCGCCGCCTTCCGGCCCTAAATCAATCACCCAATCAGCACAACGAATAACATCTAAATTGTGTTCAATCACCATCATCGAATTGCCTTTATCCACCAATCGTTGCAACACATTGAGTAATTGATGCACATCATAAAAGGATAATCCCGTTGTCGGTTCATCAATTAAATATAACGTTTTTCCGGTTGCCCGTTTTGACAGTTCTGACGCTAATTTCACCCGTTGCGCTTCTCCTCCCGATAAGGTGGGTGCAGCTTGTCCTAAATGAACATAACCTAACCCAACATCAACTAAGGTTTGTAAGCGACTGGCGGCGCGAGGAATGTTTTCAAAAACCTGTGCCGCCTCTTCAACGGTCATATTCAAAACATCTGCAATAGAATATCCTTTGTATTTGACTTGCAATGTTTCTCGATTATATCTTGCCCCTTTACACACGTCACATTGCACATAAACATCCGGTAAAAAGTTCATTTCAATCACATTAACACCCTGTCCGCTACAGGCTTCACATCGTCCCCCTTTAACGTTAAAAGAAAATCGTCCCGGCTTATATCCTCTGGCTTTGGCTTCAATAGTTTCGGCAAAAATACCCCGAATCACATCAAAAATTCCGGTATAAGTTGCCGGGTTAGAACGGGGTGTGCGACCAATAGGAGATTGATCGATCACGATGACTTTATCTAAGGCTTTTAAGCCTTTTATACTTTGAAGCTGACTGGGAAAAGGCACCCGCTTACTCAAATAATGTTGCAATGCTGGATACAGTAAATCATTCATTAACGTTGATTTTCCTGAACCCGAAACCCCGGTAATACAGACAAATTTTCCTAAGGGAATTTCGACATCAATCTGTTTAAGGTTGTTGCGATGAGCATTTTTCAGGGTGATGACTTTCCCATTGCCTTCTCTGCGCTGAGAGGGGGTTAAAATTTGCCGTTTTCCGGATAAATATGCCCCCGTTAAAGAGGTTTCTGAAGTTAATAAATTTTCCAAACTCCCTTTTGCAACAATTTCCCCGCCATGTATCCCCGCTTTCGGACCAATATCTACTAAATAATCCGCAGCGCGAATGGTTTCTTCATCATGTTCGACAACAATTAATGTATTGCCTAAATCTCGTAATTTCATCAACGTCTTTAACAGTCTGCCATTATCCCGTTGATGTAAACCAATACTGGGTTCATCTAACACATATAAAACCCCTGTTAAACCCGAACCAATTTGAGTGGCTAAACGAATGCGTTGGGCTTCTCCCCCCGATAAGGTGGAAGCCGATCGCGCTAAGGTTAAATAATCTAATCCCACATCCATTAAAAACTGTAATCTTGCCCGAATTTCCCTTAACACTAATTCAGCAATTTGAGCTTGGCGATCGCTAAGCTGTAACTGATTAATTTTCCCCCAACAATCCTGAATGGAAACTTCCGTTAAATCGGTAATACAATATTGCCCAATTCTCACTGATAAGGCTTCTTTTTTGAGGCGTTTTCCTTGACAAGTTTCACAGGCTTGTTCTACTAAATATTGCTCTAATCGTTGCTTTTGAGTTTCCGAATTACTCTCATCATATTGTCGCTGTAACAACGGAATAATCCCTACAAACGGTCGATAATATCCTTGATTTTCTCGATAGCGAGAATTCGTTTCAATCCAAATGGGTTCCTCGCTGCCATAAAGCAACACCTGTTGCTGTTTTGCCGTTAATTCCTGCCAGGGTGTTGTCAACTCAAACCCAAAAGATTCCCCCACACTTTGCAGCAAACTGAGATAGTAGCTATTCTCCTTATCCGCCCAAGGGGTGATCGCGTTATACAAAGGTTGACTGGGGTCAGGGATGAGTAACCCTGGGGAAAATGTCCGGAGATGTCCTAACCCGTGACAACTGGGACAAGCGCCATAGGGGGAGTTAAACGAAAATAACCGGGGCGAGAGTTCCTCCATGACTGCGCCATGTTCTGGACAAGCAAAGTTTTCTGAGAAAACCAACTGATAGTTTTCTAGCTTTTCTTGATAGGAAATATCGGGTTTTTCCGCAACTTTCAAAGTAGAAGAACTTGCAACTTTTGCCGCAGTTGGGTTATACTTACTATCAAGTCGCGACGCGCTTACCCTATTCGATGTATCATTTATTACGTCTATAATTGCAATCCCAGTAGATTGACGTAAACAAGTACTCAATGAATCCGCTAGACGCTCCTCTATTCCTGTCTTTTTAATTAAGCGGTCAATTACGACTTCTATGGTATGTGTATAATTTTTATCTAAGTCAAGGGAATCTGAGAGGTCAAAAATCTCGCCATCGACTCTCACGCGAACAAATCCTTGAGCTGCTAAACTGGAGAGTAACTTCCGATGTGTCCCCTTTTTGCCTCTGACCACAGGGGCGAGGATATGAAATTTGGTTCGATCTGGTAACTGTAAAATCTGGTCACACATCTGGTCGATGGTTTGGGGGGCAATATTGCGATCGCAGATCGGACAATGGGGTTCTCCTGCTCGACCAAACAGTAACCGTAAGTAATCATAAATCTCGGTAACGGTTCCCACGGTAGAACGGGGATTATGAGAGGTGGATTTTTGGTCGATGGAAATCGCCGGACTTAAGCCTTCAATAGCATCGACATCGGGTTTATCTAACTGCCCTAAAAATTGACGGGCGTAAGCGCTGAGAGATTCCACGTAGCGGCGCTGCCCTTCAGCGAAGATAGTGTCAAACGCCAGAGAAGATTTACCCGAACCGGAAACCCCCGTAAACACAATTAAGCGATCGCGGGGTAACTCTAGATTAATATTTTTCAGGTTATGCTGTCTCGCCCCTCGAATGCGAATGGTATTTTCTAAGGATAGGGGTTGCAGGGGATGACTCTGAGGGGATTGGGTAGACAGACGTTCAACAAGATTAGCAAGGTCAGACATAAACTCGCGTTTGACACAATCCTTAACAATCATAGCGCTCCGGTGAGTCAGTTGGGTCTCTGTCGAACGTTAGAAGTGGTTTCAATTAATTTAATTAAGGATTTCATATTATATTGCGAGGTCTTCTTCTCCTTGTATTACCGTTGATGCAGCTCGTTGATAAAATAAAGCAATACCAAAAGATAATGGCCCAACCCGTCCAACATACATGAGCAGAATCACAACTATTTTTGATAAGCTGGTTAAATCGCCTGTTATTCCTCTGGATAAACCGACTGTTCCTAATGCAGATGCGGCTTCAAAAATAACATCTTCAAAAACTTGGGTTTGAAATATTAGTAGAAAACTGGAACCGATTAAAAAGGCAATGATATAAAATACCAACGCAGAAAATGCTGTAAACAGTCTTTCATCGGGAATTCTTCTCCCAAAAACACTGACTACATTATTCCCTCTTAAAGAACTCCACATCACGGCTAATGCAGCAAACACAGAGGTTGATTTTAAGCCGCCACCCGTTCCGGAGGGAGAGGCTCCGACTATCATTAAAACAAGCATTATAAAGACGGATGCGGCTCCTAATGCACCCATAGGATGGGTATTAAAACCAACAGTCGTTAAAGCCGTCATGGATTGAAACCAAGCGGCTAATAAATGTTCTCCGAGGGGTAAAGTTTGTAAGGATTCATCGAGAAAAAATAGGAGGAAAAATCCGATGATTAAAAATCCTGCCGTGACCGATAAAATAATCCGAGTCGTCAAAGTAGTTTTTCGATTTCTTTTTGTCCAAGATTGCCAAATGTCAGAGGCGACGAGAAAACCAATTGCGCCTAATATACTGAGTATACTAATCACAAAATTAATCCAAAAATCATTGCGAAAATCTTCTAAGCTATTGGAAAAAATGCTGAATCCTGCAGTACAAAAAGCTGAAATAGTATGAAAAGTGGCTGCCCAAAGGGGGTTTTCTACTGCTTCGCCTTTAAATAAGATATATAACCAAATAATTCCTGCTATTTCGGTTAAAACTGTAAAAATAACTGTGTGTTGAATAAACTCTTTTAAGTTAAATCCTTGAGGGAGAGAAAAAACAGCCGTTCCGACTCGTTGACGCAGATAGGATAAAGAATTTTTACTGGAAATTAAAGCAAATGAACCTAACGTCATATAACCTAATCCACCCACCTGAAAAGCTAAAAGAACAATGAGTTCTCCCAAAAAATTATAAGCCTCAGGCGTATTCACTGTTACTAACCCAGTTGTACTCACGGCTGAAGTGGCAATAAATAAATTATCTAAGGGAGAAATTGCACTGGCTTCCCAACTGATGGGTAAACACAATAATACCCATGCACATAGAATATAAAAACCATAACCCAATAGCAGTAATCGCACTGGATGGGTGTGACCAATGCGATTGAACCAGCCCCTCAAGGTGTTTTTTGCCATCACAAAAAAGAGAGTGTATTGTTGATTTACACTAAAGTAAAGTTAGATCTCTTAAAAATCATCACTCCTAAGATAGAGACCTCCTTTTTGAAAAAAGCTTATAATTAATTAAGTTGATAATTTAGAAAATATTTTCGGACTAGCGATAATAGCGATCGCCCTCTCTCAAGTAGACCCGAGTCACCTATACTGTTAGTGTTGTCTTTAGTCAAACCAATGATCATCAGTAGTTAATTTAAAGTAGATAATAAAAGCAGTATTCTAAAAAAGGAAAAGATTGATTTGACTAACCACTCATTTGGTTTCTACGGGATTGTTTTGTTTGGAGTGATTCTTGCCCGCTATTTTTTGATTGCTGGTGGCATGTACTGGCTCTTTTATTCGGTTTTAAAGAAATTTCTTCCTCTAAAAAGTTTACGGCGGTCGCGGAGCGTGGGCTTGCCCGTATCGCCCCCGCTGCGCCAGTCCATTGATCGAGAGATCAAAATGTCTGTTCTCTCAGCCGTCGTTTTTGCTCTAGGGGGAGCTTTTGTGATGACGGAGTATGATTGGGGGGTTACCCTACTTTATACTGACATAAACCAATATGGACTGTGGTATTTAGGAGTCAGCTTGCTCGGGGTGCTGTTGCTTCAAGATGGATATTTCTACTTTCTCCATCGATTATTTCACCACCCGTTGCTATTTAAATGGATACATAGTGGCCACCACCGTTCCGGTGCACCCACTCCTTGGACATCTTTTGCCTTTGATTTACCAGAAGCCTTCATTCAGACCTTCTTTTTTATCGGTATTGTTTTAATTATTCCGTTGCATTTCTTGACTTTGCTGGCTGTACTCCTACTCATGACGATATGGTCAGTTTGGAATCATCTCGGGTTTGAGATATTTCCTGCCTCATTTCCCCATCACTGGCTGGGAAAATGGCTGATTGGTTCGACACATCACGCTATCCATCATCACCAATACACAGTGCATTACGGATTGTATTTCACGTTCTGGGATAAGTTATGCGGTACGCAAGACTCTCATTATCAATCTGGAGTTGAAGACAAGTGGACAACTCTTCTCCCCGTCAAAAAAATCTGAAAGACTTGACAAATTGTGATGACTTTGTCATACTAGGTAAAGTAAATGCGGGTATAGCTCAGTGGTAGAGCGCAACCTTGCCAAGGTTGATGTCGCGCGTTCGAATCGCGTTACCCGCTTAGAATAAAAAATATAACTCTCTTCAGATCTAAAGCTTAGTTAGTTTAATCATTTGAAGGTGGGTCAATGACCCACCCTACCGTCTTAAATAGCTTAAGATTTAGAACAAGCCTAAGGTAAAAGACTTGTCAATTGGGAAAGTAGCACCAATTCCTAACCACAAGGTGACTGCGGTTCCGAACAGGAAAATAGCAGTTGCCACAGGGCGACGGAAAGGATTTTGGAATTTGTTAACGCTTTCAATAAAGGGCACAAGTATTAACCCTAAAGGAATAGAAGACATTAACGCAATTCCCAAAAGCTTGTTAGGAACAATCCGTAAAATTTGGAAAGTTGGCCACAGATACCACTCGGGCAGAATTTCTAGTGGAGTTGCAAAGGGGTCAGAAGGTTCTCCCATCATCGCCGGATCTAACACGGCTAAACCAACCACTAATGCAATGGTTCCTAAAATAACAACGGGGAACACATACAATAAATCATTCGGCCAAGCGGGTTCACCGTAATAGTTGTGACCCATGCCTTTGGCTAATTTGGCACGCAATACAGGATCGCTAAGATCCGGTTTTTTCAAAATGGACATAACTTAATAGATTCTCCTCGTTTCTATTGTTTGAGGCTCAGGGTTGGCTTCAAGACAATCTGTGTTAATCAATGATGATTGCAAAGCTTATCTATTCAGTGTAGCAGGAGTTGCTCCAGTGAGGGATTACCCGCTCACTGAAGTCATCCTGAACTTCCAGGGATTGAGTTTTTTACAAAGGACCAGAAATCCCTTGCTTCCGAATCATCAGGAAGTGTAGCAACATGAACACTGCAATCAACCACGGTAAAACGAAAGTGTGTAAGCTGTAAAAACGGCTTAGGGTTCCTTGACCGACGGCTGTTCCACCGCGCATCAATTCAACAATCATTGAACCCACAACAGGAATTGCATCCGGCACACCAGACACGATTTTTACCGCCCAGTATCCCACTTGATCCCAAGGCAAAGAGTAGCCTGTGACACCGAAAGAAACCGTGATCACTGCTAAAACCACACCGGTGACCCAAGTGAGTTCACGAGGCTTTTTAAATCCACCTGTGAGGTACACGCGGAAGACGTGTAGGATCATCATCAACACCATCATGCTGGCAGACCAGCGGTGAATTGAACGAATCAGCCAACCGAAGTTAACCTCGTTCATAATGTACTCAACTGAAGAAAATGCTTCAGTCACAGTAGGTTTGTAGTAAAACGTCATTGCAAATCCAGTGGCAAACTGGATTAAGAAGCAAACCAGGGTGATTCCACCCAAACAATAGAAAATATTGACATGGGGCGGAACATATTTGGTTGTGATATCATCTGCGATCGCCTGAACCTCGAGGCGTTCATCAAACCACTTGTAAGCTGAAGATTCTGTAACTTCCTTGGAAAACATGAAGCTGAAATTCCTAGAATTTATAAATTGCTGTCGTTTTACAGTAAGTTGGGCGAAGCTAATGGGTGATTAAACCGCTGTCGCTCTCTATACAAATGCCCTAAACCGTCCAATTTGTCATTAGACCTCGCCGCCTTAATCGGTTCTATGACCGACGGAAGGACGAAATCACTCAACGGAGATCTGGGGATTGTCTCTCATAAACTGAGACAATAGGGAAGTTCACAGAATTGGGTTGACAGCTTAGGTAATTTCCCATCTGTGTTATCCCTTCGATAAAAAATGTAACATAGCTTTAACTAGAATTTCAGAAAAGTCATGGGAAATTCCCTAAACGACTCTTGGGGAGAACCGACCCTGAATTCCTGATGAGAGGGGAAACCTCGCCTTCTCTGAGGGTAGAATACCAGTTTAATGAATTGTTAAGAAAATTGAAAACCTTGTCTTATGTACAAACCCATTATTCAGATTGCTTTCGTCTTATGGTTCGTGCTGGTTCAATTTGTGGGAGGGCCAGCCTCACCGGCTTTGGCGCTGACTGAGGAGCAGAATTTGGTGGGTGAAACCTGGCGTATTATTAACCAAGCTTATATTGATGACTCCTTTAATGATCAAAATTGGTGGTTTGTGCGTAAACGTGCCTTACGGCAACCCCTACGAAATCGCGCTGAAACCTACGAAGCCATCGAAACCCTACTCAAAAGCCTGGATGACCCGTTCACTCGTCTACTGCGCCCTGAACAGTACCGCAGCTTACAAATGAGTACCTCAGGAGAACTGACAGGGGTAGGTTTACAAATTGCCCTCGACGGAGAAACGGGACAATTAACCGTGATTGCTCCCGTTGATGGTTCTCCCGCTTCTCTAGCTGGGATTGCCCCCCGCGATCGCATTCTGAAAATTGATGGGGTGTCTACCGATGAACTCACCCTCGATCAAGCGGCTGAACGGATGCGGGGATCAGTGGGAACCACGGTCATCCTCACGGTTCAACATTCAGAGACACAAGAACAAGAAGATATTCCACTCGTGCGCGATCGCATTAGTTTAAATCCAGTGTTAGCAGACTTGCGGACTTCTGCCGAAACAGTTCCTATTGGTTATATTCGCCTCAGCCAATTTAGTGCTAACGCCCCGGAAGAAATTGCCCATGCCATTACCCAACTGCAACAACAGGGGGCAGAAGGCTATATTCTGGATTTACGGAATAATCCTGGGGGTTTATTGCAAGCGGGGATTGAAATTGCTCAACAGTGGCTGGAGCAAGGGACAATTGTGTATACTGTGAACCGTCAAGGCTTTTTAGGCAGTTTTGAAGCGACAGGAAAGGCTTTAACCCAAGCCCCATTAGTAGTATTAGTGAATAAAGGGACTGCTAGCGCCAGTGAAATTTTAGCGGGGGCGCTACAAGACAATCATCGGGCTGTATTAGTGGGTGAAAAAACCTTTGGAAAAGGCTTAATTCAATCTCTGTTTGATTTATCTGATGGGGCTGGTTTAGCGGTGACGGTGGCTAAATACGAAACCCCAGCCCATCGTGATATCAATAAGTTAGGCATCAAACCCGATTATGTTGTTCCCGCCAATTCGTTAAAATTATTAGAAATAGGGACTGCCACGGATCTGCAATATCAAAAAGCCCTTGAACTTCTCAACGCCAATGTTGTATTGGCAGATGCCGCCTGAGTTTAAATCATTCAGAGATTAAGTCCTTGTTCTTTAATTTAAGGCTAGATCATCCCTAGGGTCTGGGAGCAACTTTAGTCTAAATCGTTGCTTCCACCCCACCAGCGGGTAACCCAACCACTTCCCCTTTCAACATTCGTTGAGCAGCTTCTAACAGTTGTTCTTCTAGATAGGGCTTGGTAAAGTAGCCTCTTGCCCCCAGTTGATAAGCCATTTGGCGGTGACGATCTGCCCCCCGAGAGGTCAACATCGCAATGGGAAGTTCTGACAGCAAGGAATCTTTCTGCATCCGAGACAACAGTTCCAAACCATCCATTCGAGGCATTTCAATATCACAGAAAACTAAATCACAGGGTAAACCGGATTTAAGTTTTTCCCAAGCTTCTTTACCATCGCGGGCTTCTTCCACCCGATATCCTGATTTTTCAAAGGTGATGGATAACAGCGATCGCACCGTAATAGAATCATCGACAATCAGTACCGTGGGTTCACTCTTATGTTCCACGGGTTGTTCTGGAACAGAGTCACCGGCTTGCCAAATCTTGCTGCGGGAGTCTCGGCGGATGCGTCCCATCGCTAAATCAATCAGTTCAAGAACATCAGCGATCCCTACAATTTGTCCATCTCCTAACACGGTTGCCCCAGCAATACCAACGGGTTTAGGAATTGGCCCTTCAAGCTGCTTAATCACAATTTCTTGTTCCACTAAGACTTGATCCACTTGGACCGCTAGATAATTGCCTGATGAACGCAGCACAATCACCGAAATCATATCTTCGTCTGTATTAGTTCCATAGACGTTCCCCCGTCCTAAATGGCGATTATACGTCAGTAGATCTCGCAGATGGCGGAAGGGTAACTTAGATCCCCGCCATTCCAAGGTCTGTTGTTCGCTTGTCCCCGTTTGGATTTGGTCTTTGGGCACATCAATCATATCTTCCACCCCATCCATCGGAAAGGCAATGCGGGCGCGATCGCTAATACAACACAATGCCCGTGAAATACTCATATTCAGGGGCAAGCGGATTGTAAATGTTGTGCCTTTGCCCAAGGTTGAATCCGTGGTGATGGTACCGCGCACTTCCATTAAACTGGTGCGTACCACATCCATCCCCACACCCCGGCCCGCAAACTCATCGGCTTGATCTTTCATACTGAAGCCGGGATGGAACAAGAGATCGTAAATGTCTATATTTGACATTAAACTGGCTTGTTCTGGGGTAATTAACTGCTTCCGCAGGGCTTTTTCCTTAACTTTCTCCGTATCAATTCCCGCGCCATCGTCCGAGATGGCAATCACAGTTTGGTTGCCTTGGTGAAACACCTTCATCGTAATCCGACCGGTAGCCGGTTTGCCTGCCGCTTGCCGGACTTCTGGGGGTTCAATCCCGTGGGTAATGGCATTATTCACCAGGTGAATTAACGGATCATGGAGTTTACCCAACAGCATTTTATCAATTAAGGTATCGCGGCCTTCAACGTATAACTCAGCTTGCTTGCCACACTTAATGGAAATATCTCGCACCGGCCGTTTCAAGCGGTCGGCTTCCTGGGAAAAGGGTTCCATGCGAGCTTTGGTTAAGCCTTCCCGTAACTGAGTCGTCACTTGTCGTAACTGACGAGATACCTGATCGGCTTCTTCGACTAAGAATTCAATATCAGCTGCTGACTCTCGTACCCGCACTACCAACTCAATAATTTCTTGAGACAGGGTATGAAAGGGAGTAAACCGGTCGAGTTCGGTGGATTCAAACTCTAACTCATCATGGCGATGTGAGCTGTCTGTGAGAGGGGTTGGAGTCGGCCAGGGAGAGGGTTTACGGTTCGAGAGTAAAGAAATTTCCAATAGCGATCGCTCATAGAAGTCTTGCATCCGCTGACCCACGTCACTCAGTAAGGAAACCTGATCCAGCAAGTTATCCAAGAACTGCCGCATCCGTTCTTGATCTTGTTCTAAGCTGTTGCGGTTAACCACCAGTTCTCCCATCAGGTTACTCAAATTATCCAGTTGCTTTACGGGCACTTTGGCAAAGGGTTCATAAATGGGGGCAGAACGTTTGGGAGTGGGTCGCAGCAGGGTAGAATTGCGATTGCCACCAGGGGAATCCTCCAGGAGCTTTTCTAACTCTTTAAACTCATCTTCTTCAGTGCTTTCAGTTTCCATGGAAGATTCCTGATCGGCTTCCGGTTCATTTAACAGTTGATCCAGGTTGGCAAACAGATCTAGATCCTCATCGCTCTCTGCGGCTGAAGAATTTGACTCACTGGCGGTGGTTTCTTCCTCATTCAATAAGCTTTCTAAATCGGTAAAGTCGGCTGCCGTTGCAGCAGTGGTTGAGTGAGAGACTTCTCTCTCATCGCTTAAGTCTTCTTCCTCTGCTAAATCTAGATTAAACAAATCTTCAAAAGCGGTACTGGGGTCAGGGACAGTGTCTTCCTCTTCTTGATAATTATCAAACAGTTCATGATAAAGAGCCTCACTGTCTGGATTGGCAGAACTCGTCGCTGCAGAAGTGGGTTGAGTTTGACCTGGAACTTGGGAGTGAGCCGCCTCAAATTCCGTGAAGAGATCCTCAAAGCTCATTTCTTCCAACTCAGCCGTTGACTGGGTTGGGGTTTGAGTGGGGGGTGAGTCAGTTGGGGAGCGACCAATATTAAGCAAATCATCAAACTCATCAATGCCCACTTCTTCTGACTCAGAAGCCACTTGAAAGGAATCCGCCGCCTCTAATTCATCTCCGAAAGCAAACAAATCATCGGATGAGTCGGCAGGTCGCGCCGATAGATTCCCTTCATCGAGTTGCTCGAATAAGTCTAGAAAATCTTGATCTAAGTCATCACTGCTGGAACGGTCAACCGACTGAGTTACGTCTGATTTTTCGATCAGGGTTTCTTCTTGCCAATTGTCTTCAATTGGGCTTTCTCCATCAAATAAATCCGCTAAACTTTTGAGTTCTTCTGGAGGAATTTGAGGCCCACGAGATCTTTTACGCTCAAAGATTTCCTCTGGAATAAAGGAAGACTCAGGATCTGTGTCGAAGTCTGCACCCTGAGAACTTTGTGCCGTTTTAGAGGGTTGACCCAAGGCTGGGTTGGTTTCTGAGGTTTCCGCTTCGAGTAATTCTAAGAGTGAAATTTCATCGGACTCTAGTGTCAGTTGGGGTGCTTCCAGCGCTGGAGCAGGGGGGGGTAATAAGTCTTGGAGGGTATCAATGACAATGATTTCATCATCTCGATTCTCTAAGACTAATTCTTGAGCTTGTTTAATTGATTTAATAATAATAGGAGCGAGGACTGAATAGGGATTTTCCGGATAAGCAATAACTTGTTCAATGGTATTAATAAAAGTCACCCAGTTGGGTAAATCAAAGGTTTCTCCAGCTCGGAGTAAACTCCGACAAATTTCTTGTAGTTGACGGCGATTATGTTGATCTTCTGGTTGTTTGAATTGTTGCAACATCTCCCGCAGATAGTCCGGTACATCACTGCGGAAAAAGAGTTCTTGAGCGCTATTTTCTCCTGAACGACTGGGGGACGGTCGAGGCACAGGGGCAGCTACCACTGGCGTTGGAGAGACAACGGCTGCTGCATGTCCGGCTGGGAACGTTAATTCTGTAACAGTGACATCATTTTGTTGAGCCAGTTGACCGATATGATATTTCAGGGCTTCAAAGACAGGTTCAACCTCTTGGAGTAAGGTTTGTGCGGCTTCATCTGTTAATCCGTATGGCCCGGAGAGACTATCAATTAAAGCCTGTAGAGTATCAAAAATTTGTAAGAATAGGGATTCTAATTGCTGATCGACTCGAACGGCACATTTATCCCGAATTTTCTCTAGAATTTTAAAGCTGTCTTCCAGCCGATGAGAGGTTTGCTGAATACTATTTAAGCCCAGCATTGCTGCTCCCCCTTTCACCGAGTGAGCAGCCCGATACACTTCATACAGCAGTTCAGGATCTTCAATGGTGGATTGTAAATTTAGTAAGCCTTGCTCAATTGTATTGAGGTGATCTTTGGCTTCCTCAATAAAGTAACCCAGTATCCGTTGTTGTTGTTCTGCTTGCATAGTTAGTTATTAGGTATTAGTTATTGATCATTGGTCATTAGTTATTGGTTATTATTTTTATATTTAAAACTCAGGATCAACAACAAATGACGAATAACAAAAAACATATTACAAATCCTTACTGTCTTTCAGAGGGATCAACACGGAACCGTTCCACAGACGTGAGTAAATCGCGGGCAACCCCCACCAAATTGCTTAAGGCACTGGAGACGCGATGGGCTTCTTGAGAGGTTTCCTGAGCGCTATGTTCAACCGCTTGCATTACCTGAGCCACAGCACGAGCGGTTTCATTTTGTTCAACTGTATCGGCGGTAATGGAGCGCACCAGGACATCAATGCGGTTGGTTACCTGAATGATATCATCCAGCGATCGCTTGGCATCTTCCGCTAAGCGCGTTCCTTCAATCACCTGTTGGTTTCCTTCTTCCATTGCCATCATCACAGAACTGGTTTGGCTCTGAATTTGCATCACAATTTGTTCAATTTCTTTTAAGGATTTAGCAGAACGGTCAGCCAACTGTCGAACTTCATCAGCCACAATCGCAAATCCCCTTCCTGCTTCTCCAGCACGCGCGGCTTCAATACTGGCATTCAACGCCAGCAAGTTGGTTCGCGAAGCTATCTGAGAAATAATGGCAACAATTTTAGAAATTTCTTGAGAAGATTCTGCTAAGCGTTTGACATCTCGGGTGGTTTCCGCAACCGTTTCTCGAATTTTCAGAATCCCTGCCACCGTCATTTCCACGGACTCACCCCCTTTCGTTGCCACAGCCGCTGCTGAACGAGCCACTTCTTCAGCTTCCCGAGCACAATCTGCCACCCGTTGGATGGCATCGGTGAGCACTTGCACAGAATTGAGGGTCGCCGCCAGTTCTTCGGCTTGTCGCAGGGCATCCCCAGCCACATCTTTGGCGAACATGGAGCTATCGGTTGCCCCTTTACTGACTTGACGAGCGGCATGTTTTACCTGAACTACAATTTCTCGCAGGTTTTGAATGGTCAGGTTAAAGGAGTCTGCCACCGCCCCCAACACGTCAGCGGTTACTTCGGCGGTCACTGTGAGGTCACCGCGAGCAGCCCCTTCCACGTCATCAAGCAGCCGAATCACTTGACGTTGGAGATTTTCTTTGGCTTCTTCCTGTTCTTCTGCTTTGCGTTGGGCTTCCAGGGTTGTGGTTTCGATAAACTGAGCCATCTGATTAAACCGCGTGGACATTTGACCCAGTTCATCGGCGGCGTAGACGGTTGCTCTAGCTTTCAGGTTATTTTTGGTAATGGCATCAAATTGGGATTGTAAATCATTTGAGGCTTTCACCATTTGTTTTGAGGTCAAACGCCCCATTAACAAGGCGGCTCCAAAGCTACTTGCTCCCGCCACTGCTGTCATCATCCAACCGGTCGTCCGAAGGGCATTGACCACCTCATTGCGTCGGTCATAGACAGCGGTCTGAGTCGCAATATTGGTGGCTAGAGCAACACTAATTAAGCTAGCAATCCCTGCCCCAATGGCGGTATAGAAAAACTTCGTCTTAATCGGAGCATTTTCTAAGAAGGCTAACGGCCCCTGTTCTACAGAGATGGTAGTTTCGACGACCTCTTCTGTTTGGGGGGTGAAGGTAGTCACAGCTTCTTGGTCCAGGGAAAGGGCACCAAACAGTTCACCGTTGCTAATGGCAGAACTCTCGCTCTCAATGGCGCTGCTTGTTGTGGTTGCCACAAAATTACTATCGACTTCTTCATCAAATTCTGTACTTTCTCCCAAAAATGCAGAGGTATCACTGGCAGAGACTTCAAAGTCGGGGATATTTCCTAAATCATCAAATTCTTCAAAATCATCTAAGAAGTCATCGGCATCAGTGGGCGGAGGAGCCAGGGAGGGATCATCCTCTTCATCGTAGGCAGCGGAGTCATCAAAATCATCGACAAAATCAGCCTCTGATACAGAGGAATCGTCTATCAGCGCAGCGGAGTCTAATGGTTCTCCATCAAAACCGTCGGCAAATTCATCTAAAGTGAAGGCAAATGTATCATCGGCGGGATAATCTAAGGTTTCAACCTTCTCTAGAACTGGGAGATTTTCCGAGACGGTTGCCTCTGATGAACTAAAGGGGACAGAACTGCCTGTAATTAATGTTTCTGCTTCCATAGGGGATTGGGTAGCGGGCGGATGAGAATTGTAATCGTAATCGGGCACTTTACCGTTACCGTTGGTATAAGCCTGCTCGTCATCTGGCAGAAAATCAAAGGCTTCTGAGTCTAAATCTTCTTCCGGGGCAAAAATATCATCCAGGTCATCATTAAATTCCTCAAGGGCTAGTTCACCCGTTGTAGGTTCATCCCGTTCCAGATGTTCTGTCGCATCAGCCAGGGGAGTCCCCCCATTTTGGATCTCAGATACTGGAGGCCCGCTCGCCTCAGGCTCTTCCTCTGGCAGTTGGAATAGATCATCCAAATCCTCAAACTCGTCTGGAGGAACCATGGGTTGAGGATCGACTTGGGTTTTATCTGTGTCTGACGCTTCGTTGAATAAATCCCCAGAAAGCAGGTCACTTTCTTCGAGGTCTTCATTCACAATCGCTTCATCTCCCAAGGCAAAGGGGTCTTCGTCAAAATCCATTGGATCTGTCTTGGCTTCTGACTTCGATCTAGGGGCAGATCCTGCTGGGTGATCTGCCACTTGAAACGGGTGATCTGCCAACGGGTTGACCAATTGAGAGTCCTCAACATAACTGTTGAGATCGGTTTCCGGTTGAACGGTTTCCAATTCAAAGTCAGACTCGAAACTCTCAGTTTCTATTGCTGGCTGAGTCAGATCAGGGGTTTTGGCAACCCAGTTTTCGTTGAGATCCGATTCAGCAAAACTGGGCTGAGATAAATCTATGGTTTCTAAATCCAGATCATCTTCAAGATCTTCTAGGGTCAGATCAGAGTGGGATAAGTCAAGAGGATCAAAATCTTTCAGATCAGTATCAATATTGCTGAACTCCGAGTCATCAGACTCTAACCCAGAATCCAGTAGTGCAACCCTCTCGGGTTGGGCTAAGTCATCATCAAACAGTTCTGAGTCTATCTCGGACTCGAAGAATTTGATATTTTCTTGATCGGACTCCCCCAAGTCGGAAAAGACTTCGGGTTGCTCCAAGGCTGTTTCAGCATGATTCATTAAATCACTTGTGGTTCCATCACTGAGTAGCGCCGAGCTAGAACGATCAGTATGGGAAATAATATGATTAATTTCTGTGATGGCAGTCTGAGCTTGTTCCAGCAATTCCTCGTCATCCGTGAGGCTTGGCACTGCATGATATTGTTCTAGAGCGACATCATATTGTTCCCAACCATATCGATAGATATGACCGCACAGCAGTCGAGCTGATGGATCTTCAGGATAATTTTCGATTAAGTCATAAATTAACCCCGCCGCCTCTTCAAAGTTTCCTTGCTGATAGGCGGCTTCTACCTGTTGATATTCTTGCAGAAAGTCTGCACTCGCTGGCATTGGTGATTTCCCCCTCGTGAAGATTTTAGGTTTTTAAAACGTCAGGTTTAAAATTTAAAACTAATGTTGATATTGAAATGAGTTGAGAGATAACCCATGAGATTTCCCTGATGGGGCTGCCGACGGATCGATTGTCATGGGTTTTGATGCCATTGATTTAAAGGTTTGACACAGTTCAGAGGGAATGAGCCTGAAGGTCGACAAGGGATCAATACAGTTGCATGAATGGTTCTCAACTTCCCCCTTAAGCAGCCCAGCGAGCTGAACGCAGAACAGCGATTTGATCTAATAGTCGCAGACATTGATCGGGGGACTCTCCGATTTGCCATTCACCTTTAATAAAAGGAGCCATACTATCGGGGACTTGGGTAGACATTCGCATGGTTTCTAAGTCTAGCCAAGCCATATCATTAATCGCCTTGACGGCTAATCCCAGGATAGTATCTTGATCTTCGACTGCAATCACGGGAATTTCAGTACGATCCGTGTCTAAAGGGGTTAAATCTCCTAAAAACTGACCCAGATCAGCGACCCAGATGACCCTGCCCCTGAGATTAAGGGTTCCCAGCAGTAAGGGAGAAACATTCGGAATCGGCGTGATCCGATCCGGGGATTGGGACAGAACTTCTTTAATCCCCATGGCAGGTAAAGCAAATTCATAGCCTGAGGACACGTAAAACCGTAAATGGGGTTCTCCCTCTGGCGTTTCCAGTTCTTGGAATTCAGGGCTATCAGGTCCTTGTCCGGTTAAAAAGTCTGGATTTCCTACCATCATGGATCACCTCCCCTATCCTCTCAGCAACTGCTTCACGGTTCCCACCAACTCAGTAGGTTGGAAAGGTTTGGCGATATATGCATCAGCCCCCTGCTTCATCCCCCAATACCGGTCAAACTCTTCCCCTTTGGAAGAACACATGACGATAGAGATTTTTTGGGTTTTGGGGTCAGATTTGAGCCGCCGACACAGCTCATAACCATTCATTCGAGGCATCACAATGTCCAGCACGACCAACTCAGGCCATTGTGATTGGGTCTGGATTTTTTGGATGATGTCAATCGCCTCTACCCCATCACAGGCGACCAGGACTTTCAAACCACTGTCTCTCAGGAGATTAGAAATCATCTCCCGCTGGGTTACACTATCTTCTACTACCATAACTGTACTCATATGCTCTGGCTAACTGACTGAATGACTGACTTCAAGCTAAACTCACGGATCTAGACTCTTCTGGAGACCCTTCAACCCATTGAACCCCGCTCAATCTGATCTAAACCAGTGCATTGGGGTGGTCGGTCACAGACAGGATGATAACGACAATGGAAATAACTCTAATATATTAATGTTTGATTCAAGTATACCCAAATTCTCCCCAGATTGATTAAGCTGAAGAGGACTCTGGTGCTGGCTGCAGATTCAGAGAGTGATCAAGTTCATCGGCAAGGAGCCGTTCAGCGGGCGGTTGATGGGGATTTCCTGGCCCGACATAGGATTCGACTAAGGTGAGGAGTTCATTTTCTCCAAAGGGTTTGGTGAGGTAGTTGGTTGCTTGCACCATCCGGGCTTTTAGCCGATCAATAAACCCGTCAATTCCCGTTAACATGATAATCGGTGTCTGGCTAAAAGTAGAGGAGCTTCTTAACATGGCACAGATTTCATAGCCATTGAGTTCGGGCATCGCAATATCACAGAGAATCAAATCTGGTTTGAGTTGAAAGACTAAACCCAAGGCTTTGAGGGGGTTACTAATACCCGTAACTTCATACCCATTTTGATTGAGAATAGATTCAACAGTTTCTCGAATCACCCTATCATCATCAATACAGACAATCCGAGGGACACGACTACGAATTGATAGAGACACCGATGAATCATGGGGGGTAGGGGTTTCTTTACTCAGTAATTGTACCAGTCCTTGTTGAACAAAGGGATACATGGCTTTGGTGACGGTGACGATATCCCGGTTGAGATAACGGGCAATTTGACGCAGGGAGGTTGTCCCATCAGCCCAACGACTTAACGTCTCAAATGCATGAACCCCTACACTTTGGCGCAATTTTTCGGGGTTAGGAATCAGGGGACATTGATTGGGAGATTGCACATGGGGATGAAAGGTTTTCCAGGTTTGCACCTGTTTCATGATTTTCTTCAGTAGCCCATCAATTTCCAGGGTGGTTAACTGGGGAGCTAGGGGTGGCCCCATCTCAAAAATAAATGAGCCACTATGCAAACTTAACAGATCAAATAAGGTCTCTCGTACCATCCCATGAATAATGGTTCGCCCTTGGGCGGGTGTAATCACTTTTTGTTCTAATAGCAACCACAAGTAGCCATATTCTGGAGCATTGACTGTGGCAATGGAGGAAACCTGCAATTGATCCAGCACCGTGTCAACTTCATAGCGGTGTAAATAATCCCTGAGTCGTGACAAATTATTTTCACTTTCCCCCGCATAAATAATTCGACCGTTGAAACAGAAGACTAACCAGCATTTCCCTCCAAAACGGTCAGCTTGTCCCCCTCTGTGATTGTTGGTCACTGGGCTATACGCCTCAACCATTAATTCCCCGGTTCGTTGACCGAGTTCGAGCAACTGTAAAATGCTACGGATATCAATTTCACTCAAAGAGCCTTGCATGCAGCAAGTGACCTCCTGATCACAGTATATGGGCTATCTCTATACATCCTCTCATATCAACTTCCATCTAGAGGCGGCGGGTTTTACCATTTTGACACGCTTCACCCACCAATGAACAGGACTTCTGAAATATAGTGCTACGCGCGCGCGGGAACAGGGAACCGCAGCATATAAATTCAGGGCTACAGAAAGCCCACGCTATAGCGTCAGCTTAGCGTTGGGAACCTTATATATTGGATTAAATCATTTTAGTAAGCCCGGGCAAAAATAACCTGTTGTTTTGTCAGTTTACCCGTGTAGAAACACTTCCCTTCTGTATCTGATTGATCTAAGGGAATACAACGGCCAGTGGTTTTGGTTTCTTCCTGAATTTGTTCTTCATCTTCTGGGGTGCCAGCAAAATAAACCCGATAAAATCCCGGTTTCTCTTCGATATTGGTTTTTAATTCTTCGTAGGTTGAAATCTCGTAAGTATTTTCAGTTTGAAAAGCTTTTGCCCGGTTAAACAAGTTTTGATGAATCTCTTCTAATAAAGCTGGGATTTTCGTCTCTAATTCAGTTTGATCTATAATCATTTTTTCCCCTGTGTCTCGACGCACCAGCACCGCTTTTTCATTTTTCAAATCCCTCGGTCCGATTTCTAACCGAAGAGGAATTCCTTTCAATTCCCAATCATTAAATTTAAATCCCGGACTCAAATTTTCCCGATTATCTACTTTAAAAGAAAACTGGCCTAATCCTTTAAACTGTTGCTGAAGCTGTTCAAATCGAGTTAAAACTCCTTCCTTTTCAGCCTCTTTACGATAAATAGGAACTCCAATGACTTGTAGGGGGGCAATGCGAGGCGGACAGACAAACCCTTGATCATCGGAATGTACCATAATTACTGTTCCAATTAAGCGCGTGGTAATTCCCCAACTGGTGGCAAAGGGATATTCTTGGGTTCCTTCAGCGGATAAATAAGTAACATCGAAGGCTTTAGAAAATGTTGTTCCTAAATTATGACTGGTTCCCACTTGAATGGCCCGTTTATCCTGGGTCATGGTTTCAATGGTATAGGTATGTTCCGCCCCCGGAAATTTCTCGTTTTCTGTCTTTTGTCCAGCTAGTACAGGAATGGCTAAATAATCCTCAACAAACGTGCGATAAACCAGCAACATTTGCATGGCTTCGGCTTCGGCTTCTTCCGGTGTGGCGTGGGCGGTATGTCCTTCTTGCCAGAGAAATTCTGTAGTTCTTAAAAAGGGGCGAGTTCTCATTTCCCAGCGACAAACATTCACCCATTGATTGAGTAAAATCGGTAAATCTCGATAACTTTGAATCCACTTGCGATAGGTTGACCAAATAATCGTTTCACTGGTGGGACGAACCACTAAAGGTTCTCCTAATTCGGCTTCCGGATCAACTTGAATTTGTCCTTCATCCGTTGTGGTTAACCGATGATGAGTGACCACGGCACATTCTTTGGCAAATCCGGAAACGTGTTTGGCTTCTTTGGAGAAATAACTGACAGGAATAAACAGGGGAAAATAAGCATTTTTATGTCCGGTTTCTTTGAACATTTTATCCAAAGTTTGTTGCATATTTTCCCAAATTGCAAAGCCTTCAGGACGAATCACCATACAACCCCGAACACCGGATTCTTCGGCTAAATTCGCCCGGTCTACAATATCTAAATACCACCGAGAATAGTCTTGGTCACGAGGGGTAATTTTCAGTATATCTGCTTTCTCTTTTGCCATGATTCGTTAATCCTATTTGCCCAATCTTAGCGATAAAAATCAACGGTTTGAATCAGATTTCATTCCGCTGCAATTGAATTCAAGGATATCATAAAAAGGGAATCAGCAATAGGTGTAACTGGTTATGAGTTCTTTGTTATTTGTTATTCGTCGGCGATCAATCTTGTACATGACAAATCCTCAAACCAACTCACAGCTTACTCTTCAACGCATTTGATTGAGTAGCACTATACTATTGATCAGCACAGCATGCTACTGACAAATGACAAAAAACACATGACTAGAATAGAGACACAGCATTGCCTTGCCTCTGCCCAAATTTAATTACATTTTAAGCTTTCAAGAATTGGATCAGGGAAGAGTGGCGTTATTGGGAATCCCGAGGGGCTGTTAACACTTCCCAAGCCGCTTGGGCTGCTTTGGAAATGCGATCGCCAAAATCAGCAATTTCTTTCACCATTCCTTCTAAATTCTGCTTCGCATCGGTTTCAAACTGGCTAATTGAATTTTCAAGCTGATCTTTATCAATTAATCGAAATTGTTCAATGGTTTGCCTAGCATTGCGAACGGCATTAATATAAGCCTCTTCGGTAAAATCTTCCGCTGCTTGCAGTTCAGCTTGAACCATTCTATTGATGGCGGACATTAATTCTTCCGTTTCTTGCTTCATTTCTTCTGGCTTCGATTTGGTTTCCGGTACAATTTCAGTGTTAGATTGTTCAACAATCGCGGATTCTTTTGGAACTTGAGGTTCATTCATTTTTTGATCTCCTCGTTACGGTTACTCATTATTTTAATTTAAAAACAATCAGATGACAGTCCGAGTCCCTTTAAGGGTTCAGCAAAGAATCTGAGGGTAAATTAGTCATCTTTTGTTCTAGCTTTAATAAGGCTTGAATTCGGGCTTCGGTGGAAGGATGGGTTGAAAATAAAATTGCCATCATCTGCCCGGAAAATCCATTCATAATTAATAAGGGTTCAAAAGCCGGATTGCCTTGTATGGGAACTTGTCTAGCGGCGCTATCTAACCGTTGTAATGCCCTGGCTAACCCGCGAGGATTGCCTGTTAATTTAGCTGCCCCGGCATCAGCGGCAAATTCCCTTGTCCGAGAAATAGCCATCTGTATCACTGTAGCAGCGACAGGGGCTATCAATACGGTTAACAATATCACGAGTGGGTTACTCTGCTGTTGTTGACGACGTGAACCGCCAAAAAACAGGTAGAATTGAGCAATCTGAGCTAGAGAAGAAATCGCACCGGCTACCGTGGCGGCAACAGCTTGGGTTAAAGTATCGCGATTTTTAATATGACTGAGTTCATGGGCAATCACTCCTTCAAGTTCATCTGCTGGTAACAGTTGTAAAATCCCTTCTGTGACTGCAACAGCGGCGTGTTGAGGATCTCTACCCGTGGCAAAGGCATTGGGGGCGGAAGTGGGAACAATATATAACTGCGGCATGGGTAAACCGCAGCGATCGCACAACTGTTGTACCATGGTATGTAATCCGGGAGCGGCTTCTGAGGCGAGGGGTTGGGCACGATAGCTGTTGAGGGCAATTTTATCGGAATAAAACCAGGATACTAAATTCATCGCCTCGGCTAACACAATGCCAATTAATACACCTGTTATTCCCCCAATCACCCAATAGCAGATTCCCACCAATAAGCCGCTTAATAAGCCCAGTAAGGCAACGGTTTTGAACAGGTTCATTACTTTTCTTCCCCTGGCGATGGAGACCCTCACCAATCACTATACAACTCATTGTCATTGGATGCAGCGAGCGATGACTTTAGCCCAAAATGCTGGGGAAGCGGGTGAAGTTCCAGTCGGGGCGATTATTATTGATTCCCAGGGACAGGTCTTAGCAGAAGCGGAAAATCGACGAGAACGAGATCATGACCCCACCGCCCATGCAGAAATCTTAGCCCTACGCCAAGCCGGTCAACGGCGACAGAATTGGCATTTAAATGATTGTACCCTCTACGTTACCCTTGAACCCTGTCCGATGTGTTCAGGGGCGATTATTCAAGCCCGTATCGGTTTACTGGTGTATGGGGCAGATGATCCCAAAAGTGGTACGATTCGTACCGTTGCCAATATTCCCGATAGTCATTATTCCTTTCATCGTCTGGCGGTCTTGGGAGGCATTTTAGAGTCTGCTTGTTGTCAACAATTACAGTCCTGGTTTGCCCAACGTCGTCAACAGCAGCGGAGGAGGCAGGCAGACCAGCAGACTCTTGAGTTCGAAAGATAAACTGTTCCCCGTTTCCTCAAGAAAACCTGTTGCTAACACCCAACACCTTACCCCTTACTCCCTCATGACCAGAAAAAGCGGGATACAAGCCCCGTCCCCCCTTCTTCAAGCCTAGGGCTGTTTTATGGGTCGGGTCAGAAAGGGTAAAGAAAGATCGCTTACCTCTAATGGTTACTTAACCGAAGCCTGGGGTTTTAGCCAGAGGGCGATCGCAAAAACTGCTGTTCCACCGATTAATCCAAACAGCAACCATCGACGATAATGATATCCTTTTTGGCGAGCAATTAAGGCAGCAATACTCCCGATTAAACAATGTAAAAATGAGACAATTAGGACTAAACCCCAGTTGATAGAATCATTCAAGATCATTATTCTTGCCAGTTTACCTCTTCAAACAATTGCACATTTGTCAATCCGGTTTAATACCTAATTTCATTTTATTCTAAAACTTATTGATTAGTTTAACTGATACAATCTGAAAAAATCAATCCTAAACTCAGTTATGATCGGATTTTAACAATTCTCACTGAAGAATATAATCAGGGAGATCATCCCCCATTTTATGTTTATCCTGCATGAATCACCTATGTTCAAAGATCAACGCTTGTTAAATTCTCTGATTTCAACGGATTCTCAACCCATTTTGCCGAATCACTTGGTCTCTAGCAATCGCCTGCAACGCCTTGTCGATCAATCATTTGAGACATTAGAATCTCTACTCAAAGAGCCGAATTTACCACCTCAGGAACGGGCTGCGATCGCCTTAAAAATATTAGAACAAACGGGCGGAGCATCTTCCCTAAATTTACAATATTCAACCCTCCCTCAATTATCCGCAACTCAACCCCCTACTTCCCAGCAATCTATTGTTCAAAAAGAATCCGCATCTTTACCTGGTGACTGTGTCTTTATTGAAAATTTTCTCAGTCCTGAAGATAATAAAAAAGCTTTAGAAATTGCCTTGACGCAAGCCGATCAATTTGTTGGTTCTAAAACAACCACCCAAGCAAAAGATTATCGTAAATCTTCCATTTTATATGCAACTTTATTCCCAGATTACTATAATTTTTTGCGGCAAAAGTTGCTAGCAACATTACCTGATATTTTGCAACAGTTAAATCATCCTACTTTTGAGGTTTCCCAAGTGGAAATGCAACTAACGGCTCACAATGATGGCTGTTTTTATAAAATTCATAACGATTCAGGGAGTGAAAAAACAGCGACGCGAACGATTACTTATGTTTACTATTTTCATCAAGAACCGAAGAAGTTTTCAGGGGGAGAACTGCGTCTCTATGAAACAGAATTAAAAGCAGGCGTTGCTACAACCAATGGCAAATATAAAGCGATTGAACCTAAAAATAACAGTATTGTATTTTTTGACAGTCGCTGCAAACATGAAGTCATGCCCGTGAAATGTCCCTCTCGGAAGTTTGAAGATGGACGTTTTGCCCTGAATGGTTGGCTACGCCGATCTGAAGAGAATTGAGATTGTATTGTAAGGTGCGTCGATGACGCACCCTACTGCTCATGTTAATCCTGACAGAGCGAAAGAGAATTATGAAATTGATGAGACTTGCTTAAAATTTATCGAGGAAAACAATCAGAAAGATATTTCTTTATATCGAAGATCAAAACAATTATTTTGTGAGCGTTTAGAAAAAGCGGGAATAAATATAATCTAAATTAATACAATTCGAGAAATGATATAATTGTTTCTACTGATCCATATTAATCGAAGTTATAAATGTAAGCGATCACACAATCAACTACAACAAATTAAAACAGAATTAACGCGCTCGCAAACTTGGCTAGAAACAGTTAGAAAACAATTACCAGTTGTCTAGATTCGTTTGATTACGTTAGCCTAAAGATAGTGATTTCCTGATCCTGTCATGGTACACACTACTACTGAGTTCAGACATAACCTTCCCTACAAGCGTTGGACGGTTGAGGACTATCATCAGATGATAACAGCAGGCATCCTAACCACGAATGACCGGGTTGAACTGCTTTCTGGACAAATTATTGAAATGGTACCTCAAGAGATTATCATTGGTTTCAAGAATATCCTAGTTTAAAAAGTTGTTACTAATCTGCAAATGTAGTGTAGCAAATGGGATTTTTGTATCATTTTCAATAATTGCGTAGAGTATTAATTCTGTGAAACAAGAACTTGAATCTACTTCAACTGTAGTCAGAAAACCACTGTTTTCAGCATCAGTCACTTGAGGAAATTTCTCAGCAATATCTGCACGAAGTCGATTAACAGAAGTCTTTTGAATTAACTTATCTTTACAGATAAACTGTACTTCCACAACTGGGGAAGCTTTTGAGATAACCCATCCTTTTATTGTCAAATGTTCAGCATTGAAGGATTGACTAATCTGAGGATAATCAATTCCACATCCCCAAAAAGCTTCTTGATCTTCAGAGATAGAAATAGCGAGAACTTGATTATCTCTAAGTTTTAAACGAATACTATAATTAGGTATGATTCTGCTTAGATGAGGACTGTAACAAGGATCATGCTTTAATACAGATTCCCATCTTTCCCGCATTAATTCTGTTTCTTGTTCAAATCGATTTCGTTTTTCTACTGTTTGATCATATCCTCGACTTTTAGATTCATAATGATAGAGAACGACATGAGGCAAACAAATATTATTGTATCCCTGATATTTAATTTTTAAACATAAATCAACATCATTAAATGCCACAGCTAACTGTTCATCAAAGCCATTGACTTGTTCAAAAACTTCTCGACGACACATTAAACAAGCACCCGTCACGGCAGAAGAGTTATTCATTGAAATGATATGATTAAAATATCCTCCTGCTGTTTTAGGAAAATACTTATGACCATGACCGGCAACACCGCCTAAACCTATCACAACCCCAGCGTGTTGAATGGTATCATCTGGAAACAGTAATAAAGCACCCACTGCACCAATAGAAGGGCGTTGGACTTGTTCCACCATCGCTTCTATCCAGTCGGATGTCATTACTTCTGTATCGTTATTTAGAAACAGTAAATAATCTCCCCTGGCTTGGCTTACACCGTAGTTATTTAGCTTAGAATAGTTAAACGGAATATCTAAAAAGTAACATTTAAATCGAGTTAATTCTTTTTGTGTCCATTTAGTAATCACTTGATGAGTTTGCGGTTCAATACTACCATTATCAATTAAAATAACTTCATAATTAGGGTAAGTAGTTTGAGTAAATATGGAGGTTAAACATCGGTCTAAATCTTCAGCTAAATCTCGCGTGGGGATAATAATACTAACTTTTTTATAGTCTTTAATTTCATAACGAACTAAATAGTGTCCTAAATACCCTTCTACAGCTTGAACCGTCCCAGGTTCACCCCTTCGATCAATTGCATCTTGTAATGCTTTCAAAGAGGCTTGATAAGCATAAGGTTTTGCAGTTGTCCCTGAGGCGGCTGAATTTGAATGAATTCTCCAATGATATAAAATTTTAGGAATATGAAATATTTTATCTGTTCTCTCTGTTATTCTCAGAACTAAATCATAATCTTGACTCCCTTCGTAACCGATTCTAAAGCCACCAATTTGATTAATAATTTTTCGTCGATAAACCCCTAAATGGCAAGTATACATCCGAGATAAAAATGAATCGGGACACCAATCAGGTTTGAAGAAAGGACTGTTAAATTGATTGTTTTCATCCAGTTTATCTTCATCGGAATAAATCATATCTGCTTCTGGATGTTGATTCAGTAAAGATACCACTTCATATAATGCATCAGGTGTTAAAATATCATCATGATCCAGTAAAGCGATATATTCTCCTGTTGCAAGTTCTAAGGCTGAATTAGAGTTGGCTGAAATATGACCATTTATAGTTCTGAAGTTTACCTTGATTCGATGATCTTTTGCTTGATATTCTTGCAATATTGGTTTAAGATAAGAGTAGGTAGAAGCATCATCTGCAATGCATAATTCCCAGTTAGGATACACCTGATTAAGTACAGATTCAATCGCTTCTCGCAGAAACTGTTCGGGTGTATTATAAACAGGTAGAATTACACTAATAAGTGGCTGATAATGAAAACTATCTACTGCTTCTGCCATGCGCTTTAAATCGTCTGAAGTAGGCGTATTTTCCGCTAGCCATTGTTGATAGAGATCATCTGCGGTTTCTACTGGTAAAATTGGAGAGTCTAACCCACTTTTTTTTTATCTAAAACCTGTTGCAGTTGCTTTGAAATATCACTATCTTCAGGTTCTAACTGTTGTGCAACTTGATAAAATACAATTGCACCATCTAACTGATTTTGCTTTCCTAACGCTGATGCAAGTTGACAATATAATTCAGCATCATCTGGTTTAATATCAATTGCCTTGTGATAAACAGCAATATGCTCAGGATTTTGGTTAATGATATGACAATAATAGCCTAATGCTTCGTTTAAATCAATCATTGCTCGTTCTCGCAAAGCATCGGCTAATTTTTCCTCAATTTCTGGTAAGTCGGCTTGTAAATGTTTAGCCTGACGATAAGCTGTAACGGCTTCTTCCCAGTTTCCTAACTTTACACAACATTCTGCTAAATTGTAATAAGACCAAGGAAACTCAGGGTTAAATTGCGTTGCTTTCTGATAGGCAGTAACCGCTGCTTCCCATTTTTCTAATTTAAACAAAGCATCCGCTAAACTATTATAAGACCAAGAAAAATCTGGATTTAATTCTAGGGCTTTTTGATAGCTGGCAACGGCTTCTTGCCATTTCTCTAATTTGAATAAAGTATCTGCTAAACCGTTATGAGTCCACCACACATCAGGATTGAATTCTACTGCTTTTTGATAAGCGGTTAAAGCCTTTTCTAAGTTGCCTTGATCTCGTAATAAGTCCGCTAATTTCTGATAAGATTCTCCTAACTCCGGATTTAACTCAATGGCTTTCTGATACGCTGTAATAGCCTCATCTTTTTCACCTAGTTGCACTAAACCATCGGCTAAACCTTTCCAGGCTTCTGCATCAGCATTACTATCTAATTCCATCGCTTGACGCAAGATATTAACCGCTTCTTGCCAAGCTTCTTGTTTAACTAATACTTTACCCAAACCATAATAAGCAGGGGCAAATTGTCCGTTAATTTGGATGACATGACGATAGGCATTGGCGGCTTCATCTAAACGCCATTGTTGGTTAAAAATATCTGCAATTTTATAATAAGCAAAATGCTGATTAGGATTAATTTCTAATAGTTTTTGATATTGCGCGATCGCTTCCCCTAATTGTTCTTTTTGAGTATAAACTTGTGCTAAACTATTATAAGTTTCACTGCGATTCGGTTCTAGTTCAATCACTTGATGATAAGCTGCAATGGCATCATCAAAATCCCCTAGCTGGCGGTATATTTCTCCCATGCCATGGTAAGCCCCTGCTAACTTTGGATTTAACTGTAATGCTTGGCGATAACAAGCCATCGCTTCGTTGAGTTGACCTTGTTGTAAACGGTCATTTCCTAGGCTTAAATGATCTTCCGGGGTAGCTTTTTCCGGTTCTAAAGCATAAGCCTTTTGCAAACAGTGAGCCGCTTTATGGGTTTCTCCTAATTGTGAGAATATTTTGGTTAAATTACGATAAGCACCAGCAAAATCAGGTTTCAGTTTAACCGCTTTTTGATAATAGGAAACCGCCTTTTCTAACCGTTCTTCTTGAGCATATAAACTGCCTAAATTAGCATAAACTTCTGGATAATTGGGTTGCAATTCTAAGGCTTTTTCATAACACCGAACAGCCGCAGCAATTTCCCCTAACATTTGTAGGGCATTTCCTTGAATCTTATAAGCAATTGCGGCATTGGGGCGTAACCGTAATAGTTTTTGACAAGTAGAAATTGCAGCTTCCCATTTTTGAACCGCACAATAGGCTTGGGCTTGCTGTAATAAAGTTTCTGGGTTTGGCAGTGGCGGAGTAACAGATACTGCCGTGCCATTGGTTACTACTTTAATCACAGTTTGAGTAGCAGCGGCCAAGGTATCAACCGGGGAAGTATTTGAAGTGGGTTGAATATTATCTGGCTTTGAAACAGCAGCCAAAGTATCAGCCGCTGCCCTAGAATTTTGGTTGTTTAACTCAACCGCTTTCCGATAATAAGGAGCCGCTTCTGGCGCTTTCCCTTGCTGTTGTAAAACTTCCCCTAATTTCTGATAAGCTATTGCCCAATTTCCCTTCTGTTGAATGGCGTTGCGATAACAAACAGCGGCAGCCTCTAAATGTTCTTGCTGTTTTAAGGTCTCACCCAGGTTTAAATGCTCTTCTGCGCTAACACTGTGAGGATCAAGGGTATAAGCTTGATAAAGCGTTTTAGTGGCTTCTGTGGGCTGATTCAGTTGCGTCCAAACCCTTGCTAAGTTGCGATAAGCCCCAGCAAAATCGGGTTTCAATTCAATTGCTTTTTGATACGCATTTACAGCCGATTGCCATTGCTGTTCCCGAGCGTATAAACTGCCAATATTGGCATAAACTTCTGCCCAGTCGGGTTGCAGTTTCAGGGCTTGTTCATAACATTGTTTTGCCTGTTCAAACTCCCCTGAACGTTGCAATACATCCCCCAACAATTTATGGGCTGGGGCATCATCTGGTTTAATTTTAATCAGTTGTTGATAAGCCCGACTGGCATCCGCCAGTTTGCCCTGCTTAACAAACACATCCGCTTGTTTGTGCAGATAGAAGACACTTTTTTCAATAATCTCGTTGGCTCGCATGGTTTGGCTGGGTTCAGGCTGATGGACGGCTGCTTCACACAGCTTATTGTAGTCGTTTCCGACGCTGTTTGAGCAAAATTTTTGATTCGTTATTCGTCATGGGTCATTTGTCATTCGTTGTTAGAGGGAACAGTAATCAGTAATGAGTAAGGAGCTATATTCCTTGGATTATAATCAGAGATCTCCCCTCATCTCCTCATCTCCTCATCTCCTTGTCTCCCCACTCCCCACTCCCCACTCCCTACTCCCTACTCCCTACTCCCGAAGGATAATCTGTTGTCACTGGTGTGGGAATTGAAACTTCTTCTAACCCTAAACTCGACGGGGAAACCGTTGAATTGGCTTCAAATTCAGAAAAAGACGGAGATGATTCCGGAATAGACAACTCTACAGCCGAATCTGTAGAATTGTCTACAGAAGAGGGATTCCATTGACTTGATGATTCAGAATTAATTGTGGGTTCTGGTGTCCACTGAGTCGGGGTTTGATCAACATTCTCAGGTTCAGCGGCAGATTCAGGCGGGGTTGGGTTCCAGTCCGTCCCATACTTAGAATTATAATCAGAACCATTGGAGGGATTCGATTCTATCAGTCTTTCACCTTCCGGGGAAGTATTATAGTCTGAGACGGCTTCAGGTTCACTTTCATGGGAAGTTTGGGGTGATAAATCCGTCGTATAACCCGAATATCCTGATGTTCCAGGGCTGGGAACCGGGCTGTTATATTCGTATTGATAGTTATAGTTGTCACTCTCCCTGTCTCTAGACCCATCCCACTCCGGGTTTGATTCTTCCCAACGATTTTCTTCCCCTGTTTCCCATTCATTGCTATAGGAGGGGGCAGCATCATTATTACCGGACTCCCAGCCATATTCATCCCGAGGCTGTGTTCCATATTCTTGAGAATAGGGATCTGCAGAGACTCGTCGCCGTCGAGGATAATCAGAGTAAGGGTTTTGATCCCCTGCTGAATGCCACTCCTCCTCAGAATTGTAGCGCTCTGAATCAAAACGACCCGCATGATCGAAATCGAGATCAGAATCTCGTTCCCCAGGAACCGACTCAGGTTTAATCACTTTGGTTTCAACAGAGGGATCTTCAAACATCGGCTTAGAGGGATCATAATCTGAGAATCCTTCCTTGAACCAGTCTGCACCCTTCTGTTCGGAGTCAAATTTTTGATGGACGTTGTAAAACACCATCTGAGTGTAGCGTCGGGTCAAACTAAATCCTAGCCAACCAAATAACAATGCTGTGATCACAAACACAATTGGGGTACACCGCTGTAACCCCAGCAATTGCCCTAAAAATCGCGGTTGACTCATCGGCGATGAAGCATTGGCAGCGCTTGTAACAGCTTCATCCTCCTCCGTTGGAGAAGACTCAACAGGTGGATAACTGGGGTGTAAGTTTGGCATTAAGGCTAACCAATGATCGATCGTTTGAGGACGGTTGGACGGTTCGACTTCTAACCCCGCTAAAATCATCTGTTCGACAGTGGGGTTTAACTCAGGATGAAGTCGTTTCAGGATCGGTTGAGTTTGACTAAACCACTGAGTCGTTCCTTGGCTAGACAGCAATGGCGCTTCTAAAGGCGGCTGTCCCGTGAGTAGATAATACAGGACTGCCGCTAAACCATAGATATCTGTCGCTGGGGTGAGGGCTTCATGGGGCAAGTACTGTTCAAGGGCAGCAAACCCCCCTGGTAAATTCCGATTTCCTCGGTAAGGCTGGGGGGTTCGTTCCGTAAAGCTACTGTTAATGCCAAAATCAATTAACGTGACTCCATCACTCCCCGCCCGTTGTAAAATGGCTTGGGGTTGGAGGTTACAGTGCAGTAACCCCTGTTGATGAATCACCTTTAATGCCGCTGCAATTTGACGAACGTAATACAGCGCTTGATCTACGGGTAGAGGTGAACGAGACTGGAGTTTTTCCGCTAAAGACGATCCTTCTACATAGTTCATCACCACAAACGGCAGTCCCTTCTCCTCAAACAAATCCAAAACTCGAGTCAGGTTGGGATGGTGACATTGACTCAGGCGATGAGTCACAGCGCGAAAATGATGATAATACTGAGCAAAGTCCGGATGATGCCGTAAACTGGGCCGGAGTGTTTTAATCGCAACCGCCTGACCCAATTGCACATGGGTGGCTCGGTACGTGATCCCAAACTCTCCTCGGTCCAGTGTATGGTTGATCCGATATTTCCCTTGCTGTAGGACGATTTCAGCGGTTGAGTTCATCTGCTTACCTACCAACTAGCCCCAAATGCGACTGTTTTCACCCCCAATCTGGGGAGATCATCTTGGGACTCTGTCGTAGATAGTCTACCGCAGTTCAGCCAATTGTGACGAATTATTGAGCGAAATTTTTCAGGAAATGGCGATCGCTGTTCCCTCAAACGTCCATCTACTGATTTCTCTGCCAGAAATTCCTGACAGTTGTCTGATCTAGTCTTCCCAGTTTATTGATTTTTTATTCAAAAACTTATCAGAATTGATATTATAAACTTCTCATTTTGTTGAAAATTGACAAAATAGCTTGTTTCCCAATACAATGGCAGCATTTCTATCAGCTAAAATGCTGTTTATGATATTCAAGCAAGAGCTTAAGCTCCTGGGGATGGGGTTACTTCAGTTTGGTTCTCTTTGTTATTTGTTAATTACCAATCCCATTAGCGCACAAATTATTCCGGATCAAACTTTACCGGAGAATTCAGTGATTACGCCTGAAGGTAACATCATCCAGATTGAGGGCGGAACGAGAATAGAAAATCATTTGTTTCATAGTTTTGAACAATTTTCAGTTCCCGCCAACTTTACCGCTTTTTTTAAAAATAATCTTCAAATTCAGAATATTTTCTCCCGTGTCACAGGAAGTTCAATCTCAGAAATTCATGGCATAATTCAAGCCAATGGAATGGCAAACTTATTTCTGATTAATCCCAACGGAATTCTGTTTGGTGAAAATGCCGCTCTTAATATTGGCGGATCTTTTTTTGCCACCACTGCAGACAGTATTCTGTTTGCTGATGGCAGCCAATTTAGCGCCACTGATCCCCTTGCTCCGCCTTTACTCACGGTTAATATTCCCATTGGTTTATGGTTTCGAGAGCATCCCGGTACAATTGTCAACCGTTCAGGTACAACCGTGACCACACTCAATGAAGAGAGTGAACCAGAAACAAAGAATCATGGCGGTTTAGCCGTTAATTCTGGACAAACATTAGCCTTAGTTGGGGGCGATGTGATCCTCGATGAAGGATTTTTAGCAGCAGAAAATGGCAGAGTTGAACTGGGAAGCGTCGGAGAAAATAGCGTTGTTGACCTCAATTTTGCCAATAATCATTTTGAATTCGATTATCAGAATACTCTCAATTTTAGAGATGTTCAAATCATTAATGGCAGTCAAATTAATACGACAGGGGAAGGGGGCGGAGATTTACAAATTCAAGGCAGGCAAGTCACCCTCTCAAACCACTCAGAAATAGATAGCAGTACCCTCGGAGATCAACCGGGAGGAACCATAGAAATAACCGCACAGGAATCTATTGATATTATCACCAGTCGAATTCAATCCCATGTCGGTTCCAAGGAATATATACAAGCTAGGGGAGAAGGGGGTGATATTCGGCTAAATACTAACCGTTTGAGTTTATCTACTGGCGGATTAGTTGCCGTCAGCACTTATGGAATTGGCAATGGAGGTGATTTAATCATTCAGGCGACTGATGTTGAAGTCGTGGGTCGAGATCTCACAAACCCAGAAGATATTGACAGAAGTTCCTTATTGGCTCAAGTCTTTGAAAAGGGAACCGGAAATCCCCAAGATAGAAGGGGCGGTAATATTATGATTAATACTGAGCGGTTGAGTATACGCGATCAGCCGAATTTAGATCCCAGTATACCCAACCCACCTGCCATCTCAGCGACTTCATTTGGCCCTGGAAATGCTGGTAATATTCAAATTGATGCCAGTGATTCTGTAGAAGTGATTGATGGTGTCATTGAAGCTGATATTGCTCGAGGTGAGGATGATATTGGCAACGGCGGTGATATCACCATTAATACTGGACGGTTATTGCTCACAGAAGCTGCATTTGTCACGGCAACTGTATTGGGTCAAGGCAATGCTGGGAATATTACCATCACCGCCACCGATATCGAAATCAGTAATCCTTCAGGAGTCAAGCGAGGTGGAATTTTAGCCCAAGTCAACCGCCAAGGAAGGGGAAGCGCTGGAAGTATCTTAATTAATACTGAACGCTTAACCATACGAGATGGAGAATTCATCTCCGTTTCTAATGAGAACTTGGGAAATGCAGGCACATTGATGATTAATGCGATTGAAGTTGAATTAATCGGTCAATCTTCCCCAACCACTCGAAGCGAAAATCTAGGGCCAAGTGAATTGCAAGTGGGTCTGCTGCTTAAAGGTGAGAATGAGGAAGTGCCGAATCGAACCAGTGGTAATTTAATTTTAAATACAGAACGCTTAACCATTAGAGATGGTGCACAAATCTCTGGTTTCACTGTAGGAAATGGAGATGGAGGGAATTTAAATATTACGGCTTCGGAGATTAACCTCCAAGACAATAGTAGTATTACCGCCCGTGCTGCCCAAGATTCCAGCGGTGGAAATATTACCATTAATACAGATTCTCTCATTCTTCAAAATAGTAATATTACAGCCGATGCAGAAGTGGGTCGGGGTGGAAATATTGCGATTCAAACAGAACTCCTCTTTCGGGATTCTAACAGTTTAATTAGCGCCACATCTGCCTTGGGAATTGATGGAACCGTTACCCTCAACACACCTACAATTAATCCTAACTCTGGGTTAATTGAAGTCCCTGACACCCCAATTGATGTCACCCGCCTAATTGGACAAGATCCCTGTTCTCAACCTCAGAATAGCGAATTGATTTCCACAGGACGAGGGGGATTGCCTCCCAGTCCTCAAGAAAGTTTACGCAGTGAAGAAACATGGGTTGAATTAATGGAACTTAATTTTGAAGAACATTCTGATCCCTCAAATGTGACGCTCAACAGACAACAAAACCCTGAAAAAACATCCAATCAACCCCTTTCTAGTTTAGAGATTGTTCCGGCGCGGGGATGGATACGGAATGAAAATGGAGATGTGATTTTAGTCAGTTATGACCCCACTCAAACTGGGGTTCAACAACGGCGACCTTCTGTAAATCAATGTCAATTTTAAATCCTTAAGCCCAGTGACATACCCGATAATTTGATGAGGATGAATTGTAAACGCTAAAATAAACAATTATGTCTTAATCCTTAAACTTTTAACAATGACCTTAACTTCCACCGTAGACTTTCAAGACGAATTTGATATTATTGTTGTCGGTGCTGGCCACTCCGGTTGTGAAGCCGCTTTGGCTGCCGCCCGTTTAGGGTGTCGGACATTGATGTTAACCCTCAATTTAGATAAAATTGCTTGGCAACCCTGTAACCCAGCAGTCGGTGCCCCCGCCAAGTCTCAACTCACCCATGAAGTCGATGCATTGGGGGGAGAAATTGGCAAAATGGCAGACCGAACCTATCTACAAAAACGGGTGTTGAATGCCTCACGGGGACCGGCTGTATGGGCATTACGCGCCCAAACCGATAAACGGGAATATGCCGCTGTCATGCGCGATATTGTAGAAAATCAAGAAAATCTTGCCATTCGTGAAGCCATGGTGACCGATTTAATTTTAGGTAAAAATGATGAAATTATTGGAGTAGAAACTTATTTTGGGGTAGCCTTTAAATGTCGGGCCGTCATTCTCACAACGGGTACTTTTTTAGGCGGTATTATTTGGGTTGGTAAGAAGTCAATGGCAGCCGGACGGGCGGGAGAATTTGCCGCAACGGGTTTAACCGAAACCCTCAACCGTTTAGGCTTTGAAACCGGACGGTTAAAGACAGGAACCCCAGCGCGTGTTGACAAACGTTCAGTCAATTATAGTCACTTAGAACCGCAACCGGGTGATGCAGAAGTTCGCTGGTTTAGTTTCGATCCTAACGTATGGGTAGAAAGAGAACAAATGTGTTGTTATCTGACAAGAACAACTCCAGAAACCCATCGTTTAATTCGCGACAACTTACATTTATCTCCCGTTTATGGCGGTTGGGTCGATGCTAAAGGCCCCCGTTATTGTCCCAGTATTGAAGATAAAATTGTTCGGTTTGCCGAAAAAGACAGCCATCAAATATTTATTGAACCCGAAGGTCGTCATATTCCGGAATTATATATTCAAGGGTTCTCAACCGGTTTACCGGAAAATTTACAACTGCAAATGTTGCGATCTCTTCCCGGTTTAGAACAGTGTATTATGTTACGTCCGGCTTATGCCGTTGAATATGATTATTTACCCGCCACTCAATGTTATCCCACGTTGATGACTAAGAAAATTGAAGGGCTATTTTGTGCCGGTCAAGTCAATGGAACAACCGGCTATGAAGAAGCAGCAGCCCAGGGAATTGTCGCCGGAATTAATGCCGTTAGATTTGTTCAACACCAAGAGATGATTGTATTCCCCCGTGAACAAAGTTATCTCGGTACATTAATTGATGATTTGTGTACCAAAGATTTAAGAGAACCCTATCGAATGTTAACCAGTCGTTCGGAATATCGCTTATTATTACGTTCCGATAATGCCGATCAACGACTTACCCCCTTAGGTCGAGAAATTGGCTTAATTGACGATCGTCGCTGGGAATTATTTCAACAAAAACAAGCCAATATTGCCGCTGAAAAAGAACGGTTATATGCCACTCGAATTAAAGAACGGGACGAAGTGGGCATTCAAATTGCCACTGACACTCAACAACGAATTAAAGGTTCAATTACTTTAGCAGATTTATTACGTCGTCCGGGATTTCATTACGCCAATTTAGAACAATATGAATTAGGCAATTGCCATTTGAATAAACCAGAAAAAGAAGGGGCAGAAATTGAAATTAAATATTCCGGTTATCTCCAACGTCAACAAAATCAAATTGATCAAGTCAGTCGTCATACCCATCGAAAATTACCGGAAGATTTGGATTATATGGCAATTACAACCCTATCAATGGAATCCCGCGAAAAATTAAGTAAAGTTCAACCTTTAACCATTGGTCAAGCCGCCCGAATTGGAGGCGTTAATCCAGCGGATATGAATGCCTTACTCATTTATTTAGAAACACAAAATCGTCAACCGCTTCGCGGAAGTCAGAAGTCAGAAGCATTACCCCATTGATGAATCCAGGAGCTTGTATCCGGTTCATTTTTTGGTCAACCTGTTGTCACTGCTTTTGGTACATTCAATCCAGCTTAATCATAATGAGTGGGGAAATCAGTATTTCATATTAAATCACTGATCCCCGCAAGATCGCTTGAAATTGTTTATTCTGGCGAAGTTTTTCTAAATCTGGATCAGTTTTAGCAGCAGGTAAATATTTTTGGGGGTTAAGCTGAATCGCTTGAGCAATATAATCAATGGCTAATATAATTTTATCTTGACAAGCATAACAGTAGCCTTTATTATAAAGACTATTGGCATGATTAGGCTTCACTTTTAGAGCCTTTTCAAGACTGGTTAACGCCTCTTGATATTGACCCAGTTTGATGAACGCATAACCCCGATTATCCCAGGCTTCGTAGTTTTTGGGATCACACTGTAGCGCTTGATCATAAGCTGCGATCGCGGCTTGGGTTTCACCCATTTGTCTTAAGGCTAATCCGCGATTATTCCAAGCATGGGTGTCATTTGGATCAATTTCAATCGCTTTATCATAACAAACTAATTCCTCTATTCGCTGATTTAAACCAGATAAAGCCACCCCTTTATTTAACCAAGCATTCCCATGATTCGGTTGAATTTCAATCGCTTTATCATAAGCAGCAACTGCCTTTTCATAATTCTCCATCGCTAAATAAACGCAACCTTTATTATACCAAACTTCTGGATCATCCGGTTGCAAACTCAGGGCTTTATTAAAACTTAAAATCGCGGCTTTTAATCGTCCAACATTCACCAGCGCATTACCGCGGTTGCTCCACGCTTTATAATAGCTGGGATTAATCTTGAGAGCACGATCATAACAGCCAATCGCTTCTGAGTTTCGATTGAGTTGAATTAAAGACGTAGCTCGATTTCCCCAAGCCTCATAATGATCGGGCTTTCGTAAAATCACTTGGTCGAAACTGGAAATAGCCTTTTCGTGCTGTTCCATTTCAGCCAGCAAAATCCCCCGGTTTAACCACACCCGTAGATCATTGGGATCAAGCGTCAATGACTTTTCAAAGCTGACTAATGCCCCATGATACTGTTTTAAATGTCCTAACGCTAATCCTCGACATCCCCAGGCTTCAGCATTTTCAGTATTAAGGTTTAGACTGTCATCCAAATAAGCGATCGCTTCCTCAAATTGACGAGCTGCTAAACACTGATTTCCCTTCTCAAATAATATCTGTGCTTCTCTTGCTGGATTACGAGCCATAATCATTACTATCAGTCTAAGCCTTCAAGTTAGAGAATACACAGGAGGCTAGATAAATCCATCTACCCTCCCAAGAAACCTAGAATACTTCAGCCAACTGATAGGTCTAAAACCCTAAGAATCCTGGATTTCAGCCGATTGATAGTCTTGGACATGGGCTAAACGATCTGGGAAAACGTGGATCTGTAGGTTGTTATCCTCTCGATTATAAATAGAACGCTTTACCTCTCCAATATAGACAGGTTCAGAGACTCCTGGTTCCGGATGAATCAGACAGCGCGCACGAATTGTCAGGAATTGATCAGAACGTCCTACTCGTCCCGGAGAAAACAAATCACTGGCGGCTTGTTGTAGGGTGGCTTCCAGTTGCGGTTGGGTAATTTCTGGAGTCACTCCAATCACGATCTCACGCGCACCATTATCAAATACACGGGTATAACGAACGGCTCCGGGAATTTCAGTGCGGTTAAACAGTCCTAAGCCTAAACCCCACACTCCTACCGTGAGAACCCCCATAAAGGCAGTTACTCCTACCAGTCGAAAGCGAATTCCCCATTTAAAAATAAACCCTAACACTGTGATGCCGCCACAAACTAGGGTCAAGAGACCACACCATTTAGAATAATTTAGCAGTTCAGCAGTGCTTAGCATGGATGGATAACCTTCAAAGGATCAATGATTTCGATTGCTTATTGTATCGCAAACAGCAACAGCTATCCTTGATGTAGGTTGGGTTGAAGCATGAAACCCAAAAAATATCTCTGTTTGTTCAACTCGAATGATGGGAAAATCAGTATGAACAAAATGACAACGGGATCACACCCATCACAATTCATACCATAACTCGACAACAAATTCGATTTCGTTTAAAAACTGAGCGGTTTATCATAAATGTCTAATATAAAGCAGCAATTCCCACAAATGAACTACTTTAAAGAAGAAGATATTCTTCACCTGCTAATCTCTGAAGAGCCAGAAGCAGGAAGTGTAGAAATCAGTCCAAACGTTACTGCTGAATTAAATGCTACTGGAGAATTAATAGGAGTGGAAATTCTTAATGCTAGCACATATATTCGAGATTTTATTTTAGAATCTGCTCAAGCCAAACTATTAAACCTGGTTTGCACTGATAAATAAAAGGGATTCAGCGGAGTCTAGTGAACAGTATATTAAATATTGCAATGTCCTAACCTATTATTGATTTAAGGAGCGCAATATGCTATGATTTAAAATAGCAAAAAACCAAATTTTATGCGATAAACCTGAAGCTATACTTGATTTTTTATTCATACTAATCCCAGGGATAATCCCTCAAAACCCATAATGTTCTTGCAGTCCAACCAATAACAAATGACCAAGAACAAATAACAAATGACTATAGAACCCATGCCCATTTTTTCTTCTGAACTGCAACACCGCTTAGCTACCCCCCTCAAAATTGGCAATGTTGAGGTCAACAGTCGTGTGTTGCAATCTCCCCTATCCGGTGTCACAGACTTAGTATTTCGGCGGTTAGTGCGTCGTTATGCAGCCGAGTCGATGATGTATACCGAAATGGTTCATGCCAGTCAAGTCTATCATCTGCGGGAATTGCCTAAAATTATGGAAGTGGATCCTCAGGAACGTCCCATTAGTATTCAACTGTTTGACTGTCGTCCTGATTTTTTAGCTGCAGCCGCCCGCAAAGCCGTGACAGAAGGGGCAGATACAGTAGATATTAATATGGGCTGTCCTGTGAATAAAATTACCAAAAATGGCGGCGGTTCCTCATTATTGCGACAACCCGAAGTGGCAGAAAAATTGGTAACCGCAATTGTCGAGGCAGTGGATATTCCGGTAACCATCAAAACCCGAATCGGTTGGGATGATAATGAGATCACCATATTAGATTTTGCCCAACGCATGGAAAAAGCAGGGGCACAAATGATCACCATTCATGGCCGTACCCGCGCTCAAGGGTATAATGGCAAAGCCAACTGGGAATGGATTGGAAAAGTTAAGCAAGTGGTTTCTATTCCAGTCATTGCCAATGGAGATATCTTTTCCGTTGAGGATGCGGTGAACTGTTTAGCCAAAACTGGGGCAGATGGGGTGATGTGTTCGCGGGGAACCTTGGGATATCCCTTTTTAGTCGGAGAAATTGATCACTTTTTAAAAACGGGCACTTATAAACAACCCCCCACCCTAATTGAACAATTAGAATGTGCCAAAGAACATCTCAAAGGCTTATGGGAATATAAAGGACAACGGGGCATTTATCAATCTCGCAAACACATGACTTGGTATGTGAAGGGTTTTCCAGGGGCGAATGAATTACGCAACCAGTTAGCCAGAGTTGAAAGTGTAGAAGCGGGTTGTCAACTCCTTGATCAAGCGATCGCCAAAATGGGGAACAGGGAACAGGCAATAGCAGGGGTCAATTGATCATTGAGAATGGAGAATGGATAATTGTTCATCATCCATTGTTAATTGCTCCTGACTCCTGACTTCTGTTGCCTACGCCCCACACCCTACACCCTACCCCGCGCCACAACAAAACATCATAAAACATCCCGTCACCAGAATTGATAGGACAGGAGGGGGGAAGGAAATTCAACTAATCGAGATTAGACTCTGAGGAAGGATTCTGAATTTGCTCCGCTTCTGGACAATCCTCAGAAACTTGAAGCTCAAAATAGCCTTTCGGGACTGATGCTAACTTCTGAGTCACAGCACCAATACTTTCGAGGCGAACCATTTCCTCCCATGAAGAGATCTCGTCATCTTCTTCAGTTTCATAACGTAAAGTGACTAAATCTCCTTCTATATCTAGGATGCGAGCTTTCTCGATCCAACGTTGCTGATCCCGCAAGAAGATACAGACTTCCCGGCCGTCACAACAAAGTTGATAGATCTTGCGATGTAGCATTTTTAATTTATCCTGAGAAAATCGCTGGCTACTAGAATTTGCTAATTGACTCAGCTAGTGAGAACTGATAGCTTTGCCTTGCATCATAGCTTACCCTAATTGTAACGGATTGACACTCAATAAATTGACAAGCTGACTAATTTTTACAGGAATTCAACAATCCTGATGATTTTCTACGGAAAATCAGCTTAAATTTCTGCTACCTTAGAACAGGCAAACAAGAATTTCAGCCCTTGCTTTCAGTCATAGGGGTGCTGATTACATGACAAATTGATCATTGAACGGAACTTGTCACTTTAATGGTGTGTTAGGGGAGTACCCAGTATGGTCTATGCAGAAAACATATTACAGCCGTCGCTTCTAGAGCTAGCTCGTCGAGGAGACTTTCGCGCCATTGCCTATATTATTGATAGCTATCTCAGACCCCAAGGAATCTTTGCCCGAGTTGGAGCTGATCAAAAAGGCTGTTTACAAGTCTTAGTAGAATTTCAGCAAGAACCGGTTGCTGAGCGCCTCGTTAAGTCCATTTGTCACCTCCTGTGGAAAATTAACTCCCCCACTGTCCAAGGGGTGCGAGTGATGGCGCGATTGATGGGAGAACCAGAAATCCTCTGGAAACAATCTGTTCGCATTATTACCCCAGCCAACCGCATACAGTCCCGGACGGCGGTGCGTTCCCTGGAGCAACTTAAATTTCAGACGTTTCGCGCCCTGCTGATGATGGGATCAACAATGGCATCTTTTATTTTAGGCTGTTGGATCAGTTACTATGATGTCATAGCCCTACACACAGCTCGTCTTACCCCAGTACAGGAGGCTATGGCAATGACAGCGCCTCCACCCCAACGACCAGATACCATTCAAACCGCTTTAGAAACGATTCCAGTGGTTCGCCATGAAGCCGTAGCACAGCCCCATGATCCAACGGTTACCTTAATGTTTGGAGGAGATGTCACCCTTTCTGATCACTTTGAAGCGGTGGTGGGGGATGACTATGAATGGGCTTTTGAGAAACTCAACGAATATCGAGAAGCCGATGTTGCCATGGTTAACTTAGAAAATCCCCTAACTCGTTCAACCCTCAGCCGGCCCAATAAACAATTTAACTTTAAAGCTGACCCACAAGCGGTGCAAGTCCTCACCCAGGGCGGTATTGATATTGTTAACCTGGCAAACAATCACACCATGGACTATGAAGAACCGGGGTTAGTGGAAACCTTAGAAACCCTGGAAAAAGCCGGAATTCATAGTGTTGGGGCTGGTCGAGATCTCACAGAAGCCCGTCGCCCAGAAATTCTAGAAGTCAAAGGTCAGCGGATTGCTTATCTCGGCTATTATGATGCCAACTTCCATGCCGCTGATGAGGGTATCGCTGGAACTAATCCCCTCCAAGAAGAACATCAACAACGAGTGGCTGAAGATATTCGGGCAATTCGGGATCAAGTCGATTGGGTGATTGTCAACTATCATTGGGGAATAGAACTAGCCGATTATCCCGCAGAGTGGCAAATTGAGTTAGCCCATGCCACCATTGACAACGGGGCGGACTTAGTGGTGGGACATCATCCCCATGTACTGCAAGGGGCAGAAATTTATAAAGGTAAGCCGATTGTCTATTCCTTAGGGAATTTTATCTTTGGGGGCAATAGTCGTACCGATTACGAAACCGCTGTGTTAAAAGTCTCCTTAAAAGCGGATCGCCAAATGAAGGTAGAATTTCTACCTGTAGAAGTCCGACAATATCAGGCGCGGATCGTTCGGGGTCGTCAGGGCGATGAGATCCTCACATCAATTGAACGACTCTCCCGTATTTTTGATCAACCCATGCATTCCCCCATTGTCTTAAATCCTTCTGCTTCGCCAGTGGAGTCAGTCGATCAATCTCCCACCCAGCCCTCGGTAGCGCCCAATTTACCCAAGCTGTCTCCCTCTGAGGATCAGTCTACACCCACTGGAGTCAATATCCCTCAACTGGATGCTGCAACCATTCTACCACCCAAGTTAAAAGCCTTAGCAGTGGATCAACCAGAGATTCAACCCATTGCTAACAAACCCCGGATCTTTGATCCGGTGACTCTGCTGACAACAACGGCAAAGTCATCTAATTGGATGGCGACGGCTTACGCTTCCCCTCCCCCAGCAGACTCTATTTCTTTCAGTGTGTCTACAGTTCAACCTAAAATAAAAACAGAGAACGTTTCTAATCGACCTCAGCCGAAGAAACCTTCTCAGTTTCCCGTTGAGTTACCCTGGTTTGTATCACCCCGTCTGAAAACGGTTCACTCCGCTAGCTAAGGGATGTTGATCTCAATGCTGGATTGATGAGCCTCAATTTTTAAACCTTAACTTCACTAAAACAAACTGTGTTTGCAATTGGACTAGAACAAAAACAATATAAAACATACATCCTCTTAGATGAAACGGCCCAGTCTTGTTTAGAGGTCGTGCCAGAACGGGGTGGAATGATTACTCGTTGGCAAGTTCACGGAGAGGAAATTCTCTATTTAGACCAAAAACGATTCGCCAAGCCGGAATTAAGTGTTCGGGGCGGTATTCCGATTTTGTTTCCCATTTGTGGGAATCTCCCCAATGATACTTACTCCTACCAAGGGCGACAGTATCGTCTGAAACAACATGGCTTTGCTCGTGATTTACCCTGGACTGTTACTCAGCAGCAAACGGAGGGAAAAGCAGCCATCACTTTAACCCTAACCAGCAACCCTCAAACTCGTCAGTGTTATCCCTTTGATTTTGAACTGGAGTTTACCTACACCCTCAAAGGAAATGATTTAGAAATTTTCCAGCGCTTCAAGAATTTAAGTGGAACCATCAACTCCCTTCCCCCTCGGGTCATGCCGTTTTCAACGGGACTGCATCCTTATTTTTTAACCCAAGACAAAACTCAACTTCAGTTTGATATTCCTGCTATTCAATATCGGGATCAAAATACCCAACAAGTGAGTGATTTTACAGGGACGTTTGATGCCGATGCCGATGAAATTGATGTGATTTTTGGTTCGTTAACCGGTTTAGCAACATTAGCCTACGATTATCAGCGTCATTTACGGGTAGCCCTCAGTTATAGTGCGGCTTATGCCAATGTGGTGTATTGGACGGTTCAGGGAAAAGATTACTATTGTCTAGAACCTTGGACCGCTCCCCGCAACGCCCTCAACACCACTCAACAATTGATTTATCTTAAGCCCGGAGAGATTTGTGAGATGTTAGTCCATCTTAGTGCTACTTTTTTTGAATAAATCGCTTCCCTTTTTCCCAATCCTGTGCTATAGTTATAAACTGTTGCTGAAAAAAACGGGTCGCTAACTCAATGGTAGAGTACTCGGCTTTTAACCGATTAGTTCTGGGTTCGAATCCCAGGCGACCCATATTAATAGCCCAACAAATCCCTAAAGCCTTTGTCACCCATTTTTACGACTTCGTCACCTGATGGCGAGTTGGAGGCTCCCACTGTAATCTTTGATGAACCTGTCGGGAAGGGTGACTCGACTAATTTTGGTATACCGCGATACAGACAGGACTTCAAATCAAAGTTGTAGCAAATTCGACTTCAGCACCACATATAGCGTAAAAAAAAAATTTTGTCAAAGACTATCACTAGATGTAGATTTTAGAGTACATTGGAAAAGCAGCGCGACCCTGCTGCGGTTTCCGCAGCTAAGGAAGCGCGAACTCCGGTCTTGGGGTCTCCCCAAGTGGAGGAAGTTCGTAAGAGACGCGCACGCCTGAGAAGCGTCAAAAATTAGCAATGTTATCTAGGCCAACAGACTATGCAGACCCTATCACCCACAGCCCTAACACCAATGAATACAGACATTCAAGTGATTCGGCGAGATGGAACACTTGCCCCAGTGGATGTGTCCAAAATTCGGGCGGTGGTCAATTGGGCTTGTGAGGGTTTGGAGGCTAACCCCATTACCCTGGAAGCGGGGCTGACGACTCGTTTACGCAACGGGGTGACGACGCGAGAAATTCAAGACAACTTAATTAATTGTGCCATAGAACTTTGTAGCCCTTCAGAACCCGACTGGCGTTATGTGGCAGGACGATTACATATTTGGAGTTTGTGGAAGGATAATTTAGCAAACCGAGGCTATCGCTACGAAAATTATCCCCAAACGGTTCAAACAAAAGTTGAAAACCAAGCATACGACGCTCGGATTTTGATTTATTCCCCTGAGGAGTTACAAGCAGCGGGAACATGGATTAATCCGGAATGGGACAAAGATTATGATTATGCCGGAGCGGTTTTATTAACAAAGCGCTATTTGTTACCAAATGAATTACCCCAAGAAGCCTTATTAACCTGTGCTTTGCTGTTAGCGTCGGTAGAGAAACCCGAAAAACGCTTAATGTGGGCAAAGCGTTTTTATCAAGCAATTGCTGTACGCAAAGTTTCTTTAGCCACCCCAATTTTAGCCAATTTAAGAATCCCTCAAGGATCTTTGTCATCTTGTTTTATTACCGCAATGGATGACAATTTAGAAAGTATTTTTGACACCATTAAAGATGCTGCCAGAATCTCTAAAAATGGCGGCGGCGTGGGAACCAATGTCAGTCGGGTACGGGCTACTGGCAGTTGGGTCATGGGAAAAGCCAATACTTCCGGCGGGGTAATTCCTTGGATTAAATTATTAAATGATACCGCTATTGCTGTGAATCAAGGCGGAAGACGGGCTGGGGCAATTACAGTCAGTTTAGATGTTTGGCATTTAGACGTACCAGAATTCCTGGAAATGCAAACAGAAAACGGCGACCAGCGTCGAAAAGCTTATGATATTTTCCCTCAATTGGTTATCCCCAATGAGTTCATGCGACGGGTGGTTAATCAAGAAGAATGGATCTTAGTTGATCCTTACGAAATTCGGACGAAACTAGGGATTGAATTGGCAACCACGTGGGGAGAAGAATTTGAAGCGGCTTATCAGACGATTGAAGCCAATCTGGATAAAAAAATTACACTTTATAAACGCATTAATGCTAGGGAATTATTTAAAACAATCATGCGATCTCAACTGGAAACCGGGATGCCCTATTTATGGTTTAAAGATACCTCAAATCGGGCAAATCCGAATAGCCATGAAGGTTATATTCCAGGCGGGAATTTATGTGTTGCCCCTGAAACTCGCATTTTGACAGATTGTGGGCAATTCCCTATTTCTGAATTAGAAAATCAATGGGTTAATATTTGGAACGGTTCTGAATGGTCATACGTTCAAGTCCGAAAAACAGGTGAAAATCAACCCTTATTAAAAGTTCACTTTAGTAATGGCGAATATTTGGAATGTACCTATTACCATCATTTCTGGATACAAGATACCTATAAATCTCAACCCAGAAAAGTTGAAGCCGCATGCCTGCAAGCGGGCGATAAACTGATTAAATATCGCTTGCCTTTAGTACAATCTCCCGACGATATTGACTTTCCCTATGCTTATACCTCTGGGTTCTTTTCAGGGGATGGCAGTTATTCTGGAGAAGGGCTTCCAGAAATTGATTTATATGGTGCTAAAAAAGATTTGCTGAGTCGAATTACTGTCAGAAACAAACGCCGGGGGAGCCGATGGGGATCAAAAGAAATTCAAACATTAGCAGTCTACAACGATGAAAAACAAAACCGAATTATTTGCAAACTACCCATAGATATTCCGCCTAAATTTACCGTACCTTTGAACGGGTATACTGTAAAGTCTCGCTTAGAATGGTTAGCCGGATTACTTGATGCCGACGGATGCGTATATCGTAATGGCAAAAATGAAGCTTTGGCGATAACTTCCGTTCACAAAAACTTCTTACTTGATGTACGGTTGATGTTACAAACTTTTGGTGTAGACTCAAAGGTAGCACAAGTGGTCGAACAGGGTTATCAATCAATGCCAGATGGAAAAGGTGGGAATAAAGACTATCTTTGTCAAGATGCTTATCGACTCACAATTTCTTCCAATGGTTTATTTCATTTAGGGCAACTTGGACTTCATACTCATCGCCTACAATGGACGCTCCGTAAGCCCCAGAGAGAAGCCCGTCACTTTATCAAAGTTACAGAAATTGAATTAACTTGCCGCAAAGATGACACCTATTGTTTTACTGAACCTTTACGAAATTTAGGAATGTTTAACGGAATTTTGACAGGCCAATGCCAAGAAAGTTGGTCGAATGTCTCCCCAGGGGAAGAAGCCCATACCTGCAATTTAGACTCTTTAAACCTGGCAAATTTAACTTCAGAAGAATTACCAGAAATTTGTGAAATTGCAGTACGTTTATTAGACAATACAATAGAAATTACCAACCCGCCCTTTGCTGCCAGTAAAACTCATAATCAAAAGTATCGCACCATTGGTGTAGGAGCAATGGGTTTGGCAGATTGGTTAGCCAAACATCGGCTGAATTACAGTCATTTAACTGAAATTAGTCGCTTGTTTGAAGATATGGGTTATTACTGTACAAAAGCTTCTGTAGAGCTGGCAAAAGAACGGGGATATTATCCAGCATTTCCTGGCAGCTCTTGGAGTGAAGGGAAGTTAATTGGGGCTAAACCCGTTGAGTGGTTTTTGGAACACGCTGAGGATAAAAATCGCTGGGCTAAATTAAGTGAAGAAGTTCAACAACATGGGATTAGAAATTCTCATATTATGGCAATTGCTCCTAATACCTCTTCCTCATTAGTTCAAGGATGTACAGCCAGTGTTTTACCCTGTTATAGTCGCTTCTTTTATGATAAATGGGCAAAGGGAACGGTTCCCATTGCACCACCGTTTATCCGGGATTATTTCTGGTTCTATCCAGAGAATAAAACCCTGAATCAAAAAACAGTTGTTCAAGCAGTTGCTACAATGCAACAATGGATTGACACTGGAATTTCTATGGAGTTAGTCTTTAATTTGAATCAAGGGGTTTATTTTCCCGACGAACCAGAACGCTGCATTAAAGCTAAGGATATTTTTGAAGCCTTAGTGATGGCATGGGAGTCAGGATGTAAAGCAGTTTATTATATTAGAACGGTACAGCGTGATAGTTTTAAAGAAGCAGATGAAACTTGTTCCTCTTGTGCCAACTAAATTGAAATAAATCTGTTACAATAAAGCCTCACCTTATGGCAAATTAAGCCTATTTTGGTGTAAATTCCTATTGTGTAAACGAACAAAATACTCAGCAAAATATGACGACTGCAATTAATTATTTTGGACAAAAGTATCCGACACTGATGTCAGATCATATATTGTTTAACCCCAATGGCAATGATGCTGTAGAACATCGTTCTATTTGGTTTGGAGAAACAACAAATTTAATGCAACTGAATGATGTCCGTTATTCTTGGGCGGTAGGTTTGTATAAGCAAATGCGGGAAAATTTCTGGGTTAATTAAAGGGTAGCCCAGACTAAATCCCCTGAAAACGGTGGAACTCTGTAGATATATTTCAAGATAAAACTTGCTAGAAAATTTGCTAGAGTTGTGAAAGTGTATCGCAATGAATAGCAAATGGAAGTCAAAACCTGTACAAAATGTAATGTCACTAAGCTAATTTCTGAGTTTCATAAAGATCATAGGCTGAAAAGTGGGCGAGCCGCAAGATGCAAGTCCTGTACTTGTAAGTACAAAAAAGAATACTATGCATCAAGTCGAGGTAAAGCAACAGTCAAAGCTTATGTTGAAAGAAACAAAGAAAAAATATTCGCTTATAATAGGCAATACCTTCAACAATATAGGGATGCTCAATTCAAAAATAAAAGAAAACTTGAGTTTTGCCTTTATAAAGGAGGACGCTGTGTGGAATGCGGATTTGTAGCATTAGAAGATACAATAGCAGCTTTTGACTTCTATCACATCAATCCAGAGGAAAAAGAGTACACTCCATCTGATATGTTGATGTTAAAAAAACAGAAAGTTTTTGAGGAATTAGACAAGTGTATTCTTCTGTGTTCTAACTGTCACAGAATTTTGCATCACAGACAATACCGTGCCAAGCTCGAACGAAAAAACGAGAAGGTGTAGAGACTAGCCTATTTAGGCGTAGGCTGTAAGCGATTGACAGTCGAAGCGGGGGACATCTAAAGTATTTAGATGATGATATAGTCCGATCTGTATGGTGACATACAGCAGCTTGCATGAAGCGGGTTGAACCTAGCGAATTCAACCGAACACGATGACCCGAAAAGTTAGATATTACTCAAGACGTGGTTGATTATAGTAATTTAACTTCAGATGAACGGCGAGCATTCGATGGTATTTTATCCTATTTAACCTTCTTAGATTCGATTCAAACCTGTAATATTCCTCACCTTAAAAAGAGTATTACTGCCCCAGAAATTAGCTTGTGTATGGCTGAACAAATCTCTCAAGAAGCCATGCATAATCAAAGCTATCAATATATTATTGAAACTATTATTCCGGCTGAAGGTCGAAGTGTAGTTTATGATTTCTGGCGCACGGATAATGTTTTGCGCGATCGCTGTGAATTTATCGCAGGAATTTACCAGAAATATATTGATCATCCCACAACAGAAAACTATTTTGTTGCCTTACTGGCTGATTTTTTACTGGAAGGGATTTACTTCTATAATGGCTTTATTTTCTTTTATAATTTAGCCTCTAGAATGTTAATGCCCGGATCGGCTGATATTTTTAAAATGATTAACCGGGATGAATTGAGTCATGTGCGACTCTTCCAAAAACTTATCCCTGAAGCCATGCAAATTTTCCCCCATTCTGTAGATCAAATTTACGAAATGGTGGACACTGCGGTACAACATGAATGTCGTTGGACAAATCATATTGTCGGTAACAATATACTCGGGATTACAGAATCCAGTACTGAGCAATATACCAAATATTTAGCCAATATACGGCTTCGTTCAATTGGTTTAGATCCCTTGTATCCTGAAAACAAATATAAAAAGAGTCCTTATACTCACTTAGAACGTTTTTCGGATACAAAAAAAGAAGCTCATACCAAAGCAAACTTCTTTGAAGCCAGCGTCACCAGTTATGTGATGTCGTCTGGAGTCAGTGGTTGGGACGAAATTTAATTTACAACAACTCCACAGAACTGGAAGTCTTTTCATGACAAGATCTTCCAGTTTTTTAACCTAATTTGTAAGAGTAGCTTTTTGATAGTAGATCCGATCAAGTTATTCATTCTATTATTTCGATTAAACTTTTATAAAAAGCTTTAAAACTTAAAGAACGATTATCTTGAGGTCTCATAAATTGAGAGATTTCTCTAGCCGCTTTAACTTTTTCTAAACCCCCTTGATGATAACCAGCCCGTTGCAACACTTTCTCTAAGGCTTCCTGGAGGGGCGACAAAGTAGCTAAAGAGCTGATGGGATAAGGGAAACGGCCCTCATTCCTTGGCGATAATAGGGCTGTTTATGAGGATAAAAACAGAGTAATTCTTGGGTTAACTCATGGAAAAAAGCTATGGAGTTGAGCCAAGTTATACTATTCAAACCGATAGAAAAGTTACTGTGTCGTTTATAAGCTCTTTTCTGTTCAGTCGGGCGAGTGACATA
>Ga0209594_1000061_pt1 | contig 87231 bp, 73 predicted proteins | sample AshMeaCrysSpring_FD_184126 | JGI IMG/M metagenome (GOLD analysis project Ga0209594, IMG submission 184126) | Groundwater microbial communities from Big Spring, Nevada to study Microbial Dark Matter (Phase II) - Ash Meadows Crystal Spring... | ecosystem: Environmental > Aquatic > Deep subsurface...
GGGCGCCTCCGGGGCGGCGCCGCCGGCGGGCGGCGCGGTGGTGATGCCGAGCAGGGCGGCGAGGTCGTCGTCACCGGTCGGGGTAGGGACAGTCACGGCGCCGGTGGCCAGGGGCGAGGGTGCGGCCGGCGCCGCCGCCTGCTCGCCGGCCGCCAGCGCCGCGCACACGCTCCCGGGCGCGGGAATCACCACGCCGGCCGCCGTGACGTCGTGCAGCGACGACGTGCGATCGAGGGTGCCCGAGGCGACCAGGGCATCCTCGGTGAGCGGCCCCGCGGCGCGCTCGCGCCAGGCGACGATGGCGGTCTCCACCGCGGTGCGGTCGCTGAGGCACACCTGTGCTTCCGACTCGTCGCGCGTCGCCCCGACGGCGATGACGACGATCGTCGCCAGCACCGCCAGCACCGCCACCGTGAGCAGGAGCTCGGTGAGGGTGAGGCCGCTGTCGGGCCACGACCGCCTACGGCGCCAGCGAGCCGAGCTGCTCACGGAGCTCACCGAGGGAGTGCACGCCCAACTTCCGGTAGATCCGCTTCAGGTAGTTCCGCACCGTGTGCTCGCTCAGGTACAGCGCCTTGGCCACCGTCGCCACCCGCTCGCCGTGGAGCAGGTGGTCGAGGATCTCCCGTTCGCGCTCGCTCAACGTGGCCAGGCGCTCGGCGGTCTCGTCGTCGACCCCCGATCGCTGCTCGGGGACCAGCGTCCCGAGGCGGGTGGCCAGCGCGTCGAGCAGTGCTCGCAGGTGGGCGAGCTCGTCGGCCGCCGGTGTGCCGTCGTGGTGCGACGCCAGCACGGCGACCGGGTGGCCGTTGCCGTCGTGCACAGGGAAGAGCTGCACGGGCAGCTGGCCCACCTCGCCGGTCGGTGAGCAGACGTCGAGATGGGCACCGTGGCCGTTGACGGCGACCAGCCGCTGCACGCCGGTGGGCCGCTGCCAGCGGCGCTCGAAGGCCGGGTTCGCGAAGACGACGCGGCCGAAGGGATCGACGACGATCACCGGTTCGACGAGTCCGTTGAGGAACGGCTGCAACGAGGTGACGACCCCGACATCGGTCGTCCCGCCTCCCTGGTTGCCGCCCTGGACACGTGCCACCGAGACGCCACCCATGAGATCCATGGAGGCACTCCTCTCGTGTTCCAAGCGCTTTCGTTGTCGGATCGTTCCCCGTTGGCATCGTCGGCACGCCATGGTCCGGGGTCAATGGGCCGAAGGACCCACTCACGACCGGCGTTCGCCGGACCGCCCCAGGGGGTCGGGAGCCGAACGCTGCTCGCACTGCGGCCGTCGCGAGTCATCGACGTAGCCATCCCGGGTCCATCGCCTGGTCACCGGTCGACAGCCGGCCTCGCCGTTCCTACGTTGCGATCAAGACGTCGGTGCGAAGGAGGGGAGCCGTGGGACTGCACGCGCGGGTGCTGGCCACCGCGGCGGCCTGCGTGCTCCTCGCTGTCTCCGGCGCCCACGCGCAGGAGGGCACACCGACCGCCGGCGAGGTGAACGACCCGGCGACGCGCACCACCGAGGTCGCGACGTCGTCGCCGTCCACCGGCACGGCCGTCGCGGCACCCGACAAGGACGCCGGCCTGGCACCGGTGGTCCACTGCGCGTGGGTGCTGCCCGACATGGGCGGCGACCCGGCCGACGGCCAGCAGTACGACCTCGGCGGTCTGGCCGACGACCTGCCCGACGTGCCGTCGCCCACGCCCTGCGACCTCGGTGAGGGCGGCGCCCCGGTGCCCCTGGCCTCGGGTGCCGTGGCCAGCGTCCGGCCCAACGGCGGCGACGCGCCCGGCGAGCGCCGGGTGGAGCTGTGGGCGGCAGTGGGCCACGCGACCGGCCCGGGCTCGGTCGACGAGGTGCAGTTCACGGTCCGTTCGCCCGCCGGCGAAGTGCTCGACACCACGGCCGTCGAAACGCTCGACTGTGCCTCGCTCGCCGTGTCGCTCGACGCCGCCGTGCGCAGCGGGCAGATCACGGCGGCCGCGGCGACGAGCGAGTGGGGGCTCGCAGGCCTGTGTGCCAGCGAGTGGCTCCTCGTCGCTCGCTCCACGCTGTCGCTGTCGCACCGGGACGCCTGCGGCGTGATGACCCTCGAGGTGACGGCGGTGGACGGCGACCGGCGCTCGACGGTGTCGACGCCGTTCGAGGTGCTCTGCTTCCACCAGCTGGTCACCGACTTCGACGCCATCGACTGGGGGGCCCTGGTGCCGGGGGCCGAGACCATCGCCGAGGGCGACGACGACCTCGCCACCGCCGACCGGCCGACGATCGCCAACCTCGGCAACGCGCCGATGGCCATCTCCACCACGTTCCAGCCGCTTTGCCTCGTGGACGACCCCGAGACGTGCACGGGCCGGTTCGGCGTGGAGGTGACCCCCACCGGCCGCTCGCTGGCTCGCGCCGAGCCGGCCGAACCGGCCACTGAGCTCTTGTTGGAGGGCGCGGCCCTGTGCGCCGGCGACACCGCCCGCGTCGACTTCGTGGTCGCCGTCGACGGCGGCCTGCGCCCCGGCGACTACCGCGGCTCGGTGCGCGTGCTCGGCACCGCAGCGTCGGGCTGCGAGACGGGTGGCGAGCCGTCGGCCGACCCCGGAGATCCGGGCGCCACGACGACGCCGGCCCCGGCACCGCCGACCTCAGAGCCCGTCGCCGTCGAGACATCGATCGTCGACACCGCTGTGCAGCAGGCGACGACCGTTGCGCCTGCTCCGGTGGACGTGACCGAGCCCACGCCGTCCAGCGTGGAAGGCGGCCCGGCACCGTGAGGTTCTGGCGCGCCGTGATCGCGGTGCTGACCCTGACCTCGGTCGGTGGCACGGCGCGCCAGTCAGCCGATGCGGCACCACTGCGCCGCGCGAGCTCGCTCACCCTGTTCCCCAGCGAGCTCGTGCTGCAGGTGCGGCGCGGCGAGGTCATCGAGCGCACGATCGGCATCACCCAGTCCGGAGCCCCCGAGCGCGTCCTGCGCATCGAGGTGCTGGGCGAGGCGGCGCCGTTCGTGACCATCGTCGATGCGGCCGACCGCATCACACCGGTGGCATCGGTGCGGGCGGCCGAGTCGGTGCCGGCCTACGTGGTCGTGCGGATCGCTCCCGGGGACGGCGTCCCCGAGGGCACCGCGGTGGCTCGCGTGCGGTTCGTGGCCAACGGCGGCAGCGTCGCCGTCGGGTCCGAGCTGCGCGTCGAGGCCGACGTCCGCGGCACGAGCCGGTTGGACGCGTCACTCCTCGACGCGCGCGCGGTCGCCCCGCAGATCGAAGCGGGGCGATTGCTGCGCGTCCGGCTCCGGGTCGACGTGCGTGGAGAAGGGCCGTTCCTGCCCGAGGTCCGCCTCGAGCTGCGCGGCCCCGACGGCCCTGTCCCGCCGCTGACAGCGCTCCCCGCCGCGCTGCAGCCGGGTGGGGTGCGCATCGTCGATCTCGCCTGGCCCACCACGGACTGGCCGCTCGGCCGGTACGAGGGCCAGATGGCGCTGTCGAGTGGGACGACGGAGATCGGGCGAGCCACCCTCGGCCTCGACGTCGTCCCGCTCGGCACGCTCACCCCGGAGGTGACGTTGCTGGCTGCTCGCGTGGAGGGGACCCCGCGCGCCGGACGGCCAGTGAAGGTCGTCGTCAGCGTGCGCAACGACGGCGAGCTCGACGGGCGCGTCGTGTTCGCCGGTGAGCTGCTGCGCGACGGAACCCCGCTGGCGCCCGTGCGCAGTGAGCCACGGCTGCTGAGCCCGGACGAGACGGCCGAGCTGGCGGTGTACGCCGACCTGCCCGAGGGCGGTGCCTACCGCCTGCGTGGCCGGGCCAACCTCGAGGGCACCGAGAGCTCGGCGATCGCGCTCGACATCGAGGCCACCGGCGGTGGGGGCCTGCCCGTCGTGCCGATCGCCGCGGCGGCGGCTGCCGGCGGCGCCGTTGCTGCTGCTGTGCTCGTCGTGCGTCGCGGCTGCCGTCGCCGCCGGCGGCTGCGCGCGGTGAAGGTGACGCCGAAGCGACAAGCAGGTGGCGTGGCGCTGAAGCCACGGCGGGCGTCGTGACCCGCAGCGGATCACGCGTGTAGCCCGCACGGGTCCATCACCGCTTCACCCCTTCACGGCGCTCGACCCGATCCTTACGTTCCGACTTGACCGCGTTCCGCGCTGCGTCAACGGGAGGAGGGACGAAGCACCCGGTGGGGCGGGAGGGGGTCGCGTGCAGGGGCACCGGCTTGGAGAAGGGGTGCCCCCGCACGACTTGGGTGGCGTCGGGGCGAGCCCCGACCCGAACGGAAGGGTACAAGCACATGACACCTACGAAGCGGCGCCGCATGTTCGCGGCGCTGTCCATCCTGGGGCTCGGCGGCGGCCTCCTCGCCTTCGCCAGCCCGGCCAACGCCACCGGTGGTGGCGACTCGGGCGAAGGTGCAGTGACCTCGGGTACCGCGGGGGCCACGGGAGCAAGCCCGGTCGCTATCGAGTGTGCGTGGGCACTTCCCGACATGGACCGTGAATGGTCGAACGGCATGACCTACAGCGTCAATCCCGCAGACGACATGCCGGGGAAGCTCGCCGACCAGCCGTGCTACATCGAGGGTCGCGTCGTCAAGATGAAGAACACGTCCGTCCCGCAGATCCAGGTCGCACCGAACCCGAACGACACCTCGCCGTCGGGGAAGATGGGTGACAACGGATTGCGGTGGATCGAGCTCTGGGTCGCGGCCGACCATCCGTCCGGACCCGGCGGCATCAACAACGTCGTGTTCGACGTCTGGCACCCGGACGGGACCAAGAAGGTCGACGTCGTGGCGGCTCGCAACTACTCGTGCACTGAGCCGGCTGCCATGTGGCCTCAGGCCGGAGCGAACAACATCTTCCGCTTCGGCACGGCGAACGACGAGAGCGAGGGGATGAAGAACGAGTGCATCGAGGGCTACAAGGGCTTCTACTACGCCGCCTTTGGGCTCTCGAAGCACCAGCCCTACGGCATCTACCGAGTCGAAGTGACCGTCAGCCCGAAGTTCGGTTCTGCGGCGACGCAGAGCTTCAACATCGAAGTGCTGCCGGTTGCCGCTCTCGACATCGATTTCAGCAACGTCGACTACGGACCCTTGACCCCGAACGAGCCGTCGTTCGTCCCCGGTGACTTCGACTGGGACGGCGGGACCGCGACGGTCAAGTTCCGTGGCCTCGGTGGCACCGTCCAAAGCATCGGCAACGCGGGCATCGGCGTCGAGATCGCTTTCGACCGCATGTGCGTGGAGGGCGCCATCGACTCGGACTGCACGACCTACCAGGAGAAGCGGATCGACAAGTTCGACGCTGGGTTCGCCGCCGATCCGACGCTGAAGCGGATCCCGAACCCGGCCTTCCCGTCCGGACCCTTCGTCGATCCCTACCAGACCGACTACCAGGCCAACGAGAACGGGGCGAAGCCGGCCCCCAGGACGCAGCTCTGGGGAGAGGGGACGGACCCCGACCACTACCTGTGCCCCAACGACCTGGGCAAGCTCGACCTGTCGGTCCATCCCGAGAACCTGATCTCGGGCAAGACGTACTCCGGGCAGGTCAAGGTCTACTCGGCTGCTCGGGCGCTCTGCCCGACCGACAAGGGCATGGAGTACTTCGCCAACGGCTACACCGGCTACACGCCGCGGGCGGTGGGCTACGCGCCGCACATCCAGCCCAGCTGACCAGCGACGACTCTCCGTGAGCACGAGGACGGTGGTGCCCCTCCGGGGGCGCCACCGTCCTCCGACAACAGCGAGGACGCGACGTGAAGACGAGCCTCCGGTGGATTACCTCAGCGGCTGCAGCGCTGGCGTTGACCGTCATGGCGACGGCAACGGCTGGCGCGCAGGCGGATCAAGATGGTGGTGGCGGCATAGCGATCGCCCCGCCGTCTCTGCAGTTCGACGATGCCGTCCGCGGCGAGTCCCAGGGTGGGGCAGTGACGCTGTTCAACAACTTCGCCAGGGACGTGACCTTCACCGCGTTCTCGGGTGGCGAGATCGCTGCGTGGGTGACGACGAGCAGCATCGACGCGCCGGCCGAGCCGAGGACCGAGTTCGTGGTGCCGCAGCGGGGGGCGGCGAGCGTCCGCATCACCGTGTCGGTGCCGGCCGGCACCCCTTCCGGCGCCTACCTCGGTGAGGTGAGCTTCGAGCCGCAGTCCGAGGATGCGGGCGGGGTGCTCGTAGGAGCACTCGCCACCCTGGTGGTCAACGTCGGTGGCGAGCAGCGCATCGCAGCGTCCATGGGCGGCATCACGGTGGAGAACACCGAAGTCGGTCGACCTCTGCGCGTCAACGTCGCGGTGACCAACGGCGGCAACATCACCCTCGAACCGTCGTTGACCGCTCGATTCGTCCGCCAGGGTGTCGAGGTGCAGGTCTCCACGAACGACGCGACACCGATCGATGCCGGCTCGACGGGTTTCGTGCCGATCGTCTGGGACACCGCCAACGCGCTCCCGGGCGAGTACGAGGTCGAGGTCTCGGGTACGGCACGAGGTGTCGACCTCGGGCGTGCCTCGGCCCAGTTCCGCCTGGCGCAGCCAGATGAGCTGGCGCGGTCAGGGGACCTCCTCAGCCTCGTCGTCGTGGGTGAACCGGCCGCGGGCAGCGACGCCACCATCCGGGCTGAGTTCCACAACACCGGACCCGTTGCGGTGGCGGCTCGACTGGCGCTCGAGGTGTACCGCGACGGCGACCTGGTCGACACCGAGGTCAGTCCCACGGTTGACGTGTTGGCGGGCGCCATCCGATCCGTCGAGGCGGTGGTGCGAAGCGTCGTCCCTGGGGCGTACCGCGTGGTCGGTGAGGTCGACTACGACGGACGCCGAACGGATCCCCTGGGCGCCGAGTTCACGGTGAGCTCGCTGTCCGCGGCGGGTGGCTCTTCGGGCGGGATTCCGTGGGCGGTGCCCGCCGGCGGCGTGTTCCTCGCGGTCGCCGCCTTCGCCGCGTTGCTCCTGCTGCGCAGGCATCGGCGCGGTCGGCCGTCGGGCGTGCTGCCGGCCACCTGATACGGAGAGGTCTGCCTGCATGCCTGCTAGCGTGCAGGCATGGCGCAGCTGACGATCCGCACCACCGACGAGCTCGTCGAGCAGATCAAGCGGGTGGCGGCTGGCGAGGGGCGATCCATGAACGAGTGGGTCGTGTTCGTGCTGCGCGCGGCGGTCGACCCCGAGTTCGCCGGCAGCGAAGCCGAGCGTGTGCGCGAGCGGCTGCGTCGCGCCGGCCTGCTCGAGGAGTGGGACGGGCCCTCGCCGACCCGACCCGACCCGGCCTTGGTCGCCGCCGCACGGGTTCGGGCCGGGAAGGGCAAGCCGCTGTCGGACTTCGTCATCGAGGGTCGGAGGTGACGGCGTTCGCCGACTCCTCGGTGGTCGTCAAGCGGTACGCCGTGGAGGCGTCGAGCGAGGCAGCCGGGCGGCTTCGTGGCCCGCTCTTCGTCAGCGGGTTGGCAAGGGTCGAGGTCGTCTCGGCGCTCACACGAAAGCATCGAGCGGGAGGGGTGAGCGCCGACGACCTCGATCTCCTCGTCGCCGAGTTCGACGCCGACTGGGCCGACGGGGTGTACGTCGTGATCGCTACCACCCCCCACGTGCTGTGCCGCGCCGCCGAACAAGCTCGGCGATTCGGCCTGCGCGCGCTCGATGCGGTGCAGCTCGCGTCGGCCTTGCTCGCTCGCGACACCGTTGGCGTCTCGTCGTTCGCCGGATTCGACCGCCGGCTCAACCGTGCCGCGGCCGCCTGCGGGTTCGAGCTGGCCGTGTGACTACGAGCCGGTGGCCTCGTCCAAGCCGAGGGTGAGGGTGTTCCACGGCAGCGTGGCGCACTTGATGCGGGGCGGGAACTTCACCACGCCGCGCAGGGCCTCGAGGTCGCCGAGCTTCACGTCGGCGTCGGGCTCATTTTCGGCGTCGGCCTCGAGCGCGTGCTCGTGGATCGACATCATCGCCTTGAACGCCCGCACCAGCTTGCGGGCCTCGTCGACCGACTTGCCCTTCACGGCCGACGACATCATCGACGCCGAGCTCTGCGAGATCGAGCAGCCCTGACCCCGCACCTTGATGTCGGCCACCACCCCGTCGACGACCTCCACGTACACCTCGATCTCGTCGCCGCACAGGGGGTTGTGGCCCTCGGCCTTGTGGGCCGGCGGCACCGGCAGCTCACCCTTGTTCCGGGGGTTGCGGTAGTGGTCGAGGATGATCTCGCGGTAGAGGTCTTCGAGGCCGGGCATCGGGCTTCCTAGAAGAAGAGGTCGGAGGTCTGGTCGAGTGCGTCGACGAGGGTGGCCACGTCGTCGGCATCGTTGTACACGTACACGCTGGCACGCGCCGTGGCCCCGACCCCGAGCACCCGCATGAGCGGCTTGGCGCAGTGGTGGCCGGCCCGCACGCACACGTTGTGCTGGTCGAGCACCTGGCTCACGTCGTGGGGGTGCACGTCACGGAAGGCGAACGAGATGGCGCCGCCCCGCCGTTCGACGTTGCGGGGGCCGTGGATGGTGATGTCGTCGCCGTAGCGGTCCTTCAGCGACGAGATGGCGTGGTCGGTGAGCTCCATCTCGTGGGCCCGCACGTTCGCCATGCCGAGCCCGCCGAGGTAGTCGATGGCGGCGCCGAGCCCGATGGCCTCGGCGATGGGCGGCGTGCCGGCCTCGAACTTCACCGGCAGCTCGTTCGCCGTGAAGCCGTCGAGGCGGACGTCGCTGATCATGTCGCCGCCGCCCAGGAAGGGCGGCATGGCCTCGAGCAGTTCCTCGCGGCCCCACAGCACGCCGATGCCGGTGGGCCCGCACATCTTGTGGGCGCTGAAGGCGAGGAAGTCGGCCCCCATGGCGGCCACGTCGGTGGGCACGTGGGGCACGTACTGGCAGGCGTCGACGACGGCCACGGCGCCGTGGGCGTGGGCGGCGTCGGTGAGGTGGCGGACCGGGTTGATGGTGCCGAGCACGTTCGACATCGCCGTGAACCCGAACGCCTTGGCCCCGTCGAGCAGCCGGTCGAGGTCGGTGAGGTCGAGCTCGCCGTCGGCGGTGAGCGGCACCCAGCGCAGCTCGATGCCCCGCTCGGCCGCCAGCATGTGCCAGGGCACGATGTTGGCGTGGTGCTCCATCTGCGTGAGCACCACGGCGTCGCCCTCGCGCAGGTTGGCCCGACCCCAGCTGTAGGCCACGAGGTTCAGGCTCTCGGTGGCGTTCTTGGTGAACACGATCTCGCGCTCGGAGCCGGCGTTCACGAACCGCTTCACCTTGAACCGGGCCGTCTCGTAGGCCTCGGTCGCCTCTCCGGCGATCTGGTAGACGCTGCGGTGCACGTTGGCGTTGCACGTCTCGTAGTAGTGCTGCATCGCGTCGAGCACCTGGCGGGGCTTCTGCGACGTGGCCGCCGAGTCGAGGTAGACCAGCCGCTTGCCGTTGACGACGCGCTCGAGGATGGGGAAGTCCTTGCGGATGCGGCCGGCGTCGAGGGTCATCGGAACGCCTCGTACCCTTCTTGCTCCAGCCGCTCCGCCAGCTCCGGCCCACCGCTGGCCACGATGCGTCCCTCCATCAGGATGTGCACCTTGTCGGGTCGGATCTCGTCGAGCAAGCGCTGGTAGTGGGTGATCAGCACCACGCCCATCTGGGGCCGGTCACGGCGGACCTCCTGGATGCCCTTGGCCACGGTGCGCAGGGCGTCGATGTCGAGGCCGCTGTCGGTCTCGTCGAGCACGGCGAGGTCGGGCTCGAGGATGGCCATCTGCAGCACCTCGTTGCGCTTCTTCTCGCCACCGCTGAAGCCCTCGTTCAGGTAGCGGTCGGCGAACGACGAGTCCATGCCGAGGCGCTTCATCCACTCCATGATGCTGAGGCGCAGCTCGAGCACCGACAGGTCGATGCCCTTGCGGGCCGACAGGGCCTGGCGCAGGAACTGGATCACCGACACGCCCGGGATCTCCTGCGGGTACTGGAAGGCGAGGAACATGCCGCTCTTGGCCCGCACCTCGGTGGGCCAGTCGGTCACGTCGTCGCCCTGGAACCAGATGTGCCCCGACGTCACCTCGTACTCGGGGCTGGCGAGCAGCGTGTTGGCCAGCGTCGACTTGCCCGAGCCGTTGGGGCCCATGATGGCGTGGATCTCGCCCGGGGCGACCGACAGGGTGACGCCACGGAGGATCTCGGTGCCGTCGCCCTCCACGGGCCGGGCGTGCAGGTCGTCGATGCGGAACAGCTCGCTCACGGGGCCAGTGTATTTGCACTATCCGCGTAGTGGAAACCTCGGCGGGCCATCTGGCTCCGGCGAACTGCGCACCCTGGGCGGCGGTTACCGGCACCAACAGTGCACGCCTCGGCGACGGGGTTCGGCCGTGGCGAACCGCGGCGGCTCGGTTGCGGTTCCCGCGCCTGACGGTGCACGGACGCGCACGGGCCCCGGCCGGAGCCGGGGCCCGAACGCCTCGGCGAGGGGTCTGCCGGGGGAGGTGGCAGCCCCTCGCGACCTGTTGGATCAGTCGTTGTCCCTGGGTCCCCGGCGGCGCCGGATGCCGATCACGGCAGGGCGGGGCATGTGATCGGCCGGGACCCCGCGCCGGTCGGCGGCCGGAAGGTTGGCGGGCCAGTTGCTGCCCCGGGGCACCGTTCGACGCTGGGTGTAAGTGCCGGTGCCGTCGAGCGTGAGCATCTCGATGTCTCGCGTGGCCTCCGCCGTGCCGGGAGCCTTGCCGTTGATGGGGGAGTCCTCGCAGGGATGCTGCACCGAGAGGATCAGCGTGTCGCCCACGAAGGTGGGCCCGGTCATCTCCGAGCGCGGCGGGCCGTAGGCGAACGGCACGACCTTGCCGGCGTCCGGGCCGCTCGCTGGGATCGTGAAGAGCCAGTTGGCGCCGAACGTTCCCACGAGGAAGCTCGCGGTGCTGTTGACGTTCGTCGTGTGGTCGATCGTGCGCTCTTTGGGGGCGAGGCCGGTTCCGTACGAGGTGTTGAAGCCGTTGTGGCGGCTCGTCGACATGTCGGTGACGCCCCAGATGTTGCCTTCGTGGTCGTAACCGAGGTTGTCGAGGGCAGCGAAACCGGCCCCGGGAGACGCACCGACCTCACCGCCTTGGAGGAGCTTGGTCCAGGTGAAGGTCGTGCCCGTGCCGTCGGCGTCGTCCTCGATGATCTTGTAGAGACCACCGCTTTGCTGTGTGGCGTTCTTGGCCGTCGTGAACTTCCCGGTCTGGAAGATCCGGGAGTCGGCATAGCCCTCGAACTCCCCGCTCGGCTCCGACGTCGAGCCGTTCTCGCCGTCGGTGAAGGCGATGATGACCTCGCGGGGGTTGTAGGGGTTGACCTCGAGGTCTTCCGGCCGCGCCGACGGCGTCCCTCCGATGAGGTTGGCGGCCAGATACGCGTCGCACAGCGCGGCCCCGAGCGAGTCGTAGAAGTCACCCAGCGTGCCCGTGTAGTCCGGCAATGCCGCGTCTTCGTTCCCCGGGGTCACGCGGAAGCCGCCTCCGTCGCTGGTCTGCCCCGCCTTGCCGTCGCGACGCGGCAGCGGCAGCGCCACACCGACCACGGCGCTGGCCGCCACCCCCCGCGCCGTCGCCTCTGCGCTGGCGAGGTCCGAGGGTGGGATCGGGTCGGCGTCGGTGTCGAGGGTGAGCGGGATCCACCGGCCCTTCCCCTTCGGTTCGAACCGAGCGACGTAGAGGGTGCCGTCCTCGAACAGCGAGGAGTTGGCCTTGTCGTCGACCTTGCGCACGGTGGCCGTGCTTACGTACTTCCACACGTGGCCGCAGCGCCGGTCGTCACCCATGTACGCCACGATCGGCTTGCCCTTGCTCGTGCGCAGGGCCACGTTCTCGTGGCGGAAGCGACCGAGTGCGGTGTGCTTGCGGGCCTGGAAGGACGGGTCGGCCGGGTCGATCTCGACGACCCACCCGTACTTCTCGCCGACCATCCCGAAGTAGCTGCCGGTTGTGAGGTTCTTGATCTTCTTGGTCGGGTCGACCGGGTCTTCGATTTCCGGGCCCGACTGCCATCCGGTCTGTCGGCCGTCGGGGCCGACGGCCTCCTGAACCCCCACGAAGAACTGCCCGAGCTGGGCCTGGAAGTTCTCTTCGCACGACAGCACCGTCCCCCACGGGGTGTGCCCTCCGGAGCAGTTGAACGCCGTACCGATGATCTTGTCGCCGAGGCCATCGACACTCGATGAGAAGACGTCCTTGGCGGCCGGGCCGGTGCCGACGAGGTAGTTCATGTCTCCCTGCTGGTAGTCCGCCGAACCCCACGAGCTCGGGAACGTCCAGCCGTCCGGGCCCGTGTCCTTGCGGCTGCTGTTCAGCCCGAGCCCCGAGAGCCCGTGGTAGCGGCGGTTGTTGCGGTCCTCCACGGGGGCATACCGACCGTTGCGCTTGCGGATCCTCACCACCGAGGCGCCCTGGTTGTACATGAACTCGCCCCAGCGCAACGTCTGCCCGGCCGTGTCCAGGTCGATGCCGAGCACCGTCGGAGCGGAGGCCGAGATGGTGCTCGGGCTTGTCTTGTAGGCGCTCACGAGTGTCGACGGAGCCTCGGGCGCGCTGAACGCGATCGGGAAGCCGACGTACTCGTGGTTCACGAACAGGTAGCCCTCCGACTGACCGCCGGTGGCGATGAACGCCGTGTAGTCGGCATTGAACCCGAGGTACTCGTCGGGGTCGGGGAACACGTGGTCACCCCACGCGACGATCACGTAGCGCTCGAACTCGGGGGGCACGACGACGTCGTCGATCACCGTGTAGGAGCCTCGCTTCGAGTCACCGGCCGGCACCGGGCTGCCGGTGCCGATGCCGGTGGGCAGGAACGAGGGGCGATCGAGGTAGATCGGCAGGTCGTGGGGGAGGCGGATCGGTGTGAAGCCCTGCGGCGGCAGGAAGGGGCTGCGCGGGAGGTTCCACGGCTCGGTCTGGCCGAGGGCACCGGCCACGCCGGGGAACCGCAGCTGGAGGGCGGTGGTTCCGGCGGCGACGCCGAAGAAGGCGAGGAGCTGTCGGCGGGAGAGATCCATGGCGCGGACCGTAGGAAGCGGAGGTGAACGAGACGTGGCCGGGCCGTGTCGGCGAGGTGGTCGGCGGTCGAACTCTGCGCGACGGCACTACGGTCACCGAGCCGTGGCGCGCCGGGCCCTGTTCGTGACGTCGAGCTACCCGCGATGGCCGGGCGACGCGTCGGGCGCGTTCGTCCACCGCCTGGCCACCGACCTCGGGCCGCTGGGCTGGGTCGTCGAGGTGCTGGCGCCGATGGCGCCCGGCCTGGCGACCGACGCCACCCTCGACGGCGTCGCCGTCCACCGCTTCCGCTACTCGTGGCCACCCCGGACGCAACGGCTGGCCTACGACGGTGGGATGCTCTCGAACCTGCGGGCCCGGCGGTGGACGGCCCTCACCGTGCCCGGCCTCCTCGTCGGCGAGCGCCTGGCCGTCAGCAGCCGCTGCGACCACGTCGACGTGGTGCATGCCCACTGGGTGGTGCCCCAGGGTCTGGCCCTCGTCGGGTTGCGCAAGCCGCTCGTGGTGAGCGTGCACGGCAGCGACATCAACCGGGTGACGGGGGCGGGTCGGCTCAAGGCGCTGGCGCTGCAGTCGGCCGACGCCATCACCGCCAACAGCGACACGAGCGCCCGCCGGGTGGAGCGACTGATCGGCCGGCGCCCGACGGTGGTGCCGATGGGTGTCGAGCTCGACCCGCCGGTCGACGACGAGATGGTGGCCTCGCTCCGTGCGGCCGTCGGGCGGGAGCTCGTGGTGGGTGTCGTCGCCCGCCTGGTGGAGGAAAAGGGGGTGGCCGACCTCGTGGAGGCGGTCGCTGGCCTCGACCAGGTGGGGCTCCTCGTGGTGGGCGACGGCCCCGAGCGGGCGGCCCTGGTGGAGCAGGCGGCCTCGCTCGGGGTGCAGGCCGTGTTCGCTGGCGCCGTGGCGCCCGGGCAGGTGGCCTCGCACCTCGCGGCCTGCGACGTGGTGGCGGCGCCGTCGCGCCAGCCCGAGGGCCAGGGCCTCGCGCTGCTGGAGGCGATGGCGGTGGGGCGGGCGGTGGTGGCCAGCACGGCCGGGGGCCAGGCCGAGTCGGTGGTCGACGGCGAGAGCGGCCTGCTGGTGCCGCCCGACGACGTCTCCTCCCTGCGCCGCGCCCTCGAGCGCCTCCTCGGCGACGCCGCCCTGCGCGACCGCCTCGGCCACCTCGGCCGCCTCGCTGTCGCCGAGCGGTTCTCCCGCCGCGCTTGCGCCCAGGCCATGGCGAAGGTGTACGAGACCGTCGCCTGACACACGTACGGCACGACCGGTGTCTGCGCGCCGGCGAAGTGAGCGGCTCGGACACAGGTTGGCGCGGACTCGTGTGGCGGACGCGGCTCAGTCGTCGTCGGCGACGCCGGCGGCGTCGCGCAGGGACTCCTTCCAGGCTCGGAAGCGGGTGTGGATGGCGCCGTCGGGGCCGGCACCCTCGCCGCTGCCGTCGGGGAAGAGCCGGAACGTCCACTGCACGGTGAGGTCGGCGGCGTCGGCGGCCCAGTAGCGGGCGTCGCCGCGGCTGGCCGGGCCGGCCCGCCACAGCAGCCACGGCCCGATGCGGCGCTTGTAGGTGGCGACCGGGCGGCCGGGCAGGTCGTCACCGAGGGAGCGCAGCGTGTCGGGCGCCTCCACCCACGCGCTGGCCGGGATGTTGCGGTCGCGGATGGGCGTCGGGGGCAGGTCGGCGGTGTGGACGGGCGTGTGGTCGAGGGGGCGCTCGTCGGCCGGGAGGGCGGGGCCGCTCACCATCCCCGGTCGATCCACTCCTGCAGCTGCGGTCGCTCGGTCCCGATGGTCGTGTCGAGGCCGTGGCCGGGCAGGACGATCGTGTCGGGCGGCAGCGTGAACAGCTTGCGGTCGATGCTCTCGATGATGGTGGCGAAGTCGCCGCCCTCGAACGAGGTGTTGCCGGGGCCGCCCGGGAACAGCGTGTCGCCGGAGAACAGCAGCGGCGACCCGTCGACCAGGAAGCAGATCGAGCCCTCGGTGTGGCCGGGCGTGTGGATGGCGTGCAGACGCAGCCGCCCGACCTCGACCACCTCGGCGTCGTCGAGGAAGACGTCGTAGCCGACGTCTTTCAGGCGGGGGGCGTCGAGGGCGGTGACGGCGACCTCGTAGCCGGCTTCCCGCATGGCCGGAACCGCCTGGATGTGGTCCCAGTGGCCGTGGGTCTCGAGGATGCGCCGGACGCCGAGGCGCTGGGCGAGGTCGAGGAGCTGCTCGTGCTCGTTGGCCGCGTCGAGGAGCACGGCGTCGCCGGTGGCCTTGCAGCGCAGCACGAACACGTTGTTGTCGAACGGTCCGACCACCACCTTGTGCACCTCGAGCTGGGTGTCGTCGTAGTGCAGGGTCACGGCTGCCTCCGCGGGCTCGGTCGTCTAGGTAGGTCGGTCGGGCGGAAATACGCAGGGCTGCCGATGTGGCGGCGCGGTTCACGCTCGCATGCTCATCCTGCCAGGAGAAGCACAAGGAGCGACCATGAACCCCAACCTCACCCTCGACCTCGCCGGCCAGCAGTGGGTCATCCGCCAGCGCACGACCACTCGGGTCCCCGCGCTGCGGCCCCGCCGCAGCCGCCCCACCACGCGCACTCGCCGCGATCCGCCGAGCGGTCGGCCCTTCGTCGCCCCGGAGGGGCGTTTCGTCGAGTCGTGGGGCTTGCGGTAGCCAGCACGGTGCGGCCGTCCGAGCACCCGGACCCGTTTCGAGCAGTGCGACAACCCACAGGAATCGGGTCCGGGGCGTCGGTACGCTCGCCGGCGATGCTCGCGGGCCGACCGGGCCTCAGCCCCCACATGGTGGGGCGATCGGGCGCCCTTGCCCGACTCGTGGCTCTGGCGCGAGACGAGGCCGGACCGCTGCCGTCGCTCGCCCTCGTGAGCGGGGAGGCCGGCATCGGCAAGACCCGTCTCCTGCGCGAGCTCGTGCGGGCGCTGCCCCCCGGCGCTCGGGTGCTGGCCGGGCAGGCCGAGCCGGGCGGCCTGGGCCGGCCGTGGGAGCTCGTTCGCTCGGCGCTCGAGGGCGAGGTGCCCACCGGCGACGACCGGGTCGGCGCCGTGTGCACCGCACTGCGCGAGCGCCTCGGCCACCACGGGGTGCTGGTGTTCGAGGACCTCCACTGGGCCGACGCCGAGAGCGTCGCGGTGTTCGAGCGGATGGCCGTGAGCGGGCCACCAGGGCTGCTGCTGATCGGCACCTACCGGCCCGAGGACCTGAGCCGCCGCCTGCCCGGCGGCGAGATGCTGGCCCGCCTCGAGCGCCGCCAGGAGGTGCACCAGCTGCGGCTCGAGCGCCTGTCGCGCGCCGAGGTGGGGGCGTTCCTCGCCGCCGTCTACGGGCGGCCGTTGTCGGCCACCGTCGTCCACGCGCTGCACACCCGCACGGGTGGCAACCCCTTCTTCCTCGAGGAGCTGGTGGGCTCGGCCAAGGACCTCGAGCCCGACGAGCTGGCCGACTCGCCGTTGCCGTGGTCGCTGGCCGAGCTGGTGGCCCGCCAGCTCGACGGGCTGTCGCTCCACGAGCGCCGCGTGGTGGAAGCGGCCGCGGTGCTCGGCCGCCGGGCGTCGTTCGACGTGCTGGCGGCCATGTGCGATGCCGGCGAGGAGGACTTGATCGCCGACCTGCGGGCGCTCGTCGACCGGGGCGTGCTGGTCGAGGAACGGGTCGACGAGTTCACGTTCCGCCACGCGCTCGTGCGTGACGCCGTGGAGGGTCAGCTGCTCGGGCGCGAGCGCCGCCGCCTGCACGCGCAGGCGCTCGACGCTCAGCGCAGCCTCGGCTCGTCCGACCTGGCGCAGCTGGCCGCCCACGCTGCCCGGGCCGGCCGATACGACGAGCTGGTCGACCTCGCCCGGGAGGGGGTCGGGTCGTACCTCGCCTGCGGCTCCACCTACCAGGCGCTGGCGCTGGCTACCGAGGCGCTGGCCGAGGCCCCCGACGACCTGCTGCTGCTGGAAGGCGCCACCCGGGCCGCCTGGCTCCTCGGCTTCAACGACGACGCCGCTGTCCACAGCGACCGCTGGTACCACGCCGCCACCGGACCGGAGGCCCGTTCGAAGGCCATCCGGCTGCGCGGTCGCGTCGCCCACGAGCGGGGTGATGACGCGCTCGTGTGGCGCCTCGTCGACGAGGCGAAGCGCCTCATCGACGTCCTGCCCGAGGGCGAGGAGCGGGCGGCCGCCTTTGCGTTCGTGGCCCAGATCAACATGCTCCAGCACCGGCCCGACGAGGCCATCTCGTGGGCCGAGCGGGCGGCCGACGAGGCCGACCGCGTGGGGGCCAAGCGCATCCACGCGCAGGCGCTGGTGGAGCGGGCATCCGCGCTCGGCATGGACGCCGTCACCGTCACCGCCGACGGCCTCGAGGCTATGCACGAGGCCATCGCCGAGGCCGAGCAGGTGGGCGACTGGGTGTTGCTCTCGCGGGGGCTCAACAACGCCCTCGAGATGCTGCCGCCGGGCTCGCCCGAGCAGCTCTCCACGATCGAGCGGCTGCGTGACGCCAGCGGCCGGGCCGGCTTCGACGCCATGAGCCAGGTCCAGGTGGAGATCCACGCCGCCAACTGGGCCATCGACGCCGGCGACCAGGCCTTGGCCCGCGGCTACGTCGACCGCTGCGGCGAGCTCGTGCTCATCGCCAAGTGGGGCGTGGCGATGTGGCAGCGGATGCTCGACGTGATGCTGTCGCTGGAGGAGGGTCGGGTGGCCAGGGCCGAGGATCTGCTCGCCCGGCCCCGGGAGAAGGGCCACGAGCACGAGCTGTTCTGGCAGGTGCTCGAGGCGCAGACGGCGCTGGCCGCCGGCCGGCGCAATGAGGCGCGTGCTCTGCTGACGGCCATGCCACCGTCGCCGCCGAGCTACGGCTACCGCAACCGGCTCAACACTGCGCTCGACCTCGCGGAGGTGGGGGCTGCGCTCGGCCTCGACGCAGCCGACATCCGCACGCGCCTGGTCGCGCCGTGGATGGAGGGTCAGCCGGCCCGGCCGTCGGTCGAGCGGGTGGTGGAGGGCATGCTGGCGTCGGCGGCCGGCAATCACGAGGCGGTCGTCGAGCTGCTGGCGGCCATCGGCGACGTTCCCCTGCCGGCCTGTCGCGCCGCCTCGCTCGTGCTGCTGCGGGCGAGGAGCCTGGCCGCGCTCGGCCGCCGCACGGAGGCCACCGCGGCCGCCCGCGAGACCGTGGCCCGGCTGGAGCGCTGGCCCGGGCCGCGACGGCTGGCGGCCGAGGCGCTCGTGGCGCGGCTCGAGGGGGCCGAGCCCGACGGCGAGCTCACGGCCCGTGAGCGCGAGGTGGCGGCGTTGCTGGCCGAGGGGCTCACCAACGCCGAGGTCGCCCATCGCCTCTACATCTCGCCCAAGACGGCGGCGGTCCACGTGTCGAACATCCTCACCAAGCTCGGCATGGCGAGCCGGGCCGAGGTGGCGGCGTGGGCCGTGCGCACCGGGGTGGCCGCGAAATCCGGGTAGCGGTGCTGCTGCGCGGTCTACGCTGCCGGCACCAGAGAAAGGAGGTGGTCCAGCTGAACGGTGCAGTGTCTGGGACCCTGGAGGTGGCTGGCCGCTAGCGCGGCTCGCTGGACCACCTGGCGACTCCACGCCATCCACCGTCGATCGGTCGGCCCGGAGCTGGTCCCACTGGGCGTAGCACGACCGTCGATCTCATCCAGTCGACGTGAGGGGAGCGCTGCGGCGCTCCCCTCACCGCGTTCAGGTGCTGACGACGTCGAGGCCGAGGGCGAGGGCGACGGGGATCTGGCGGTGGTCGAAGGTGACGTAGGTGAGGGGCCGGGGGAGGCGGTCGGCCGCGGCGAGGTGCAGCGCGTCGACCGTGCGCAGCGGGTGCGAGCGGCCGAGCTCGGCGGCCCGGTCGAGGCAGCGCTGGTCGACGGGGACCACGTTGACCCGCTCCCAGTCGTCGCGCAGGGCCCGGCGCAGGTCGTCGGCGGCGAATGGGTCGGGGGTGAGGCGTTCGAGGAGCATGAGCGACTCGGTGAGGGCCAGGGCGCTCGCGCACCAGTCGGGGTCGGCAGCCATCGCCTCGTGCACCACGTCACGGTGGGGGCCGGCGACGTAGCGGGCGAGGAGGGCGGTGGTGTCGAGGGCGAGGGTCACGTCCCCCGCACCTCGGCGATGAGGCGGTCGAGCCGGGTGCCGGCCCACAGCGGCACCTCCGGGGCCGCCGCCGGACGGTCGGGCCGGCGGGCCCGCACCACGAGGCCGCGGGCGGCCAGGTCGTCGAGGCTGGGCTCGCCGTGCCCGTGGTCGAGCGGGCCGAGCTGGGCGACGGGCCGGCCGTCGACGGTGATCACGATGCGCTCGCCGGCCCCGGCTCGCCGCACGGCGGCGGCAACCTGGTTGCGCAGCTCGCGGATGCCGAGACGCTCCATGGCGACAACGTAGCACCGGTGTACACATCTCGATTCGCACGCCATCCGCGAGGGCGGTAGAACAGTCGCCACGTTCGACCAACCCGGAGGGGATCGATGAACTTCGCCTTCAGTGAGGAGCAGGAGGAGCTCCGCAAGACCGTGCGCAGCTTCCTCGACCAGAAGTCGGCCGAGACCGAGGTCCGGCGCCTGATGGAGACCGAGGCCGGCTTCGACGAGGCCGTGTGGAAGCAGATGGGCGAGCAGATGGGCCTGCAGGGCCTCGTCGTGCCCGAGGAGTTCGGCGGCTCCGGCTTCTCCTACGTCGAGCTCGGCATCGTGCTCGAGGAGATGGGCCGGTCGCTGCTGTGCGCCCCCTACTTCTCGACGGTGGTGCTGGCCGCCAACACGCTGATCCACAGCGGTGACGAAGCGGCCAAGGCCGACCTGCTGCCGGGCATCGCCAGCGGCGAGACGATCGCCACCCTCGCCTTCACCGAGCCCTCGGGCAAGTGGGACGAGGCCGGCATCACCACGCCGGCCACCACGTCGGGCGATGGCTGGGTGATCAACGGCACGAAGATGTTCGTGCTCGACGGCCACACCGCGTCGCTCGTGCTCGTGGCCGCCCGCACCGACGCCGGTGTGTCGCTGTTCGCCGTCGACGGCTCGGCCGCGGGGCTCACCCGCACGGCGCTGTCGACCATGGACCAGACCCGCAAGCAGGCCAAGCTCGAGTTCTCGAACACCCCGGCCCGCCTCGTCGGCACCGACGGCGACGGCTGGAACGTGCTGTCGAAGGTGCTCGACCTTGCCGCCGTCGCCCTGTCGGCCGAGGAGGTCGGCGGCGCCCAGAAGTGCCTCGAGATGGCCGTCGAGTACGCCAAGGTGCGCGTGCAGTTCGGCCGGCCGATCGGCTCGTTCCAGGCCATCAAGCACAAGTGCGCCGACATGCTGCTCGAGGTCGAGTCGGCCAAGTCGGCCGCCTACTACGCCATGTGGTGCGCGGCCGAGCTGAACGACGAGCTGCCGTCGGTGGCGTCGCTGGCCAAGGCCTACTGCTCGGAGGCCTACTTCCACGCGGCTGCCGAGAACATCCAGATCCACGGCGGCATCGGGTTCACGTGGGAGCACCCGGCCCACCTCTACTTCAAGCGGGCCAAGTCGTCGGAGCTGCTGTTCGGCGACCCGACCTACCACCGCGAGCTGCTGGCCCAGCGCATCGGCATCTGACGCCCATCTTCGGGTTTGGTGACCTGACGGCCCCGGGGCTTCGGCTCCGGGGCCCTTGCCTTTAGCCTCCCCGGCCGTGGGTGTGATCGTGGCCGTCGTGCTGGTGGTGGTGGCCGTCGTGGCGGTGTTCGCCATCGCGGCCGGCGTGATCGGCCGGGAGGCGCACCGGCTCGACGCCGTCGCGCCTCGAGCCGTCTACGACCTCGACGAGGCCGTCGAGTTCGTCGCCGACCACCTGCCGCCCGACTCGCAGGCCCGCCTCACCCACGACGACGTGCGCCAGCTGCTGCGCATGCACATGCGCCGCCTGCACGACAAGGGCCTCCAGCCACCGACCGTCGTCGACAAGGTGCAAGACATCGACGAGCCGGTGGTGGTGGAGGAGACGACCGATGCCGGCTACCTCATCGGGCGGGCCGAGGCGATGGGGTTGGCCGTCGACGACGTCGACGTGGTGCAGGTGGTCGACGTCCACCTGGCCTACTTCGAGGCCATCGGCGCGGTCGGGCCGCCGGCCCACGACCCCGACGTGCGCCTGTGAGGGTGAGGGTGGTCGTGGTGAGCCACGACGCCGAGGCTTACCTGGGGCGCTGCCTCGACGCCCTGGCGGCCACCGAGGGCGGTCACGAGCTCGACGTGGTGGTGGTCGACAACGCCTCGACCGACGCGTCGGCGGAGGTGGCCGCCGCCCGCGGTGCGAGGGTGCTGCGGTCGTCCGAGAACCTCGGTTTCGGCCCCGCGTGCAACCGGGCCCTCTCCGACCTGGGGATTCGTCAGCGCGTCGAGGGCGAGCCCGACCTCGTGGCGCTCGTGAACCCCGACGCGTTCGTCGAGCCGGGGTGGCTGCAGCCGCTCGTCGACGCGCTGCGGGCCGACCCCGGCCTCGGCGCCGCTGTGCCCAAGATCGTGTTCGCCGACCGGCCGTCGGTGGTGAACAGCACCGGCACCGTGCTCGACCGCCACCTCAACGGCTCGGACCGGGGCGCCGGTGACCCCGACGACGGCCGCTGGGACACCCCGGGCGAGGTGTGGGGCTGGGGCGGGGCCGCGGTGCTGCTGTGCACCGCCTACCTGCATGACGTCGGGCTGTTCGACGAGCGGCTCTTCCTCTACTACGAAGACGTCGACCTCTCGTGGCGGGGCCGGGCCCGGGGCTGGCGCTACGCCTACGTCCCCGCCGCGCGAGTGCACCACGGGCGGGGCTGGGCCACGTCGGAGCGGGCCGAGCTGTTCGAGGTGCAGAACCGCCGCAACCGCCTCGTCGTCGCCACCAAGCACGCGCCCTGGCTGGCCGTCGTGGGGGTGTGGCTGTGGTGCCTCGGGGGCTTCGTCGTGCTCGCCGTGCGAGAAACCGGCCGAGGCTGGGTCCGCACCCGCCGCTACGCACGGGCGCTGCGCGAGGCGGGCGCGCTCATCCCGACCGTCGTGCGCGAACGCCGCCGTTCCGTGGACGTCTGACCCGCCGGAGGCGGGGGAATCGTCACGGGTTCGCGCGGAACCGGTTCGCCGCGGTCGGGCGTCCGAGGGGCGACACGGACCGAGGAGGGGCCATGCGAGCTCGATGGATGGCAGCGTTGGCGGTGACGGTGGCGATGGCGGCGGGGTGCGCCTCGGTCGACGACGTGGGGCGAGACGCGGCCGGTGAGGGCGGTTGGCTCGACGACCACGACTCGTGGACGGCCGGTGACGGCGCTCTGGACGCCACGGCAGGCGGGTTCGCCACGACGGCCGGTGGCGCGGTGGAAGAGCGGCTGGCCGGCGGTGCGGTCGAAGAGCGGCTGGTCGGCGACGAGGCGACGATCGGTGCGCCGCCGCCCGACCTGGTCCCACCGGTCGAGCAGGACGCCGTGGGCCTGAGCGCCGGGATGGTGGACGACAACGAGCGCTGGGACGACTACCTGCGCTACGTCGAGCGCTTCGAGGCTCTCGGCATCCCGGTGCGCCCCTACGGCATCGACGGGCGGCGGGTGGTGACCGTGCGCGACCGCAGCGGTCGTCCGGTGCTCGACGCCACGGTCACCGTCGTGGCCGGCGAGGCCACCGTGAGCACGGCCCGCACCGGCGCCGACGGCCGAGCCGTGGTGTTCGTGCCCGCCGCCGGCGACCAGCAACAGGGCCCGGCGGCCACGGTGACGGTGAGCAAGGGCGACGCCACCGCCGAGGTGCCTGCCGACGTGCTGGCCCCCGAGGTGACGCTCGAGCTCGACGAGGCGACCGGGCGCACCGCCCTCGACCTGGCGTTCGTGATCGACGCCACCGGCTCGATGGGCGACGAGATCGAGCGGCTGAAGGCCAACATGATCTCGGTGGCCGAGCGCATCGCAGCCCTGCCCTCGGCGCCCGACGCCCGCTTCGCCATGACCGTCTACCGCGACCGGGGCGACCTGTTCGTCACCCGCACGTTCGACTTCACCGGCGACGTGGCCACCTTCACGGCCGCCCTCGGCGAGGTGGTGGCGGCCGACGGCGGTGACACCCCCGAAGACGTGGAGGCGGCGCTGGCCGACGCCACGCAGAAGCCGTCGTGGCGCGGCGCCGGCGCCGTGCGCCTGGCCTTCTTGGTGGCCGACGCCCCGCCCCACCTCGACTACGAGGGGTCGGTGCCCTACACGGCCTCGCTCGACGCCGCCCGCGCCACGGGCATCCGGATCACGCCCATCGCCTCGAGCGGCCTCGACGACCAGGGCGAGTTCGTGTTCCGCCAGCTGGCCCAGGCGTCGATGGGTCGCTTCGTGTTCCTCACCTACGGCGCCGACGGGATGTCGCCGGGCACGTCGACCCCGCACCACGTAGACGACTACTCGACACTGCCCCTCGACGACCTCGTGGTGCAGCTGGTGAGCGACGAGCTGGCCCACCGGGCCTGACGGGGCCGATGGCTTAGGGTGGGCTCCCATGGAGAGGCCCACCCGCTTCGAGCACCAGCGCTACGTCGGCGACAAGCGGTCACAGGTCGTCCACGACCTCGACGTGTGCGACCACCCCGACGTGATCGACGAGCTGATGGCGGCCGAGACGTACCTGTGCTTCGCGCCCGACACCTTGCCCGAGGCCCGCAACCGCGGCTACCGGCTCTGCAAGGCCTGCGCCAAGGCCGCCGCCTGATCGCCGCGCGGTGAACGGGCACTTCGAGTCGGACGGCCGCCAGCTCGCCTGCTACCTGGCCGAGCCGGCCGCCCGGTTCACGTCGCCCCACGCCCGCTACCCGGGACTCCTGCTGTGCCACGGCTTTCCGGTGGGCCCCATCGACGCCCGCCACTCGGCCGGCACGTTCCCCGAGCTGATCGACCGCGTCGCCAACGAGATCGGCTACGTGGCCATGACCTTCACGTTCCGGGGCTGCGGCCACAGCGAGGGCGACTTCTCGTTGCGGGGCTGGGTGGAGGACCTGAAGCGGGCCGTCGACCACCTCGAGCGCACGGCCCGGCCCGACGGCATCTGGCTCGTCGGCAGCTCCACCGGCGGGTCGCTCGGCATCTGCGTCGCCGCCGACGACCACCGGATCCGCGGGGCGGCGCTGCTCGCCCCGCGGGCCGACTTCGACGACTGGGCCGCCCACCCGCGCCGCTTCCTCGAGCACGCCCGCGAGATCGGCGCCATCCACGACCCGGCGTTCCCCACGTCGTTCGACGCCTGGGCCCGTGAGCTGCGGGCCTTCCGTCCCCTCGACGCGGCCCGGCGCTTCGCGCCCCGCCCCCTGCTGCTCGTGCACGGTGACGACGACGACAGCGTGCCGACGGTGGACGCCCGCCTCTTCGCCCAGGCCCACGGGGCGGCCGAGCTGCGCATCATCTCCGGCGCCGGGCACCGCCTGCGCCACGACCCGCGCGCCATCGCCGTGCTGCTCGGCTGGCTCGACCGCCAGCGCAACCGGGCCGGCCGGCTCCCGTAGCTACGGCTGCGGGGCCTGCTGCTGGGCGGCGGCCTCGGCAGCGGCCCGGTTCGTGGAGCAGTTGGGCGAGTTGATGACGCACAGCTTGGCGTCGATCTCGGCGGCCTTCTCGGTGTCGCCCTGGCGGGTGGTGACGATGAGCATGCCGGTGAGGGCGGCCTCCGACCACGGGAACCGCTCGAGGCTGCGTTCGAACGAGGCCCGGGCCGTGTCGAGGTTGCCCCAGTCGGCCTCGGTGGCGCCTTGGAAGTTGAGCCAGCCGGGGTAGTACGAGTCGAACGCCACGGCACCGTTGGCCGTCTCGATGGCGCCCCGCTGGAACTCGGTGGCGTCGCCGCCCTGGCTGGCCACGAGGTTGGCCACCTTGATGGCGACGTCGCTCTTCACGCCCTCGAACTCAGAGGTGTTCACGCGCAGGCGGTCGGCGTCGTCGACGTAGTCGAGGATCTTCTCGGGCGCCAGGCCCTGACTGAAGCCCTTCAGGGCCTTGCCGAGGACGTAGTCGGAGTACACGTACACCGCACCCCAGAGGAGGCCCAGGGTGGCCAGCACGCCCATGCCGGCCAGCACGGGCACCTTCGGCCGCACGCGCCGGGGCAGGTTGGTCGGGTCGGCGGCGCCGAGCACCACCACGGCAACAGGGATGGTCATCACCGACAGCGGCTGTAGCAGCAACGTGAAGAAGATGGCCAGCGCCCCCAGGGCCAAGGTGCCGCGAGCGTTCATGGCCGCCAGCACGAGCCAGGCGCCGAAGAGCGCGAAGCCGATGACGCCGAGGTTGGCGATGAACTCCACCAGGATGTTGTGGGCCGACGTGAACACCTTGTTCAGGCCCTCGGCCTTCACGAAGTCCTCGGTGAGGTAGGGCGACGAGGCGGCCTGATAGCGGCCGGGACCCCACCCGAACAGCGGCTCGTCGGCCATGCCTTCGAGGCCGGCCTGCCAGGCCGTGATGCGGCTCATCACGCCGCCGCCCTCGGCGACGCGGTTGGTGGAGGCACCGCTGCCGGCGCTGCCGCTGGCCGACGCGACGGCGAGGGAGAACAGCAGCCCGGCGAACATGGCGATGACCGCCGACACGATGAGCGCCATCCGCAGCCGCATGAGCGCGACGACCGCCAGCGGCAGCACGGCCAGGAAGGCGATGCGGCTGCCCGAGAGGTTGAGCATGCCGACGAAGAAGCCGAGCAGCAGCAGCCAGCGGTAGGGGAGCTCGTCGGGCCGGCGGGCCTTCAGGTTGTCCCAGCGGTCGAACCAGCCGATGAGCACCACCACACCACAGGCCATGGCGCCGCCGAGGATGACGGGGTTGCCGGTGAGGCCCGAGGCGCGGTCGCCGAAGCCCGACGGGAACGTGCGCAGCACCCACCGCTCCACGGCGTTCTGGCCGTCGAGGGAGATCACCTGGAGGAAGCCGACCAGGGCGGTGGCCGAGACGCCGGCGATGATCGTCATCGGGAGGAGCTGGCGGGCCTTGGGCGACAGCTCGGCACCGAGCGCCCACACGGCCAGGTAGGCGGCGAGGGTGTAGAGCGCGCCGTCGGAGAACACGCCCCACAGGGCGTTGCGCGGCTCGTCGGCCATCGCCGTGCTGAGCGCGGTCCAGAGTAGGAACCCGATGGCCGCGATCGAGGCGAGGTCTCGCTTGACGGCCCGCAGCACCAAGAGCACGAGCCCGGGGCCCAGCAGCACGGCCATGAGGGCGAGGCGAGGGACCCGGTAGTAGTCGAAGATGTTGGGGAGGAAGGCGACGAACACCAGGAACGTGGCGCCGAGCGTGAACCAGTCGAGGAGGGTCAGCTTCTCGGGCTCGGTCACCTCACGTGCCGCCTTGGCCACCTTCGGTCGGACCTCGTCGTCGAGGACGGCGGTGGTGGTGGCGCCGCCCTCGAGCTCGGCCGGCGCAGGGGTCGCCGCAGCCGGCTTGGGCTTGGCGCCGTTGCCCTTCGGAGGCGTGCTCTTGCCGGTCGCGCCGCTGCCCGACTTGGGTGCGGTGGTGGGCCGCTTGGCCGGTGGTTGCCGCTTCTTGTGCTGTGCCACGTCGCCTCGCTCGCAGTCACCGCCGCCCCGACGGCGTCGAGCGAGTATTGCCGATCGGTGGCGGTCAGAGGCGTCGTCCGGGCGCCGCCGAAGGGTCACCCGCAGGACCGCCCACCTGGACTATGGTCCCTAGCAGCGGGGACGTCATGGCGACGGTGCTTGCCACGGTCATGACGAAACCGCAATAATCCAGATCCGTCCGGCCTGGAACCGGCCCGTGTGGGCACGTTCAGCCTCGGACGCACAACACAGCGGGGTGCGGCTGAGCGATGGTCCGCAGGTCCGCTCCATGGACGGAGGCTCCAGCTAGGTCCTCCGACCTACGGACATAACCCTGAGATGGAGGAATCCACTTGAGCAACCGCTTCTGGCAGAAACCACGGCGGATCACCGCCGGGATCGTTGCCGGGGCCATCGCGTCCATGGCAGCGCTCGCTGCGAGCCCCGCAGGAGCCATCGTTTCCACCAACTACGTGCCGAACAACGACGGCGACGGCATCGTCCGTCTGTTCGGCCTCGATCGCTACGAGACCTCGGTCGAAGTTGCGAACCAGTACCTCGAAGCGGCGATCTATCTGCGGCTTCGCATCCGACCGTTGGACGGCGTCATCGTGGCGTCGGGCGACAACTTCCCCGACGCGCTCACTGCGTCGGCGCTCGCCGGCAAGGAGGAGCGGCCGATCATCCTCGTGCCGGCGAGCGGCAACCTGCCCGTTTCGGTCACCAACTTCCTCAAGGACCGCAATAAGGTCCAGGCTAATGCGTCGGTCACCGTCGTTGGCGGCACGGCGGCGGTGGCGGACGCGGTCCTGACGGCAATTCAGGCCACGGGTACCGCAACGCCGGAACGCCTTGCGGGCGCTGACCGCTACCTCACCGGTCGGGCCGTGGCCGCTGCTGTCGGCCTCGCCGGCGAGGCCAAGGACGTCGGGGCGATCCTCGGCGGCACCTCGGTGGCGAGCGCCTCCACGCTGAGGACTGTGATCGTGGCGACCGGTGAGAACTTCCCCGACGCCCTGGCTGCTGGCCCGCTCGCCGCTGGCGGCTTCAGCGCCGTAGCGACGGAGGCGTGGCATCAGATCATCCTCACCGGCAAGTCGGCGCTTCCGGCGGCGTCGATCTCGGCGCTGCTGGCCTCTCAGGCCAAGCAGGCGATCATCCTCGGCGGCACCAACGTCATCGACGCCGCCGTCGAGACGCAGCTGAAGAACGCCATCGGCGTCGGCGCCAAGGTCACCCGCATCGGTGGGGCTGACCGGTTCGCCACCGCTGCAGCCCTCAACGGCACGCTGGCCAGCCTCGGTGTCCTGGACGCGAGCACCAGCGGCACCTATGCCCAGCCGTGGGATCCCACGAAGGTCAGCTCCACGGGCAACGTGGCGCTGGCGAACTTCGCCAACTTCCCCGATGCCCTCTCGGCTGCGCCGCTGCTTGGTCTGGTCCGGGCCGCTTTGTTCGGCACGGCATCGCTGCCGGCTGCGACGGTGACGGCGCTGAACGGCGTCTCGGCTGGCAAGAAGCAGACGCTGTGGGTGATCGGCGGCCCGAACGCAGTGGATGACGCCACGGCAACTGGGGGCCTGGCGGCCATCGACAGCACCAAGATCCCGGCTGCGGCCAAGCCGACGCTGCTCTCCGCAGCCGGCTCGGTGAAGGCCACGGCGCAGGCGTCGGCCAAGGCGTCGAGCCTGGTGGTCACGGCCAAGGCCGGCGGTGCTGCCGACGGTGTGGCGGGCAACGACTGGCGGCTCGAGTTCCAGGACACGAACCCTGCCACCGTGTCGGTGAGCCTCGACTCGACGAACCTCAAGGTCGTCATCAACGGTGACCTCGACAACTCGCTGACGACTGGCGCCCCGACCGCCGAGGCCGTGGCGGCGCTGCTGAACGGCAACGCCGGCATCAGCGCCCTGTTCACGGCATCCGGCACCGGCACCGTTCCGTCGACGACGGGCTTCATCCCCTTGACCGGCGGTACGAGCCAGCTGACGGCGAAGCTGACCTTCAGCCAGAACCTCACGGCGGTGTCGTCGACCCTGCTGACCTTCCAGGCCGTGTCCGGCACCACGCCGGTGTCGGCTGCGACGGCGGCGATCGATTCCACCACCAAGACCGTGGTCAACGCGGTGTGGAACCTGAGCGGCACGAACAGCCTGCCGCGGACGAACATCAGTGAGATCACGGCCCAACCCGGTGCCGTGACCTCGGCCAACGGCACGAACACCGGCAACTTCGTGCTGCTGACCATCAGCTGATCAACCTGAGCTGAGCAACACCTTGGAGGCCGGCCCCTCGGGGCCGGCCTCCTTCGTTTTCCGGGTCGGCCCTGCCACACTCGGCGCTCGTGACGTCGGGGCTGGCGGGATGGGTCGACCGGGTGGTCGCGCTGCGGGCGCCCCGGTCGCCGGCCGTGCGCGCCGCGCTCCTGGCCGTCGCCGTCGCCCTGTTCGCCGTGCTGGTGGTGCTGGCCGTGCGGGCGCTGCCCGACGACCTCGACGTCCGCTGGGGCTTCGTCGCCCTCGCCGCCGCGACCGTGCCGGTGACGGTGGCCGTGAACGCGCTCGAGTACCGGAGGCTGGCCGCACTCGCCGACACCGACCTCACGGCGAGCGAGTCCTGGCGGGTGTCGCTGGCCGCCTCGGCCGCCAACCTGCTGCCGGTCCCGGGCTCGGTGGCGATCCGGGCCGCCCACCTACGCCGCCGGGGTGCCGCCTACGGCGCCATCGGCCGGGCCACGTCGGCGGTGGCCGCCACCTACCTCGGCGTCGCCCTCGCCGGGGCCGGCGCGCTGGTGGTGGCCGAGGCACCGCTCACGGGCGCGGTCGCCATCGGGCTCGGCCTGGCGGCCGGGGCCGGCGCCTTCCTGCTGGCCCGCGACGGGCCCTGGCTGGCCGGCGTGGCGGTCGTCGAGGTCGCTTCGGTGGCGGTCGGTGGCCTGCGGCTGTTCCTGCTCCTGGCTGCCCTCGACGAGGCGTCGGCCGCTGGCGCGGCCGGCCTCGTGCTGGCCGACGTGCTCGCCGCCATGGTCGGGTTCCTGCCAGGTGGCCTCGGCCTGCGCGAGGTGCTGGCCGGGCTCCTCGGCCCGCTGGCCGACGTCCCTGCCGCGACGGCCGTGGTGGCCACGGCCCTCGACCGGGTGATCGTCGTCGTGACGGTCGGCGGGCTGGCGATGGCGAGCGGCTGGCGGCCGAGCCGGGGCGGCGCCGCGGCGGCTGCGGCGCCCGGCGGGTCAGCCGCGGCGGCGGACGGCGAACTGGGCGGGGGGTAGCAGCTCGCGCGGCTTCGACACCCGCACCAGGAGGTCGGCCACGAGGCCGACGAGCACCACGAAGAACGCCACGCCGAACAGGAACAGCGTGTTGGTGGCCACCCGCCAGTCCTTGTCGACGATGTCGAACACGAGCTTGGCGGTGCCCACGGCCAAGAGCACCAGCCCGATCGGCATGAACACCCGCAGTGGCTCGTACGACAGCACCATGCGCACCACCTGGGTGAGGTAGCGCTTGGTGTCGGCCCACCAGTGGAACTTCGAGCGCCCGGCCCGGGGGAAGTAGTCGATGGGCACGTACTTCACCGAGTAGCCGTGGGCCAGGAACGCCATGGTGATGGTGGTGACGCACGAGAACCCGGCCGGCAGCTGCTGCACGAACTGCAGCGCCACGTCACGGCGCATGGCCCGGAAGCCCGAGTTGAGGTCGGGGATCTTCGTGCGGGTGAGGTAGGAGGCCAGCCGGCGGATCAGCCACTTGGCCGGCACCCGGGCCGCCTTCGCCGTGCCCTGCTCGCTGGTGCGGGCGCCCACCACCTGGTCGTAGCCGTCGAGCTCGCGCACGAGCTCGGGGATGCGGTCGTTCGGGTAGGTCATGTCGGCGTCGGTCCACACCACCACCCGACCCCGGGCGGCCAACGTGCCGGCCTTGCGGGCCGTGCCCGAGCCGCCGTTGGTGTGGAAGCGGATGAGCGTGATGCCCTCGAGGCGGTCGAGCTCCTCGGACGACCCGTCGGTGGAGGCGTCGTCGACCACGATCAGCTCGTAGGAGAGCTCGCTGGCGTCGAGGCTCTTGCGGATGCGCTCCACCTCGTCGGTGACGTGGCCGGCCTCGTTGTGCACCGGCAGCACCACGGAGACGTCGATCTCGTCGGGCTGGGCCACGCAGCAACGCTAACCGCCGCCACCCGTCCCGACCGGTCCATCCCACACGAGTCCCTGCCAACCTGTGCCGGCCGTGCTCACCTCGCCGGGGGGCAGACACGAGTTGGTGGGGGCGTGTGTGGCGGGGTCCGGGCGTCGGGCCGACACAGGTCCGGGTCAACTTGTGTCGGGCGTGCTCACTTCGAGGCCTCTCGGACACAGGTTGGCGGGGACGTGTGTGTGGCGGGGCAGTGTGGCGGGGGTGGCGGGGGTGGCGGGCGTGGCTGTTGGTGGCCGTCAGACCCGCACGAGGGCGAAGCCGAGCTGCTCGGAGCGGTAGGTGTCGGGGCGGCGGGTGAGCGTGCGCTCGAGGGCACGGTCGTTCACGACGAACGGCGTGTTGAGGATCTCGCGGCCCTCGGCGAGCGAGCCGAACACGGCGGGACCGGCGCCGGCCAGCACGAGTGAGCGGCCCTCGTCCTCCCACGCCGCGGCCAGGGCCACCACGTCGTCGTCGGGGTAGCCGGGTGGGGCGATGGCCACCGGGACGCCGCACCACGCCCGCAGCGCCATCGGGATGCCGCCGGCGATCACCTCGCTGGCGGGGGAGCCGTCGTCCATCACGAGCACGGCGCTGTCCGGGCCGGCCAGGTCGCAGGCCCCCTCGATCACGTCGAGGAAGCCGCGCTGCTCGTGGTGCGCGCGCACGGGCCACGTGGCGGCTCCCGCAAAGGCGACGCCGGCCACCAGCACCACCGTCGCCACCACGGTGGCCGAGGTGCCGCGGCGCAGCCTCGCCAGGGCGTAGGCGGCCAGCACCGCCACGAGGGGGAGGGCCGCCGGCACGAACCGCCGCATCACCCAGATGTGGTCGGGAGCGGCGTTGGGCCGCCAGAGGTAGAGGGCCGCCGCGGGGGCAGCCACCAGCACCGTGGTGGCGAGGGCCGGACCGCCCCTGGTGACGAGGCGGCGGGCGGCGTGGGCGGCCCCGGCGATGCCCACGGCCAGCGTCAGCGGCCCGAGGTACCAGGCCAGCCAGCGCATCGAGTCCTCGTCGTAGGAGCGGTCGGGCTCGACGGGCTGCCCCTCGGCCTCCTGCAGCAGCCCCACCAGACCGCTCTCGACGGGCGAGCGGGCCTCCTGCACGTGGGGGCGCACGAACCACAGGGCCAGGAGGGCGACGAGCGTGACGGCGGCCGCGACCCGCCCGAGGATGCCGGCGTGGGCCCGCAGCCAGGGCCACGGCAGGCGCCCCCACTGCCACCACAGCGCGGCGCCGGCGGCAAGGGTGACGAGCATGGCGAGGCGCAGCTGGCCGACGAGCGAGGCGTGGGCGTCTTCGTAGGCGTCGCCCCGCAGGGCCAGGTCGAGCAGGCCGAGCCCGGCGGCGACGGTGGCGGCGGCCGTGAAGGCGACGAGCACCCGCACCAGCTCGGGCCGGTCGGGCCGTGACGCGACGCGAAGGGCGATCGCCGCCAGCACGGGGACGAGCAGCAGGTAGGCCAGGCCGTCGATGCGGGCCATGGCGGTGCCTCCGAGGAGCGCGCCGGCGGCCAGCCCGAGCCACCACGACCGGCGTTCGTGGGCGGCCAGGAGGGCCAGCACCCCCGACCACAGCCACAGCTGGGTGAGCGGCTCGGAGAATGCGTCACGGGCCATCGCCACCTGGGGGAGCGCGACGGCGACGATGGTGGTGGCGCCGAGCGCCAGCAGCGGCCGCCGCAGCAGCCGCTGGGCCACGGCGTGCAGCGGCAGGAGCGCGAGGGCCCCGAGCAGGGCGGGTACCCGGAACAGCGCCCGGGCGCCGCCGACGGCGTGGGCGTCGGCCAGCAGCACCGGAAGCGTGTGGTTGAACTGCAGCTCGACGGTGCCATCGCCGCTGTCGGGCACGGCCAGCGAGTCGAAGCGCAGGCCCTCGGCATCGGCGAAGGGGCCGACGGCCACCGTCGGCTCGAGCGTGCCGTCACGGGCCAGCCACCGCCCGGCCGTCACGTAGGCGGCCGGGTCACGGTCGACGAACACGTGCTGCGCCGGTGCCCAGGCGTCGGCCAGGAACGACACGACGGCCACCGCCACGGCCAGCAGGGCGGCGACGGAGGTGGCGGCCGACACGGCGTGCGTCCGCCGGGCCACGGTGGCGACAGCCGGCAGGAACAGGGCGAACGCGGCGGCGCCGAGGGTGAGCGCGAGCAGCGGCTGGTAGGAGCCGGCGACGGCCAGCGCGAGGCCGGGGGCCGCGAGGGCCACCGCGCCGAGCCCGCCGGCCAGCGCCACCGCTTCGAACCACGCCGGTGCCTGTCGGTCGCGCCGGCCGGCATCCGGGTCGGCGTCGCCCGTCGCGCCGGCACCGCGCTCGTCTCGCGGCGGGCCGTCGGCCACTGCGCCCGGCTCGGGGCCAGCGGCCTCGTCGGGGCCGGTCACGGGAGGCCGAGGAGCCGGGGGACCACCTCGGCGAGCGGGCCGGCATGCACCGCAGGACGGGCGGCCAGCGCGCCGGCGTCGAGCTCCACGATGCGGGCGCTGCGCTCGTCGGGCACCACCACGGCCCGGCTCGCCCGTGCGATGGCGGCGGTGCAGTGGGCGCCCACGTAGGTGAGGGCGGCCACGTCGAGCGGGTCGCCGTGGCGGGCCCGCTCGGGGATGCGCTCGCCGTAGATGCTCCGCAGCTCGGCTCGCATGGCGGTCGCCGGCTCGGCCCGGGCCAGCGCCCGGTGGGCGTAGAGGCCGGCCAGCGACGCCGTGGCCAGGCACACGATGCCCGGGTGGGCGAGGGCAGCGTCGAGCACGGCGACGTCGCCGGCGGACGTGGCGAGCCCGTAGACCCGCTCGTCGTACGCCGCCGGCTCGAGGGCCGGCCCGAACGCCCGCACCGGGAACACCCGGGCGCCCTCCACCGGCCGGGCGGGACCGCTCACGAAGCAGTCGACCTCGCACGAGCCGGCCAGCGCCGGCACCAGGTCGAGCAGCGGGCTGCCGGCCGCCGCCACCAGGGCGACCCGCCGCCGCAGGCTGCGGCCGCCGCCGAGCGACCCGACGGCGGTGAGGAGGCGGCCGGCCACGGCGTCCCAGGTGTGGCGGCCGCGGGCGGCCGCGCACGCGGCATCGAGGTCGGTCTGGTAGGCGGTGTCGGTGAGCGCCCGGGTGGTCAGCGCCGCGATGGCCGCCGGGTCGTCGGGCGGGAACAAGCCGGGTTCCCAGCCCACCACCTCGGGCATCGAGGAGGTGTCGGAGCTGATGGCCGCGGTGCCGCACTCGACGGCCTCGGCGATGGGCAGACCGAAGCCCTCGTAGCGCGACGGGTAGACGAACAGCTCGGCCGTGCGGTACAGCGCCAGCAGCACGTCGTCACGCACGGCACCGGTGAGCACCACCGAGCCCCGCACGCCGAGGTCGTCGATCAACCGCTCCCAGCGGGCCTGGACGTCGGCCCGCAGCGAGCAGGTGATCACGAGCTGGTACCGCGACCGCAGCTCGGCCGGCACGAGCGACCACGCCGTGAGGAGGCCGTCGGTGTTCTTGCGGTCCATCCAGCCGCACACGCTGAACACGAACGGCGCCCGGACGCCCGGCAGCGCCGCGGCCAGGACGGCGGCGTCGAGGGCAGGGTCGTCGCCCGGCCCGAACGCGCCCGACACCCCCGAGCCGATGGCGACGACGCGGGCAGGGTCGATGCCGAGGTCGGTGACGGCGTCGCGTGCGGTGGCCTCGGAGATCGCCAGCACGAGATCGCTCTGGCGCACCAGCTCGCCCCGCACGGCGTGGAACGACCGCTCCTCGGGCGTCACCCGGTACTCGGGGTCGTGGAACGGGATCGTGTCGTAGACGACGGAGACGAGGGGCACCCCGGCCGCCAGCACGAACGGCGGCCAGAGGTTCTGCACCGGCCGGAAGCCCTCGAACGGTGAGGCCTGGAGGTAGGTGAGCGGCCCGGCGCCGACGGCGGCCCGGAACGACGCCGCGGTGGCCCACGTGGTGGCGGGTAGGTCGAGCAGGCCGCGGTGCGGCTCGGCCGGCAGCGGCTGCGACGGGTTGAGGCCCACGCCGGCCAGATCGGTGCCGCGGGCGCCCAGGGCCAGCGTGAGCGCCGTGACGTAGCGGGGGATGCCCCGCTCGAAGTGCGGGCTCTGGACGGCCTGGGCGTCGACCCAGAGCCGAGGCCCGCCGCCCTCCGACGCCGGGGCGACCCGAGGGCTCACGCCGACGGCGGGGGACCGTCGGGGACGAGCCCCTGGCGCTCGGCCTGGCGCTGCAGGGCCAACGTGAGGGCGCTCACGATCTCCACTTGGTCGCGCACCTGGTTGAACCCGTGGTCGAGGTGCCTGGTGAGGTGGGCCACCTCGTCGAGCAGCTGCGAGCGGTGGTTGACGGAGGCCAGCACCTCGCCCTGGTGCTGGATCGCGTGGTTGACCTGCTGCAGCACCTCGTCGATCGAGCGAACGCTGGCCTCGAGGCGGTCGATGCGCTCCTCGAGGCGGTCGAGCGCCGGCCACGTCCACGGCGGCAGCACGCGGCGGGAGCGGTCGTCGGTCATCGGGCGAACCCTACGCGCCGGCCCGCTCGTCGACGGTGACGGTGACGGGCAGCAGCACCGACCCGTCGACGCGCGACGGGTTGACCACCTCGAAGGCGTCCTGCTGCTCGCGGAAGGCGAGCAGGCGGCCCTGGTGGCGGTCCTTCACGTGGATGACGAGCGGGTAGGCGCCGTCGAGCAGCGGCACCGAGGGGATGTGGAAGGCCACCCGCGTGCGGCCCCGCAGCGGCGGCAGGGGCTGGCCCAGCACGTCGGTGTCGGCGGCGTAGATCTTGTTGCCCTGCGTGTCGTGCACCTCGATGGCCACCACCGGGTCGTCGACGTCGGTGACGGCGTCGAGCTCGACGGCGATGGTGAGCGGCTCACCGGCGAACAGGTAGGGCCGGTCGGGCCGGCCGGGGTGCTCGAGGTGGACGGCGGTGATCTTCACGTCGCCCGGCAGGTCACGGGCCACCAGCGAGGGCGTGTCGTCGAGGACGCCGTGGAGGTGCTCGCGGAAGATGCGGATGCTCTCACCCGGTGAGCCGTTGGCGACCATCTGGCCGTGGTGCAGCACCACGGCCCGGTTGCAGATGCGCCGCACGAGGTCGGCCGAGTGGGTGACGAACAGGATCGTGCGGCCCTCGCGCTGGAACGCGTCGACGCGGTCGAGGCACTTCTTCTGGAACACCTCGTCGCCCACGGCGAGCACCTCGTCGACGAGCAGCACGTCAGGGTCGACGTTGATGGCCACGGCGAAGCCGAGGCGCACGAACATGCCCGACGAGTAGTACTTCACCTGCTGGTCGATGAACTGCTCGAGCTCGGCGAAGGCCACGATGTCGTCGAAGTGGCGCTCGATTTCCTTGCGGGGGATGCCGAGGAACGAGGCGTTGATGTAGACGTTCTCACGGCCGGTGAGGTCGGGGTGGAAGCCGGCGCCCAGCTCGAGCAGCGACGCCACCCGGCCCTTGATGCGCACCTCGCCGGTGGTGGGCTTCAGGATGCCGGCCACGCACTTGAGCAGCGTCGACTTGCCGGAGCCGTTGTGGCCGAGGATGCCGACGGTCTCGCCCTCTTGCACGTCGAGGTCGATGTCACGCAGCGCCCAGAAGTCTTCGTGGGGAGTCCGGCCGGCCCGCAGGATGCGCTCTTTCGCCGAGAGCATGCGCACGTGGTGGAGCCGGAACAGCTTCGACAGCCCCGTGACCTGGATGACGGTGGTCATCAGAGCACCTCGGCGAAGTTGCCCTCGGCCTTGTCGAACAGCTTGATGGCGAGGAGGAACAGCACGAGGGCCACTGCGGCGACGATGGCGACGTTGCGGAAGTACCACCACACGCTCTCGTCGGGCAAGAGCGTGGTGGTGGTGCTGCCGACCGTGCCCTCACGGGTGACGGCGGCGGTGCCGTAGACACCCCGCTGCACGGCGATGACGAGGTCGGTGACCGGGTTGAGCAGCGGCAGCCACGTGGGCCAGCCCCGGCCTTCGAGCTTGTTGGCCACCAGCTGGTACGGGTACAGGATCGGCGTCAGGAAGAACCAGGCCAGCAGCAGCAGCTCGAGCAGGTGGCCGGTGTCGCGCGCGTAGGCGTTGAGCGCCGAGAGCATGATGCCCAGGGCGGCGGCCAGGAGGATGAGGGCCAGCATGGACGGGACGGTGAGCCACAGGTAGGCCCAGTCGACCGGGTGGCGGATCACGACGAGCACGGCCACCAGCACGATGGCCTGCAGGAAGAAGTGCACCAGTGACGCACCCACCGACGCCACCGGCAGGATCTCGCGGGGGAAGCGCACCTTGGCCACGAGGTAGGCGTTGCCGGTGATGGAGTTCGTGCCGTTCGTGAGCGACGACGCGAAGAAGTTCCACATCAGCAGGCCGGTGAGGAGCCAGATCGGGAAGTTCTCGAACGCGGCGCCGAGGATGCTGAACACCAGCGTGTAGACGGCCAGCAGGAACAGCGGGTTCAGCATCGACCACACGAAGCCGAGGGCCGAGCTCTTGTAGCGGACCTTCAGCTCCTTGCGCACGAGCTGGCCGAACAGCTCGCGGTAGCGCCACAGGTCGCGCAGGTGCCCCGCGACGGGCTGGCGGGGAGCGACGATCTGGAGGTCGGGGCCGGACACGGCGGTGCTCATGGGCCTGCCCAGCGTACCGGTGGGGTCTGCCCGGGGAGGGGCACGGTGCCTGGCTACGCTGGTTCGACCGACATGGCGACCACCACCCTCCCCCGCGTCCGCGTCGTGGTGCTCAACTACGACGGCGGCGAGATGACGCTGCGGTGCCTCGACAGCCTGCGCGCCCTCGACTACCCGGCCGACCGCGTGGAGGTGGTCCTGGTCGACAACGCGTCGATCGACGGCATCGCCGAGCGGGTGCGCGACGAGTACCCGTGGGTCACGCTGATCGAGTCGTTCCACAACCGGGGCTTCGCCGGAGGCTGCAACCTGGGCATCGGCGACCCGGCTTCGGGTGCCTACGACTACGTGGCCCTCCTCAACAACGACGCCATCGCACAGCCGGGCTGGCTGCGGCCGCTCGTCGACGCGCTGGAGGCCGACCCCGGCCTCGGGGCGGCGGCGTCGAAGATGCTGTTCGCCGAGCGGTGCTGGGGCGTGCAGGTGGAGCTCGAGCCGAGCTACGAGAGCCGCACCAGCCCGTTCTACAAGGGCGCCGCCCTCACCGGCGTGAAGGTCGACGGCGCCGACCGCCTGCACGACGCGCTGTTCGACGAGGGCTTCTGGGGCCTGCTGCCCGGCTCGCTGCCCGGCTCGTTCGTGAACTCCTCCAAGCGCCGCGGCGAGGTCCGCATCGGCGAGCGCCAAGTCCAGGGGCGGCCCCGCACGATGAGCGTGCGGCTCCACGCCGTCACGCCGAGGCGGGCCACCCTGCGCACGGGGGCCGAAACGCTCGAGGTGGAGCTCGACCTCGAGCCGAGGTGGTTCACGCTGGCACTGCCCGACGAGCCCGACGACATCGTGAACAACGCCGGGTCGTGCCTGTTCCAGAACGGCTACGCCGGCGACCGCGGCTTCCTCGAGCGCGACCAGGGCCAGTTCGACGCGCCCGACGAGGTGTTCGCCTGGTGTGGCGGCGCCGTGCTGCTGCGGGGCGCCTACCTCGCCGACGTCGGTCTGTTCGACGAGCGGTTCTTCCTCTACTACGAAGACACCGACCTGGCCTGGCGAGGCCACCACAAGGGCTGGCGCTACGCCTACGTCCCCACCAGCGTGGTGCGCCACGAGCACGCCGCCACCAGCGGGGCCGGCTCGGCGTTCTTCCGCTTCTACGTCGACCGCAACCGGCTGCTCACCCTGGCCAAGAACGCGCCGGCGCCCATGGTGCGCCACGCCGTGCGCAAGGAGCTCTTCCCGATGGCCAAGGCGCTCGTGCGCGAGGTGGGCAGCGGCGTGAAGCACGGGCGGCCGCCCCGCTGGGGCCGCGGCAAGCAGCAGCTCGACTCGATGCGCTCGGCCGCCGCGCTGTGGAAGGCCATCCGGGCCGAGCGGGAGGCGATGCGGGCCGCCTCGGAGGTCGACGACGCCGACGTGATGGGCTGGGCGGTGTCGAAGTGAGGGTCGCCGTCTTCGACCGCTACTGGTCCACCCTCGGCGGCGGCGAGCAGTTCGCCGGCGGCATCGCCGCCGCCCTGGCCGAGCGCTTCGACGTCGAGCTCCTCGGCCCCGAGCCCATCGACCACGCCCGCCTGGCCGAGCGCCTGCGCCTCGACTTGTCGGGCCTGCCGCTGCGCCTCGTGGACAGCGACGACGAGGTGAGCGCGGCCAGCCTCGACTACGACCTGTTCGTCAACTGCACCTACATGAGCCCCACCGTCAACCGGGCCAAGCACGGCCTCTACGTGGTGCACTTCCCCGGAGCGCCCCCCGGCCGGCGTCAGCAGCTGAAGGACGAGCCCCGCCGCCGGTTCGGGCGCCTCGTGCGGGACAAGGCCACCGTGGTGGTGCGGGCCAACTTCCTGTCGCCGCTCGTGCCCGGCGGCCCCCGCCGCAGCGACGGCCTCGGCGTGCTCGACGTGTACGCGCCCGAGGGCACCCGCATCGACCTGATCGTGGGCACGCCGCTCACGGCGGCCCACCGCTCGGTGCCGCTGTCGCTGCTGTCGGGCCGCACCGTGCTCGGCGAGGCGGTGGTGTCGACGCCGGGCACCACGTTCTCGTTCACCACCACCGGCGAGTGGCCCCAGCAGGTCACCCTGTTCACCCCGGTCGTCGTCGACCACGGCACCACCCGCCACGCCGACGTCGAGCTGCGGGCGCTGCGGGTGAACGGCCGCCCGGTGCCGGTGCCGCCCGACCGCCTCCTGCACCGCCTGCTGCCGCCCGACCGCCTCGCCTTCCTGCGCTCGTACGACACCGTGGCCTCGAACTCCACCTTCACGGCCGGCTGGGTGAAGCGACTGTGGGGCCGTGACTCGCAGGTGCTGTACCCACCGGTGAACCCGGTCGCCCCGGGGGCCGCCAAGGAGCCGATCATCTTGTCGCTCGGGCGGTTCTTCGACCCGTCGCGAGGCCACTGCAAGAAGCAGGTGGAGATGGTGGAGGCGCTGCGCTCGATGGTCGAGCGGGGCACGGTGGGCGACTGGCAGCTGCACCTCGTCGGTGGCGTGTCGGCGCCCGACCGTGACTACGCCATGCGGGTGAAGCAGCTGGCCCAGGGCCTGCCGGTGCACGTGCACCTCAACGCCAAGGGCGCCGTGGTGGCCGACCTGCTGTCGCGGGCCTCGATCTACTGGCACGCCGGCGGCCTGGGCGAAGACCCCGAGGCCCACCCCGAGCGCTTCGAGCACTTCGGCATCGCCGTGGTGGAAGCCATGACGGCCGGGCTGGTGCCGGTGGTGTTCGGTGCCGCCGGGCCGGCCGAGATCGTCGAGCACGAGCGCAGCGGCCTGCACTTCGCCGACGTCGCCGGGCTGGCCGCCGCCACCGAGCGGCTCCTGGCCGACCCGGCGCTGCGGGCCACGCTGGCCCAGGGCGCGCTGGCCCGGGCCGGCGACTACGGCGACGCCGCCTTCAAGCGGCGGCTCTTCGAGCTGGTGGAGGCGGCCGTCTGATGGGGCGACCCACCCGACGACAGGTGGTCGACGTGATCACCACCCCTTCGCTGTGGCCGGTGGCCTACCACCGCCTCGTGCACGGCAAGGGCTACTACGAGGCCCGCTACAGCCCGCCCGGCTACCCCGAATGGCCGTGGTCGGCCCAGCGGTGGGGGGCCAGGGACCCGGCGGTGTGCAACATCTGCCGCTGGCACGGCCCGGCGTTCGAGGGCCCCCGCCACGTCGAGTTCCAGGCCTGCGCGCGCTGCGGCAGCATCGTGCGAGACCGGGCGCTGTTCCACGCCTTCACGAGCCGCACGGCCCCGGCCGGCGGGCTGCGGGTGCTCGAGACGAGTCCCCGCCTCGGCCCCGAGTACAAGGCCGCCATGGCGTCGTGGTTCCACTACCTGCCGAGCGACTTCGACCTGCGGGCCCACAAGGGCAGCGTGCAGATCGACCTGCAGGACATCCGCCTGCCCGACGCGTCGATCGACGTGATCCTCACGCCCCACGTGCTCGAGCACGTGCCCGACACCGACCGGGCACTGCGGGAGATCCACCGCGTGCTGGCCCCCGGTGGTCACCTCTACCTCCAGATCCCGCTCCTGCAAGGCACCACCGCGCCGCCGACCACGCCCGAGTTCCACGGCGACGACACACCGGTGTTCTGGCGGTTCGGCTTCGACCTGGTCGACCGCCTGCGCGAGCACGGCTTCACCACCACGCTGCTGTGCGCACAGGACTGGTACGACGCCGTGGCCCGGGGGGCCACCGAGTGGCACGAGGGCACCGACCCCACCTGGGACGTCGCCTCGATGCTGGCCGCCGCCCGGGGCCGCCTGGCCGACCACACCGTGCAGCTCACCACGGCCGAGGCGCAGCGGATGGGCCTGTGGCACGGCTACATGTGCCTCACGTTCGCCTGCGACAAGCCGGCCTGATGGGGCGCAGGGAGGTCCGGGCCGAGCACCAGCGGCGCATCGACGCGCTGGTCGACTTCGCCGTGCAGCTCGAGGCCCGTGGCCTCATGGGCCCGCTGTCGATCGACATCGACCAGTGGGCGCCGTTCCTGCGCTTCGCCCCGCCCGGGCACTTCTACTCACCGATCCCTCGCCTCGACGAGCTGGCCGCCGACGCCGAGCGCGTCTTTTCGTTCGAGCGCCAGCTCCCCGGCATCGACCTGCGCGTTGACGCCCAGAGGGCCCTCCTCGAGCAGCTCGGTGCGGTGCTGGCCGACGAGCAGCTGCCCAGCACCAGCACCCCGCCGAAGCGCTACTACGCCGACAACTTCGCCTTCGGCATCGGCGACGGCCTCGTGCTCCAAGGGCTGCTGCGCCTGCTGGCCCCGCCCCGCGTGGTCGAGGTCGGATCCGGCTTCTCGTCGGCCCTGCTGCTCGACACGGTGGACGAGCACCTGCCCGACACGTCGCTCACCTTCGTCGAGCCCTACACCGAGCTGCTCGAGTCGATGCTGCGGCCCGACGACCGCCAGCGCTGCCGCATCGTGGCCGAGCGGGTGCAGGACGTGCCCCGGTCCCTGTTCGACGAGCTCGTCGCCGGCGACGTGCTGTTCATCGACTCCACCCACGTGGTGCGCACAGGCAGCGACGTGGTCCACCTGATCCTCGAGGTGCTCCCGCGCCTGGCCCCCGGCGTGGTGGTGCACGTACACGACATCTTCTTCCCGTTCGAGCAGCCGCGGCCGTGGGTGGAGGAGGGCCGCCAGTGGGCCGAGTGCTACCTGCTACGGGCCTTCCTCACGGAGAACCCGGCGTGGGAGATCGTGGTGTGGAACGACTTCGTCGGCCGCTTCGAGCGGCCGCTCCTCGAGCGGGTCCTGCCCCGCTTCCTCGGCAACATCGGCGGGTCGATCTGGCTGCGCCGGGTCGCCTGAGCGCCGCCGCACCACCCCCACCACCACGAGCGCGGCGGTCACGAGCGCGGCCAGCAGGCTGACCACGACGGCCAGGGTCCAGCGGGGGGGCTCGTAGGTGAGGCGGATCTCGTGGGCGCCCGCCGGCACCTCCACGGCGGCCAGGAACCCGTCGGCCGCCACCACCGTCGCCGGCGCGCCGTCGACGGTGGCCGACCAGCCCGGATCGAACTGCTCGGCCACGGTGACGAGCGCCGGGCCGTCGCCCTCGGTGCGCACCACCACCTCGCCGGCGCTCGGCCGCTCGACGTCGGCTGCGGTGGGTCGGCACCGGCCCGTGCACGACAGCGCCGGGCCGCCCGGCTCCACCACGGCGGCTCGTCGCGACCGGCCCGTCGCGGCCAGCGCGGCGGCCTCCTCGGGATCGGCGGCCCCGACGGTGGCCGGCCACCGCACGGCCTCGCCCACGTAGCGGGGGTTCTCGAACAGCTGCACGGTGCCGTCGGTGGCCAGCGGACCGTCCCAGCCCGGCACCTGCTGTTCGGCGGTGAGCACGGCCGTCTCGACGAGCGCCCAGCGCACCCCGAGGCGAGCGAGATGCTCGGCGTCGAGGGGGAGCTCGATCTGGTTGCGCAGCGGCAGGTCACGGTCGAACGGCTCGGGCGAGAAGGTGTCGGCCATCGCCGACCAGCGCCGGGTCACCTGCAGGCCGCCGTCGTAGCCGTCGGGTGTGGCCAGGGCGGGCAGCACGTTGGCGTTCGGCCGCAACGCCCCGACGAGATACGCCGGATCGTCGAAGCGGTCGAACGTCATCGTGAACACCTTGCCGTCGCGACCGTCGAGGTAGGCGATGGCGTTCGACGTGTACGACTCGAAGGCGATCGGCTCTCGCACCAGCCGGGCCTCCGAGCGCGCCGACGGGGCGGCCAGCTCGAAGCCCACCACCAGGGCGGGGAGCGCGAGGGCCAGCGCCGCCCAGCGGCCGGGCACCTGGCGCAGCGGGGACGCCAGGACGACGAGGCCGGCCGCCGCCGCCCAGAGCACGGCCAGCTGCAGCGGGGGGACGGGGGCGGGGCCGGCGACGGCGACCAGCAGCAGGAGGGCCACGCCGGCGACGGCACCGACGACCTCCCGACGCCGCAGGTCACGGCGGGACAGGGCGTCGGTCCCCACCGCGGCCAGCACCGGCACGGCCAGCGCCCACACGACGAGCCACCGCGCCGGCACCCGCGCCAAGCCGAAGCCGGGCACCACGTCGAGCAGCACGCCGTACAGCGCGAAGCGAGGCCCGAACGACAACAGGACCGCCCCGATCGAGGCCGCCGCCAGCAGCACCACCGTCCACCGCCGGCGTGACCGCCAGGCGACGGCGGTGCCGAGCGCGGCCAGCGCCACCGTCGCCGCACCGACGAACGACGACGACTCGGCGCTGCCCGAGATGCCGACCGGTCGAGGGTGGGTGGCGTCGCCCAGCAGCGCCTCCACCACCCGGGACGGGTCGAGCACGTACTCCGGCTGTGACAGCTCCTCCTCGGTTCGCTCGGTGGCGGTGGCCTCGGTGCGCCCGACGAGGCCGAGGGTGGGCACGAGCTGCACGGCAGCCAGGAGCGCGCCGAGCAGCGCGACGCCGGCCACGGCGAGCAGTCGCCTCGGCGACCGGCGGTCGGCGGTGCGACCGGCCACCCACACGGCAACGAGCGGCACGAGCACGTAGACGATCTGGGGGTGGCCGGCCAGCAGCACGAGCGTGGTGAGGCCGGCGGTGGCGGCGGCCGGCAGCCACGGGCGCCGTGACCGGTCGAGGAGGGCGTCGATCGCCACGAGCAGCAGGGGGGCCGGTGCCATCACGAGCAGCTGCTCGAACTGGAGGCTCTTGATCATCAGGACGCCACCGGCCACCCCCGCTGCGGCGGCCACGAACCCCGCCGGCACGGCCAGCCCGAGCGTGCGGCGGGCCAGCCACCACAGCCCGACCGCCAGGAGCACCAGGTGGACCGCGACGAGCAGCCCCATGCCGCGGGCCGGGCCGAACCCCACCACCAACAGCTTCAGCGGGTAGAGCGCGCCGGCCTGCTCGTTGGCGAGATGGGGCACGCCGCCGAAGATGTCGGCGTTCCAGAACGGCACCCGCAGGTCGCGCCAGGCCTCCAGGTTCACGGCGTGGTTCGGCCCGCTGTAGAGCACCGTGTCGACCGAGGTCGGGTAGCCGGTCAGACCGAGGAACGGCCACAGGACCCAGGTGGTGAGCACCCCCACCGCGCCCAGCTCGACGAGGTCGGCGCGGCGCGCCAGCGCCCACGAGCGCCACCGGTCCCAACGGCCGGGCGAGGGTACGGGTGGCGCCTCCACGGCGCGGCGAGGGTACCCCGACGAGCCCCGGGAGCCAGGTCGTGGCGGCCGCCGGGGCGGGTGGGCGGGCTAGCCTCGCCCGGATGTCGGAAGCGCCCGTGGCCCCGTGCCTGTCGGTCGTGATCCCCTGCTACAACGAGGTCGGCACCGTGCTCGACGTCGTGAAGGCGGTCCTCGCCTCGCCCTACGCGGCCGAGGTCGTGATCGTCGACGACGGGTCGGTCGACGGCACTCGTGACCTGCTGGCGGGGATCACCGAGCCGAAGGTGAAGGTCGTCCTCCAGCCCCACAACATGGGCAAGGGCGCTGCGCTGCGGCGCGGCTTCCAGGAGGCCACCGCCGAGTACGTGATCGTGCAGGACGCCGACCTCGAGTACGACCCCTCGGAGTTCGGCGCCGTCCTCGGGCCGCTGCTCGACGGCAAGGCCGACGTCGTCTACGGCTCGCGCTTCCTCGGCGGTCGGCCGCACCGCGTCCTCTACTTCTGGCACTCGGTCGGCAACAAGGTGCTCACCACGCTGTCGAACATGTTCACGAACCTGAACCTCACCGACATGGAGACCTGCTACAAGGCGTTCCGCCGCGAGGTCATCCAGTCGATCGAGGTGGAGGAGGACCGCTTCGGCTTCGAGCCCGAGGTGACGGCCAAGGTGGCGGCCGCCGGCTGGCGGGTCTACGAGGTCGGCATCTCCTACTCGGGTCGCACCTACGCCGAGGGCAAGAAGATCGGCTGGAAGGACGGGTTCCGCGCCTTGTACTGCATCGTGAAGTACTCCCGCACCGCTCGCCGGACGGCGTCGGCATGAGCCGCATCGGCGTCGTCGGCGCCGGCTACGTCGGCCTCACCACCGCCGTGTGCTTCGCCCACCTCGGCCACGACGTCGTGTGCTGCGACATCGACGAGACCAAGGTGAAGCGCCTCAACGACGGTGAGGTCCCCATCGTCGAAGCCGGCGTCGACACGCTCCTGGCCGAGGGCCTGCGCTCGGGGCGCCTGCGCTTCGAGCTCGGCACGCCGGCCGCGGCCGAGGGCGCCGAGTTCGTGTACCTGTGCGTGCCCACCCCGCAGGGCCTCGACGGGCGGGCCGACCTGTCGTACATCGAGGCGGCCGCGCGCGCCATCGCCCCCGTGCTCGAGTCGGGCGCGGTCGTCGTGAACAAGTCGACGGTGCCGGTCGGGTCCACCAAGGTGGTCGAGCGGGTGCTGCAGCGGCCCGACGTGTCGGTGGTGTCGAACCCCGAGTTCCTGCGCGAGGGCTCCGCCGTCCACGACTTCTTGCACCCCGACCGCATCGTCGTCGGCGCCGACGACCAGGCCGCCGCCATTCGCGTCGCCTCGCTCTACCTCGGCGTGCCGGCCCCGCTCATCGTCACCGACCCGGCGTCGGCCGAGACCATCAAGTACGCCGCCAACGCCTTTCTCGCCACGAAGATCAGCTTCGTCAACGCCGTGGCCGCCGTGTGCGAGGCCGTCGGCGCCGACGTGAACGACGTCGTGCTCGGCATCGGCTACGACAAGCGCATCGGCCAGGAGTTCCTGAAGCCCGGCCCCGGCTGGGGCGGTTCCTGTTTCGTGGGTGGCGAGACCGTGCTGGCCCGGCGAGGCGAGCACATCTCGCTGCTGGCGTTCGCCGACCTCTTCGAGCAGATCGAGCGCACCGGCCTTCACGGCTGGGAGGTGCTCGCCTGGCGGCCGGGTGAGCCCCGACCGCTGTTCCTGCCGCTGTCGGCGGCCACCCGCCGCTGGTACGAGGGCGACGTGATCGACGTCGCCACGAAGATGGGGCGTCGCGTCACCGTGACGGCCGACCACCCCTTCGTCACCGCCGACGGCGCCTGGGAGACCCCGAACGAGGTGGTCGAGGCGGGTCGGCTCACCGACCGCCACTGGCTCCCCGTCGCCGCCGAGGCCCCCTTCCTCGCCGACCCGGCCCCCCGGTTCGCCGATGTCAGCGAGGCGGTCGGTGCGGCCGGGCTCACGCGGGAGCAGATCATCGTCCGCTTGTCGGGCGAGCATCGCCGGCTGGCGCGCGAGCGTGACCTCGCGCTGCCCGGACCGCGCCGCTGGAACGCTCGGCGTTCCGGCACGCTGCGTCTGTCCGAGCTCGACCTCCTTGGCCTCACCCTCGAGGGCGGCCAGCTGGGCACGGCCAGCAACGGCACCTATGTGCCTGCGGTCATGGAGCTCGATGCCGACTTCTGGCATGTGCTCGGGCTCTACCTCGCCGAGGGCTGGGCGACCAAGGACGGCGATCGGCACCGCGTCTCGTGGTCGTTCCACCCCGACGGCGAACCTGAGCTCGTGGCGGCCGTACGCTCCTTCTGGGAGCGCCACGGTGTGAAGGCGACCGAGCATCGGGCGTCCACGACAACGAAGGTGATGGTGTCGTCGCGTCTCCTCGCGGCGTGGTTCGTCGACGTCCTCGGGCTCGGCACCAACGCCTACACCAAGCGGTTGCCTGACCTCGTGTGGCGGGTCGGCGACGAGCACAAGCGAGCCGTGTTGCGGGGCCTGTGGGACGGCGACGGGTCGTGGTCGTATGTCAACGGCGGTCCCAGTGTGGTGCTCGAGTACGGCACCGTGTCACGCGGGCTGGCGGACGGCATGGTCCGACTGCTCGCCGACCTCGGCGTCGTTGCCCGAGTGAAGGTCGGTCGCACGGCCAAGAGCACGGTCGACACCTACTGGCTCACGATCTCGGGAGCCGACGCGGTGGAACATGCGCTGTTCCTCCTGCCGCCGTCGGAGGCCGATGTGGTGCGCCGAAGCCTCGACGCTCAGGCCAAGCGCATCCGTCCCACCGGCTACCGCTGGTTCTCGAAGGGCACGGCGTGGGTTCGTGTCGTGTCGGCCGAGCGGCGGCCGTTCGCCGGTCCCGTCTACTCGGTCGAGGTCCCCGGGGCGCACACCGTCGTCACGAGCTTCGGGCTCGTGGCGCACAACTGTTTCCCCAAGGACACGTATGCGCTGGTGCGGATCGCCGAGGATGCGGGGTACGACTTCGGGCTGCTGAAGGGCGTCATCGAGGTGAACGACGAGCAGCGCTCGCGCGTCGTCGACAAGGTGCGTGAGGCCGTCGGCGGCTCGGTGGCCGCCAAGACGGTGGCGGTGTGGGGGCTCACGTTCAAGGCCCGCACCGACGACCTGCGTGACTCGCCCAGCCTCGCCATCTGCGAGCAGCTCGTGCGCCAGGGTGCTGTCGTGCGGGCCTACGACCCGACGGTCACCGCCGACCTGCCCGGCATCACGGTGTGCCCCGACGCCTACACCGCCTGCGAGGGCGCCGACGTGGTGGCCGTGCTCACCGAGTGGGACGAGTTCCGCTGGCTCGACCCCGACGTCGTGGCGTCGAAGGTGGCCGGCCGCCAGGTGGTCGACGGCCGCAACCTGCTCGACCGCCAGGCCTACCTGCGGGCCGGGTTCGGCTACGCCGGCATCGGCCGCTGATGCGCGTCGTCGTCACCGGGGGCGCCGGGTTCCTCGGCTCCCATCTGAGCGAGGCGCTGCACGCCCGGGGCGACGAGGTGGTGGTGGTCGACGACCTGTCGTCGGGTCACCGGCGCAACCTGGCCGAGCTGGCCGAGTCGGCTCGCTTCGAGTTCGTGCACGCCGACGTGGCCGACGGCATCCCCGTCGACGGCCCCGTCGACGCCGTGTGCCACCTGGCCAGCCCGGCGTCGCCGCCGCGCTACCTGGCCCGCCCGATCGAGACGCTGCGCACCGGCAGCCGGGGCACCGAGCATGCGCTCGAGCTGGCCACCGAGCGCGGCGCCCGCCTGCTGCTCGCCTCCACGAGCGAGGTCTACGGCGACCCGCTCGAGCACCCCCAGACCGAGGGCTACTGGGGTCACGTGAACCCCATCGGACCCCGGTCGGTGTACGACGAGGCCAAGCGCTACGCCGAAGCGCTCACGTTCGCCTACCACCGCACGCTCGGCACCGACGTGGCCGTGGTGCGCATCTTCAACACCTACGGCCCCCGCCTCGACCCGGCCGACGGTCGGGTGGTGTCGAACTTCGTGGCCCAGGCCCTGTCGGGCCGGCCGCTCACCGTCTACGGCGACGGCTCGCAGACCCGCAGCTTCTGCTACGTCGACGACGAGATCCGCGGTCTCGTGGCGCTCCTCGACAGCGACCTCACCGGCCCGGTGAACATCGGCAACCCCGACGAGTTCACGATGGTCGAGCTGGCTCAGCTGGTGCTCGAGATCACCGGCTCGACGTCGACCGTCGAGCACCAGCCGGCGTGGGAGGACGACCCTCGCCAGCGCCGGCCCGACATCACCCTCGCTCGGGAGCAGCTCGGCTGGGAGCCCGTCGTGAGCCTTCGTGAGGGCCTGGTGCCGACGATCGAGTGGTTCCGGGCCGCGCTCGCGCGCTGACATGGACGAGGCGCCGACCCCGACGCGGCGCTCCCACTGGTGGACCGCGGCCGCCGTCGCGGTGGCCGTCGGCGTCACCCTCGTCGCCCACCGCGCGCTGCTGTCGCCGGGCGCCCCGGCCCTGTCCGACCACCCGTATCGCATGGCGCAGATGGAGCTGGCCCGGCGCCTGCTCGGCGGCGGGCACGACCCCCTCGGCCTCGACCCCTTCACCTGGGGTGGCTACGAGGAGCTGCAGTGGTACCCGCCTGGCTTCGCGCTCGTCGGTGCGACGATCGGCATCGTGCTGCGCCTCTCCGACGCCGGGGCCTACCGCCTCCTGGTGATCGGGCTCCTCGTCCTGCCGGCGGTCTCGGTCACGGTGCTCCTGCGCACCGTGCGAGCCCATCCGGTCAGCGCGGCCGTGGGTGGCCTCGCGTGCGGCCTGCTGTCGTTCGGGTTGTCCGGCACCTACTCGGGCGTCGGCCTGGGGACCGTGGCCTCGCGCCTGTCGTGGGGGCTCGGGCCACTGGCGGTGGCGGCCGCGATCGTCACCGCCCGCCAGGGCGCCCGCTGGTGGTGGCCGGTGGCGCTGGCCGCCGTCACCGCGGCGCAGCTGTTGTCGCACCCCTACCACGTGCTGCCGGCGGCCGCCGTGGCCTTCGGTGTCGTCGCCCGTCGCTCCTGGCGTGACAACGGTGGTCTCGTGCGGGCCGCCGTGGCGTGGGCCGGCGGGGTGGCGGTGGCCGGCGTGTGGTGGGCCGGCTCGCTCGTCTACGGCTCGCGCTCGGTCACCTTCGCCTGGGGCGACCTCACCTTCTCGACGCTCTGGAACCCCGTGCACGGCTCGGCCGCCGCCTGGCACGTGGCCATCGCGCTCGCGCTGGTGGTGGGCGTGCTGGCCGTGCGGTGGCGGGCCGACGAGCGCTACCGGCTGGCCCGGGGCCTCGTGCCGCTGCTCGTCCTGCTGCTCGTGGTGGAGCACCTCGTGGCCTCACGCCTCGGCGTGGAGGCGATCGACCCCTTCCGGCTGTCCGACGACGTGTACCTCTACGTGGTGGCCGTCGCGGCGCTGGTGCTCGAGCCGCTGCTCGAGCGGCCCCGTCTGCTGCCGGCCGGCCTGGTGGCCGCCGTGCTCCTCGGGGGCGCCTGGACGGCCGTCAACGTCGACGCCGCGAACCCCCCGGTGCTCTACGCCGTGCGCCTCGACGACCTTGCCGAGCCCGACGCCCGCCTGCTGTGGGCCGAGCTGGCCGAGGGCGAGGGCCGCGTGCTGTTCCCCAACGCCACGGTGGCCGGTGGCCTCGCCCACCTGATGGGGCGCACGGGCGAAGAGGCCGGGCGGCCGTCCCTCGGCGGCACGTCGACCCACCCCTCGCCCCAGCAGCCCGTGCTGATGTACGGCCCGGGTGCGACGGCCGTGCGTGACTTCGCCAACCAGTACGACGACGTGTCGGTGTTCGGCCTCCCGTGGACGGAGATCCGGGACGACGCCGCGGGGTTCGACGCGCTGGCCGGCCGTCTCGGCATCACGAGCGTCGTCGTGGAGACCGCTACCGAGCCGACGCCTCCCGAGCTCGCGCTGGATGCCCACCCCGACCGCTTCGAGCGCCGTGAGACCGGCGGGCGGTTCGCGATCTACGAGCGGCGGGCCGGTGCCGGCGCCGCGTCGGCACCCACCGGGGTGGAGCTCACCGTGTCGTCGACCTCGCCGACGCGGGTGGTGGCGACGGTTGCCTCCAGCGTGCCGACCGCGGTCACGGTGCACGTGCTCGGTGGCGAGCCGTGGACGATGCTCCTCGACGGGCGGGCCGTCGCCGCCGACCTCGACGACCTCGGTCAGCCCGTGGTGGCGGTCCCCGTCGGCGAGCACACGCTCGTGGCCCGCTACGAGCGGCCGTCGCTGCTGTGGCCCGCCCGCACGCTGGCAGTGCTGCTCGGCGCCGCGCTGGTGTCGGTGGCGGCGTGGTGGCCCTGGCGGAGCCGCTCGGGCCGGCTCCCGCCGGACGCCGTGACCGGCTGACGCGTCGAGCGCCGGGGCCGGTCCTGCTTGTCGAGGCCGGCCGCCTTCGTCGCCCGCTTCCACTCCCGCACGCGAGCGAGCGCCTCGGGCGAGTCGATGTCGGCCACCGTACGGGGCTGGTCGTCGGAGAAGGGTGCCGCCACGGCCTCCCAGCCGCGTGGCCGGACGCCGAAGCGCTTGGCCAGCACGGCCACCAGGATCTTGGCCTTCTCGTCGCCGAAGCCCGGCAGCTCGCGCAGCCGCTCGTAGAGCCCGGCGGCCGAGCGCGCGCCCCGCCACACGCGGGCGCCGTCGCCGCGGTAGCGGTCGGCCACCACCACGCACAGCTCGTGGATGCGCCGGCCCATGGCGGCCGGGAAGCGGTGGACGGCCGGCGTGGCCGCGCACACGGCCACGAGCGCGTCGACGTCCATCGCCGCGATGCGGGCCGCGTCGAGGTGGCCGAGCCGCGCTCGCAAGCGGGCCGGGCCGGTGAAGGCCCACTCCATCGGCACCTGCTGGTCGAGCAGCATGCCGACGAGCAGTGCCGTGCCGTCGGTGTTGAGGAGCCGGTCGGCGTCCGGGTCGCCGGTGATCCGCAGCGTCCCGACGGCCATGTCGTCAGGAGGAGAAGCCGAGGGCGGCCCAGGTGCTCGGGCCGACCACGCCGTCGGCGGCCAGGCCGGCCGAGGCCTGGAACGCCTTGACGGCCACCTCGGTCTGGGCGCCGAAGGCGCCGTCGACGGTGATGCGCTGGCCCTTGGCCACCAGCGCGTACTGCAGCTCTCGCACGGCCTGGCCGGTGCTGCCCCGCCGCAACGTCGGCCGGGTGGCCGGTGCCGTCGGCGTCGGTGCCGGCGACGACAGCGTGACCCCGAGGGCGGCCCACGTGGCGGCGTCGACCGAGCCGGTGGCTGGCAGGCCACGCTGGCCCTGGAACGTGCGCACGTTGCGCTCGGTGATGGCGCCGAAGATGCCGTCGGCGCCGGTGCGGATGCCGTTGCGGGTGAGGGCCGACTGCAGCGTCCGCACGGAGGTGCCCCGGGCCCCCCGCTGGAGGAACGGCAGGCCGGTCGTCGGCGGCGGGGTGGTCCCGATCGACGTGACGCCGAGCGCGCCCCAGGTGGCTCCGTCGGTGGTGCCGGTGACCGGCAGGCCGCGCGCCGACTGGAAGCTGCGCAGGTTGCGCTCGGTGATGGCGCCGAAGATGCCGTCGGCGCCGGTGCGGATGCCGTTGCGGGTGAGAGCGCTCTGCAGCGCCCGCACGGCCTCGCCCCGAGACCCGCGCGCCACCACGGGCAGGCCGGTGGCCGGGGGCGTGGGCGCAGGGGGCGTCGCCGGGGCGCTCCCGGTACCGGCCGGGAGGAGGCCGAGGGCCCGGTGGTCGTCGAGGCGCTGGCGCAGCCACTGCGTGAAGCGGGCCCGGCCGGTGTCGGTGAGGTGGACGAGGTCGGGGCGGCTCGCCGTGCCGGCCACGAACCAGCGGGTCTGCTCGGCGCCGCTCGACGCCGCGTTCCAGTCGAGCACGATGAGCTGCGGCCACCGCCCGGTGGCGGCGGCGAGGGCGGCGTTGCCCGGCGCGTAGTACGAGCCGGTGCCGCCAGGGCGGCGCTCGGACATGTTCACCCAGAACACGCGGGTGACGCCCTTGGCGACGAGCTCACCCATGATCTGGTCGACCTCGCCGCCGAGGGTGGCCGGGTTGTCGTTGTAGCCCAGCTCGATCACGGCGAACGCCGGCGTGGGGGCGCTGCGCACCACGGTGAGGCCGTCAGGGCCGATGCAGCTCGTGCCGACCGTGCAGCGGCCGCCGACGGTGTCGATCTGGTGGTCGGGATAGGCGCCGGCGAAGGCCTGGGCCAACAGCGACGAGACGCTCTGGCCGACGGAGTCGCCCACGAACAGCAGTCGCCCCACGGGCGGCTCGGTCGGTGCGGCGTCGGTGACGGTGGAGACCTCGAACCAGCGGGACTTGAGCCCGAAGGCGAGGCGGAACTGGTCGGCCGTGATCGACACCGACCCCGACGTGCCGCTGATGCTGACGCGGTCGGCGTAGCCGCCGAGGGCGCCGCCGTTGGACCGGGCGGTGACGGCAATGCCGGTGAGCCGGCCGACCTGGGGCCACTTCGACTGCACCTGCGACGCGCTCAGCCACACCGCCCAGTTGTGGTGGGGGTTGGCCGCCACGGCGTCGCCGGCGTCGTCGACGGCCGGGTAGAGGCCGCCGAGCGAGCGGCCGCCGTTCGACGACGAGTACATCGTGAGCGCGACGCGGCCGTCGGCTCGGCGCACGACGACGCCGGCGGTGTCGTCGGCGGCCTGGCTCGTGCGGGCGTCCTCGAGGATCGTGAGCGGCCCGCCGACGCCCTGGCGCAGGGCGGCCCCGCCGTAGACCTGGCAGGCCTGGGTGTCGCAGGTCTTCGCGTAGCTCCAGCGGCTGGTGGTGCCGCCCTCGGCCAGCGCGTAGGTACGGGCGGCCACGGCCTGGGTGCGCAGCGCGTTGGCGCCACCCGGCGTGTCGGCCCACGACGCCGGCGACTCCCGCGGCGTCACGCCCTTCACGTACGACTCGAGCGCCACCTCGTTGACGGTGCGGTTCTCCCCGTCGGTGCCGTTGGCCGCCCGCACCGTGCCCCGGTAGTACCGGACGCTCCCGGACGGCTCGCACACGCCGAGCAGCTCGCCGGGCACGCTGGCGTCGATGGCGCCCCCCCGTGGGGTCGCGAACGTGACCGGCCCGACGACGCCGTCGGCCACCGGCGTCCAGCCGAGGGCCGGGTCGTCGAGGTTGGCGGTCGACGGCGGGCACTCCGGCGCCGCCTTGCCCCAGACCTTGTAGACGTTGCGCTGCCCGGGCAGCTCGCGAGCGACGAGCGCGCCGAACGAGCGGGCGGCGGCATCGGACGGCGTGGCCGCCTGCCCGACCTCGCTCACCACCGCGGTCTGCGCGTTGTCGAGGGCGACGAGGCGCACGGTGACGGCGCCCTCGGGGGTACCGGTGAAGTCGGCCGGCGTCACCGACGACAGCGTCGTGCCGCCGTAGTAGTAGCCCAGGATCTGGCGCCAGTCCCACCCGAACTGGGTCGCCCAGCCGTAGGAGCCCCACTGGCTCATGCCGATGCCGTGGCCGAAGCCGCGGCCGTCGACGACGACGCCGTTGACGGGCTGCCCGGGCGCCGCCCCCGCACCGGGGGCCGTCGCCACGGCGCCACCGGTCACGGCGGCCAGCGCCACGCCGGCGGCCACGGCACGGCGCCGCCAGCGAGCGGTGGTCGGCAGATCGGATCGGTAGGCGCGCACGAAGAGACCCCTTCGGTTCGCCGCCCGCGGCGGCCACTGTACCCCCTGACGCTAGGAGGATCGAGGCCCGACGCCTCGTCAGGGCAGCGCCGGGCCGGGGGCGTCCGGGTCGATGTCGTAGCGGGCGATGGCGTCGGCGACCACCTCGGGCTTCACCTCGCCCTGGGCGGCCAGCTGCGACAGCACGCCCACCACCACATGGCCGGCGTCGATCTCGAACATCCGCCGGAGCGCCTCGCGGGTGTCGCTGCGCCCGAAGCCGTCGGTGCCCAGCGGCAGGAACGCCTTGTCGGGCAGGAACCGGGCTACCTGCTCGGGGACGATCTTCATGAAGTCGGTGACCGCCACCACCGGGCCGGGCGCGTCGGCCAGGAGGCGGGCGACGAGTGGCGTGCGGGGGGCCTGCGACGGGTGCAGCCGGTTCCAGCGCTCGGCCTCGAGGGCCTCCTCCCGCAGGGCCTTGTACGACGTGGCCGACCACAGCTCGACGCCCACGTCGTAGTGCTCGGCCAGGTCGGCGGCGGCCTGGCGGGCGGCACCCTGCGCCGAGCCGCTGAACAGCACCGTGGCCCGCTTCGACGGGCCGTCAGGCGCAGCGGCCCAGCGGTAGAGACCCTGCACGATGCCGTCGTCGACGCCCTCGGGCATGGGCGGCATCACGTAGTTCTCGTTGTAGAGCGTGATGTAGAAGAACACGTCCTCGGGGTGCGGGCCGTACATGCGGCGCAGGCCGTGGCGCACGATGGCGGCCACCTCGTAGGCGAACGCCGGGTCGTAGGCCTGCACGGGCGGCACGGTGGAGGCCAGCACGAGGCTGTGGCCGTCTTGGTGCTGCAGGCCCTCGCCGAGCAGCGTCGTGCGCCCGGCGGTGGCGCCCATGAGGAAGCCGCGGGCTCGCATGTCGGCCGCCTGCCAGATGAGGTCGCCCACCCGCTGGAAGCCGAACATCGAGTAGAAGGTGTAGAAGGGCACCATCGGCACGCCCCGGGTGGCGTAGCTGGTGGCGGCGGCGATGAAGCTGCTCATGGCGCCCGACTCGGTGATGCCCTCTTCGAGGATCTGCCCGTCGGTGGCCTCGGCGTACGACAGCAGCAGGTCGTGGTCGACCGGCTCGTACTTCTGACCCTGGGCGGCGTAGATCTTCAGCTCGCGAAACAGCGAGTCCATGCCGAACGTGCGGGCCTCGTCGGGGATGATCGGCACGATCCGCTCGCCGATCTGGTCGTCGCGCGACAGGTTCCGCAGCAACCGGGTGAACGCCATGGTGGTGCTCACCGCTTGCGAGCCGCTGCCGCCGGCCACCTCGCGGAACGACGCGTCCCCCGGCAGCTCGAGCGGGCGGCGGGTGCGCACGACGCGGCGGGGGACCGAGCCGTCGAGGGCCCGGCGACGCTCCATCATGTACTGGTACTCCACCGAGTCCGGGGGGAGCCGGTAGTAGGGCGGGTCGTCGCCTTGCTCGAGCGCGTCGTCGGGGATGTAGGCCTGCAGGTGCAGCCGGTCGCGCAGCACCTTCAGCTGGTCGTTGGTCATCTTCTTGATCTGGTGGGTGGCGTTGCGACCCTCGATCTCGGGACCGAGGGTCCAGCCCTTCACCGTCTTGCAGAGGATCGCCGTCGGGCGTCCGCTGCCGAGGAAGTCGACGGCGGTCTTGTAGGCGGCGTAGAGCTTGCGGTAGTCGTGGCCGCCGCGTGGCAGCCAGCGCAGCTCGTCGTCGGAGAGGTGCTCCACCAGCTTGCGCAGGCGGGGATCGGGGCCGAAGAAGTGCTCGCGGATGTAGGCGCCGCTCTCCACCGTGAAGCGCTGGAACTCGCCGTCGACGGTGGTGTTCATCGTGTTCAGCAGCACACCGTCCTTGTCCTTGGCCAGCAGCTCGTCCCACTTCGAGCCCCAGATCACCTTGATCACGTTCCAGCCGGCACCCCGGAACACGGCCTCGAGCTCCTGGATCACCTTGCCGTTGCCGCGCACCGGACCGTCGAGGCGCTGCAGGTTGCAGTTCACGACGAAGATCAGGTTGTCGAGGCGCTCGCGGCTGGCCAGCGACAGCGCACCGAGGGTCTCGGGCTCGTCGCACTCGCCGTCGCCGAGGAAGGCCCACACGCGGCTCTGCGACGTGTCGTCCTGGCGGCGGTTGTGGAGGTAGCGGTTGAAGCGGGCCTGGTACAGCGCCGTGATCGGGCCGAGGCCCATCGACACGGTGGGGAACTCCCAGAAGTCCGGCATGAGGCGCGGGTGCGGGTAGCTCGACAGGCCGACCCGGCCCACCTCCCGGCGGAAGTGGTCGAGGTCGTCGTCGGTGAGGCGGCCCTCGAGGTAGGCCCGGGCGTAGACGCCGGGGGCGGCGTGGCCCTGGATGTACACCTGGTCGCCGGCCTGGCCGTCGTCCTTGCCCCGGAAGAAGTGGTTGAACCCGACCTCGTAGAGCGACGCCGAGCTGGCGAACGTCGACAGGTGGCCGCCGATGCCGTCGGCCTTCTTGTTGGCCTTGATCACCATGACGGCGGCGTTCCAGCGCACGAAGCGGCGGATGCGGCGCTCGATCTCCTCGTCGCCCGGGAACCACGGCTCCTGCTCGGCCGGGATGGTGTTCACGTACGGCGTCGACACGGTGGCCGGGAAGCTCACGCCGAGCTCGCGGGCCCGCTCGAGCAGGCGCGACAACAGGTAGTTGGCTCGGGTCTTGCCGTGGGAGTCGATGACGGCGTCGAGGCTGTCGAGCCACTCCCTGGTCTCCACCGGGTCGACGTCGGGGAGCTGGTTCACGAACCCGTCGAAGATCATGGCGACAGTCTCGCCCACCGGCGGCCGGTCGCGACGCCTGCAGCGACGATCGTGCCAGGGTGGTGGTGATGACGGCGATCACCGTGTACACCGACGGGGCCTGCTCGGGGAACCCGGGACCGGGCGGCTGGGCGTGGGCGGTGGCACCCGGAGGGGTGCGGTTCGCCAGCGGCGCCGAGCGCCGAACCACGAACCAGCAGATGGAGATCCAAGCGGTGCTGGAGGCGCTGCGGGCCTTCCCGAGCGGGCGCCTCGACGTGGTGAGCGACTCGACCTACGTCGTCCACTGCTTCCGCGACCGGTGGTGGGAGGGCTGGCTGCGCAAGGGCTGGCTCAACAGCCAGCGCAAGCCGGTGGCCAACCGGGATCGGTGGGAGCCGCTGCTCGACCTCTACCGGCCCCGCCAGCGCGAGGTCACCTTCCGCTGGGTGAAGGGCCACAGCGGCGACCCGATGAACGACCTCGTCGACCGCCTCGCCGTCGAGGCCGCCACCGCGCAGCGAGGGGTGGCGGCGCCGGTCGACGTGCCCGACGAGCCGGCCGACGCGCCGCAGGGCACCCTGTTCTGAGCGCCGCCGCGTGCTAGCAAGCCGGTGATGCGAGGGCGCTGGGGCCAGAAGGCGAGCGGGTTCTTCGAGCTCGACAGCGAGACGGCGGTGCGGGTCGCCTACCAGGTGATCCTGGCCCGGGAGCCCGACGACGCCGGCCTGGCCGCCTACCGCGCCCGGATCGACGCCGGCACGCTGTCGTACCGGGGCCTGTGCGAGACCCTCCTGGCCTCGCCCGAGTTCACGATCCGCTGGCACACCCGCATCTGGGCCGACCGCCGGGCGGCCGAGGGCGACGAGCCGGTGCTGGCCCGCATCCACGACGGTCCGTCGATCCGCCTGGCCCCGTGGGACCTGTTGATCTCCGACGTCATCCGGGCCACCGGCGTGTGGGAGCCGCAGATCACCCGGCTGGTGCGCTCGCTGCTCCAGCCGGGCTCGCTGTTCGTCGACGTCGGCGCCAACGTCGGCTACTTCGCCCTCCTGGCCGCCCACCTCGTCGGTCCGGCCGGTCGGGTCGTCGCCGTCGAGCCCGGCCCGACGAACCTCCAGCTGCTCCTCGGCAGCGTGGTCGACAACGGCTACGAGCACCTCGACGTGTGGCCGCTGGCGTTCTCCGACCGCCGGGCCGTGCTGCCGCTGCGCACCGACGACGTGAGCACGAACGCCACCCTCGTGCCCTCCGCCGAGGCGGCCGGGGCCACCTGGGTGGTGGCGGTGCCGGGCGACGAGCTGCTGGCCGGCCTGCCGGCCGGGGTGCCGTGCGTGCTGAAGGTCGACGTCGAGGGCCACGAGCACCAGGTGCTCGTGGGCATGCAGCGCTTCCTCGAGCGGCACCGGCCCACGGCCATCCTCGAGTGCAACCCGAAGTTCATCGCCGACGCCGGCGGCAATGCCGACGAGCAGCTGGCGTGGCTGTTCGCCACGTTCCCGTCCGTGGCGGTGCTCGAGGGCGACGAGATCGAGCCGCTCGGCCGCCCCGGCGACGTCGTCGAGCGCTGGCGGCGCCGCAACGAGGCGGCCGGCCAGGACGGCGTGCTGCACCTCGACCTGGTGGCCCGTTGGTGAGCCCGGGCTGACCCGCCGGCGGGGTTGACCTCCTGCCCCGCCTCCTGTCTCATGCCAGCGCTCATGGAGGCGCGCCTACCTCACCTGCCGGGCCTCGACGGCCTGCGCGGGCTCGCCATCGCGGCCGTCGTCGCCTACCACGCCGGCGCGCCCTGGCTGCCCGGCGGCTTCTTCGGCGTGTCGCTGTTCTTCACGCTGTCGGGCTACCTCGTCACGAGCCTGCTCCTCACCGAGCGGGCCGCCACCGGTGCCGTCGACGTCGTCGCGTTCTGGCGCCGCCGGGCCCGCCGGCTCCTGCCGGCCGCGCTCGTGACGCTGGCCGGTGTGGTGGTGGTCGCCGCGTTGGCCGGTGGGCTGCCCGGCCTCGAGGGCGACGTCGTCGCCAGTCTCCTCTACGTGCAGAACTGGCACCTGCTGTGGTCAGGCTCGTCGTATGGGACCGCAGTGGGGGAGCCGTCGCCGCTGCTGCACCTGTGGAGCCTGTCGATCGAGGAGCAGTGGTACCTGCTGCTGCCGCTCGTGGCGACGGTGGCCCTGCGCCGGGGCCGGCGCTGGTTCGCCGTCGCACTGCTCGTCGTGCTCGGGCTGTCGGTGGCGGCCCAGCTGTGGCACGCGGCGTCGTTCGACCGCGTCTACTACGGCACCGACACGCGAGCCGCCGAGCTCGCCGTCGGGGCGCTGGCCGCTCTCGTCCTGCCGCCGCGGCGCCAGGCCGCCGCGACCCGGGCCTCGGCCGCGTGGCCGGTGCTCGGGGTGGCCGGCGTGGTGGCGCTGTGGGTGCTGGCCAGCGACGGCGACGCCTGGCTGGTCTCCGGCGGCCTCGTGGCCGTGGCCGCGGTCGGTGCGGTGGCGGTGACGGGGGCCGCCACCCCGGCCGGCGCCCGCCTGCTCGGCCGGCGCCCCCTCGCCGGCCTCGGCCGCATCAGCTACGCCGTCTACCTCGTCCACTGGCCGGTGATGGTGTGGGTCACCGAGGCCCGCACCGGCTGGCCCCGGCCGGCCGTGGTCGCGACCCAGCTGGCCCTCACCCTCGCCCTCGCCACCCTGTCGACCCGCGTGGTCGAGGAGCCGGTGCGGCGGGGCACGGCGCTGGCGGGCGGGGCCTTCGCCCGCGTGACGGTGACCGGTGGGGTAGCGGTCGTGCTGGCCGTCGTGGCCCTGCCGCTCGACGACCCCTTCGAGGTCACCACCGCCTTCGCGGCACCCGCGTCCCCGGCGGCCCCGGTGCCGACCGTCGCGGCGCCGCCGACGACCGCGACGCCGCCCGCCGACCGGACCGCGGCGCAGGAGCGCCGCCTGGCCGAGGAGGCGGCCGACTCGGCCCGGTCGGCGGGGCCGGCCGACGTCGTGTGGTTCGTCGGTGACTCCGTGCCCGCCCTCGTCGTGGAGGACGCCACGGCCGCGCTCGCGGCCGAGGGCGTGCGCCTCGTCAACCTCGCCCAGCCGGCGTGCGACGGCGCCCGCGGCCTCGGCCCGATGCGCCAGGCCCGCGGGCGCGTGCTCGACGAGCCCGAGGGTTGCGGCGAGTGGGAGCAGCAGTGGCCGCTGGCGCTGGCGGCCGAGCCGCCGGACGCCGTCGTGGTGGTGCTGGGAGCCGCCGCGCTGTTCGACCGCGAGATCGACGGCCGGTGGCAGGGGCCGTGCTCGGCCGAGCTGCGGGCCCGCTACGAGCCCGAGGTGGTGGCGCGGCTGGCGTGGCTCCAGGCCAACAGCGGCGGTCCCGTCGTGCTGTCCACGATGCCGTGGTTCGGCCGGGAGGCCCGCTTCTTCGCGCAGAGCGACCACCTCGAGCGGTCCGACTGCCTCAACGAGGTCTACGACGCGGCCCGGGTCGCCGTGCCGGGTGTGGGGACCCTCGACCTGCGGGGCTGGCTGTGCCCGGACGGGCCGTCGTCGTGCCGGCTGCCCCGGGTCGACGGGGTGCACCTGCGCGGTGACGCGGCGATCGAGACGGCGCGGTGGGCCGTGAGCGAGGTGCTCAGCGGGTGACGACGACCTCGGCGGCACCGACCGGGACCGGTGGCGAGCGCCGGATCGACAGGATGCTCACGAAGAGCGCGGCCACCAGCGTCTGGAGCCCGAGCACGAACCCGAGCATCGACGGCACCACCGTGCGGATCGTCTGCGACGGGTCGAGGTTGCCGAAGCCCGACTCCCGCCAGCGCAGGAACGACGCCACCGCCGCGACGAGACCGAACGCCACGAGCGCGGCACCGACGGCGAGGCCCCGCTCGAGCGTCAGCCACCGCTGCACCCGGCGGTAGGTGCGGTTGGCCGGCAGGAACCCCTCCTGGACGGCGTAGGTCTTGGTGAGCAGCGCGAACAGCACCGTGAGGTAGCCGCAGATCGTGAGGGCCGCTGCGTACACGAGCGTCCCGACGTCGAACTGGAGCGACCCCACCGACACCGGGCCGATGGTGAGGGCGGTGGTGGCCACGAGGCCGACCGCGAACATCACCAGGCCCGGGTAGAAGAACAGCCACCGAGGGCTGTACAGCAGCAGGAAGCGCAGGTGCCGCCAGCCGTCGCGGAAGCTGCGCAGGTGCGGCGGGCGGGTCCGGCCGTCGGGCGACAGCGTGGTGGGCACCTCGCTGATGCGCAGGCCGGCGAGGCACGAGCGCACCACGACCTCGCTGGCGAACTCCATGCCGGTGGTGCGCAGGTCGAGGGCGACGATGGCGTCGCGTCGGAACCCCCGCAGGCCGCAGTGGAAGTCGCCGACCGGCGCATGGAAGAACAGCCGCCCGATGCCCGACAGCACGGGGTTGCCGATGTAGCGATGCGACCAGGGCATGGCGCCGGGAGCGATGCCGCCCCGGAACCGGTTGCCCATCACGAGGTCGTCGCCGGCCCGGAGCCGCTCGAGGAAGGCGTCGAGGTCGGAGAAGTCGTAGCTGTCGTCGGCGTCGCCCATGACGACGTACCGACCCCGCGCCTCGCGGATGCCGCCCATCAGCGCGTTGCCGTAGCCCTTGGCCGCAACGGGCACCACCCGGGCTCCCTCGGCCTCGGCGATGGCCTGCGAGCCGTCGGTGGAGCCGTTGTCGGCCACCACCACCTCGCCGGCCACGCCGGCCCGCTCGAGCCAGCCCCGAGCCTTGCGGATGCAGGTGGCCAGCGTCTCGGCCTCGTCGAGGCACGGCATCACGATCGACAGCTCGATGTCGCCCGCCCCGACGGCCATGGCCGCCACGGTAGCCAGGGCCCTGCCAGCATGGCCGCCCGTGCAGCCGGTGTCGCCGTCCGAGCCTCGCCCGCCCGGGCCGTGGGACGGCGAGGACGGTCGCCGGGCCCGCAGGGCCGCCTGGGTCGGCACCGCCGTCGCCGTGGCGGCGTTCTGGCTCCTGGCCACCGGCTTCGCCCCGTGGCAGCTCTTCGCGCGCGGCCCGTTCACGGCCGACTTCTACGACGCCCAGGCCCGGGCGCTGTCGCGCGGCCACCTGCACGTGCCGGCCGAGGTGGCCGGCATCGAGGGCTTCCTCGTCGACGGCAAGGTGCAGCTCTACTACGGCATCGTCCCGGCGCTGGCCCGCCTCCCGGTGGCGGCGGTCACCGACGCGCTCGACGGCCGCCTCGTCGTGGTCAGCCAGCTGCTCGGGCTCTCGGTCGGCGCGCTGGCGGCGGCCCGGCTGTACCGGCGGGCCAGGGCGGCGCTGGCCGTGCCGGCGCCGGCCCACGAGGCGGTCGTGTGCGGCGTGCTGGCGGCGGCGGTCGGGCTGGCCACGCCGCTGGCGTTCCTGTCGGCGCGCGCCATCGTGTACCACGAGGCCGAGCTGTGGGGAGCGGCGCTGGCGCTGCTCGGCTTCGAGCGGGTGGTGGTGTGGTGGTCGAGCCGGGCACCGCGTGACCTCGCGGTGGCGTCGGCGGTGGCCGCTCTGGCCGTGTCGACGCGCGGGTCGTCGGGTACGGGGCCGGCCCTCGCGCTCGGCCTCCTCGCCGTGCTGCTGGCGGTGCGCCGGCAGGGGCGGCTGGCGGCCCTGACCGCGTGCGCTGCGCTCGTGCCGGTCGGGCTCTACGCCGTCGTGAACCTGGCCCGTTTCGGCACCCTGTTCTCGGTGCCGTTCGAGCAGCAGCTGCTCAACCCGTTCTCACCACAGCGGCGGGCGGCCCTCGAGGCCAACGACGGATCGCTGTTCGGCCCGCAGTTCCTCCCGACCGCCCTGCTGCAGTACCTGCGGCCCGACACGCTCGAGCTGCGGTCACTGCTGCCGTGGGTCCAGTGGGGGCCGCGGGCGCGCGTCGTGGGCGACGCCGTGTTCGACACCGTCGACCGGGCCGCCTCGCTGCCCGTGACGGCGCCGCTGTTCCTGGCGCTCTCGGTGCCCGGCGGGTGGGTGGCGCTGCGCCGGCGCGTCCCGGTCGCGTGGGCGGCCTGCCTGGTGGCCGGGACCGCAGCGACCATCCCGACGCTCTCCATCGCCTTCGTGGCCCACCGCTACCTGGCCGACCTCGTGCCGCCGGTGGTGCTGGCCACCTGCCTCGGCCTCCCGGTGGTGATGGCGTGGTTCGCCGGCCGTGGCGCCGGCGTGCGGGCCGCCCTCGTGGGGGTGTCGGTGGTGGCACTGGCCGGCGCCGTCTACGTGAACGCGTCGCTCGCCGTGCTGGCCCAGCGGCTCTACCTGCTGCCGTCGCAGGAGCGCACGCGTGACTTCGTGGCCCTCCAGTACGGCGTCCACGACGTCGTGCCGGGCGGTCGTCCACCCGACGTCACGGCGGCGGCGACCCTCCCGCCGGTCGGGCCGGACGGTGCCGTAGTGGTCGTCGGCGACTGCGCGGGGCTCTACCGCAGCGACGGCGAGACGTGGCGGGCCCTCGAGCACGAGCCGGGCCGGGGGATGCGCGTCGTCGTGGAGGGCGAGGTGCGGGGCGGCACCACCGTGCTCGCCTCGGGCGACGGCTGGGTCGTCGAGCTGCTGAACGATGGGACCCGGGTGGTGGCCCGCCATCGCTCGGCCGAGCCGGCGGTGCGGGGGTCGGCGTTCGCGTCACCGCCGGGCCGGGTGGTGTTCGACGTCGTGGCCGACCCGGCGCTCCCGATGGTCACCGTGCGGCGGGGCGACGAGGTGGTGCTGGAGGCGTTCCTGCGGCCGGCCGGGGGTCCGGTGGTCGCCGGCGACGGGTGGGTCCCGCAGCCGGGCCGGGCCGCGCTGTGCCGCGACCTGCAGGAGCGGCTCAGCGCGGGGTGAGCGTCACCACGAACTGGTAGCCGAACATCGTGGGCCACAGCCGCACCCCGGTGCGGTCGGCCCAGCCGAGCGCCCGCTTGAGCGAGGCGGCGGTGCCGGCTCGGCCGCCGCGGTCGGCCACGTCGAAGGGGAGCCCGGTGGCCTCCAGCGCCTCCACCCGCCAGCCGTGCGTGCCGACGAGGCGCTGCAGCGACGAGCGGGTGAAGAAGCGGACGTGGTCGCGGTCGAGGATGCCGCGGCTGTCGTAGTCGAAGCGGCCCATGGCGACCCGGGCCCTCGGGTACCAGTGGGCGATGTTGGGCACGCTGGCCACCAGCACCCCATCGGGGGCGACGAGGGGCCGCAGCTCGTCGAGGAGACGGCCGGGCTGGCGCACGTGCTCGAGGACGTCGGCCGCCACGACCACGTCGTAGGGCGCGCCGTCGTGGGCCTCGGGCGGCAGGCCGCGCTCGAGGTCGGCGGCCACGAACACGTCGAGGCGCTCCTTGGCCTCGGGTGTGTCGTCGACGTCGACCCCGGTGACGTGGTGGCCGAGGGTCCGCAGCTCGGCGCCGAGCAGGCCCCGTCCGCAGCCGAGGTCGAGCACGCGGCCGGGCGGGCGGCTCGCCAGCAGCTCGAGGAGGCGGCGATGGCTCGACCCCTCGTCGGGCTTCCACTCGTAGCCGGGCGGCTCGGTGCCGGGCAGTGGCGTGCCGAAGCCGATGCGTCCCAGCCGGTAGCGCAGCACGTCGCTGGTCACGTCACGGGCGTAGCGCAGGCCGTCGACGTAGCAGATCTCGTCGCCGTAGTACGTGGGGATGGCGACCTCGCCGATGCGGGCACCGCTGGCGTGCAGCTGCAGCAGCACCTCGGTGTCGAAGTCGAAGCCGTCGCTGTTGGCCTCGAACGGGATGCCGGCCAGGGCGGCCACGGAGAACGCTCGGTACCCGCTGTGCCACTCCGACAGCACCAGCCCGGTCATGGCGTTCTGGAAGCGGGACAGCACGCGGTTGCCGACCAGCTTGTAGAGGGGCATCCCGCCGTGGCGGGCGGTACCCCTCGTCATCATGCGCGACCCCATCACGACGTCGGCCTCGCCCCGCTCGATGGGGCCGACGAGGTCGGCCAGGCGCTCGGGGGCGTACTGGCCGTCGCCGTGGAGCAGCACCACGATGCCGAGGCCGTGGTCGATCGCCCACCGGTAGCCGAACTTCTGGTTGCCGCCGTAGCCCAGGTTGCGCTCCTGGCGCACCACCACGAGCGACAGGCCGTGGTCGTCACGGCGCTGGTACTCGAGGCCCACGGCCAGCGTGTCGTCGTGGCTGTGGTCGTCGCTCACGAGCACGGTGTCGATGCGGGGACGCATCTCGGCCGGGATCCGGTCGAGCACCCAGGCGAGGGTGGCCTGCGCGTTGTAGGCGACCACCAGCACGCCGATGCGAGGGGCCGGTGCGGGCATCGGTGAGATGGTACGGGGCGGCTACGGCCGGGCCGGCTGAAGCGGGTCGACCAGGACGGGGACACCGTCGTCGGGCGGGGGCTGCACGCAGACCGGCTGCACCTCGGCGGCCACCAGCGGCGTGCGGTCGAGCTCGGCCAGCAAGCCGTCGACGACGTCTCGCTCGGTGGCGGCCAGGCCGAGGAACCAGTCCTGGGTGGCCGACGCGTCCGGGAAGCCCTCGTAGCAGGCCCAGCGGTCGGTGAACACGTACACGCCGACGACGCGGCCGAGTTCGAAGGCCTCCGGCGCCAGCGGCGCCGGGCCGGGTCCCTCCCGCAGCACGGCCACCCACTGGGTCGGCGCGAGGACGCCAGGCCCGGGCGCCGGGTCGGCCCGCCCGTCGTCGCTGACCGCCCGGCCGGCCAGCACCGCCACCACGACGAGGACCACGACGATCGCCACCACCAGCGCGACCACCCGCAGGCGGCGTTGCCGGGCGGCCACCCGAGCCTCGTCCACGAACCCCGGGTCGGCCCGACCGGCCCGGTCGGCCACCGCCTCGGCGACGAGCTCGCCGAGCAGAGGTCGCCCGTCGGCGGGCTCCGTGGGTGTGCGGGCGCCGACGGCGGCGGCGACCCGGGCCGGCTCACCGGGGCCGAGCCGGGTGATCCCGGGTACCACGCTGACGACGGTCGCCTTGCGCAGCTCCCACGGAAGCGTCGCCAGCGCCGCCTCGAGTGGACCGTCGGCGACCCGGGGCACCTTGGGGGCGGGCGCGTCGAGCAGGATCGCCTCTTCGATGAGTCGGGCGGCGGCCTGGCCGCCCTCCACCCCGTCGACGATCGAGGCCTTGGCCTTGCGACGAACGAAGTGCTCGGCGACCTCGTGGTCCCACCCGAGCAGCGTCAGGACGCCGACGAGTCGCGGGAGCTCCCACGAGCCGAAGGTCTCGAGGCTGCTGTAGTGCCCGCGGTTCGTCTGGCCCTGGTCGTTCACTGCTCCGTAGTCTGCCCGGCCATGGACATCAAGGGTGCAGCAGCGATCGTGAGCGGTGGCGCGTCGGGCCTCGGCGAGGCCACCGTCCGGCGCCTCCATGCGGCCGGGGCGATCGTCACGGTCATGGACTTCAACGCCGACAAGGGCGAGGCGCTCGCCAAGGAGCTCGGCGTCAAGTTCGTGAAGTGCGACGTCACCAACACCGAGCAGGTCGCCGAGGCGGTCGCGGCTGCGGCCGAGGACGCCCCGCTGCGAGTCGGCATCAACTGCGCCGGCACCGGCACCGCCGTGCGCACGATCGGCAAGGACGGCTCGCCCCACATCCGCAGCGAGTGGGACCGGGTGCTGAACATCAACCTCATCGGCACCTTCCTGTGCATGACCTACGAGGCGTCGCAGATCGCCAAGGCCGAGCCGCTGGCCGACGGCATGCGCGGTGTGATCGTCAACACCGCTTCGGTGGCCGCCTTCGACGGCCAGATCGGCCAGCTGGCCTACTCCGCCTCCAAGGGTGCCGTCGTCGCCATGACCCTCCCGGCCGCCCGTGACCTGAGCGTCGCCGGCATCCGCGTGAACACGATCGCCCCCGGGCTCATGGACACGCCCCTGCTCGGCATGCTCCCGCCGGAGGCGAAGGCGGCGCTCGGTGCCAGCGTGGTCTACCCGAAGCGCCTCGGCGACCCGGACGAGTTCGCCAAGATGGCCATGGCCATCGTCGAGAACGACTACCTGAACGGGGAGACGATCCGCCTCGACGGCGCCATCCGCATGCAGCCGAAGTGACCGTCCCCCCGGGACTGTGGCCCCGGCCCGAGCGGGCCGGGTTCCGGCACCGGGTGGGGCTTCGCCCGCTCGACCTCTCCTCGTGGGTGGTGGTCGACGATCTCCTCGGCCCGACGCTCGACGGCAAGGACCTCCTGCTGTCGCAGCGTCGGGCCGACGTGTTCTCGGCTGGGCCCGGGACCGAGGCGGCCGCCGCCGAGTTGCTGGCTCTGCTGGTCGAGCACCTGCGGGCCGACCATGCCGGTACCCACGGCGTCGGCGACAGGTCGGTGGAGGTGGCGGGTCGGCGGGTCGACCTGCGGGCCCTCCCTCCGCTCGACGCCGCCGGGCGGCTCGTGCAGGACGACTGGTGCCTCCTCGACGACAGCGGCCGGGCCGTGCGCCTGGTCGCCGCCACGCTGTGCTCGCCGAGCCGGTGGCGGCTGGCCGACAAGATCGGGCGGGGGATGCCCGAGGTGCACGCCCCCGTTCCCGGGTATGCCGAGGAGCTCGAGACCGTCGTCGACGCCACCCTGCGGCGACTCGTGCCGGCCCGGCCGGTCTGGCGCAGCAACTGGACGCTCACCGACGACCCGGCGCTCTTCCAGCCGGTGGTCGGCCCGCCCGCCCCCGTGGTCGACGCCGAGTCCGCTGGTGCCCACGTGTGGCTGCGCGTCGAGCGCCAGACGCTGCGGCGGCTGCCCCGCACCGGGGCCATCGTGTTCGGGATCCGCACGTTCCAGGAGCGGCTCGACGGCCTGGCCGGCCGGCCGGCGGACGCGGCCGACCTGCTGGCGGCCGTGCGCCAGCTGCCGGCCGCCACCGCCGACTACAAGAGCCTGCGCTCCCACCGGCCCCACGTGGAGGCCTGGTTGGCCCGGTGCACGAACGGGTAGCGCGACAGGGGCGGCGCGCCGGGCCGGGGAGGCGTACGATCGGACCCGTCGGGCGAGCGCACGGGGAGGTCCGATGGAGCGGATGCGACGGATCCAGCGGCGTTCGGGGGCGGCGACGTGGACACCGGAGGCGGCCAGCGGGCCCGAGCACGGTGTGCTCGCGCTCCAGCAGAGCGCCGGGAACCGAGCGGTGTCGCGGCTCGTGCAGGCCAAGCTGGAGGTGGGCGCGGCCAACGACGCCTACGAGCAGGAGGCCGACCGGGTGGCCGACCGTGTCGTCGGCGGGGAGCCGGCGGGTGCCCAGCGCATCGCCGACCAGATCACCCCGCTGGCCCAGCGCCAGGAGGTCCCCGAGGAAGAGGAGCTGCAGACGCTGCGACTCCAGCGGCAGGAGGTCCCCGAGGAGGAGGAGCTCGCCCAGGGTCTGCGGCTCCAGCGCGAGGCCGTGCCCGAGGAGGAAGAGGAGCTGCAGATGCTTCCCCTCCAGCGTCGGGGCGACGACGGCGCCTTCACGGCGCCGGCCGAGGCCGAGGAGCGCATCGCCGCTCGCCAAGGGGGAGGCAAGGCGCTCGACGACGGGCTGCGCACGGAGATGGAAGCCGGCTTCGGTGTCGACTTCGGTCACGTGCGCGTCCACGACGACCCGGAGGCCCAACAGCTGGCCGGCAGCCTGAAGTCGCGGGCGTTCACGCAGGGCTCCGACATCTACGTGGGCAAGGGGGGCGTCGACAAGAAGGAGATGGCCCACGAGCTCACGCACGTCGTGCAGCAGGCCGGCGGCGCCCAGCGTCTGCCCGAGGCCGATCCTGAGGTGCAGCGGCTCCGCCGCAAGCGCTGACGCAGACAGGGTTCAGCAAGGCGCAACACGCCGTCACGATCGGCTCATGGTGCGGCGCAGTCGGCCTCGGTACCATGCGGCCGCGGGGGGCCGGCAAGCATCGTCGCTTGCCGTTCGGGGCCCGCTCACGAGGGAGGCTTGCAGTGGCCAACGTCATCCGTGCCGCGCTGCTCCAGACCGACTGGACCGGCGACAAGGCGTCGATGATCGACCGGCACGAGGAGGCGGCCCGCGAGGCGTCCGCCCAGGGTGCCCGGGTGATGTGCTTCCAGGAGCTCTTCTACGGTCCGTACTTCTGCCAGGTGCAGGACGCCGCGTTCTACGAGTACGCCGAGGCCATCCCTGACGGCACGACGACCAAGCGGTTCCAGTCGGTCGCCAAGGAGCTCGGCATGGTCCTCGTGCTGCCGATGTACGAAAAGCACCAAGAAGGCGTCCTCTACAACACCGCCGCAATCATCGACGCCGACGGCTCCTACCTCGGCAAGTACCGCAAGACCCACATCCCGCAGGTGAAGGGCTTCTGGGAGAAGTTCTACTTCCGGCCCGGCAACCTGGGGTACCCGGTGTTCGACACCGCCGTCGGGCGGATCGGCGTGTACATCTGCTACGACCGGCACTTCCCCGAGGGCTGGCGGGCGCTCGGCCTGGCCGGGGCCAAGATCGTGTTCAACCCGTCGGCCACCAGCCGTGGCCTGTCGTCGTACCTCTGGAAGCTCGAGCAGCCGGCCTCGGCCGTGGCCAACGAGTACTTCATCGGCGCCATCAACCGCGTCGGCATCGAAGACCTCGGCGACAACGACTTCTACGGCACCACGTACTTCGTCGACCCGGAGGGCAAGTTCGTCGGCGACCCGGCCGACGACCACCAGGCCGAGCTGGTGGTGCGCGACCTCGACCTCGACCTCGTCGAGACCGTGCGCAACCGCTGGCAGTTCTACCGTGACCGTCGGCCGGACATGTACGGCCCGCTCACCGAGGCCTGAGGAGGCAGTCATGCGGATCCTCGTCACCGGCGGCACCGTGGTCAGTGCCACGGGCCGCCAGCCCATGGACGTGCTCGTCGACGGCGAGACCATCGCCGCGCTCTACGCCCCCGGGGCCGCCGAGGGCGTCACCGCCGACCGCACCATCGACGCCACCGGGAAGTACGTGATCCCCGGCGGGGTCGACGTCCACACGCACATGGAGCTCCCGTTCGGCGGCACGTTCGCGTCCGACACGTTCGAGACCGGCACGCGCGCAGCCGCGTGGGGCGGCACCACCACCATCATCGACTTCGCCGTGCAGCGTTACGGCGAGCGGGTGGAGGACGGCCTGGCCGAGTGGCACCGCAAGGCGGAGGGCAACTGCGCCATCGACTACGGCTTCCACATGATCGTGGGCGGCGTCGACGACCAGAGCCTGAAGGCCATGCAGTACCTCGTCGACCACGAGGGCATCACGAGCTTCAAGCTCTTCATGGCCTACCCGGGCGTCTTCTACTCCAACGACGGCCAGATCCTGCAGGCCATGCAGACGGCGGCGGGCAACGGCTCGATGATCATGATGCACGCCGAGAACGGCATCGCCATCGACGTGCTCATCCAGCAGGCGCTCGGCCGGGGCGAGACCGACCCGTGGTACCACTCGCCGACCCGGCCGGTGGAGATGGAGGCCGAGGCCACCCACCGGGCGATCATGCTCGCCCGTGTCGCCAAGTGCCCCCTCTACGTGGTGCACATGTCGGCCAAGGAGGCCGTCGAGGCGGTGTCCCACGCCCGCGACCTCGGCGCCAACGTGTTCGGCGAGACGTGCCCCCAGTACCTCTACTTCTCCGTCGAGGACCACCTCATGAAGCCCGGCTTCGAGGGTGCGGCCTACGTGTGCAGCACGCCGCTGCGCTTCAAGGCCGAGGGGCACCAGGCGGCCCTGTGGCGCTACCTGCGCACCAACGACTTGTCGGTCGTGAGCACCGACCACTGCCCGTTCTGCATGAAGGAGCAGAAGGACCTCGGCGTCGGCGACTTCTCGAAGATCCCGAACGGGATCGGCGGCGTCGAGCACCGGATGGACACGATCTACCAGGGCGTCGTGAACGGCGAGATCAGCCTCGAGCGCTGGGTCGAGCTCTGCAGCACCACACCGGCGCGCATGTTCGGGCTCTATCCGACCAAAGGCGTCATCGCCCCCGGGAGCGACGCCGACATCGTCGTCTACGACCCGAACGGCACCACCCGGCTCAGCGTCGAGACGCACCACATGAACATGGATCACTCGGCCTACGAGGGCATGGTCATCGACGGCAAGGTCGACACCGTGCTGTCCCGTGGCTCGGTCGTCATCGCCGGCGACCAGTACGTCGGCACCAAGGGTCACGGCAAGTACCTGAAGCGCGGCCTCAGCACCTACCTGGTCTGAGCCGCACCCGACACGACGAGGTCACACGATGAAGCGCATCAACCACTGGATCGGCGGCAAGCTCGTCCCCTCGGAGTCGGGCCGGACGGGACCGGTGTGGAACCCGGCCACCGGCGAGCAGCAGGCCGAGGTCGACCTGGCCACGGCGGCCGAGGTCGACGTGGCCGTCGCCACGGCCCGTGACGCCTTCGTCTCCTGGCGCTCGTCGTCGCTGTCGAAGCGGGCCGAGGCGATGTTCAAGCTCCGCGAGCTCATCGACGCCAACCGCGGCGAGCTGGCGGCCATCCTCACGGCCGAGCACGGCAAGGTGCTGTCCGACGCCATGGGCGAGATCGCCCGCGGCCTCGAGAACGTGGAGTTCGCCTGCGGCATCCCTCAGCTCCTGAAGGGCGGCTTCAGCGAGCAGGCCGCCACCGGGGTCGACGTCTACAGCATCCGCCAGCCGCTCGGCGTCGTCGCCGGCATCACCCCGTTCAACTTCCCGGCCATGGTCCCCATGTGGATGTTCGCCAACGCCATCGCCTGCGGGAACACCTTCGTGCTCAAGCCATCGGAGAAGGACCCGTCGCCCTCGCTGTTCCTGGCCCAGCTCGTGAAGGACGCGGGCGTGCCCGACGGCGTGTTCAACGTGGTCCAGGGTGACAAGGTGGCCGTCGACCGCCTGCTCGAGCACCCGGACGTGGCGGCGGTGTCGTTCGTCGGCTCCACGCCGATCGCCCGGTACATCTACGAGACCGGTACCCGCAACGGCAAGCGGGTCCAGGCCCTCGGCGGCGCCAAGAACCACATGGTGGTCCTGCCCGACGCCGATCTCGACATGGCGGCCGACGCCGCCGTCTCGGCCGGCTACGGGTCGGCCGGTGAGCGGTGCATGGCGATCAGCGTGGTGGTCGCCGTCGGTGACGCCGGTGACCGCCTCGTCGCCAAGATCAAGGACCGCCTGCCGCAGGTGAAGGTGGGAGCGGGCACCGATCCCGAGAGCCAGATGGGCCCGCTGATCACCCGTGAGCACCGGGACAAGGTGGCCAGCTACCTCGACGTCGCCGTCGAGGAGGGCGCCACCGTGGTGGCCGACGGTCGACAGGGTGTGCCGGAGGACGGCTTCTTCTTGGGCGCGTCGCTGGTCGACCACGTGTCGACCACCGGGCGGGTCTACGGCGACGAGATCTTCGGGCCGGTGCTGAGCGTGGTGCGCGTCGACACCTACGACGACGCCGTGCGGCTGGTCAACGCCAACCCCTACGGCAACGGCACCGCCATCTTCACCCGCGACGGGGGCGCCGCCCGCCAGTTCCAGTTCGACGTCGAGGTCGGCATGGTGGGCATCAACGTGCCGATCCCGGTGCCGGTCAGCTACTACAGCTTCGGCGGCTGGAAGGCGTCGCTGTTCGGCGACACCCACATGTACGGGCCCGAGGGCGTGCAGTTCTACACGCGGGCCAAGGTGGTCACCTCACGCTGGCCCGACCCGTCCACCTCGGCGGTCGACCTCGGCTTCCCCCGGACGCGCTAGATGGACGTCGGCGTCGTCCTGCAGACGAACCCGCCGGCCTGGCGCGTGGTCGAGCTGGCCAAGCGGGCCGAGAACCTCGGGTTCAGCCACGTGTGGACGTTCGACTCGCACCTGCTCTGGCAAGAGCCCTTCGTCATCTACAGCCAGATCCTGGCCGAGACCCGCAAGGTCGTCGTCGGCCCGATGGTGACGAACCCCGCCACGCGTGACTGGACCGTCACGGCATCGCTGTTCGCCACCCTCAACGAGATGTACGGCAACCGCACGATCTGCGGGATTGGGCGAGGCGACTCGGCGGTGCGCGTGACCAACGGCGCGCCGACGACGCTGGCCACGCTGCGCGACTCGATCCACGTGATCCGCGAGCTCGCCAACGGCCGCGAGGTCGAGTACAAGGGCGCCACGCTTCGGTTCCCGTGGGGGACGGCGAGCCGCCTCGAGATGTGGGTCGCCGCGTACGGTCCGAAGGCCCTTGCCCTCACCGGCGAGGTGGGTGACGGCTTCATCCTTCAGCTCGCCGATCCCGACATCACGGCGTGGAGCGTCCGGGCCGTGCGGGAGGCGGCCGAGCGGGCCGGGCGCGACCCGGGCGCGGTGCAGATCTGCGTGGCGGCGCCGGCCTACGTCGGCGACGACCTCGCCCACCAGCGCGACCAGTGCCGGTGGTTCGGCGGCATGGTCGGCAACCACGTCGCCGACATCGTCGGCCGCTACGGCGAGGGCGGCGCAGCGGTGCCGCAGGCCCTCACCGACTACATCAAGGGTCGCGAGGGCTACGACTACAACGAGCACGGTCGGGCTGGCAACGCGCACACCGCCTTCGTGCCCGACGAGGTCATCGACCGCTTCTGCCTGCTCGGACCGCCGGAGCGCCACGTGGAGCGACTCGAGGAGCTGCGTGCCCTCGGCGTCGACCAGTTCGCCATCTACCTGCAGCACGACGCCAAGTCGGCGACGCTCGAGGCCTACGGCGAGACGATCATCCCGGCGGTGTCCGTGAAAGTGACGGCGAAGAAGTGACGGGCGCCCGCTGGCGGACCGTCGGGCTCGCCCTGCTCGGCTTCGTGATGCTGGCGGTGCTCTGGGAGGGCTACAAGTGGTTCTGGGGCGCCGTGGACGGGTCGGTGCTGGGTTGGGACCTGCCGGCCAGTGGTGACGACACCTCGATGCCGCACGTGTGGACGGTCGTCGAGCGGTTCGGACAGCCCGAGCTGCGGGGGAGCGAGCGCACCGTCGGCGCGGCCGTCCTGGCCGGCGCCTGGTTCACGTTCCGGATGGCGATGGGCGGGTTCCTCATCGGGGTCGTGGTCGGGCTGGCGCTGGCGGTCGTGATGCAGCGGTTCCGACTCGCCGAGCAGGGACTGCTGCCCTACGTGATCCTGAGCCAGACGGTGCCGCTGGTCGCCTTGGCGCCGCTGGTGGCCGGGTGGGGCGGCAACCTGTCGTTGCCGATCCTCGGCGAGTGGGAGTCGTGGATGTCGGTCGTCGTGATCGCCGCGTACCTGGCGTTCTTCCCGGTAGCGGTCGGTGCGCTGCGAGGACTGCAGTCGCCGAGCCGGGCGAGCGTCGAGCTGATGCGCAGCTACGCCTGCCCCGACCGCAAGACGCTGTGGAAGCTGCGGTTCCCGGCGGCGTTGCCGTACCTGGCACCCGCCCTCAAGCTGGCGGCGGCGGCGGCCGTCGTCGGTGCCATCGTCGCCGAGATCTCCACGGGCACCAAGGGTGGGATCGGTCGGCTCATCATCGAGTACAGCCGCGAGGCCACCGGCGACCCGGCCAAGGTCTACACGGCCGTCATTGCCGCTGCTCTCCTCGGGCTGCTGGTCGCCGGCATCGTCACGGCCTTCGACACCGTCGCCATGCGGAACCGACCGAAGGAGACCGCGGCATGAGTGGCGCGAGCGCGGTCGAGGTGGTCGGCGTGACGAAGACCTTCAACGTGGGCAAGCCCAACCAGGTCATGGCGCTGCAGGACGTCTCGCTGTCGATCCGTCCCGGCGAGCTGGTCTCGCTCATCGGTCCGTCCGGGTGCGGGAAGTCGACGCTGCTGCGGCTGATCGCCGACCTGACGACGCCCACGGCCGGCGAGGTGACCGTCAACGGCAAGCCCGCCCACCAGGCGCGCGTCGACCACGACTACGGGATGGCGTTCCAGCAGGCCGGCCTGTTCGAGTGGCGCACCGTCGCGAGGAACGTCGAGCTGCCGCTCGAGCTGCGCGGGTGGGACAAGAAGCGGCGCCGGCAGCAGGCGCTCGACATGCTCCGCCTCGTGAAGCTGCCCGACTTCGCCGACCACTACCCGTGGGAGCTGTCGGGTGGCATGCAGCAGCGGGTCGCCATCGCCCGCGCGCTGTCGTTCGACCCGCCGTTGCTGCTCATGGACGAGCCCTTCGGAGCGCTCGACGAGATGACCCGCGAGCACATGCAGGCCGAGCTGGTGCGGATCCGGGTCGCCACGGGGAAGACCGTGGTGTTCGTGACCCACTCGATCCCCGAGGCCGTCTACCTGTCGGAGCGCGTCGTCGTGATGTCACCTCGCCCGGGTCGCATCACGGCGGTGATCGATGTCGACCTGGGCGGCCGTGACGAGGACACCCGCGAGGACGCCGCCTTCTTCTCCAAGATCACCGAGGTGCGCGAAGCGCTGCGGGCCGTCGAGGCGACGAGCCCCGAGCCGCTCGAGATCGGCGCCGTGCGAGGGGTCGACGACCGTTGACGCTGTCGGCTCGCGCCAGGCACTGGCTGCCGCCCCTCGCGGTCGGCGTGGGCTTCCTGGCGCTGTGGGAGCTGTTCGTGCAGGTGCGCGACATCAAGCCCTACCTCCTGCCGGCACCGTCGCTCGTCTGGGAGCAGCTGCGGGCCAACCTCGAGCAGATCTGGTCCGCCACTTTGGCCACGGGCGCAAACGCGGTCGTCGGCCTCGTGTGCGGCATCGTGCTCGGGACGGCGATGGCCCTGGTCGCCAGCCGGTTCCGCTTCTTCCGCGAGATGACGCTGCCGCTGGCCGCCGCCATCAACGCCATGCCGATCATCGCCATGGCCCCCCTGCTGAACAACATCTTCTCGTCCACCTCGGCCATCCCGCGGCGGCTGGTGGTGACGATCGTGGTGTTCTTCCCGATCTTCGTGAACGTGCTGAAGGGGCTGACCCAGGTCCATGCGACCCAGCTCGAGCTCATGCGTTCCTACGCGGCATCCGACAACGACGTCTCACGGAAGGTCCGCCTGCCGAACGCGCTGCCGTTCCTGTTCACCGGCTTCAAGCTGGCCGCGTCGCTGTGCGTGATCGCGGCTGTCGTGGCGGAGTACTTCGGCGGGCTCCAGAACGGCCTCGGCAGCCGCATCACGTCGGCCGCCGCCAACTCGGCGTACGGGAGGGCGTGGGCCTACGTCGTGGCGGCGTGCGCCCTCGGCCTGACGTTCTACGCCACCAGCGTCCTGCTCGAGCGGCTGGCGATGCCCTGGCACCGCCATCGCTCGGCTGGATGACCCGAACCACCAACCACCAGCAGGGGGAGAGCATGAACAGCAAGCACCGGTTTCTTGCACTCGTCGCAGCCGGCACGTTGTTGCTGGGCGCGGCGGCGTGCGGCGACGACGACGAGGATGGCGGCGCCAGCGAGACCACTGCCGCCGGCGGTAGCGACACCACGGCCGCCGGCTCAGGGGAGCTCACCAAGGTCAAGCTGCAGCTGCAGTGGGTGACCCAAGCGCAGTTCGCCGGCTACTTCGCTGCCGTCGAGCAGGGGTTCTACGAAGAAGAAGGACTCGACGTCGAGATCGTCGAGGGCGGCGTCGACATCGTCCCGCAGACGCAGCTGGCCCAGAACGCGGTCGACTTCGCCATCGCGTGGGTGCCCAAGGCTCTCGCCTCGCGTGAGCAGGGCGCCGGCATCACGAATATCGCGCAGATCTTCCAGCGCTCCGGCACGCTCCAGGTGGCGTGGGCCGACTCGGGCATCACCAGCGTGGCCGACCTGAAGAGCAAGAAGGTCGGCAACTGGGGCTTCGGCAACGAGTTCGAGCTCTTCGCCGGCCTCAGCGAGGCCGGACTGGACCCGGCCAGCGACGTGACGCTCGTGCAGCAGCAGTTCGACATGCAGGCGCTGTTGAAGCGGGAGATCGATGCCGCGCAGGCGATGACCTACAACGAGTACGCGCAGGTGCTCGAGGCGAAGAACCCGGACACCGGCGAGCTCTACCAGCCCGACGATCTGGTGGTCCTCAACTGGAACGACGAGGGCACGGCCATGCTGCAGGATGCCATTTGGGCCAACAGCGAGAAGCTGGCGAACGACGCCGCCTACAAGGAGACCGCCACCAAGTTCGTCAAGGCGTCGATGAAGGGCTGGATCTTCTGCCGTGACAACGCCGATGCGTGCGTCGACATCGTGGTGGCCAATGGCTCCAAGCTCGGCAAGAGCCATCAGGCCTGGCAGATGAACGAGGTCAACAAGCTGATCTGGCCCTCGCCGGGCGGTGTCGGCAACGTCGCACAGGCCGACTGGGACCAGACCGTCGAGGTGGCGCTCAATGCCAAGAACCTCGAGGGTGCCACGGTGATCACCAAGGCGCCGGAGGCCGAGGCGTTCACGAACGAGATCTCGGATGCGGCCCGCGCCGCGCTCGAGGGTGACGGTGCCGACGTCAAGGGTGAGTCCTGGGAGCCCGTCGAGGTCGTCCTGAACGAAGGCGGCGCGTGATCCGACCGATGTGAGGTCGTCGCAGCTGCAGATCGGAGGGGGGCCGGCGCGTGCCGCCCCCCTCCGCGCGTCCCACGACCGGTGTGTCGCCTCCGACGAGCGCAGCGCACCCTCACCCGGAAGTCCCGAGCTGCCGCCGCCTCCGTCCGCCCCACCTCGCCCCGCCCCACGCCTCGCGCCTCGCTTCGCCCCACCCCGCCCATTGCCGCGCCGATTCGTCGCCGATTCGGCGCGCCGAGGGACACGGCCTGGTGATGGGCGGGCGAAGTTGCGAAGGGGCGAAGGGGCCAAGGGGCGAAGGGCCAAGGAGCGGGGGACGGCGGCGGTGGTCGGGTTCACTGCTCCAACACGACAGACGCGAGTGGGTGCCGGAAGGTGCGCGCACCCCTGAGCCAGGATGGCTCCAGCACCCTCGGGCGCTTCGGCACGCAGGTGCCCTCCACCTCGCCGATCACGGAGGACATGCCGTGCATTCCCGCCCCGACGGCAGTCTGCCTCCCGTCGCCCACCGTCCTTGGCTCGACCCGTACCGTGCGGTGCGCATCCGGGGCGGACTTCTCCCTGGGCGCCGCTGGTACCTCGACAACGAGCGCGAGCGAGCAGTGCAACGGCTCGATGAGCTCGATCGCGAGATCCACGCGGTGTTGTGCCGGCGGCGCCAGGCACTCAACGCTGCCCTCGCCATCCACGACGAGCTGTGGCCGAGGCTGGCTGGCTGGGCCGGCCGTCGACCGCCGAGGCCCGACCACCCGCCGATGCCGCCGCTCACCGGCGAGGAGGTACCGCTGGGCGGCTGGGCCTTGCGGGATGCGTCGGTGCGGATCCTGCGCCGCCATGGGGAGCTGTGCTTGTACGACCTCCATCTCGCGCTGCGCCTCTACGGCTACGACGTCGGCGGCGAGCGGCCGGTCAAGGCGCTCGCCGACGCCCTCGGCTACGAGGCCCGGCGGGGCCGGGTCGAACGAACCCGGCGCGGGCACTATCGAGCGGTCGGCCACGGTCCGCCCTCCGATCCCGATCCGGTACTCGGCCTGAGCCCCGAGGACTGGTTCCCGGAGTGGTGCCGTCGATCAGACGACGTCGTCGAGAGCGTCGGCGAGTCGGCGAGCGGCCTCGCCGAGGCGTTCTGGGGTGGCCGTGGCGTAGCTGAGCCGAAGAGTGGAGGCATCGGCCTCGGCGACGTAGAACGCGTCGCCGGGCACGAAGGCCACGTTGCGGGCAGCCGCGGCATCGAACAGGCGTCGGGCCGACACACCGCCCTCCAAGCGGCCCCAGAGGAACATGCCACCGTCGGGGAGCTCGAACGTCAGCCGCGATGCGAGGTGCTCGTCGAGGGCCCGAGCGAGAGCGGCGGCGCGGGTGCCGTAGACCTCGACCAGCAACCGCAGGTGATGGTCGAGGAACCCCGGGGCTCGCAGGACGGCGGCCAGCACCGCCTGCCCGAACGACGAGGTGTGGAGGTCGGCGGCTTGCTTGAGGCGTACGAGCAGGTCGCGGAGCCAGAGGGGTGCGATGAGCCAGCCGACCCGGAACCCGGGCACGACGAGCTTCGACACGGTGCCGAACGACACGACGTGGTCGCTCCACGACGCGATCGAGGGCAGGTGGTCACCCGCAAAGCGGAGCGCGCCGTAGGGGTCGTCCTCCACGACGAGGAACCCGTAGGTCTCGGCGAGCTCGGCGAGCTGCCGGCGGCGCTCGAGCGACAACGTGGCGCCGGTGGGGTTCTGGAAGTTGACGACGGTGTAGACGAGGCGCGGGCGCAGCCCGGCGGCGAGCCGCTCGGCCAAGAACTCGACCACGAGGCCATCGCCGTCGACGACGAGGGGGCACAGGTCGGGCTCGAACACCGAGAGGGCCTGGATGGCGCCGACGTAGCCGGGCTCGTCGATGCCGACCGGCGTGCCCCGATCGACGACGGCCTTGGCCACGAGATCGAGCGCTTGCTGCGAGCCGTGGGTCACGAGGACCTGCGAGGGATCGACCGGCCGCCCTCGAGCGGCCGTCGCCTGCTCGGCGATCCAGGTCCGTAGGTCCGGGTCACCCTCGGTCGTCGAGTACTGGAGGGCCGTGAGCGGGGCCGTGCGCAGCACCTCGTCGACGGCGGCTCGGAGATGGTCGAGAGGGAACGCGTCCGGCGCCGGCAGGCCGCCCGCCAGAGAGATGACCTCCGGTCGCTGGGTGACGGCGAGGAGGTCGCGGATGGCCGACGACCGCAGCCCGGCGGTGCGGGCCGCCAGCGGGATGCTCACGCGCCCGTCACGCGGGCGTCGGCGAGCTCGAGTACCTCGTCGAGGATGCCGATGCCCATGCGAACCTCCTCGGCCGAGATCGTCAGCGGCGGAACCACGTGGATGCGGTTGAAGTGGGTGAAGGGCCACAGCCCGCGCGCCTTGCACGCCGCCACGAGCTCCGCCATGGGCGCGTTCGCCGGGCCGGCCGCGTTGAAGGGCACGAGCGGCTGGCGCGTCTCGCGGTCGGCCACCAGCTCGATGGCCCAGAAGACGCCGAGGCCGCGCACCTCGCCGACCGACGGGTGGCGCTCCTGCAAGGCCTGCAGCTCCGGACCGATCACGTCGGTGCCGAGCGTTCGCGCGTGCTCGACGATCCCCTCCTCCTCGAAGATCTGCATCGACGCCACGCCGGCTGCGCAGGCCAGCGGGTGCCCCGAGTAGGTGAGCCCGCCGGGGTACGAGCGCTCCTTGAACGCGTCGGCGATCCAGCGGCTGATGACCACCCCACCGAGCGGCACGTACCCGGAGTTGACACCCTTTGCGAAGCAGATGAGGTCGGGGGCCACACCCCACCGGTCGACGGCGAACCACTCGCCGCAGCGCCCGAACCCGGCCATCACCTCGTCGCAGATCATCACGATGCCGTGGCGGTCGCACAGCTCGCGGACCCCGGCCAGATACCCATCCGGTGGCACGAGGATGCCGTTCGTGCCGACCACGGTCTCGAGCATCACGGCGGCGACGGTGCCCGGACCCTCGACCGTCACCACGTCCTCGAGATGGGCGAGGGCGCGCGCGCACTCCTCGGCCTCGGTCGTGGCATGGAACGCCGAGCGGTAGAGGTACGGGCCCCAGAAGTGCACGACCCCCGGCATAGCGAAGGGCTCGCTCGGCCACCGCCGCGGATCGCCCGTCATCGTGATCGAGCCGGTGGTGCCGCCGTGGTAGCTCCGGTAGGTGGTCAGCACCTTGTGGCGGCCGGTGGCCAGCCGCGCCATCCGCACTGCGTTCTCGGTCGCCTCGGCGCCACCGTTGGTGAAGAACACCATGTCGAGCTCGCCCGGTGCCTTCTCGACGATCCGGCGGGCCAGCTCGCCACGCTTGTCGTTGGCGAACGAGGGGGCGATGGTGCACAGCACCTCGGCCTGTGCCTTGATCGCCTCCACCATCGTGGGGTGCTGGTGCCCGATGTTCACGTTCACGAGCTGTGACGAGAAGTCGAGGAAGCGGTTCCCCTCGTAGTCCCACATCCAGCTGCCCTCGGCGCCGGCGATCGGCAGCGGGTCGATCAGGCCCTGCGCCGACCAGGAGTGGAACACATGGGCCCGGTCGTCGCTGCGGACACGGTCACCAGGGCGGGCGTCGAGGCTCGTCATGGGCCGAGCGTAGGGTCACCCGCGTAGGCGGACAAGCAGGTGCCCGTCAGGCAAGCGCAGCGGCGACGGCCTCCCCACAACGTCGGCCGCTGAACAAGGCGCCCTGGATCGAGGCAGTGTCGCGGTGGTCACCGCACACGAACAGGCCCGGGCCGAGGTGCACGCGTCGCTTGGGTGAGAAGGGCGGGCGCTGGTCGGGTTGGCCGTGGGCGATGGCGTAGGTCCGCAGGGCGCGCCAGTCGTCGACGGCCGGGCCCCACCAACCCCGCAGCTGGGCTCGGACGTCGTCGGCCAGGCCCGCGTCCGACGACCGTCCGGGGCAGGCCGCGGCCACCAGTGCCTGGCCCTCCGGCGCGTACGACGGCGCCACGTTGCTCATGACCGCCACGTTCAGCGCCGGACCGGTGGCCGTTGCGTCGAGCACCACCAGCCGATGAGCCACCGGGGGCTCGGGGGCGGCGAAGTACACGCACGCCACCGACTTCGAGCCGACCGGCGGCAGGCCCAGCAGCTTGCTCGCAACCGGTCCCTCGGTCGCGACCACCACGGCGTCGGCGGTGATCGCGCCACCTGCCACCCGCACCGTCGATCCCTCGACGGCCCGGACCGCCACGCCGAGGTGGACGGTCCCCGGGGCCAGCCCGGCGGCCATCTGAGCCGGGAGCGCACCCATGCCCGACGCCGGCACGGCGGCGTCACCGCTGGCGAGGGTGCGCAGGATCGTGTCGAACATGCGACTCGACGTCGCGAGGTCGGGGTCGAGCTGGATGCCGGCGAACAGCGGTCGCCAGAAGCGCTCGATCATCTGCGAGGAGAACCCGAGGCCGCGCAGGTGGGCCGCGGTGGGGAGGTCTGGGCCCCGCAGCAGGTCGGGAACGGCGCTGCGCAGGAGGCGGCGGCGCAGGAGTGCTACGCGGGCCTTGTCGCCGACGGTCCCGATCGGCGCAGCGGCCGTGGCCAGCGCGTGCCGTGGGGCGCGCAGCGGGTCGGTGACGACGTGACCGCGACCTCCGAGCCACACGAGCGCGCCGGGCTCGAACCGCTGCAGGCGCAAGGCGGCCAGGTCGACCTGGCGGTCGAGCTCGGGGTAGCCGGTCAGGAGCACCTGGAAGCCGCGGTCGAGCAGGAACCCGTCGACGGCGTCGGTGCGCACGCGCCCGCCGACACCGTCACCTGCCTCCAGCACGACGGCCTGACGGCCGGCCGCCTGCAGGGTGCGGGCGCAGGCCAGGCCGGCCAGGCCGGCCCCGACGACGACGACCTCGGCCCGCTCCGGCAGGGGCATCAGGCCGCCGGTTTGCCGAGCAGCGCCCGCAGGGCGCCGTCGAGGGTGGGGTGGTGGAACACGTAGCCGCTGGCCTCCAGCTTCGCCGGCAGCACCCGCTGGCCGGAGAACAGAAGATTGTCGGCCAGCTCCCGCCCGAGCAGCAGGCGGGGCCCGAACGCCGGCACCGGCACCTTGGTCGGTCGGCCGAGGACGGCACCGAGCGCGGCGGTGAACTCGGCGTTGGTCGCCGGCTGCGGTGCGGTGAGGTTGACCGGCCCGGGGACGTCGGCCGACAGCAGGTGGAGGATCGCCCCCACCTCGTCGTCGATCGAGATCCAGCTCTGGTACTGGCGACCCGATCCGAAGCGACCGCCGAGGAAGGCCTTGAACAGCGGCAGCTGCTTCTTCAGCGCGCCGCCCGCCGGCGACAGCACGATGCCGGTGCGCAGGAACGAGGTGCGGATGCCGGCGTCGATGGCCGGCTGGGCGGCGGCCTCCCATGCGACGCACACCTCGGCCAGGAAGCCGGTCCCGGGCGGCGAGGTCTCGTCGAGCTCTTCGTCGCCCCGGTCGCCGTAGACGCCGATGGCCGAGCCCGACAGCAGGACCGCCGGCGGGCGCGACAGGCCGGCCAGCGTCTCGGCCAGCAGGGTGGTGCCCCGTACGCGGCTGTCACGGATCTCGGCCTTGTAGCTGTCGGTCCAGCGATGGTCGCCGATGCCGGCGCCGGCGAGGTGGACGACGGCGTCGAGGCCCTCGAGCGACGGCCCGTCGATCGTGCCACCGGCCGGATCCCAGGTGACGGTGTCACCACTCGCCGATCCGCGGACCAAGCGCACGGGCCGGTGCCCGGCCTCCCGCAGGGCGGCGACGAGCGCCGTGCCGATGAGACCGCTCGAACCGGTGACCAGGACGTCCATGCCGTCAGGCTAGGTCAGTCGACCAGCACCGGGACCGAGGTGACCACGGTGTTGGGCCGGAACAACAAGCGGGCCTTGAGCGCCAAGGCGCTCTGGTTGTGGAGCGGCTGTGCGTACCAGCCCTTCACCACGGTCTCGGGGATGACGACCGTCAAGAAGTCGTCTCGCACGTCGCCCTCGGCCTCGATCCCGTCCAGGTAGTCGAGGATGGGCTGGGTGAGGGTGCGGTACGGCGAGTACAGGGTGTGCAGCTCGACGGGGATCTCGTGGTCGGCCCAGCTCTTCAGCAGCCGCTCCTGCTCGTCAGGGCCGCCCACCACCGACACTGCCACCAGCCGGTCGGGCGCCAGCGAGCGGGCGTAGCTGAGGGCGAGCAGCGCCCCTTTGTTCACCGAGCCGACCAGTACGACCGCGGTGTGGTAGCGGCGCTTCGGCCGGGCCTCGGGCGGAACGATGCTGCTGATGCGGACCCGGTCGTAATGGCGGCGGATCGCCTTGAACACGACGACGATCGCCGGGATCACGACCAGCGGCACCCAGGCGCCCTGGGTGAACTTCGACACCCCGACCACGATGAGCACGATGCCGGTGGCGATGGCGCCGGTGAGGTTGACGGCCATGCGCAGCTTCCACCCCGGCTGCCGATGGGCGCGTTGGTACATCACCATGCCGGCCTGGCTCAGCGTGAAGCCCGTGAACACGCCGACGGCGTAGAGGGGGATGAGCGCCGTGGTGATGCCGCCGAACACGACGATGAGGGCGGAGGCCGCAAGCGCCAGCACGACGATGCCGTTCGAGAAGACGAGCCGGTCGCCGCGGTTGGCGAACTGGTGCGGTAGGAACTCGTCGCGGGCGATGATCGACGACAGGCGGGGGAAGTCGGCGTAGGCCGTGTTCGCGGCGAGGATCAAGATGGCGAAGGTCGAGAACTGCAGGATGTAGTACATGACCCCCTTGCCGAAGACGGCCACCCCGAGGATCGACAGCAGGGTCTCGTCCTCACTCGCGGTCGGTCGGACCCGGTGCGACAGCACGGCCAACCCGAAGAAGGCGGTGCCGAGGATCACCGCCATCAGGGTGAGCGTGGTGGCCGCGTTCTTGCTCTCCGGTGGGCGGAAGGCGGGTACGCCGTCGGCGATCGCCTCCACGCCCGTGAGGGCGACGGCACCGGACGAGAAGGCTCGCAGGAGGAGGAGGATGCTGATCCCGCTCAGGGCGGCACCGCCCGTGATCTCCTCGATCGCCTCGAGGTCGGGCGGCAGGGGCTGCAGGTCTCCGGTGTACGAGCGGTAGAGGCCGTACACGATGAGGAGCGCGAGCGTGCCGACGTAGATGTACGTGGGTGGCGCGAAGAGCCGTCCCGACTCCTTGGCGCCGCGGAGGTTCGCCACGGTCATGAGCGCGATGAAGCCGAGGCACATCAGGACCCGCTGGTCGCGCAGCTCCGGGAAGGCTGAGGTGATCGCAGCCACGCCGGCCGACACCGAGACAGCGACGGTGAGGACGTAGTCGGTCAGGATCGATGCCCCGGCCACGAGCGACGGCATCCGGCCGAGGTTCTCGCGCGAGACGATGTAGGTCCCGCCACCGCCCGGGTAGGCCTTGATCGTCTGGCGGTAGCTGGTGATGACGATCACCAGCAGTGCGCACACCGCAATGGCGATGGGGATGATGTACTCGAGCGAGTCCTCCCCGACGCCCGGGATGAGGACGATCTGCACCTCCTGCGTGGCATAGGCCGTGGAGGAGATGGCGTCGCTGGCGAAGACGGCCAGGGCGACCACCTTGGTCAGCCGCTGGTGGTGCTCTTCGGTCGAGGCGATCGGGGTGCCGAGGAGCAGCCTCTTGACGGTCGAGTACATCGGAGTGGGACGGTAGCCCCGATGCGGAGGGCGGCTCGATGACCCGTGGTTAGGATCGCCCGGGCCCAGCTCCCAGGAGGTCGAGCACGTGCACGTCGTCGTCGTCGGTTGCGGGCGGGTGGGCTCGTCGCTCGCCGTCAACCTGAGCAACGCGGGTCACACGGTGGCCGTCGTCGACCGCCGTTCGGAGGCCTTCAGCCGCCTGGGCCCGGGCTTCAGCGGCCGCACGGTCACCGGCATCGGGTTCGACCGTGACCGGCTGAAGGAGGCCGGGATCGAGGAGGCCGGTGCCCTGGCGGCCGTGACCAACGGCGACAACTCGAACATCCTCATCGCTCGGGTGGCCCGGGAGACCTTCGGCATCGAGCGGGTCGTGGCTCGCATCTACGACCCCAAGCGGGCCGCCATCTACCAGCGCCTCGGCATCCCGACGGTGGCCACGGTGGCGTGGGCCACCGAGCGCGTGCTGCGCCGGTGCCTGCCCGACGAACCGGCGGTGGAGTGGGTCGACCCGAGCGCCAAGGTGATGTTGGTCGAGCGGCTGGTGCCGTCGGGCTGGGCCGGCCACCGGCTCGAGGAGATCGAGAAGGAGGGCGCGCTGAAGGTGGTCGCGCTCAGTCGGCTGGGGATCGCCCAGGTGCCGAAGTCCGGTCTGGTCGTCCAGGAAGGTGATGTCGCCTACCTGAGCGTCAGCGGCGACGCGCTCGCCGACGTCGACGACCTCCTCGCCGGCCCGACCAGGGGGGGTCACTGATGCGCGTCGTCATCGCAGGTGCCGGCAGCGTCGGACGGTTCATCGCCGAGCAGCTCCAGCTGGGTGGCCACGACGTGCTGCTCATCGACAACGACGCCGACGTGGTGCGCCGCCACCAGGCCGCCGGCGAGCCGGCCGGCGTCACGTGGTTCCAGGCCGACGCCTGCGAGGTCACCAAGCTGGCCGAGGCCGGCCTCGAGCGGGCCGACGTGGTGGCCGCCGTCACCGGCGACGACGAGGACAACCTCGTGATCTCGCTGCTCGCCAAGCAGGAGTTCGGTGTGCCCCGCGTCGTCGCGCGCGTGAACAACCCGAAGAACGAGTGGATGTTCACCGAGATGTGGGGCATCGACGTCGCAGTGTCGACGCCACACCTGCTCACGGCCCTCGTCGAGGAGGCCGTGAGCGTCGGCTCGTTCGTGCGGCTGCTCACGTTCGAGGGGGGCAAGGCCAAGCTGGCCGAGGTGAAGCTGGCCGAGGGCTCGCAGGCGCTCGACCGCGAGATCGTGGAGCTGCACTTCCCGCGTGACTCGACCGTCGTGGCCGTCATCCGCGGCGACCGCGTGGTCGTGCCCCGGGGCGACACCGTGCTGCGCCTCGGCGACGAGGTGCTCGTGCTCGTCACCCAGGAGAGCGAGGACGAGGTCCGAGCGCTCCTGACCAGCCCCGTCCCGGGGTGACCCTCGGCCGGAGCGATCCCTAGGGGAGCAGCGTGTAGGCGGGGTTGAAGATCACCGTGCGACCCCGGTCGGGTACGCCCACGCCCTCGAGCAGGATGCCTCGGCCGTGGTCGACGCCGCCGATCGAGCGCCGTCCGGTGAACACCGCGATCACGTCACCGGTGCCGTCGGACACCACCACCTCGATCGAGGGGGAGCCGGCGCGGGGCACCATGCGGATCCGCTGCACCTCGCCGCCCACCCGGATCGGGACGCGGGTGGGGGCCTCGGCGATGGGCGTGAGGTCGATCCCCGTGAAGCGCTGCTGGAGCCGCTGGTCGTCGAGCTCCTCGACGGTCGCCGTCAGGCGCTTCTTGAGGTCGCGCAAGGCCATGGGCAGATGATGGCAGGCCGGTCGCCGTCAGGAGGTCAGGCCGGCCAGCCGCTCGTCGAGCGCTTCGTCGCCGAGCGCACCGAGCACCTGGTCGACCGACCCGTCAGCGGCCACGAAGGCCCAGGCCGGCTGCCCGGGCACGCCGAAGCGGGCGAACAGCTCGCCAGTCTCGTCGCGCAGGTTGGGGAACGTGAGACCGTGGCGCTCGATGAAGTCCTCCATCGACGACGCTGACCCGTTCCAGGCGACGCCGACCACGTCGACCTGGCCGGCGAACCGCTGCGTGGCCTCCTCGACCGAGGGGGCTTCTGCGTTGCACGTGCTTCAACCGGGTGCCCAGAACCAGAACGCAACCGGCTTGCCGGCGTAGGTGGCCGCGTCGAGCTCGCCCCCGCCGACGAGGGGGGCCTGGAACCGCAGCAGCTCGGGGACCTCGGCCGGCGCATCGGTGGCGACCGGGGCGGCCGTGGTGGCGGGCTCGCCGGCCGCCGCAGTGGTGGCGGGGTCGCTCGGGGTGGCGGTGGTGGCCGGCGCGGCGCCGGCGGCCGG
>Ga0209594_1000062_pt1 | contig 87052 bp, 90 predicted proteins | sample AshMeaCrysSpring_FD_184126 | JGI IMG/M metagenome (GOLD analysis project Ga0209594, IMG submission 184126) | Groundwater microbial communities from Big Spring, Nevada to study Microbial Dark Matter (Phase II) - Ash Meadows Crystal Spring... | ecosystem: Environmental > Aquatic > Deep subsurface...
GCATCATCCGGCCGATGCCGTGGCCGCAGTAGTCGCGCACGATCCCGAAGCCGGCGCCCTCGATCACCCGCTCCACGGCATGGCTCACGTCGCCGAGACGGTTGCCGGGGACCATCGCGGCCACCGCGGCGGCCAGCGCGGCGTCGGCGGCGGCGACCAGCCGGCGCGACTCCTCGTCGACGGTGCCCACCGGCGCCGTGAACGCGGCGTCACCGTGCCATCCCTCGACGATCGCGCCGCAGTCGACGGCCACCAGATCGCCCTCCTCGAGGCGGCGGTCCCCGGGGATCCCGTGCACGACGACCTCGTTCACACTGACGCAGATCACCGCCGGGTAGCCGTGGTAGCCGAGGAAGTTGGAGCTGGCCCCCCGGCGCTCGAGCACCTCACGGCCGATGCGATCGAGCTCACCGGTGGTCACGCCCGGGCGGATGGCCGCACGGATGTGCTCGTGCATCTCGGCCACCACCTGACCGGCCCGGCGCATCAGGCGCAGCTCGGCCGCGCTCCGGCGGGGGATCACCACGAGAGGTGGCCGGTCACGGCCGGGTCGGCCGGCGGCGGTCCTGGATGGTGGCGACCAGCCGCTCGAGCACCTCGTCGGGCGAGCCGACGCCGTCGACTTCGGCCAGCTCCCCCCGGGCGGCGAAGAACGCACTGATCGGCGCCGTCTGCGTCTCGTAGAGGTCGAGCCGGCGGTTGATGGCGTCTTCGGTGTCGTCGGCCCGCTGCACCACCTGCCCGCCACAGGCGTCGCAGGTCCAGTCGACCTTCGGCGGCGTGCCGACCGAGTAGTTGGTGCCACAGCCCTCGCACACCCGGCGGCCGGCGAGGCGCTCGAGCACCAGCTCGCGCGGGACCTGGAGGTCGACGCACAGGTCGATGGGCCGGTTGCCGGTGATGTCGATGAGCGCTTCGGCCTGCGCCACCGTGCGCGGGAACCCGTCGAGGATGTAGCCGCGGGTGCGGGTGTCGTCACGGCCCAGGCGCTCGGCCACGATCCCGATCATCACGTCGTCGGGCAGCAGGTCACCGCGCTCCATGTACTCCTGGGCCTTGAGCCCGAACGGCGTGCCCTCGCGCACGGCGGCCCGGAGCATGTCGCCGGTCGAGATGTGGGGCACGACGTAGTGCCGAGAGAGGCGGACGCACTGGGTGCCCTTTCCCGCCCCCTGGCGCCCCAGCATGATCAGCCGGACGCCCGGGATCACGCCGGGCCGCCCCGGGTCGCCGGCCGCGTCACTTCAGGAAGCCCTCGTAGTTCCGCAGCATCAGCTGGCTGTCGATCTGCTTCATCGTCTCGAGGGCCACGCCGACGGCGATGAGGACCGTCGTGCCGCCGAACGGAAAGCGGGTGACGTCGAACACGGCCAGCACGATCGACGGGAGGATGGCCACAACGGCGATGAACAGCGCGCCGGGCAGCGTGATGCGGTTCAGCACCCTGGCGAGGTACCGCTCGGTCTGGGGACCGGGACGGATACCAGGGATGAAGCCGCCCTGCTTGCGGAGCTGGTCGGCCTGCTTCACGGGGTCGAAGGCGATGGCGTTGTAGAAGTAGGCGAAGCCGACGATCATCAAGCCGTAGATGACGATGTGCAGCCAGTTCGTCGAGTCGAGGATGTACGTGTCGACGAAGTTCTGCATCCAGTCCCAGTTGAAGACGTTGGCGAGCAGGGCCGGGAGCAGCAACACCGAGCTGGCGAAGATGATCGGGATCACGCCGGCCTGGTTGACCTTGAGGGGGATGTAGGTGCTCTGACCGCCGTACATCCGGCGCCCCACCACCCGCTTGGCGAACTGGACGGGGATCCGCCGCTGTCCCTGCTCGATGAACACGATCGCCACCAAGATGACGAGCGAGATCAGGATCAGCAGGACGAAGGCGACGAACTTGTCCTCCTGCAAGATGGCGTAGTAGTCGAACGGCAGGCTCGACACCACCGAGGCGAAGATGAGGATCGACATACCGTTGCCGATCCCTCGCTGGGTGATGAGCTCACCCATCCACATCAGCAAGGCGGTTCCCGCCGTGAGGGTGAGGATCACCAGGACCACCCGGGTCCACTCGGCATCGGGCAGCAGCACCACCGACGGCGCCTGGCCACCCCCGAGGAGGGCGGCACCGTTGCCGCGACCGAAGATGAACGTGAGGCCCGACGCCTGGAGCAGGGCGATGCCCATGGCCAGGTAGCGGGTCCACTGGGTGATCTTGCGCTGGCCGACGGCGCCTTGGTTCTGCCACTCCTCGAGCTTCGGGATCACCACACCGAGGATCTGGATGATGATCGACGCGGTGATGTACGGCATGATCCCGAGGGCGAAGATGGCGAACTGGCTGAGCGCCCCGCCCGAGAACAGGTTGAGGAACCCGATCGTTCCCTGGGTCTCCGCCTGCGCCTGGAGCTGCTTCACCGCTTGGTAGTCGATGCCGGGCACCGGGAGGTGGGCACCGGCGCGGTACAGGGCGACCATCAGCAGGGTGAACAGGATCTTCCCGCGCAGGTCGGGGACCTTGAAGACGTTCTTCAGGCTCGAGAGCACCGAGCGCTCCTCGTCGGTTGGCGGCAGCAGCCGTCAGCGGTTGGCGAACTGGTTGCCCTTGACCGGCGGGCGGCCGGCGCCGTACGGCAAGGGCAGAACCTCGACGCTACCCCCTGCCGTCGTGATGGCATCGGCGGCCGACTTCGAAAAGGCGTGCGCGCTCACCCGCACGGCGCGGGTCAGCTCACCCCGGCCGAGCACCTTCACGAGGGCGCCCTTGTGGGCGAGACCGTGTGCGTGGAGCGAGGCCGGCGTGACCTCGTCGAGGCCGCTCGCCTCGAGCGTGTCGAGGTTGATGGCCTGGTACTCGATGCGGAACGGGTTGTTGAAGCCACGCAGCTTCGGCACCCGCTGCTTGATCGGCATCTGCCCGCCTTCGAAGCCGCGGGCGATCTGGCGGCGGGCCTTCTGGCCCTTCGTGCCACGGCCGGCAGTCTTGCCTCCGTGACCGCCGATGCCGCGGCCCACACGCTTTGCGCGCTTGGTGGACCCGGGGCTCGGCTGCAGCTCGTCGACGCGCATTCGTCAGCTCTCCGTCGTCTCGGGGGTCTCGACGTGCTCGACCGACACCAGGTGAGGCACGCGGTGCAGCATGCCTCGGATCTCGGGACGGTCGGGCAAGGTGTTCGTGTCACCCATCTTGCGCAGGCCGAGGGCGCGGACGGTGCCGCGCGCCTTGGGCTTGGCGCCAATGGGCGACTTCACGAGGGTCACCTTGAGCGCCATCGTCACCGCACCTCCTCGGCTGCCGCCGACATGCCGCGCTGGCTCTCCTTGTAGGCGGCGAGCAGCGCCTTGGGCACGAACTCCTCGGGCGACAGCCCGCGCCGCCTGGCGACCTCGTCGGGACGCTGCAGCGCCTCGAGCCCGGCGATGGTGGCGCGAGCCACGTTGATGGCGTTCGACGAGCCGAGCGACTTGCACAGCACGTCGTGGATCCCGGCCTCTTCGAGGATGGCCCGGGCGGCGCCGCCGGCGATCACGCCAGTACCGGGAGCAGCGGGCTTGAGCAGCACGCGCCCGGCGCCCATCTCACCCAGCACCGGGTGCACGATGGTGCTGCCGGCCAGGGCCACGCTGAACAGGTTCTTCTTGGCCTCCTCGGTGCCCTTCTGGATGGCGAGGGGCACCTCCTTGGCCTTCCCGTAGCCCAGGCCTACGCGCCCGGCGCCGTCGCCGATCACCACGAGCGCGGTGAACGAGAAGCGCCGGCCGCCCTTGACGACCTTGGCGACACGGTTGATGGCGATGACGCGCGACTCGCGCAGCCCGCCCATGGTGGTCTCGGTGCTGGCCATCAGAACTCCAGTCCTGCATCGCGAGCGGCATCGGCAGCAGCGGCGACGCGGCCGTGGTAGAGGAAGCCACCTCGGTCGAAGACGACCTTGGTGACGCCGGCGGCCTTGGCCCGCTCGGCGGCCAGCCGACCGACGGTGGCAGCGGCGTCCTTGTTGCCGGTGCCGCCGTCGGCGACGTCGGCGAGGGTGGAGGCGGCGGCGATCGTGCGGCCGTTCACATCGTCGATCACCTGCACGGTGAAGTGCTTGTTCGAGCGGAACACGGCCATGCGGGGACGCTCGGGGGTGCCGTGCACCCGCTTGCGGACCCGGTGGTGGCGGCGCCGACGCGACTCGCGGCGGATCTTGGCGACATTGCTCATGGCTACTTCTTCCCGGCCTTGCCGGCCTTGCGCAGGATCTTCTCGCCGGCGTACTTGACGCCCTTGCCCTTGTACGGCTCGGGCTTTCGGATCGAGCGGATGTTGGCGGCCACCTGGCCGACGCTCTCCTTGTCGATGCCGAGCACCACGATGCGCGTGGGCGCCGGGACCTCGAAGGTGACGCCGGTGGGGGCCTCCACCACCACGGGGTGGCTGAAACCGAGGGCCAGCTTGATGGTGCTCGGACCCTGGGCCTCGGCGCGGTAGCCGACGCCCACGATCTCGAGCTCCTTCTTGAAGCCGTCGGTGACGCCCACGACCATGTTGCTCACGAGCGTGCGGGTGAGGCCGTGCAGCGAGCGGTTCTCGCGAGCGTCGTCCGGGCGCTCGACGAGGAGGGTGTCACCCTCCTGGCGCACGGTGATGGCACCCGGCAGCTCGCGGCTGAGCGCGCCCTTGGGGCCCTTCACGGTGACGACGCGCTCGTCGAGGGTGACGGTGACGGCACCCGGGACGGCGATAGGGGCCTTGCCGATGCGAGACATCTACGAACCCCTCCTCACCACACGTAGCAGAGGACCTCGCCGCCCACGTTGCGCTTGCGCGCCTCGCGGTCGGTCATGAGCCCCTGGCTGGTGGACAGGACGGCCACGCCGAGACCCCCGAGGACCCGCGGCACGCTGTCGGCCTTGCGGTACACCCGGAGACCCGGCTTCGAGACGCGCCGGACACCGGAGATGGTGCGGGCCCGCTCGGGCGAGTACTTCATCGTGATGGTGAGCAGCTCACCGGGACCCTTCGGGTTGGGGGCCGTCGAGAAGCTCTCGATGTAGCCCTCCTTGCGAAGGATCTCGGCCAGCGCCACCTTCTGCTTGGAAGCCGGCATGGTCACCTCGTCGTGCATCGCGACATTGGCGTTGCGGATGCGGGTGAGCATGTCGGCGATGGGATCGGTCATCGTCATGGGTGCTCGCTCCTCACCAGCTGGCCTTGGTCACACCCGGCACCTCGCCGGCGTGGACCATCTCTCGGAGGCAGACTCGGCACAGGCCGAACTTGCGGAACACGGCGCGCGGTCGGCCGCAGCGCCGGCAACGGGTGTACGCCCGCACCTTGTACTTCGGCTTCTGCTGCGACTTCTGGATCAGGGCCTTCTTCGCCATCAGGTTCTCCTCGCGCCCTACTTCTTCTTCCCGCCCTTGGCGCCGCCCTTGGCGGCAGCCGGCGACTTGCCCGGCTTCGCACCACGGACGGGACCACGGCGCTTGGCCTGCTTCGGTGCCGGACCGGCCTCCTCGCCCCGCTTGAACGGGAACCCGAAGGCGTCGAGCAGCGCCTTGCCGCTCGCATCGTCCTGTGCGGTGGTGACGATGGTGATGTCCATCCCCCGCGGCACGTCGATCTTGTCGTAGTCGATCTCCGGGAAGATCACCTGCTCGGTGACCCCGAACGTGTAGTTGCCCCGGCCGTCCCACGAGTGGGCCGGCAGGCCACGGAAGTCGCGGATGCGGGGGATCGCGATGCTGATGAGGCGGTCGAGGAACTCCCACATGCGGTCACCCCGGAGGGTCACCTTGGCGCCGATGCTCTGCCCCTCGCGGAGCTTGAAGCCGGCGATCGACTTGCCGGCCTTGGTGACGGCCGGCTTCTGTCCGGTGATGATCGTGAGGTCGGCGATGGCGCCCTCGAGCAGCGACGGCTGCTGGGTCGCCCTGCCCACGCCCATGTTCACCACGATCTTGTCGAGCCGGGGCACCTGCATCACGTTGGCCAGGCCGAGCTGGTCCTTCAGCTGGCCCCGGACCTCGTTGTCGTAGCGCTCCCGCAGGCGGGGGCGCGTGGTGGTGGCGGTCGTCACGACAGCACCTCCCCCGTCGCCTTGGCGACGCGCACCTTCTTGCCGTCCTTGCCGGTCGTGAAGCCGACGCGGCTGGGCTTGCCCTTGCTCACGAGCGCCACGTTCGAGACGTCGAGGGGCATGTCCTTGTCGATGATCCCGGCCTGCATCGTGGCCCGGGTCTGCTTCTGGTGCTTCTTGGCGACGTTCACGCCCTCGACGATGACCTTGCCCTCCTTGGGCAGGGCCCGCATCACGACGCCTTCCTTGCCGCGGTCCTTGCCCTTGAGCACGACCACGAGGTCACCCTTCTTGATCTTCAACTCAGAGCACCTCCGGGGCGAGCGAGATGATGCGCATGAAGCGCTTGTCACGCAGCTCGCGGCCCACCGGGCCGAAGATGCGGGTGCCGCGCGGGGACTGGTCGTCCTTGATGAGGACGGCCGCGTTCTCGTCGAAGCGGATGTAGCTGCCGTCGGGACGGCGCTTCTCCTTCTTGGTGCGCACGACGACGCACTTGACGACGTCGCCCTTCTTGACGGCTGCACCGGGGATGGCGTCTTTCACGGTGGCGATGAAGATGTCGCCGATCGAGGCATAGCGGCGGCGCGTGCCACCGAGGACCTTGATGACGAGCACCTCCTTGGCACCCGAGTTGTCAGCGACACGAAGCCGCGACTCCTGTTGAATCACTTGGCACGCTCCAGGACCTCGACGATCCGCCAGCGCTTCTGCTTCGACAGCGGCCGGGTCTCCATCACACGGACGCGGTCGCCGACGTTGACGTCGTTGGTCTCGTCGTGCACGTAGAGCCGCTTCGTGCGCTGTACGAACTTGGCGTACTTCGGGTGGCGGACCCGCTCGACCACGGCGACGACGGCGGTCTTGTCCATCTTGTTGGACACGACCACGCCGGTGCGCACCTTGCGGGCATTGCGGGTGGTGGTGGTCTCGTCGGCCATCAGCTCTTCTCCTCGGCCGCAGCGATCTCACGCTGGCGCAGCACCGTGTTGATGCGGGCGATGTCCTTGCGCGACTCGCGCAGGCGGGCGGTGTTGTCGAGCTGGCCGGTGGCGTGGCGGAAGCGGAGGTTGAAGGCCTCCTCCTTGGCCTCGCCGAGCTTCACGACGAGCTCGGGGATGCTCAGGTCGTCGAGGTCGACCGTCTTGCGCTTGGCCATCAGATGGCCTCCTCGCGGGTGATCACACGAGCCTTCACGGGAAGCTTCTGGATGGCTCGCTCCATCGCCGACTTGGCGATCTCGGGGTTCGGGTAGGTGAGCTCGAACAGCACCCGTCCCGGCCGGACGACGGCGACCCAGCGCTCCGGGTTGCCCTTGCCGGAACCCATGCGGGTCTCGGCCGGCTTCTCGGTGACGGGCTTGTCCGGGAAGATGTTGATCCACACCTTGCCGCCACGCTTGATGTGGCGGGTCATGGCGATACGGGCGGCCTCGATCTGGCGGGCGGTGATCCAACCCGGCTCGAGGGCCTGGATGCCGAAGTCGCCGAATGCCAGGTTCGTGCCACCCTTCGACACGCCCTTGGTGCGGCCGCGAGTTTGCTTGCGGTGCTTGACCTTGCGGGGCATCAACATGTCGATCAGTCCTCGTTCGCCCGGAAGTGGGGCGTCTCGTGGCTCTGGCGCGTGCGGCGCTCGATCTCTTCTTCCTCGGCGAGCAGGCGCTCGAGGTCGGGATCGGCCTCCTTCAGGAGGGGCGTGCTCGGCTCGGCGACGACCTCGGCCGGAGCCGGCTCACCCTCGGCGACGGCCGGACGGCGGCCGGCCGACGAGACGACCTTGCGGGGCTGGCCCTGGCCGCTCGTCTCGCCGACGGCCATGGCGGCCTCGCGGGCGATCTTGTCCTCGACGGCTGCCTTGTAGGGGAGGATGTCGCCCTTGTAGATCCACACCTTCACGCCGATGCGGCCGTAGGTGGTCTTGGCCTCACGGAAGCCGTAGTCGATGTCGGCGCGCAGCGTGTGGAGCGGCACGCGACCCTCGCGGTACCACTCGGTGCGGCTCATCTCGGCGCCACCCAGGCGGCCGGAGCACTGCACGCGGATGCCGAGGGCCCCTGCCTTCTGCGCGTTCTGGACCGCCCGCTTCATGGCCCGCCGGAAGGCGATGCGGCCGGCGAGCTGGTCGGCGACGCCCTGGGCGATCAGCGCAGCATCGAGCTCGGGCTGCTTGATCTCCTGGATGTTGAGCTGGACCTTGTTGTTGCCGGTGATCCTCGTGAGCCCGGCCCGCAGCTCGTCGGCCTGGGCGCCGCGGCGGCCGATCACGATGCCCGGTCGGGCCGTGTGGACGTCGACGCGGAGGCGGTCGCGGGTGCGCTCGATCTCGATGCGGCTGATGGCGGCCTGGGGGAGCGTCCGCATGATGAAGTCGCGGATCTTCCAGTCCTCGATGAGGTAGTCGGTGTACTCGCGGTCGCTGAACCAGCGGCTCTTCCAGTCGGTGGTGACACCGAGCCGGAAGCCGTACGGGTTGACCTTCTGACCCATCAGGCCTTCTCCTCGTCGTTGTCGTCGCCGGCGTCGTCGGCCGCCTCGGCGGCGTCGACGGGCTCGCTGGCCTCGCTCGCTTCCACGGCCTCGGCGACCTCCTCGGCGGTCACCTCGTCGAGCACCTCGTCGGTGTCGACCACGTCGGCGGCGACGTCGGTGGCGGCCTCCTCGACGGTGGCCGGGGTCTGGCCCTTGGCGGCGGCTGCGGCCTGGCGGCTGCGGGCGACGCGCTCACGGCGCGAGGCGGCGGCCCGGCTCGGCGTGCGACCACGGCGCCCGGCGGCCGCCGCGGTCTCCTCGCGGCGCCGCTTGTGCTCGAGCTCGGCCTCCGACATGCGGCCCACGATGATCGTGATGTGGCAGGTGCGCTTGCGGATGCGCCCGGCCCGTCCACGAGCCCGCGGGCGGAACCGCTTCAGCGTCGGGCCCTCGTCGGCGTAGCACGCGACGACCTTCAGCTCCTCGGGGTCCTGGGCGTCGTTGTTCTGCGCGTTGGCCACGGCCGACGCCAGGCACTTGCGGATGACGTGAGCGACGTCGCGCTCGGTGAACTGCAGCACCTCGTCAGCGGCGCGCACGTCGAGACCGCGGATGAGGTCGAGCACGGCACGGGCCTTGTACGCCGACACCCGCACGTAGCGGGCCCGGGCCCGCGTGCCGACGCGCTCGCCGACCTTGGTGGCGCCTTCGTTGGTCTTCGGGCCTGTCATCGCCGGCCCTTCGTGCTCTTCTCCTGGCCCGCGTGGTACTTGAACGTGCGGGTCAGCGAGAACTCACCGAGCTTGTGGCCGACCATCGACTCCGTGACGTAGACGGGCACGTGCTTGCGCCCGTCGTGCACGGCGATGGTGTGGCCGACCATCTCGGGGATGATCGTGGAACGGCGGCTCCAGGTCTTCACGACCTTGCGCTCGCCGGCGGCGTTCAGCGCGTCGACCTTCTTCAACAGGTGGTCGTCGACGAACGGGCCCTTCTTCAGGCTGCGCGGCATGGGTTACCTCCGGCCCTTGCCGGTGCGGCGCCGGCGGACGATGAGCTTCTGGGACGGCTTGTTCGTGTTCCGGGTGCGGCCCTCGGGCTTGCCCCACGGTGACACCGGCGGGCGACCACCGGACGTCTTGCCCTCGCCACCACCGAGCGGGTGGTCGACGGGGTTCATGGCGACGCCACGGCTCTGGGGCCGGACGCCCTTCCAGCGGTTGCGGCCGGCCTTGCCGACCTTCACCAGCTCGTGCTCGGAGTTGCCGACCTCACCCACGGTGGCCCGGCAGTCGATCGGCACCCGGCGCATCTCGGTGCTCGGAAGGCGCAGCGTGGCGTGGTCGCCCTCCTTGGCGACGAGCTGGACGCTCGAGCCCGCCGACCGGGCGAGCTTGCCGCCCTGACCCGGGCGCAGCTCGACGTTGTGGACCGTGGTGCCGACGGGGATGTAGCGCAACGGCAGGGCGTTGCCGGGTCGGATCTCCGAGCCGTGCCCGCTCTGCAGCACGTCACCGACGGCGACGCCGCGGGGCGCCAGCACGTAGCTCTTGGTGCCGTCGACGTAGTGCAGGAGCAGGATGCGGCAGCTGCGGTTCGGGTCGTACTCGACGGCGGCGACCTTGGCCGGCACCCCGTCGTGCGTGCGCTTGAAGTCGACGTAGCGGTACTGCCGCTTGTGGCCACCGCCACGGTGACGGGAGGTCTTGCGGCCGTACGCGTTGCGTCCGCCGCTCTTGGGTCGGGGGCCGACCAGCGTGCGCTCGGGCCGCTCCTTGGTGATCTCGGAGAAGTCCGAGACCGTCTGGAACCGGCGACCGGCGCTGGTGGGCTTGCGCTTGCGAAGAGGCATCAGCTCGTCCCTCTCAGCTCTCGAAGAACTCGATGCGCTCACCCGCGACCAGGGTGACGAGCGCACGCTTCGTGTCGGGCTTGTGGCCGAGCCGGTTCGAGCGACGGGTGCGCTGCACCTTGCCCTTGCGGTTCATGGTGTTCACCTTGGCCACCTTCTTGCCGAAGATCTTCTCGACGGCGTCGTGGATCTCGGGCTTGCTGGCATCAGGGTGGACGAAGAACGTGTAGACGCCCTGCTCCATGAGGGCGTAGCTCTTCTCGCTCACCACCGGGGCGATGATGACGTCGCGGGGATCCTTCACGCCACGACCTCCTTGTCGGTGCCGGGCAGCGTCGCCTGCGTGAACACGATCCACTCGTTGCAGAGCACGTCGTAGGCGTTCAGCTCTCCGACGAACAGCAGCTGCACCTCGGGGAGGTTGCGGAAGGCCATCACCGCCACCTCGTCGTCGCGGCCGACGACCACCAGCACCTTGCCGCTCACGCCGAGGGCGGTGAGCGCCTTGAGGGCGTCCTTGGTCTTCGGCTCGCTCCAGCCCCAGGTGTCGACGACGACGACCTTGCCGGCCGCGGCCCGGTCGGACAGGGCCGACCGCAGCGCCAGGCGGATCATCTTCTTGGGGGTCTTCTGGTCGTACTTGCGGGGCTTGGGGCCCAGCGCCACACCGCCGCCGCTCCAGTGGGGCGAGCGGGTGGAGCCCTGGCGGGCGTTGCCAGTGCCCTTTTGCTTGAAGGGCTTCCTGCCACCGCCACGCACCTCGGCGCGGGTCTTGGTGCTCTGGGTGCCGGCCCGGCGGCGGGCCAGCTGCGCGGTGACGACCTGGTGCATCACGGGGACGTTCGGCTGGATCCCGAACACGTCCTCGGCCAGGTCGACGGAGCCGGCCGAAGCGCCGGCCACGGTCTTGACGGCGACCTCAGGCATCACTTCCCGCCCTTCACGGCGTCACGGACGATCACGACCCCGCCGCGCGGGCCAGGAACGGCACCCTTCACGAGCAGCAGGTTCCGCTCGGCGTCGGCCGCCACGACCTCGAGGTTGAGGGTCGTGACCTGGCCACCGCCCATGCGGCCGGCCATGCGCGTGCCCTTGAAGACCCGGCCGGGGAACGAGCAGGCACCGACGGAGCCGGGGCTGCGGTGCATCTTGTGGTTGCCATGGCTGGCCCCCTGGCCGCTGAAGTTGTGGCGCTTCATGGCGCCGGCCCAGCCCTTGCCACGGCTCACGGCGGTGACGTCGACCTTCTGGCCCTTCTCGAGGAGGTCCACCTTGATCTCGTCACCCACCGAGAAGCCGTCGACGTCGTCGAGGCGCAACTCGAGGAGCCGACTGCCGGCCTCGACGCCGGCCTTCTCGAAGTGGCCGGCCTCGGGCTTGCTCAGCTTGCGGGGATCCTTGCGGCCGTAGGTGACCTGAACGGCGGTGTAGCCGTCGCGCTCGCTGGTCTTCACCTGCACCACGCGGGCGGGTGCGACCTTGAGCACGGTGACGGGGACGACGCGGTTCGCGTCGTCCCACACCTGGGTCATGCCTACCTTCTCGCCGACGATCGCTTTGGTCGCCATAGCGGCTCGCGCCTTTCTCGGGGCGTGGAACCTCCCCACGCCAAGTGCTCTGTGTTCCGGCCGGCCCGGGGACACCGCGTCGGCTTCACGCAGATGGTCCGCACCGGCAAGGGGCCAGGCGGACCATCGGACTGGGTTGTGCCGTGCGGTCCCCACGTGGAGCGGGCACACACGGACGTCGGACTCAGGCGACCAGCTGCACCCCGGGGGGCACGACCGACCGCGACGGCTGTGCGATGCTACCGGGCACCGTCACCGGCCACAAGCGCGGCGCACGGGAGCCGACCCTTGCCGTTCCGCCCCTGCCAGGACGGCCCCCGCGTGCCGTTGATCGTTGGACGCTACGACCATCTCACGAGGTTCCGGGCCGGCCCGTGACCTCGGTCACGGTCAGGGGAAGCGGGCGGCCAGCCAGTCGGCGACGAGCGCCATCGCCTCACGGCGGTGGCCTTCCAGGTAGTGCGGCGCGCCGGCCAGCGGCACGAAGGTCTGGTCGGTGGCCCCGGAGGCCGCCGCGATCTCCTCGGCCTGGCGGATCCGGATCTCGGTGTCGGCGGTCGGGTGCACGAGCAGCGTGGGGACGCGCACGGACGGCATCGTGTCAGCCAGCTTGGCGTGGCTCGACAGGCCCGACCACGTGCTGAGCCATCCCCGGGCCGTCATCGTGCGGGCGAGGCCGCCCCGGCCGTAGTTGGCGTCGAGGGGGTCCGGGAAGGCGAACAGGCTGCCGAGGGGCCGGTCGTCCGGGTCGATCGTCGGGTCGAGGTAGGCCGGGTCGGCCAGCGTCCGGTAGACGACGAGATACCGCGTGGCCACCGCTCTGGCCCGCCAGTGCCGCCAGCCGGCCGGGTCGGCCTCCTTGTCGACGCCACGGAGGCGCCCTGCGGCGTCGGCCGCTTCGGCGATCGACGCCTTGGCGAGCGCGTCGATGCGGGCCACGCGCGCCAGCTGGGCGGCCCGGTAGCCGGCCAGCCACCCGCGGTCGTAGGTGCACGGCTGCGGCCAGGGTCGCCAGCCGTTGTCGGGGTGGTACATGTCGAGCTCGGGGACGCTGCTCAGGGGATCGTGCTCGTCGGCCACCGACGGGTCGATCACCTGGTTCATGAACACGCCCTCGCCCGGGTGGGCGGCCAGCCCGATCCAACCGTCGCCGATGCCGAGCTCGGCGTGCGCCAGCGCCATCAGCGAGCCGCCGCCGGAGTTGCCGAGCAGGACGACCGCCTCGGCCCCCCGGCGGACCATCTCGGCGTGGGCCGTTTCGACGTCGACGATGCAGCTCTCGTGGAGGCAGTCGGTGTCGTTGTTCAGGTATCGCGTGGCGAACCCGAGCACCGCGTACCCGGCGGCGGCGAGCAGGGGGCAGGCGTAGTGCACGCTGAAGTCGCCCCTCGGGTGGGTGAGGATCACCGCCGTCTTCCACGCCCGCCCCGCGGGCGGCAGCCACAGCAACCCCCGCACGAGCGCGCCGTCGGGCGACACGAGGCGGACCGACTCCCGCGGGATCTCCACACCGGGGTCGTCCTCGGGGAGGGGCCAGTAGCTGAGGCCGAAAGGCCGCCGGCCGCCGAGGTGCACGTCGAGGTCCTGCATCGTCGCAGCGTCCCCGCCCCGATCCGTCCCGTCAAGCCCGACACACATCCCCGCCAACTCGTGTCTGGCGGCACCGGGAGTGAGCGGCGGTGACACGAGTGGGGGCCGACTCGTGTCGCAGGTGCGGGCCGGGCGGGGCTGTCGGAATCGGGGATCGCTCACCGACGAGGTGGCCTACCGTCACCGCCGTGATCGCCACCGACCGGCTGGCCGCGTTCGCCACCGCGGCCTTCGTGCTCATCGTCGTCCCGGGGCCGAGCGTCCTGTTCGTCATCAGCCGAGGCGTGGCGCTCGGGCGGCGGGCGGCGCTGGCCACGGTGCTCGGCAACGCCGGTGGCCTGCTGGCGCAGGTGGTCGCGGTCGCCCTCGGCGTCGGCACCGTGGTGGCCCGCTCGGCCGCCGTGTTCCAGGTGCTCAAGCTCGGCGGCGCCGCCTACATCGTCGTGCTCGGGGTACGGGCCCTACGCGACCGCAAGCGGCTGTCCACCGTGCTCGACGCCGGCGTCGCACCGGCATCGGCCCGGCGCCTCCTCGCCGAGGGGTTCGTCGTCGGCGTGTCGAACCCCAAGTCGATCGTGTTCTTCGCCGCCGTGCTCCCCCAGTTCGTCGACCGCTCGCTCGGCCACGTGCCGCTCCAACTGGCGATCCTCGGCCTCGTCTTCGTCGCCATCGCCCTCGTCTGCGACAGCCTCTGGGCGGTAGCGGCCGGCACGGCACGGCAGTGGCTGGCCGGCTCACCAGCCCGGCTGGAGGCGCTCGGCGGCATCGGCGGGGTCCTGATGATCGGCCTCGGCCTCCGGTTGGCCCTGACCGGGCGCAAGGACTGAGCCCGAGCGCGACGTGGCCGCCCCGGCGGGGCGGCCACGTCGTGCTGTCAGTCGGCTCAGGCCGACTGGATCTTGATCTCGATGTCGACGCCGGCCGGCAGCTCGATGCGCTGCAGGCTGTCGATCGTCTTCGGCGTCGGGTCGACGATGTCGATCAGGCGCTTGTGGACACGCATCTCGAAGTGCTCGCGGCTGTCCTTGTACTTGTGCGGCGAGCGGATGACCGTGTAGCGGTGCTTGTCGGTCGGCAGCGGGATCGGTCCCCGCACCTTGGCGTTGGTGCGCAGCACCGTCTCCACGATCTTCTTCGTGGAGGTGTCGATGATCTCGTGGTCGTACGCCTTGAGACGGATGCGGATGTTGTTGGCCATCAGGTCCTCACTTCACGATCTTGGTGACACGACCAGCGCCAACCGTCCGGCCACCCTCACGGATCGCGAACCGAAGACCCTCGTCCATAGCGATCGGCTTGCCCAGCTCAACGCTCATCGTCACGTTGTCACCCGGCATCACCATCTCCGTCCCCTCCGGCAACGCGATCGTCCCCGTCACATCCGTCGTCCGGAAGAAGAACTGCGGCCGATAGTTGTTGAAGAACGGCTTGTGCCGACCACCCTCACCCGTCGTCAACACATACACCTGCCCCTCGAAATGCGTATGCGGCGTGATCGAACCAGGCTTGCACAACACCTGCCCCCGCTCGACTTCTTCTTTCTTCGTCCCCCGCAACAACGCACCGATGTTGTCGCCCGCCTGCCCCTCATCCAACAGCTTCCGGAACATCTCCACACCCGTACACACCGTCTTCGCCGTGGCCCGCAACCCCACGATCTCCACCTCATCACCAGTGTGCACCCGACCCTGCTCCACCTTGCCGGTCACCACCGTCCCCCGACCCGTGATCGTGAACACATCCTCGATCGGCATCAAGAACGGCTTGTCCAGATCCCGCTGCGGCTCCGGGATGAACGAATCACACGCCGCCATCAACTCCAAGACCTTCGCCTGCCACTCCGCTTCCCCCTCCAACGCCTTCAACGCCGACACCCGCACCACCGGCGCGTCATCCCCCGGGAACTCGTACTCGTTCAACAGCTCCCGCACCTCGAGCTCCACCAACTCCAACAACTCGTCATCATCCACCATGTCAGCCTTGTTCAACGCCACCACGATGTACGGCACACCCACCTGACGAGCCAACAACACATGCTCACGGGTCTGAGGCATCGGACCATCCGTGGCCGCCACCACCAGAATCGCCCCATCCACCTGCGCAGCACCCGTAATCATGTTCTTGATGTAATCCGCATGCCCCGGCATATCCACATGCGCGTAATGCCGGTTATCCGTCTCATACTCCACATGCGCGATCGAGATCGTGATACCACGCGCCTTCTCCTCCGGCGCCTTGTCAATCTGATCAAACGGCGTATAGCTCGCCAACCCACGATCCGCCAACGTCTTCGTGATCGCCGCCGTCAACGTCGTCTTCCCATGATCAATATGACCCATCGTCCCGATGTTCACATGCGGCTTCGTACGCTCGAACTTCGCCTTGCTCATCTCGGTGTCCTCTTCGTCTCGGTTGTCAAGGAGCGGTGCTGCTGGATGGGTGGGGGCTACTCGCCCCGCACCCGCTTGATGATCTCCTCGGCGATCGCCTTGGGGACCTCTTGGTAGGAGTTGAACTGCATGGTGTAGGTGGCGCGACCCTGCGTACGGCTGCGGAGGTCGGTGGAGTAGCCGAACATCTCCGACAGCGGCACCTGGGACCGGATCACCTGGCTGTTGCCGCGGGCCTCCATGCCCTCGATGCGTCCACGGCGGCTCGACAGGTCGCCCATCACGTCACCCATGTAGTCCTCCGGGGTGACGACCTCGACGCCCATGATCGGCTCGAGCAGCACGGGCGACGCCTTGCGGGCCGCCTCCTTGAACGCCATCGAGCCGGCGATCTTGAACGCCATCTCGCTCGAGTCGACCTCGTGGTACGAGCCGTCGACGAGCGTCGCCCGCACGTCCACCGTCGGGTAGCCGGCGAGCACACCGGCGTCGAGGGCCTGCTGGATGCCTTGGTCGACGGCGGGGATGAACTCGCGGGGCACCCGGCCGCCGGTGATCTTGTCGACGAAGGTGTAGCCGCCACCGGGGCCCGTCGGCTCGAGGCTGATCACGACATGGGCGAACTGGCCCGAGCCGCCGGTCTGCTTCACGTGGCGGTACACCACGTTGTCGACCGGCTTGGTGATCGTCTCGCGATACGCGACCTGAGGCTTGCCCACAGACGCGTCGACGTTGTACTCGCGCAGCATGCGGTCGACGAGCACCTCGAGGTGCAGCTCGCCCATGCCGGAGATCACGGTCTGGCCGGTCTCTTCGTCGGTGCGGACCCGGAACGTCGGGTCTTCCTCCGACAGTGCGTACAGCGCCTTGCCCAGCTTGTCCTGGTCGTTCTTCGTCTTGGGCTCGATGGCGACGTGGATGACCGGCTCGGGGAACTCCATGCGCTCGAGCACCACCGGATGGGCCTTGTCGCACAGCGTGTCGCCGGTGGTGGTGCGCTTGAAGCCGAGGCCGGCCACGATGTCGCCGGCCATGGCGACCTCGATGTCCTCGCGCTGGTTGGCGTGCATCAACAGGATGCGGCCGAGGCGCTCGCGGTTGTCCTTGGTGGAGTTGTAGACCTCGGCGCCTTTTTCGATCGTGCCCGAGTACACACGGAAGTACGTCAGCTTGCCGAACGGGTCGCTCACGATCTTGAAGGCCAGCGCCGCGAACGGGGCCTTCTCGTCGGCCGGCCGCTCGAGGACCTCGATGCCCTTCATGTCGAGGCCCTGCGCCGCCGGGATGTCGAGCGGCGACGGCAAGAAGTCGACCACGGCGTCGAGCATCGGCTGGACGCCCTTGTTCTTGAAGGCCGACCCGCAGATCACGGGGACGAACGAGAACGACAGCGTGCCCTTGCGGATGGCGCGCTTGATGTCGTCGACGGTGAGCTCCTCGTCCCCGAGGTACTTCTCCATCAGCTCCTCGTCCTCGGTGGCGACGATGTCGAGCAGCTTGGCCCGCCACTCCTCGGCCTGGGCCTCGAGCTCGGCCGGGATGTCGACGACGTCGTAGTGCTCGCCCTTGTCCTTGCTCTCGTCCCACACGAGGGCCTTCATGGCCACGAGGTCGATGACGCCCTTGTAGTGGCCCTCGGCCCCGATCGGGAGCTGGATGACCGCGGGCACGGACTCGAGGCGGTCCTCGATCATCTGGACCGTGCGGAAGAAGTCGGCGCCGATGCGGTCCATCTTGTTGACGAAGCAGATGCGAGGCACCCGGTACCGGTTGGCCTGGCGCCACACGGTCTCGGTCTGGGGCTCTACGCCGGCCACGGAGTCGAACACGGCCACGGCACCGTCGAGCACCCGCAGCGACCGCTCGACTTCGATCGTGAAGTCGACGTGGCCCGGGGTGTCGATGATGTTGACGCGGTGGTCCTGCCAGACGCAGGTGGTGGCGGCGGAGGTGATGGTGATGCCCCGCTCCTGCTCCTGGACCATGTGGTCCATCACGGCTGCGCCCTCGTGGACCTCACCGATCTTGTAGGTCTTGCCGGTGTAGTAGAGGATCCGCTCCGTCGTGGTGGTCTTGCCCGCGTCGATGTGGGCCATGATCCCGATGTTGCGGGTGCGCTCGAGGGGGAACTCACGCTTCGCCATCGCCAACCGTCTTCTCTCGTCGTTCGTCTCGTGGTGGCCGGCTGTTCACCGACCGGGGGGTTCACATGACGGTGACCGGGCCGCTGGGCCCGGTCACCGCAGGTCCGACGTACTCGTTGCGTCCCGAGTGCTCGCCCTACCAGCGGTAGTGGGCGAAGGCCTTGTTCGACTCGGCCATCTTCTGCATGTCGTCACGGCGCTTCACGGAGGCGCCCACGCCGTTGGCCGCGTCCATGAGCTCGGCGGCGAGGCGTTGGGCCATGGTCTTCTCCCGGCGGGCCCGGGAGAAGCCGACGATCCAGCGGATCGCCAGGGTGGTGGCGCGGCGGGGGCGCACCTCCACCGGCACCTGGTAGGTGGCACCGCCCACGCGGCGGCTCTTCACCTCGAGCGGGGGCTTCACGTTGTCGATGGCCCGCTTGAGCACGCCCAGCGGCTCCTGGCTCGTCTTCTGCTCGATCTGGGTGAGGGCGTCGTAGACGATGCTCTCGGCCACCGAGCGCTTGCCACGGAGGAGGATCTTGTTGACGAGCTGGGTGACGAGGACCGAGCGGTAGACCGGGTCGGGCATCAACTCACGGCGGGGGGCGGGACCCTTGCGGGGCATGTCACTTCACCTTCTTCGCGCCGTAGCGGCTGCGAGCCTGCTTGCGGTTCTTGACACCGCTCGAGTCGAGCGTGCCACGGATGATCTTGTAGCGGACACCGGGAAGATCCTTCACACGGCCGCCGCGGACGAGCACGATGCTGTGCTCCTGCAGGTTGTGGCCCTCGCCGGGGATGTAGGCGGTGACCTCCATGCCACTGGTGAGGCGGACGCGGGCCACCTTGCGCAGCGCCGAGTTCGGCTTCTTCGGGGTGGTCGTGTACACGCGCGTGCACACACCCCGCCGCTGGGGCGCGCCCTTGAGGGCCGGCGTCTTGGTCTTCTCTGCCTTCGTGCTGCGCCCCTTGCGGACCAGCTGCTGGATGGTGGGCACGCGTCTCCCTCGGATCGGACTGCGGTGAGGTCCTCGAACGTGGACCGGATCGGGCGCGCCGGGGGCTCGGCGCACGGACAGAAGATGCTACGGGCGGGTGACCGGCACCCGCAAGGGCACCGGTCACCCGCCCAAGGTCAACCCTCGGCCGACTCGGACTCGGCCTCGAAGCCGCCGCTGATGCTGGCGAGCCACTCGGCTGGGTCGGCCTGGTCGGACGAGTAGAACGCCATCGGCTGGTAGTCGGGGGCCAGCACGTCGAACTCCCGGTACCGGGGCATGCCGGTGCCGGCAGGGATGAGCTTGCCGATGATGATGTTCTCCTTGAGGCCCACGAGGTTGTCGCCGCGGCCGTCGATGGCGGCCTCGGTGAGGACCCGGGTGGTCTCCTGGAACGAGGCCGCCGACAGCCACGAGTCGGTGGCCAGCGACGCCTTCGTGATGCCCATGAGCTCCGGACGGCCTTCGGCCGGCCGCTGCCCCTGCTCCACCATCGACTTGTTGGTCTCGCGGAACACCTTCTGGTCGACGCGCTCGCCCGGCAGGAAGTCGGTGTCGCCCGGCTCCTGGACGCCGATGCGGCGGGTCATCTGGCGCACGATCAGCTCGATGTGCTTGTCGTGGATGCTCACGCCCTGGTCGCGGTAGACCTTCTGGACCTCCTCGACGAGGTACAGCTGCGTCTCCCGGACCCCCTTGATGTCCATGAGCTCCTTGGGGTCCCGCGGACCGTCGACGATCGGGTCTCCGGCCTTGAGCTCCTGGCCGTCGACCACGTCGATGCGCCCGAGGAAGGGTCCGTAGAGCTCCTCGGTGCCGTCGTCGCCGACGATGCGCACCGGGATGCCCTTGCCCTCGTCGTCGCCGATGCGCACCACACCCGACGTGCGCGCCAGCCTGGCCGCGCCGCGAGGGGTGCGAGCCTCGAAGAGCTCGACCACGCGGGGCAGACCGCCGGCGATGTCCTTGCCGGCGACGCCGCCGGTGTGGAACGTCCGCATCGTGAGCTGCGTGCCCGGCTCGCCGATCGACTGCGCCGCGATGACGCCGACGGCCTCGCCCAGCTCGATCGGGTTGCCGGTGGCGAGCGAGCGCCCGTAGCACAGCGAGCACACGCCGAGCTCGGCGTCACAGGTGAGCACCGAGCGGACCCGGATCCGGTCGATGCCCGGATCGTGGCGCAGCTGGTCGACCTCCACGTCGCCGAGGATGGTGTTGGCCGCGATCGTGGTGCCGTCGGCCAGCGTCGTGTCGTTCAGCAGCACCCGGCCGTAGAGCTTGGTCTCCAGGTAGGCCCGGCGGTTGGCGGTGTCGGGCACGACGCCCTCCACCCAGATGCCCAGCGTCGTCCCGCAGTCGTCCTCGCGGATGATGAGCTCCTGCGCGACGTCGACGAGGCGCCGGGTGAGGTAGCCCGAGTCGGCGGTGCGCAGGGCGGTGTCGACGAGCCCCTTGCGGGCGCCCGGCGTCGCGATGAAGTACTCGAGCATCTCGAGGCCCTCGCGGAAGTTCGACTTGATCGGGCGGGGGATCATGTCGCCGCGGGGGTTGGCCACCAGACCACGCATGCCCGCGATCTGGCGGACCTGCATCATGTTCCCGCGAGCTCCCGAGCCCACCATCATGTCGATCGGGTTGAACCGCTCGGCCTTGAGGGTCGACTCCATCTCCTCGCGGACGCGCTCGGTGGCCTCGGTCCAGATACGGACCTCCTGCACCCGGCGCTCGCCGTCGGTGATGATGCCCCGCCGGAACTGGTTCTCGACCTTCTCGGCCTCCTTCTCGTACTTGTCGAGAAGGCCCTTCTTGGCCGCCGGCGTCTTCACGTCGTCGATCGAGACCGTCAGGCCGCTCTGGGCCGCGAACCGGTAGCAGACGTTCTTGATGCCATCGAGCGCCTCGGCCACCTCGGCCTTGCGGTAGCCCTCGGCCAACCGCTCGACGATGAGGCCCATGTCGCGCTTCCTCACCGGCGAGGTGATGTGCCCGAACTTCTGGTAGTAGTCGACCGGCAGCGCCTGCTCGAACAGCAGCCGGCCGGTCGTGGTGGTCGCATAGGTGCCGTCGTCGTTGCGGTAGGTCGGCTGGCGCAGCGTGATGGTGGCGTGGAGCCCGAGCGCACCCTCCTCGTAGGCCCGGTGCGCCTCCCACACGTGACGGAACACCTTGCCCTCACCCTTGGCGCCGGGCACCTGCTCCGTGAGGTAGTAGGCGCCGATCACCATGTCCTGGGTCGGCGTCACGATCGGGCGACCCGACGCCGGGGACAAGATGTTGTTGGCGCTCAGCATGAGGACCCGGCTCTCCGCCTGGGCCTCGGCCGACAGCGGGAGGTGCACCGCCATCTGGTCGCCGTCGAAGTCGGCGTTGAAGGCCGTGCACACGAGCGGGTGGATCTGGATGGCCTTGCCTTCGACGAGGATCGGCTCGAAGGCCTGGATGCCCAGGCGGTGCAGCGTCGGGGCGCGGTTCAGGAGCACCGGGTGCTCCTTGATCACGTCCTCCAGCACGTCCCACACCTGCGGCCGGCGCCGCTCGACCATGCGCTTGGCCGACTTGATGTTCTGGGCCAGCTCCTGGTCGACGAGGCGCTTCATGACGAACGGCTTGAACAGCTCGAGCGCCATCAGCTTGGGCAGGCCGCACTGGTGCAGCTTGAGCGTCGGCCCCACGACGATGACCGAGCGGCCCGAGTAGTCGACGCGCTTGCCGAGCAGGTTCTGGCGGAACCGGCCCTGCTTGCCCTTGAGCATGTCGGAGAGCGACTTCAGCGGGCGGTTGCCCGGCCCGGTGACCGGGCGGCCACGGCGACCGTTGTCGAACAGCGCGTCGACGGCCTCCTGCAGCATGCGCTTTTCGTTGTTGACGATGATCTCGGGGGCGCCCAAGTCGAGCAGGCGCTTCAGCCGGTTGTTGCGGTTGATGACCCTCCGGTAGAGGTCGTTCAGGTCGGAGGTGGCGAAGCGGCCACCGTCGAGCTGGACCATGGGCCGCAGCTCCGGCGGGATCACCGGGACGACCTCGAGGATCATGGCCCGGGGGTCGTTGACCCGCCGGCCGTGCTCGTCGCGGCGGTTGAACGCCGACACGATCTTGAGGCGCTTGATGGCCTTCTGCTTGCGCTGCGCCGACAGTGGCTTGCGCCCCGACTCCGAGGGGTCGATGGCGCCGCGGAGCTTGACCTCCTCCTCGTCGAAGTCGATGCGATCGATCAGCTGCTTGATCGCATCGGCGCCCATCCCGCCCTCGAAGTAGTCGCCATAGCGGTCGCGCAGCTCGCGCCACAGCAGCTCGTCGTCGATGATCTTGCGGGCGTGCAGGCTCTTGAACTCGTCGAAGGTCCGCTTGACGAGCTCCTCTTCCTGCTCGTAGCGCTCACGCAGGGACGCGAGGTCGCGCTCCCAGGCGCGCTGGCGCGACTTCACGTCGCTGTCCTTGGCGCCCTCGCCCTCGAGGCGGGCAACCTCGTCTTCGTACTCCTTCGACCGACGGTCGATCGCCAGCTCCATGTCCTTGCGGACGGCGTCGATCTCCTCGAGCATCTCGCTCTCGAGGTTGGCCAGGTCGGCGTGGATGCGCTCGTCGTCGACCCAGGTGACGAGGTTGGCCGCGAAGTAGATGACCTTCTCGAGCTGCTTGGCCTTCAGCTCCTCACGCGGCTCGATGCCGGCGAGCAGGTAGGCCAGCCAGCTGCGGGTGCCGCGGAGGTACCAGATGTGCACGACGGGCGCGGCAAGCTCGATGTGGCCCATGCGCTCGCGGCGGACCTTCGAGCGGGTGACCTCGACGCCGCACCGCTCGCAGATGATGCCCTTGAACCGGACGCGCTTGTACTTGCCGCAGTAGCACTCCCAGTCCTTGGTCGGGCCGAAGATCTTCTCGCAGAAGAGCCCGTCCTTTTCCGGCTTGAGCGTCCGGTAGTTGATGGTCTCGGGCTTCTTGACCTCGCCGTTGGACCAGGTGCGGATGCCGTCGGCCGTGGCCAGACCGATCCGCAGCTGGTCGAAGGTGTTGACGTCGAGCATCAGTAGGTGATCCTCTCCCGGCGGCGATCGTTGTCGTCGTCGTCACTGCCCCGCTCGGGGCGGCTGATGTCGATCCCGAGCTCTTCGGCCGTGCGGAACACGTCCTCGTCGAGCTCGCGCATCTCGATCTCGGCGCCGTCGGCCGACAGCACCTCGACGTTGAGGCAGAGCGCCTGCATCTCCTTGATGAGCACCTTGAAGCTCTCGGGGATGCCGGGCTCGGGGATGTTCTCGCCCTTGACGATGGCCTCGTAGACCTTCACGCGGCCGAGCACGTCGTCGGACTTGATCGTGAGCAGCTCCTGCAGGCAGTAAGCGGCGCCGTAGGCCTCGAGGGCCCACACCTCCATCTCGCCGAACCGCTGGCCACCGAACTGGGCCTTCCCGCCCAGCGGCTGCTGGGTGATCATGCTGTACGGGCCGGTCGAGCGGGCGTGGATCTTGTCGTCGACCAGGTGGGCCAGCTTCAGGATGTACATGAAGCCGACGGTGACCTTCTGGTCGTAGGGCTCCCCGGTGCGACCGTTGTAGAGCTGGGTCTTGCCGGTCGGCTCGATCAGGCGGTCGCCGTCGCGGCTCTCGGGGCGGAGGTTCTCGAGGATCTTCTTGATCGTCGGGTGCTTGCCCGCGTCCTCCTCCTCGTCCCAGTGGGCACCGTCGAACACCGGCGTGGCGATGAACGTGGACGGCTTCGTGGTGGGACGGGTCTTGGTCTCGGTGCCCCGGATGGGCGCGTCGCCCACGGCCGGTTTGCCGGCCACGTCCCAGCCCCAGCGGGCGCAGTAGCCGAGGTGTGCCTCGAGCACCTGGCCCACGTTCATGCGGCTCGGCACACCGAGCGGGTTGAGGATGATGTCGACCGCGGTGCCGTCGGCCAGGAAGGGCATGTCCTCGATCGGGAGGATCTTGGAGATGACGCCCTTGTTGCCGTGGCGGCCGGCCAGCTTGTCGCCCACGCTGATCTTGCGCTTCTGGGCCACGTAGACCCGCACGAGCTGGTTGACCCCAGGGGGCAGCTCGTGGTGCTCGTCGCGGCTGAACACCTTGACGTCGATGACCTTGCCGCTCTCCCCGTGGGGGACCTTCAAGCTGGTGTCACGGACCTCGCGTGCCTTCTCGCCGAAGATGGCCCGCAGGAGGCGCTCCTCCGGCGTGAGCTCGGTCTCGCCCTTCGGGGTGACCTTGCCCACGAGGACGTCGCCCGGGCCCACCTCGGCGCCGACGCGGATGATGCCGCGCTCGTCGAGGTCGCGCAGGATGTCTTCGGAGAGGTTCGGGATGTCGCGGGTGATCTCCTCCGGGCCGAGCTTGGTGTCACGGGCGTCGACCTCGTGCTCGTGGATGTGGATCGACGTCAGCACGTCGTCCTTCACGAGTCGCTCCGAAAGGATGATGGCGTCCTCGAAGTTGTAGCCCTCCCATGGCATCAGCGCGACGAGGAGGTTCTTGCCGAGGGCCAGCTCGCCCATGTCGGTGCTCGGACCGTCGGCCAGGACGGTGCCCTTCGACACCTTCTGGCCCTCGCGCACCCGGGGCACCTGGTTGATGCAGGTGTCCTGGTTCGACCGGCGGAACTTGGCCAGGCGGTACACCTTCTTGCCCCGCTTGGCGTAGTCGACGGTGATCGAGTCGCCCGAGACCTCGGTGACCGTGCCCTCGTCGTCGGCCAGCACCATGTCGGCGGCGTCGCGAGCGGCGCGGGCCTCGATGCCGGTGCCGATGTACGGCGCCTCGGCCCGCACCAGCGGCACGGCCTGGCGCTGCATGTTGGCGCCCATCAGGGCGCGGTTGGCGTCGTCGTGCTCGAGGAACGGGATCAGCGCGGTGGCCACCGACACGATCTGCTTCGGCGACACGTCCATGTAGTCGACCTCCGACGACGGCACGAAGCCGATGTCGGTGGTGGCGCCGAAGAACACATCCCGCTCGAGCTGCAGCTTCAGGTCGGCCAGCGAGGCGGCCTGGGGCGAGCGCCGCACGAGCACTCGCTCCTCCTTGAACGCACCGTTGGCCTCGATGGGCGTGTTGGCCTGCGCGACGACGTACTCCTCCTCCTCGTCGGCGGCCATGTACGCGATCTCGCTGGTGACGCGCCCCTTGTCGACCTTGCGGTACGGGCTCTCGATGAACCCGAACTCGTTGACGCGCGCGTAGGTGGACAAGGCGCCGATGAGGCCGATGTTCGGACCCTCGGGCGTCTCGATCGGGCACATGCGGCCGTAATGGCTGAAGTGCACGTCGCGGACCTCGAAGCCGGCCCGCTCACGGCTGAGGCCACCCGGACCGAGGGCCGACAGGCGGCGGCGGTGGGTGAGCCCCGACAGCGGGTTCACCTGGTCCATGAACTGCGAGAGCTGGCTGGTGCCGAAGAACTCCTTGATGGCGGCGACCACCGGCCGGATGTTGATGAGCGTCTGGGGCGTGATCGCCTCGACGTCCTGGGTGGTCATGCGCTCACGCACGACGCGCTCCATGCGCGACAGGCCGATGCGGACCTGGTTCTGGATCAGCTCGCCGACCGATCGGATGCGACGGTTGGCGAAGTGGTCCTGGTCGTCGAGGCGGTAGCCCGGCTCGTGCTTGGCAAGGTGGAGCATGTAGCTCACCGCGGCCAGCACCTCGCAGCGGCTGAGCACGTCCTGGTCGTCGGCCGGGAGGTCGAGCAGGTCGCCCGAGAGGCCGAACAGCTCGCCCAGCCTGGCCACCTCGGTGCCGAGCTTGCGGTTCAGCTTGTAGCGGCCGACCCGGCTGAGGTCGTAGCGACGGCTCTCGAAGAAGGCGTTGCGGAAGTAGGCGCGCGCCGACTCGACGGTCGGCGGCTCGCCCGGCCGGGCCCGCTTGTAGATCTCGACCAGCGCCTCGTCCTGGGTGGGGGCGAGGTGGCGGTCCTTCTCCCACTGACCCTCGAGGAAGTCGAAGTGGTTGACGAAGCGCTCGAGGAACCCGGGGGCCGTCTCCTCGTCGTAGCCGAGGGCCCGGAGCAGCACGAAGATGCCCATGCGGCGCTTGCGGGCGACGCGGGTGCCGGCCGTGACGTCCTTGCCCGGCTTCTGCTCGACGTCGAACTCGAGCCACTCACCGCGGTAGGGGTGGATCGTCCCCTTGACCAGCTGGTGCTTGGCCAGGTTGCGGAGCCGGAACCGCTCGCCCGGCTCGAAGATCACGCCCGGCGAGCGCACGAGCTGGCTGACCACCACGCGCTCGGTGCCGTTGATGATGAACGTGCCCTTGTCGGTCATCATCGGGAAGTCCCCCATGAAGACCGTCTGCTCCTTGATCTCGCCGGTGTTGCGGTTCATGAACCGGGCCCGGACGAAGATGGGTGCCGAGTACGTGATGTCCTTTTCCTTGCACTCCTCCACGGAGAACTTGGGCGGTGGCCGCAGGTCCTCGTCGTCGGGGTCGAACTCCAGCTCGAGCTGGAGCACCTCGGAGAAGTCCTTGATCGGACTGATGTCACGGAACGTCTCGGCCAGCCCTTGGTGCAAGAACCAGTCGAAGCTCTCGCGCTGGATGGCGATCAGGTCGGGGAGCTCGAGCGGCTCCGCGAGGTTGGCGAACGAGTACCGCTCGCGGGAAGTGGTGCGAGAGGGCAAGGGCTACGCCTCCGATGCGTTGGGAGCCACGGAAGCCGGGGCGCGTCGACACCTGCGCGACGAGGGAGGACAGGCAGGCGGGCGCACGGCAACCGGGGAGAGTACCCCGTGGAATGAGCGACGTCAACCAGACCGGCCCCGGGGCCGGCTGGGTCGTCGACTGGCGGAAGGGTAAGGGTCCGCCCCGGGCTCGTCAAGCATCGGAAGGTCCCGAACCCGGGCGCGAGAAGGCCCGGGGCACGCCCCGGGCCTTCCTCACGAACGGCGGGCGCCGTCGAGGCTCACTTGAGCTCGACGCCGGCGCCCACCTCCTCGAGCTTGGCCTTGGCCTTCTCGGCGTCGTCCTTCGAGACCTTCTCCAGCACCGCCTTGGGCGCGGCGTCGACGAGGTCCTTGGCCTCCTTGAGGCCGAGGTTGGTGAGCTCGCGCACGACCTTGATGACCTTGATCTTCTCGGCGCCGGCGCTGGCGAGCACCACGTCGAACTCGTCCTTTTCCTCTTCGGCCGGTGCGGCCGGACCACCGGCGGCGGGGGCAGCCGCGACCGCCACCGGAGCGGCGGCCGTGACGTTGAACTTCTCCTCGAACGCGGTGAGCAGCTCGCTCAGCTCGAGGACGGTCATGTTCGAGATCGCGTCGAGGATCTCATCCTTGGACAGGGTGGGCATCGGGATCACTCCTCCGTGGTGGCGGGGTCAGCAGGGGCCTCGGCCGCCTCGGCGGCCGGGGTGTCGTCGGTGGCTTCGGCGGCGGGCGCCGGGGCCGAGGAGGCGGCACCGCTGGCACCGCCCTGGTCGATGAGGGCCTTGAGGCCGTAGGCGAAGTTGCGCGGGAGCGCCTGCAGCAGGCCGGCCATCTTGGCCATCGGCGCCTGCAGGGCGCCGGCGAGCTGGGCGAGCAGGACCTCACGGCTGGGCAGATCGGCCAGCGCGCTGACCTCGTCGGCGCCGAGCACCTTCGTGCCCAGCAGACCGCCCTTCACCACGAGGTTCGGGTTGGTCTTCGCGAAGTCACGCAGGGTCTTGGCCACCGCAGCGGCGTCGCCCTTCACGAACGCGATCGCCGTGGGGCCGGTGAGCAGCGACTCGACGTCGCCGACACCTGCCTCGTGGGCCGCGAAGCGCACCAGCGTGTTCTTGTAGACCTTGTACTCGCCACCGTCCTTGCGCAGCTGGCGGCGCAGGTTCGCAAGCGTCTGCACGTTCATGCCGCGGTACTCGGTGAGCAGCGCGGCGTCGGCCTCGGCGAGCTTGGCGCGCACCTCGTCGACCACCGCGACCTTCTCCGGTCTCGGGTTCTCCATCGACACCTCCTTTCACACGTCTCGGGAGCCCGCGCACGCGCGGACTCGACCGAGTCCCGGCGCCGCTCGGGCACCGGGGGGTCCGGAGGTCCGCCTCGACTGGCGGGCGCCGGGGTGGGCGCCCATTACCGCACTCGTCCGAGTGGTCGACCAGAGGTCTGTGGCAGGCAGGCTGGGTTGTGGGACTTCCCGACGCTAGCGACTGCGGCAGGTGTCGCTCAAGGCGCGTCGGGTTCCTCGGCCGTCCGGCGCTGGCGGCCGTCGAGCCACCGGTGCACGGCGGGGTGCAGCGTGCCCAGCGCGATCGCCCCGGCGAGGGCGACCGACAGGCCCACCAACCGCCACGCCGGCAGGAGGAGCGTGACGACGATGCCGCCCAGCACGAGCACCCCGCCCGAGAGCGCGAGCAGCCGGCGCCCGGCCGGGTTGGCCGACACCGATGCCACCGCCCTGCCGGCGCGTCCAGCGGTGGCGTCGAGCGCCCGCTCGGCCCAGGCGAACTCGGTGGCCAAGATGGCCAGGCCGACGATCACGATGAGCACGCCCGGCCCCGGCAGCACCAGCATCGCCAAGCCGGCCAGCATCACCGCGCCCCCGAGGACGAGCACGGCCAGCCGCTTGGCGTTGCGGGTGAACCAGCGCAGGACGATGGCCGGTCCGCGCAGCCCGAGGCGGGCCCATCCAGCCGGGACCGGGGCCGCCGCCAGGTCGGCGTCGGTGACCGCGCCGTCGTGGTCGAGGTCCCAGCGGGCCAGCTCGTCGTCGCTCGGGTGAGGGGCCATGGGACGAGGCTACGGCGAGCGTCAGGCGGCGCCGGCCTCCGGGCGGAGGCGGTTGGCGTCGACCTTCACACCGGGCCCCATCGTGGAGCTCACGACGATCTTCTTGAGGTACTTGCCCTTGGCCGCCGCCGGCTTGGCCCGCTGCAGCTCGTCGAGCACGGCGCGGAAGTTGGCGATGAGCTGGTCGGCCGTGAAGCTGGCCTTGCCGATCGGCACGTGGACGTTGCCGTAGCGGTCGGTGCGGTACTCGACCTTGCCGCCCTTGAACTCGGTGACGGCGCGGGCCACGTCGGTGGTCACCGTGCCCGTCTTCGGGTTCGGCATGAGGCCCCGCGGACCGAGCACGCGACCGAGCCGGCCGACCATGGGCATGAGGTCGGGCGTGGCGATGGCCACGTCGAAGTTGAAGCTGCCCTTTTCGATCTCCGCAGCCAGGTCGTCGGCGCCCACCAGGTCGGCGCCTGCGTCGCGGGCGGCCTGGGCGGCCTCGCCGGCGGCGAACACGGCCACCCGGACGTCCTTGCCGGTGCCCGACGGCAGCGCGACCGTGCCCCGGACCATCTGGTCGGCCTTGCGGGGGTCGACGCCCAGGCGCACGACCACTTCGACGGTCTCGTCGAACGTGGCGCTGGCCAGGCTCGACACGAGGCCGAGGGCCTCGGCCGGCGCGAACTGCTGGTCGCGATCGAACCGCTTGGCGGCATCGACGTACTTCTTGGCCTTCGTCACCATTGCTGGCTCCCTCGTTGGTTCAGGCCGCCGGGCGAGGTCGTCCCGGTCGAGCCGTTGGGTGGGTACGGGCCCGGTCGTCAGACGACCTTGAGCCCCATGCTGCGGGCAGTGCCGCGGACCTGCTCCTTGGCCGCCTCGAGGTCGTAGGCATTGAGGTCGGGCAGCTTCACCTTCGCGACCTCCTCGATCTGGTCCTCCGTCACCGTGCCGGCCGTGGTCTTGCCGGTGGTGCTGGAGCCCTTGTCGATGCCGGCGGCCTGGCGCAGCAGCACCGGCGTCGGCGGGGTCTTGAGCACGAAGGTGAACGTGCGGTCCTCGAAGATCGTGATCTCGACGGGGACGATCGTGCCGACCTGGCTCTCGGTGGCGGCGTTGTACTGCTTGACGAACTCCATGATCGGCACACCGTGGGGGCCGAGCGCGGTGCCCACGGGGGGCGCCGGCGTGGCCTTGCCGGCCGGGATCTGGATCTTGACGACGGCCGCAACCTTGCGCTTGGCCATGGCGATTCCCTTCGACTGACGCGAGAGCGACCGTCCATGATGGCCGCGCGCGGGGAGGCCGCGCCAGCCGCCTCGGCTGGCCGACGGCCCGAACGGACGGACTAGAGCTTGGCGACCTGGCTGAAGTCCATCTCGACCAGGGTCTCCCGGCCGAAGATGTTCACGAGGACCTTCAGCTTCATGTGGTCGGGGTTGATCTCTGCCACCTGGCCGGAGAAGTCCGCGAAGGGGCCTTCCTTGACCCGCACGCTCTCGCCGACTTCGTACTCGAGCTTGGGCTTGCGCTTGGGGGCGGCCTCGGCGCCTTCACCCTTGGCGGCGAGGAACGTGTCGACCTCGCGCCGGCTGAGCGGGGTGGGCTTCTGGCCCTGGCGACCCTGGCCGACGAAGCCGGTGACGCCCGGGGTGTTGCGGATCACGTACCACGACGAGTCGTCCATGTCGCAGCGCACGAGCAGGTAGCCGGGGAACACCTTCTTCTGGGAGACGACCTTCTTGCCCCCCTTGAACTCGACGACGTCTTCCATGGGGATGACGACCTCGAAGATCTTCTCCTCCATGTTCATCGACTGGATGCGGGCCTCGAGGTTCGACTTCACCTTCTTCTCGTAGCCCGACTGGGTGTGGACGACGAACCACATGCCCGGCCGGTTCCACGGGTGGTCGACCGGCTCGAGCTCCTCGAGGGTCTCCTCCGTGACCTCTGCGGCGTCGTCGTCGACGAGCACGGCGGCCGCGGGGAGGTCCTCGGCAGGCTGGTCGGTGGTCAGATCGTCGCTCATGAGTCGAACAGCCACAGGGAGAGGGTGCCGAAGCCCCAGTCGAGCAGGGCGACCAGCGTGGTGAAGAAGACCACGGTGATCAGCACGAGGATCGAGTAGTTCCTGACCTCCTCGCGGGTGGGCCAGACCACCTTGCGGAGCTCACCTTTGACCTCGCGCAGGAACTCGCGGGGGGAGGTGCGCTCGTCCTGCGTGCGAGGCGCCGGGGCCTGGCGCGGGGTGCGGACCGGCGCTCCGTGCTCGTTCACGGCGCCCATGCGCTGCATCTGGCGCTTCTGTTCACGGTTCATCGACATTGGTGCACACCCATCTGCGGAGGTGAGGAGCAGGGCAGGAGGGACTCGAACCCCCGACCGTCGGTTTTGGAGACCGATGCTCTTCCAGCTGAGCTACTGCCCTAGGAGCGGCGGACGGGACCAGGGTACCGGCCCCACCCGCCACAGGTTCAGCGCGTTTCCTTGTGGACCGTGTGAGCCCGGTCGAACTTGCAGTACTTCTTCATCTCGAGGCGCTCACGATCGTTCATCTTGTTCTTCATCGTGATGTAGTTGCGCCGCTTGCAGGTGGTGCACTCGAGGGTGATCTTCACCCGCTTGTCGTTCTTGGCCATCAGGTCCTCACTTCACGATCTTGGTGACACGACCAGCGCCAACCGTCCGGCCACCCTCACGGATCGCGAACCGAAGACCCTCGTCCATAGCGATCGGCTTGCCCAGCTCAACGCTCATCGTCACGTTGTCACCCGGCATCACCATCTCCGTCCCCTCCGGCAACGCGATCGTCCCCGTCACATCCGTCGTCCGGAAGAAGAACTGCGGCCGATAGTTGTTGAAGAACGGCTTGTGCCGACCACCCTCACCCGTCGTCAACACATACACCTGCCCCTCGAAATGCGTATGCGGCGTGATCGAACCAGGCTTGCACAACACCTGCCCCCGCTCGACTTCTTCTTTCTTCGTCCCCCGCAACAACGCACCGATGTTGTCGCCCGCCTGCCCCTCATCCAACAGCTTCCGGAACATCTCCACACCCGTACACACCGTCTTCGCCGTGGCCCGCAACCCCACGATCTCCACCTCATCACCAGTGTGCACCCGACCCTGCTCCACCTTGCCGGTCACCACCGTCCCCCGACCCGTGATCGTGAACACATCCTCGATCGGCATCAAGAACGGCTTGTCCAGATCCCGCTGCGGCTCCGGGATGAACGAATCACACGCCGCCATCAACTCCAAGACCTTCGCCTGCCACTCCGCTTCCCCCTCCAACGCCTTCAACGCCGACACCCGCACCACCGGCGCGTCATCCCCCGGGAACTCGTACTCGTTCAACAGCTCCCGCACCTCGAGCTCCACCAACTCCAACAACTCGTCATCATCCACCATGTCAGCCTTGTTCAACGCCACCACGATGTACGGCACACCCACCTGACGAGCCAACAACACATGCTCACGGGTCTGAGGCATCGGACCATCCGTGGCCGCCACCACCAGAATCGCCCCATCCACCTGCGCAGCACCCGTAATCATGTTCTTGATGTAATCCGCATGCCCCGGCATATCCACATGCGCGTAATGCCGGTTATCCGTCTCATACTCCACATGCGCGATCGAGATCGTGATACCACGCGCCTTCTCCTCCGGCGCCTTGTCAATCTGATCAAACGGCGTATAGCTCGCCAACCCACGATCCGCCAACGTCTTCGTGATCGCCGCCGTCAACGTCGTCTTCCCATGATCAATATGACCCATCGTCCCGATGTTCACATGCGGCTTCGTACGCTCGAACTTCGCCTTGCTCATCTGACGGTTCCCTTTCCGTGGGGCGAGGGTGGCCGGGTGGCCGGGTGGGTTGGATGTCTGAAGTGGTAGCGGCGGTCGGACTTGAACCGACGACCACTCGATTATGAGCCGAGTGCTCTGACCATCTGAGCTACGCCGCCAGGGCACGCACCGCAGGCGGTGCGGAGCCCTCTGTGGGAATCGAACCCACGACACCAGCCTTACCATGGCTGTGCTCTGCCGACTGAGCTAAGAGGGCGGGCGCGGCAGGGCCGCAGGCCGGACCGACAGCATAGCCCGGCCGTCCCCACCGGGCTCAAGGCGTCCCCGCCCGACGACGGCCGGCGCCTAGCCTCTCGCACCGTGCTCATCCGGCCGGCCCACCTCGACGACGCCGAGGCGATTCGAACGATCTACAACCTCGAGGTCGAGGGCTCGACGGCCACCTTCGACCTGGTCCCTCGCACGCTCGACGACCAGCGGGCCTGGCTGGCCGACCGTTCCGGGGCCTGGACCACGCTGGTCGCCGAGGACGCCGGTGCCGTCGTGGGCTTCGCCGCGCTGTCGCCCTACAAGGACCGGCCTGCCTACCGGACCACCGTGGAGGACTCGGTGTACGTGCGCCACGACCAGCGGGGCACCGGCGTGGGACGCCAGCTGCTCGAGCGCCTGCTCGACACGGCCGCCGCGCACGGCTTCCACGCCGTGATGGCTCGTATCGAGGCCGGAGGGGCCTCGTCACGCGAGCTCCACGCCCGGTGCGGCTTCCAGCTCGTCGGCATCGAGCGTGAGGTGGGGCGGAAGTTCAACCGGTGGCTCGACGTGGCGCTGATGCAGTGCCTGCTGCACGAGCGCGACGGCCGCTGACCGGCGGCCGCCCGGTCACATCGGGTTGGAGACGAGCTTCCCGGTGACCACGTAGCGCTGGCGCACCGACCCCGGCGGGTGGCAGGCGAACAGCGTGCAGGTGTACTCGGGCGTCTGGGCCAGCACCCGGGCCGCATCCTTGCGGGGGTGGGCCAGGTAGGCGCCGGTGACGTCGTACTCGAACGTCGTGTTGATGTTGAACACCGACACGTAGAAGCGCAGGCGATCGCCGACCACGAGCTGGTCGATGTTGCGGAACACCTTGTGCTTGGAGACCCGGTGCCCCATGAAGACCGCATTCCCCGGCTGGCCGGGCAGCGGCGTGCCGGGCCAGTGCGACGGACCCGCGTCGAGCGCCGCCTTCTGGGTGCCCTGCACCATCGTCATGGCCACGGCGATCTTCGGGATCTCCATGATCCCGATGACCGGTGGCTTGGCCACCGGGCGACGGGTGGCGCCCAGTGCCGGTGCCGCGGCGACCCCGGTGCCGACCACGGCGAGCCCGGCCGCCGCCGCACCCAGCCCCAGCACCCGGCGACGGGTCAGGCCGTCGTCACCGTCCTCGACCTGCTCGACGCTGCGCTCGTCCACGTGGCTCCCCTCGTCGACCGTCGCCCGGAAAGGACTCGGTACCGTGCGTCGCCGGTGCTCCGGCGGAACGATCGTAACCCTCACGCTGCGCGGTCGACAGATCTGGACGGCCTATTCACGAAACGCGCGAATAGGCTCGCTGTACGCGTTCGAAGTGGTGGGCCGGGAAGGATTCGAACCTCCGTAGGCGTACGCCGGCAGATTTACAGTCTGCTCCCTTTGGCCACTCGGGCACCGACCCAGGGAGCCTGCACCCTAGCCAACCGACGGGGCGGCGCCCAGCGGGCGTGGCGGCGTGGCGGCCCACTACCGTCATCGGGCCGGCCGGTCGGCCGATGCGAGGAGGTCATCATGCCGTCGTTCGACGTCGTGTCCGAAGTCGATCACCAAGAAGTCCGCAACGCCGTCGACCAGGCCCAGCGCGAGCTGGCCACGCGGTTCGACTTCAAGGGCACCGACTCGTCCATCGAGCAGACCGACCTCGTGCTCACCCTGCGCTCCTCGACCGAGGACCGGCTGCGAGCGGTGCGCCAGGTGCTCGAGGAGCGCCTCGTGAAGCGGGGGGTGTCACTGAAGGGACTCGACTACGGCAAGGTCGAGGAGGCCTCGGGCGGCACCGTGCGCCAGGTGGTCACGCTGAAGGTAGGCATCTCGTCCGACAAGGCCCGAGAGCTCAACAAGGCGATCAAGGAACTCGGCATGAAGGGTGTGCAGAGCCAGACCCAGGGCGACCAGCTGCGCGTCACCAGCAAGAAGCGCGACGAGCTGCAGGCCGTGATCGCCGCCCTGAAGGCGGGCGACCACGGCATCCCCTTGCAGTTCACCAACTTCCGCGACTGACGCCCGCTCCTACTCGTAGTAGCCGGAGTGCAGGTAGATGCAGGGCACGCCGGCCTCCCGGAACATCGCCACGTTGCGACGGTCGTCCTCGAAGGCCAACCGCGGCTCGTAGCCGAGCCCCCGCAGCGCATCGACGACCCCGCCCTTGAACGCCGCCGTCGGGCGGTGGTCGCCGTCCGGGCGCATCACGAGCAGGTCCCAGCGCACGTGGTACCGCTCGAGCCAGGCCACCGTCTGCTCCTGTACCCGCAGGGGGCGGGCCGTGAGCAGCACCACCACGAGGCGGTGGTCGAGGAGCTCGAGCAGGTGGCTCACCTCGTCGACGAGCGGGTCGTCGCCGACGGCGTCGAAGAACGCCACCCAGTCCTTTCGACCGCGCGAGCCGTCGACGTAGTGCTGGCGGCCGGCGGCGTCGGACAGCACACCGTCGAGGTCGAACACCACGGTCGGGCCCGGCAGCGGCACGCCGTTGCGCCAGCGGAACGGGTCGGTCATCCGTCGTCGGAGGGCGACGCGGCGCGGTGGCGGATCTCCTCCACCACCCCGGCGTCGGCCAGCGTCGTGGTGTCGCCGAGGTCGCGCCCTTCGGCAACGTCGCGAAGGAGTCGGCGCATGATCTTGCCGCTGCGGGTCTTGGGCAGGTCGGGGGTGAAGATGATCGTCTTGGGCCGGGCGATGGCCCCGATCTCGGCCGCCACGTGGCGGCGCAGCACCTCGCCGTGGGCCTCGTCGGCCTCGATCCCGCCGATCAGGGTGACGAAGGCGATGATGGCCTGACCGGTGACCGCGTCGTTGGCACCGACGACGGCGGCCTCGGCCACCGAAGGGTGCGAGACGAGCGCCGATTCCACCTCGGTGGTGGAGATCCGGTGGCCGCTCACGTTCATGACGTCGTCGACCCGACCGAGCAGCCACAGGTACCCGTCGTCGTCGACCTTGGCCCCGTCGCCGGCGAAGTAGCGGCCGGCGAACCGCGACCAGTACGTGTCGCGGTAGCGGTCGGGGTCGCCCCAGATGCCGCGCAACATGCCCGGCCACGGCCTCGTGAGGGTGAGGTAGCCGCCGCCCCGCTCCACCGGCTCGCCGAGGTCGTCGACCACCTCGGCCGACACCCCCGGGAGAGGGAAGGTGGCCGACCCCGGCTTCAGCGTGGTGGCGCCGGGCAACGGGCTGATCATGATGCCGCCGGTCTCGGTCTGCCACCAGGTGTCGACCACCGGGCAGCGCTCGCCGCCGATGTGCTCCCAGTACCACATCCACGCCTCGGGGTTGATGGGCTCCCCGACGCTGCCCAGGAGGCGCAGGCTCGACAGGTCGTGGGCCGCCGGGTGCTCGGTCCCCCACTTCATGAACGTGCGGATGGCTGTGGGCGCGGTGTAGAGGATCGTGACGCCGTACTTCTCGACGATCGACCAGAAGCGGTCCTCGGCCGGGTAGTTGGGCACGCCCTCGTACATCACCTGCGTGGCACCGTTCGACAGCGGTCCGTAGACGATGTAGCTGTGGCCGGTGACCCAGCCGACGTCGGCCGTGCACCAGTACACGTCGGTGTCGGGGTGGAGGTCGAACACGTACTTGTGCGTGTAGGTGACGTGAGTGAGGTAGCCGCCGGAGGTGTGCATGATCCCCTTGGGCTTGCCGGTGGTGCCCGACGTGTACAGGAGGAACAGCAGCTGCTCGCTGTCGAAGGGCTCGGCCGGGCAGACCGGGTCGGCCGCCTCGAGGAGCTCGTGGTACCAGTGGTCGCGGCCCGGCTCCATGTGGACGTCGTTGCCTCCCCGCCGCACCACCACGACGTGCTCGATCGAGGGGCAGTCGGCCACCGCCAGGTCGGCCTGGGGCTTGAGCGCGAAGACGCTGCCACGGCGGTAGCCGCCGTCGGCCGTGACGAGCACCTTGGCCTCGGCGTCGTTGATGCGGTCGGCCAGGGCCGACGAGGAGAACCCGCCGAACACCACCGAGTGGGCCGCCCCGATGCGGGCGCAGGCGAGCATCGCGACCGCCGCCTCGGGCACCATCGGGAGGTAGATGTTCACGCGGTCGCCGGCGACGACGCCCAGACCCTTGAGCGCGTTGGCGAACCGCTGCACCTCGGCCAGCAGCTCGGCGTAGGTGACGGTGCGGGTGTCGCCGGGCTCACCCTCCCAGTGGAAGGCCACCTTGTCGCCCCGCCCGGCCTCGACGTGGCGGTCGAGGCAGTTCTCCGAGACGTTCAGCTTCCCACCGACGAACCACGTCGAGAACGGCAGGTTCCACTCGCAGATCGTGTGCCAGTCCTGGCGCCACTGCACGAGCTCGGCCGCCTGGCGGGCCCAGAAGCCCTCGTCGTCGGCGTTCGCCTCGTCGTAGAGGAACGTGCCGGCCACCAGCGTGCCCGCCTTGAACGGCTCGGGCGGCGGGAACGTGCGCTCCTCGGTGAGGTAGTCCTCGATCGCCGGTGCGTGCTCGTCAGCCATGGCTCCCCCCTGGTCGTACGGCCGAACACTACGAGGCGCGCACCGAGGCGTCGTCAGGGCACCCGCCACTCGGCGACGGTGAAGCCGCCCAGCCCGGACGGGTCGAGGAGGGCCTCGGCCTCGGCCACGCGGCTGCGGGCCCGCAGGGCGGTGAGGTCGCCCCGGGCGGCCCCCTCCTCCCAGACCCGCTTGCCCTCGGCCACGAGCTCGTGGATCCCGTGGAGCGCGAGCCACTGGGCCTGGGTGCGCACGGCGTCGGGCTCCCGGCCGAGCTGGTCGAGGGCGACCTCGGTCGTCACGTCCTGGTCGCCGACGTCGGCGAGGTAGTGGCCTCCGCGCTCGTGGCGACGGTAGGTGCGCAGCCACTCCCGCCAGGGACGCATCGCCATCGACGCGGTGGCGCTCGTGTAGTCGATGATCACCACTCTGCCCCTCGCAAGATGGCCGAGCGCGTCGGCCAGCCACTCCCGGGCCTGCTCCTGCACCGGGGCGCGCGAGCCGTGCGGCGGCCGTGGCGGGAGGCCACCGGGCAGCGGGTGCGCGGGGGGGACCAGCACCTCGACGAAGCGCCCGTCCGGCGCCTGGGCCACCCGCGCCTCGCGCCAGGTGCCGTCGTGGACGAGGAGGTCGAACGGGAGGTTGTCGAGCAGCTCGTTGGCCACCACCACGCCGATGAACTCCACCGCCGGCAGCTCCGCCAGGCTCACGCACAGCGGGCCGCGGCTGGTCGGCGGGGTGGCGTCGAGCTCGTCCTTGCCCATCCCGGCGAAGGCCTCTGCCGGCGGCACGAGCGGGAGTCCGGCGGCGTGGCGGGCCCGCTGGGCGGCCGATCGCTCGACGAGCACGTACCGCAGCGCGCTGGCGCACCGCGGGCCGGCCGCCAACACCGACCGGGCGAGGGTGCCCGGCCCGGCACCGCAGTCGGCCACGACGTAGGGGTCGGGACGACCGAGCTCGTCCCACCACGTGTCGAGCGCGGCCGCCGTCACGGTGCCGAAGAGCGGACCGACCTCGGGCGAGGTCAGGAAATCGCCCCGCCGGCCAGCCGCGCCGCTCGAGGCGTAGAAGCCACCCTCGCCGTAGAGGGCGGCCTCGAGGAACACCGAGAACGGCACCGGCCCGTGCCGGGCGATCAGCTGACCGAGGTGCTCCGCCGCCGTCACCGGGGGCGGTGGGGCCGAGCCACGGTCACGGCAGGGCGACCAGCTCGGTGAGGTCGCCGAAGCGCAGCACGATGTTCGGCAGGACGCCGATCACGAGCGTGGCGGTCACCGTCAGCACGAGCGCGGCGCCGAGCGGTGCCGGCACCCGGATGGGGGTGTCGTCGCCGTCGGGGACCGGCTCCATCCACATCTGACGGGCGACGCCCGCGTAGTAGTAGAGCGCGATCACCGAGTTGAGGCCGCCGATCACGGCCAGGCCGACGGCCCAGCCGCCACCGGCGGCCAGCAGCGACTTGAACACGGCGAACTTGGCGATCCACCCGCCCAGGGGCGGGATGCCGGCCAGCGAGAACAAGAAGATCGTCATGCACACCGCGAGACCGGGTGCGTACTGCAGCAGGCCGCCGAAGCTGGCGATCTCGCCGGAACGGGTCTTTCGGGCCACGATCAGCACGACGGCGAAGGCACCGAGGTTCATCGCGGCGTAGACGATGAGGTAGGTGACCACGGCGGTGAGCGCGTCACGGGCGGCCTCGGGGCTCTCCCCCACCACGGCCAGCGGCATCAGGATGAAGCCGCCCTGGGCGATGGAGGAGTAAGCGAGCATGCGCACGATGTTCGTCTGGCGCAGGGCGAGCAGGTTCCCGACCGTCATCGTGAGGGCCGACAGCACCCAGAACAGCGGCTGCCAGACCTCCTTCTGGTCGGGGAAGGCCACGAACACCAGCGTGATGAGGGCGACGAACCCGGCGGCCTTGGACGCCACGGAGAGGAAGGCGGTGACCGGCGTGGGAGCGCCCTCGTAGGTGTCGGGCGCCCACGTGTGGAACGGCACCGCCGACACCTTGAAGGCGAACCCGACGACGACGAACAAGATGGCGACGGCCACGATCGGATCGGCGCCTTCGCGCAGGGCGGCGGCGATGTCGACGAGCAGCGTGCTGCCGGCCACGCCGTAGAGGAGCGACATGCCATAGAGCATCAGCGCCGACGAGAACACGCCGAGCAGGAGGTACTTCACGCCGGCCTCGTTGCTCTTCACGTCACGCTTGCGCCAGGCGGCCAGGAGGTAGCTCGGGATCGAGAGGAACTCGAGGGCGATGAAGATGCTCACGAGATCGCGGCTCGACGCCATCATCACCATGCCCAGCACGGAGGTGCCGAGGAGGAAGAAGTACTCGCCCTCGTAGTAGTCGCCCTCTTCGATGTACGTCGTGGAGAGCAGCACCACGACGTAGCCGGCGATCACGAACAGCGCCTTCAGCACCAGCGAGAAGTCGTCGACGACGTAGCCGCCCCCGAACATGACGCGCGTGTCGCCCTCGAGCGCCAGCGTGGCGATGGGCACGAGGCTGCCGAGAAGCACGAGGCCGGTGAGGGTGCCCACCAGCCACTTGCGGGTCTCGTCGACGAACAGGTCGACGAGCAGCACCACCACGAGGCCGGCGGCGAGGACGATCTCGGGCGCCAGCGCGTGGTAGTCGATCGTCGGTTGCTCGAAGGCGAGCAGCGCAGCATGCACGTCAGCCGCCGAACGCCGAGAGGGCCACGTTGACCGCGGGGTCCATCACCTCGAACAGCAGGTTCGGGTAGACGCCCAGGACGATGATGCCGATGACCAGCGGGGTCCAGGCCAGGTACTCGGGAAGCACCATGTCGTGGATGTGGTGGTCGTGGACGAACTCCTCGGTGGGCTCGCCGAACGCGGCCCGCTGGTAGAGCCACAGCAGGTAGCCGGCGGCGAGCACCGTGCCGATCGCCGCGATCACCATGAAGGTACGGAAGGTCTCCTCCGGCAGGCCGGCTGCCGGGTTGTAGGCCGACAAGATGGCGGGGAACTCGCCCCAGAAGCCGGCCAGACCGGGGAGCCCGAGCGACGCCATCGTGCACAGGCCGAGCAGCCACGCCATGCGCGGCGTCTGCTTGAGCAGGCCGCTCAGCCGGCGGATCTCGAGGGTGTGGTAGCGCTCCTTCACCGACCCGGCGATGAAGAAGAGCATGCCCGTGATGAGGCCGTGGGCGACCATGCCGAAGATGGCGGCGTTGAAGCCGAACGGTGTGAGGGTGGCGATGCCGAGCATCACGAAGCCCATGTGGGCCACCGACGAAAAGGCGATGAGGCGCTTCATGTCGGTCTGGGCCAGACAGCACAGGGCGCCGTAGATGATGCCGATGACGGCGAGCAGGCCGATCCAGGGTGCCCACTCCTCGGCAGCGTCGGGCAGCACCGGGATGGCGATGCGGATGAAGCCGTAGGTGCCGAGCTTCAGCAAGATGGCGGCCAGGATCACCGACCCCTGGGTGGGGGCCTGGGTGTGGGCGTCGGGCAGCCAGGTGTGGAACGGGAACATCGGCACCTTCACCGCGAAGCCGATGAACATGCCGGCGAAGATCCACAGCTGGGTGGTGCGGGCGATGTCGCTGCCGTTGGCGATGAGGAACTCGATGCTGAAGCTCTCGGCACCGGTCTGGAAGTAGGTGGCGATGAAGGCCACCAGCATGAGGGCCGAGCCGAACAGCGTGTAGAGGAAGAACTTGATCGAGGCGTACTTGCGCTGCTCGCCACCCCAGACGCCGATCATGAAGTACATCGGCAGGAGCACGACCTCGAAGAAGACGAAGAACAGGATCAGGTCCTGGGCGACGAAGGTGCCGGCCATGCCCACCTGCAGCACGAGCATCAGGATGAGGAAGGCCTTGGGGTTGCCGGGCGAGGGGATGTGGTCCCAGCTGTAGACGATGACGAGCAGCGTGACGACCATCGACAGGATGTAGAGGGGCAGGCTCATCCCGTCGAGGCCCATGATGTAACGGCTGTCGATCACGTCGATCCAGCGCTCGTTCACGTAGAACTGCAGCTTCTCGGCCTGGTCGTAGTCGAACTGCACCAGGGTGTAGATGCCCACCGCGAGCGTGGCGGCTGCGGTGACGAGGGCGACGAGCTTGTGCAGCTGCTCCTCGGTGCGCGGGATGAACATCATCACCGCCACGCCCACGAGCGGGAGGAAGACCCCGACGCTCAGGGCCCACTGATCTTGGGTGAGGTGCTCCATGGGACCGAATGGCTCCTAGTTGGCGTTCACAGGCTCGTGACGATCGCGAGGACGATGCCACCGATGGCGGCGGCGGCGAAGAGGAGGGCGCCGTACTGCTGGACCTTGCCGGACTGGGTGGGCCGCAACGCTTCGCCAGTGCCCTCCGACAGGCGCCCGGCGCCGTTGACGACGCCGTCGACCACCGTCTGGTCGACGCGGTCGTACACCCAGTCGCCGACCTGGACGGCACCCTTGCCGACACCGTCGACGACCCCGTCGAGGACCTGCTTGTTGAAGGCGTTGCTGGCCTTGGCGGCGACCGTGCTGAAGAACGGCACCACGCCCTTTTCGTAGGCGTCGTCGAGGTAGTACTTGTTGGCCAAGAAGGCGTAGCCGGCGCCGACCAGGCGGTTCCGGCGGGTGAGGCCGACGAAGCGCTTGCCCCCGTAGAGCGCGCTGCACACGAGCCACGAGACCACGATGCCGGCGACGGCGATGGCGACCGACAGCATCGCCTTGCCCCACTTGAACGGGGCGTGCTCGACCACCGGGAACGTGCGGGCCTGGCCTTCCTCGGGCACGGCCTCGGCACCGCCGTGGCCCTCCTCGCCCTCGGCCCCGCCTTCCTCGGCGGCTCGCACGCCAGCCTCGCCCGGCCCGAGCGCCTCGATGAGCTCGGCCGGGTCGCCGTCGATGGTGCGGGCCGACACCAGCTCCTCGACCTCCACGATGGCAGAGCTCGGCTCGACCCACTCCTTCCACTTCTCGATCTCGAACGGCGGCGCCTGGAGGAACCCGGCCACCACCGACAGCACGGCGAGGATCATCAGTGGGACCGTGATCAGCTTGGGCGACTCGTGCGGGTCGCCGTGGTGGGCGTCGTGGCCGGGGCCCCCGCCATGGCCGGCGTCGTGGGCGCCGTGGCCCGCCGCGTCGGGCCCACCGAGCGAGCCGGCCGTGGCGTGCGCGTCAGCGGCGTGAGCACCGACGGCAGCCAGCTCGGCGTCGATGTCTTCTCCGGCGAACTCGTGCCCGGTGTCGTGCACTGTGGCGTGGTGGTCGGCCCCCCGGAATCGCCCGAAGAACGTGAGGTAGGTGGCCCGCGTCATGTAGGCAGCAGTCATGAACGCTCCGACCAGGCCGACGACGAAGAACCAGAAGTAGTCGGCGTACTCGGCGTTGGCGAGGATCTCGTCTTTCGACCAGAACCCGGCCAGCGGGAAGATGCCGGCCAGCGCCAGCGTGCCGATGATCCAGCACACGAAGGTGATGGGCATGAACTTGCGCAGGCCACCCATCGAGGTCTTCATGTCGAAGGAGTGGTGGCTCCCCGAGTGGCTGATGGAGCCGGCGCACAGGAACAGCAGGGCCTTGAACCAGGCGTGGGTGAAGATGTGGAACGTGGCGGCCGTGAAGGCACCGACCCCGAGGCCCATCACCATGTAGCCGAGCTGGCTGACAGTGGAATAGGCGAGGACCCGCTTGATGTCGTCCTGCACGAACGCGAGCAGGGCGGCGATGATGATCGTGATCCCGCCGACGAGGGCGACGAGGTTGATGCCACCCACGTCGAGGTTCAGACCCTCCCAGAACACCGGGTAGAAGCGGGCGATCAAGAAGACGCCGGCGACCACCATGGTGGACGAGTGCAGCAGCGACGACACCGGGGTGGGGCCAGCCATGGCGTCGGGAAGCCAGGTGTGCAGCGGGAACTGACCGCTCTTGCCGATGGTGGCCCACAGCAGGGCGAGGGCGGCCATGAACAGCACCGTGGTGCTGCCCGTCCCGGACAGGGCCCAGCCCTGGATCGCCTGGATGTCGAAGCCGCTCACCCCCATGTTCTCCTGGGCCCACTCGTTGGCGCCGAAGAACAGGATCGACAGGCCGATCACGATGCCGATGTCGCCCGTACGGACCGTGAGGAAGGCCTTCATGGCGGCTCGGCTGTTGGCGTGGCTCTCCCACCAGTGCCCGATCAGCAGGAACGAGCACAGGCCCATGATCTCCCAGCCCAGGAGGAACTGGAGGGTGTTGGCCGCCGAGACCATGGCGAGCATGCCGGCGGCGAACAGGACCAGGGAGGCGAAGAAGTGCGTGTACCGCACGTCGCCCCGCATGTACTCGAGGGAGTAGATCAGCACCAGGGTGGTGATGACCGACACGACGACGAGCAGCGCCACGCTCAGCCCGTCGATGAGCGTGCCGAGCTGGAACTCCTGGCCGCCGCTCTGCCACCAGGTCCAGGTGCGCACCACCGGCGCCACGAAGGGCGCCTCCTCATGGCCGGCTTCGGCCTGGAAGACGCTGCGGCCGAACGCACCGAGCAGCGCCAGGGCCCCTTCGCTGTGCTCGGCGTCGTCGATGCGGTCGATCCACTGGTAGGCCGCACCGAACGACAGCACGAGCGAGGTGCCCATGCCGACGATGGCGGCTTCGGCGCCCTTCATGGGCAACCGCTTGCCGACCAGGATGATGACGAAGAAGGCGACGGCCGGGACGACCGGGATCAGCCAGGCGTTCTCGAGGAACCACATGGTGTTCGGGTCAACCCCTCATGGCGCTGAGCTCGTCGAGAGCGATGCTCTTGCGGTTGCGGTAGATGAGCAGGACGATCGCCAGGCCGATGCCGACCTCGGCGGCCGCGATGGCGATGATGTAGAGCGCGAACGCATGGCCGAGCGGGTCGCCGCCGTTGCGGAGGGCGAAGGCCAAGAGGTTCAGGTTGACGGAGTTGAGGATCAGCTCGATCGACATGAGCACCATCACGGCGTTGCGGCGGGCCAGCACGCCGTAGACGCCGATGCAGAACAAGATGGCGCCGAGGAGGAGGAACTGGTTGACGAGCACGCGGCCTCCTAGTCCCGCCGGGCCAGGACGATGGCGCCGATGATGGCGGCGGTCAGTACGAACGACAGCGCCCAGAACGGCAGCAGGTACGTGCCGAAGATGGCGTCGGACACCTGCTGGGTGGTGACGATGGCGGCGTCCTCGGGCAGCTCCTCGTCGGAGAAGGCGTCGATCAGGACCCAGCCGAGCAGGCCGGCGAGCGCCAGGGCCACGAGCGCCCCGGCCACCCGCGCTCCGAGCGGGTTGTCGAGCTGGGTCTCACGACCGAGCTTGGAACGGGTGAGCATGGCGCCGAACAGGAACAGCACCATGATGGCGCCCACGTAGACGAGCACCTGGGTGGAGGCGACGAACTCCGCCGCCAGCAGGATGTACTGGGCGGCCGCACCGCCGAGCACCACCACGAGCCACAGGGCGGCATGGATCACGTTCTTCACGGTGACCACCCGCACCGCCGCCACGATCATGACGGCGGCGATGACGCCGAAGAACACGTTCTGGGCGACCACCTACTTCTTGCCCTTCTTCTCGGCGCCGGCCTCGAGGTCGGGGGCCTCGGGCACGGTCTCCATCCACTCGCCGAGCTTGGTCTTGTCGTGCAGCAGGTCGGCGATGCGGACCTCGGAGTACTCGTACTCCGGGCTCCAGAACAGCGCGTCGAACGGGCACACCTCGACGCAGATCCCGCAGTACATGCACAGCGCGTAGTCGATGTCGAAGCGGTCGAGCGCGTTGACGTTGCGGGGCTTGCCACCGGGCCGGCGCGGGGGCGCCTTCTCCTTGTGCCCCTCGATGTAGATGCACCAGTCGGGGCACGACCGGGCGCACAGCATGCAGACCGTGCAGTTCTCCTCGCGCAGGGCGATGACCCCGCGAGCCCGCAGCGGCGGCGCCTCCTTGGCGTGGGGGTACTGGACCGTCGCCGGGCCGCCGCCGAACCGGCGGGGCTTCATGGTCTTCAGCGCCTCGCCCATGGTGACGCCGAGACCCTTCACGAGGCCGGGGACCTTGGGCATCAGAACGCAACCTTCAGGATGCCGGTGACGACGATGTTCGCCAGCGCGATGGGGATGAGGTACTTCCAGGCGAACTGCTGCAGCTGGTCCTCGCGCAACCGCGGGTAGGTGAAGCGGAACCAGAAGATGAGCAGGGCCACGAACATGATCTTGCTGAACAGCACGAGCGGACCGACGAGGTTCATCCAGTCGGCGTCGCTCGGGAAGAAGGGGATGCCCCAGCCACCGAGGAACAGCGTGGCGGCGATGGCGGCGAAGGCGCCGGCCGTGGCGAACTCGCCGATGAAGAACAGCAGGAAGCGCAGGCCGCTGTACTCGGTCATGTAGCCGGTGACGAGCTCGGACTCGGCCACCGGCATGTCGAAGGGCGGCTGGGTGAGCTCGGCTTGGGTGGCCACGAGGAACACGACGAAGCCCACGAACTGGGTGAGCACGAACGGGTTGCCGAGCCCGCCCCAGCCGAAGATCTCCCCGTCGTTCTGGGTGAGCACGATCTGTTGCATGTTGAGCGTCTCAGCCTGGATGACCACGCCGACGACGGCCAGCACCATCGGAAGCTCGTAGGCGATGAGCTGGCCGGCGGCCCGCAGGCCACCCATGAGGGAGTACTTGTTGGCCGAGGCCCACCCGGCCATCAGCACGCCGAGCACCGACACCGACGACAGCGCCAACACCAAGAACACGCCCGTGTCGAGGTCGGCGAACAGCGCGTCGGGACCGAACGGCACCACGACGTAGACGAGGAAGGCCGACGCGACCACGACATAGGGAGCCAGCCGGAACAGCGCCCGGTCGGCCTTCTCGGGGAAGATGTCCTCTTTCTGGAGGAACTTGCCGACCTCGGCCAGCAGCTGCATGGAGCCGTAGGGCCCGGCCTCCATGGGCCCGAGCCGGCTCTGCATGAAGCTCATCAGCTTGAACAGGAACACGTAGACGAACGTGCCGGCGGGGAGCAGCACGGCGACCGTGACGCCGAGGACCCGCAGGATCGACTCCTGCCAGTAGGCGAGCGCAAGGGTCATCGGTCGATGTCCCCCAGGATGAAGTAGAGGCTGGCCAGGATCGTGATGACGTCGGGGACGTAGACGCCCCGCAGCACCCACGGCACCACCGAGATGTTGTTGAACGATGCCGAGCGGATCTTCACGCGGAACGGGCCGGTGTCGCCCTTGGAGACCACGTAGTAGCCCATCTCGCCCAGCGGGTTCTCGGTGCTGATCCAGGCCTCACCCTCGGGCACCTTGATGATGCGGGGCACCTTGGCCATCACGGGCCCGCTCGGCAGGCTCTCGCAGAGCTGGTCGACGATGAGCGTGGCCTCGTAGGTCTCCTTGAGGCGCACCCACAGGCGGCTGAAGCTGTCGCCGTCGGGGTGGGTCCACACCTTCCAGTCGCACTTGTCCCATGCCATGGGGAGCTTCTGGTCACGCCGGAGGTCCCAGTCGACGCCCGAGCCGCGCAAGTTCGCGCCCGACAGGCCGTACTGGAGGGCGACCTCCCGGGGGATGACGCCGATGCCGCGGGTGCGGGCCTCGAAGATCTCGTTCCCGAAGACCAGCGTCTCGATCTCGTCGCAGTAGTCGCGCACCTTGCGCATGGCGACCTTGGTCTCGTCGATCCAGCCCTTGGGCAGGTCGTCCTTCAGGCCGCCGATGCGGTCGAAGTTGGGGTGGAACCGCCCGCCGGTGGCCGCCTCGACGAGGTTCAGCACGTACTCGCGGTCACGGAAGGCGTAGAAGGCGGCCGTCTGGGCGCCGAGCTGCAGCGCGGCGTCGCCGAGGCCGAGCGAGACGTTGGAGATGCGCGACAGCTCGAACAAGATGGTGCGGATGTACTGGGCCCTGGGCGGCGCCTCGATCTCCATCAGCTGCTCGCAGGCCAGGATGAACGGGACCTCGTTGGCGAAGCTGCCCAGCCAGTCGATGCGGTTGATCAGGGTGTTGACCTGGGGGTAGCTGCGGACCTCGACCAGCTTCTCGTAGCCCCGGTGCATGTACCCGCACACCGGCTCGGCCCACACCACCTGCTCGCCGTCGAGGCGCACGATGATGCGCAGCGTGCCGTGGGTGGCCGGGTGCTGCGGACCGATGTTGAGCGTCATGCCCTCGGTCTCGAGCTCGACGTTGACGCGCGCGTCGGCGGCGCGGGCCGCCAGCGCGCTGAGCTCGCGGCGATCGATGACGCTCATTCGTCACCCCCCTCACCGTCGAGGTCGGCCGGCATGGGCTCGACGTCGACGATGCCCGGCCAGGGCTTGACGATGCGGGCCAGCAGCGGGAAGTCCTTGCGCAGCGGGTGGCCCTCGAAATCGGTCGGCAGGTACAGGTTGCGCAGGTCGGGATGGCCGACGAACGAGATGCCGAACATCTCCCAGGCCTCGCGCTCGTGCCAGTTCGCACCGGCATAGACGGGCACCCAGCTCGGCACCGCCATGGTGTCGTCGGGTACGTCGGTCTTCAGGGTGAGCCCGACCATCCGCTGCACGTCGTGGACGCGGGCCAGCACCTGGAACCGCGTGCTGCCGCCCGCGTACCCCTGGACGATCTCGGTGCTGCGCTCGGGCGGCGGCTGGGTGGGGTCGTCCTCACCTTTGCCGAACGGGCTCGGCATCCAGTCGAGGCCCGCGAGGTAGCAGAAGTACGTCATCCCGAGGCGGCCCTCGGCCACCTCGGCGGCCTCGCGCCAGGCGTCGGTGCGGACGCGCACCCACAGGTCCTTGCCAGCCAGCTCGTGCGTGCCCTCGACGGCCTCGCCCAGCTCGTCGTGCAGCCGGGCCAGGAGCTCGGCCCGACGATCGTCGACCTCAGCGCTCGACGGCAACGGGCTCACCCGTCCTCTCCGCTCGGGTCATCGCTGCCTCGGCCGCGACCACGAACGCCGGACCGTCGTCGTGCTCGCCCCGCCAGCGCTTGCCCATGTCCTCGTTGCGGATGCGCTCCTGCAGCAGCACCACGCCCTCGAGCAGCGCCTCGGGGCGAGGCGGGCAGCCGGGCACGTAGACGTCGACGGGGATGATCTGGTCGACACCCTTGGTGACGGAGTAGCTGTCCCAGTAGGGGCCACCGCAGTTGGCGCACGATCCCATCGAGATCACGTACTTCGGGTCGGGCATCTGCTCGTAGAGGCGCCGGACGGCCGGGGCCATCTTGTCGGTGACGGTGCCGGCGATGACCACGAAGTCGGCCTGGCGGGGGCTGGCCGGGAACGGGATCACGCCGAGGCGCATCACGTCGTACCGAGGGGAGGCGAACGCTGCGCCCATCTCGATGGCGCAGCACGCGAGCCCCCATTGGTACACCCACAGCGAGTACTTGCGGCTGGTGTTCAGCAGCGCGGTGAGTGGTTTGGGCAGCCTGTCCTTTTCGACGAGACCCACGGAGCGGCTCCTTCGACCCCGGCTCAGATCCAGCGCAGCACGCCCTTGCGCCAGGCGTACACGAGCCCGAGCAGCAGGACGAACACGAAGATGAACATCTCGACGAGGCCGAAGGTGCCGTACTCCTCGAGGCGCGTGGCCCAGGGGAAGATGAACACCGCCTCGACGTCGAACACCACGAAGAGCAGGGCGAAGATGTAGTAGCGGATCTGGCTCTGCGACCAGCCCTCACCGACGGGGTCGACGCCGCTTTCGTAGCTGATGAGCTTCTGCGGGGTCGGCCGCCGCGGCCGCACCAGGCCACCGAGGGCCATGAGCGACGCCACCAGCACCACCGCGAAGCCGCCGAAGACGGCGACCGTGAGGTAGCTGCGGAGGAAGTCGGACATCGCCTCAGGACTCTAGACGAGGCACGTGACCACCCTCACAAACCCCTTGGCCGGCGGCCGGCCGCCGGGTCGCCGGCCTTCCCGGCGGCACCCCGTAGCGTGGGGGCATGAGGCCGTTGATCGCCGTGCCGGCGCGCCACGTGGGCAAGACCGAGGTCGAGGGGGTCCGCAACGACGTGGTGGCGGCCGGACGCTTCTACCTGGAGGCGCTCGAGCGGGCCGGGGCCGAGGGCTGCGTGCTGCTGCCCCGGGTCGCCGACTGGAAGGAGGTCCTCGCCCGCTTCGACGGCCTCCTCCTCCAGGGCGGCGGTGACGTCGACCCGGCCCGCTACGGCCAGGAGCCTGCCCCCGAGGTGGGCGGAGTGCTGGCGCTGCACGACGACATGGACGTCGCCTGCGTGCACGCGGCGCTCGATCTCGGGATGCCCGTGCTGGCCATCTGCCGCGGGCTGCAGGTGCTCAACGTGGCCCTCGGCGGCACGCTCGTCCAGCACCTGCCGGGGCCGAGGCTCGTGCGCCACGAGGTCGACGTGGTGCCCGGGTCGCGCACCGCCCTGGCCATGGGCACCACCCGTCCGATGGTGCAGTGCGCCCACCACCAGGGCCTCGACCGGCTGGGTCGCGGCCTGGTAGTCACCGCCCGCAACGCCGACGGCGGCATCGAGGGCGCCGAGCTGGAGGGGTCGGCTTGGGTGGTCGGCACCCAATGGCACCCGGAGGACACGGCAGCCGCCGACCCGACCAACCAGGCGCTGTTCGACGCGTTCGTGGCGGCCTGCGCGCAGCAACCCTGACGGGCAGCCGCCGCGTCGGTCAGCGCCCGGCCAGGGCCGGCACGGCGTCGTTGGCCAGGTCGAGCAGCCAGCCGGGCAGGAAGCCCACCAGCAGGGTGAAGCCGACGGCCAGCGCGATGGCCACGCCGGCCGACACGGGCACCTTCACCGGGGCACGCTCGTCGTCGCCCGGGAGTGGCTCGGCCAGGTACATGCTCACGATGATCCGCAGGTAGAGGAACGCGGCGACGACGGCGGCCAGCATGGCGACGATGGCCAGCGCATAGTCGCCCTCGTCGACGGCGGCGCCGATGACGCCGAGCTTCGCGACGAAGCCCGAGGTGAGCGGCACGCCGGCCTGGGCCAGCAGCAGCACGGTGAGCGCCAGCGCCAGCACGGGCCGGGCGCGAGACAGCCCGCGGTAGGCGTCGAGCGAGTGGTCGCCGTCACCGGCCCGGCCGACCAGCGTGACCACACCAAACGTGCCGAGCACCATCACGGCGTACGCGGCCAGGTAGACGAGGACACCGGCGGTGCCCCGGTCGGACGCGGCCACCACGCCGACGAGGATGAAGCCGGCGTGGCTGATCGACGAGTAGGCGAGCATCCGCTTCACGTTGGTCTGCACGATGGCGACCACCGAGCCGACGAGCAACGTGAGCACGGCCAGCACCATGAGCACCGGCTGCCAGTCCTCGCGGTAGGGAGCGAACGCCACCACGAACACCCGCAGGAGGGCGGCGAAGGCGGCCGCCTTGGCCGCGCTCGCCATGAAGGCGGTACCGGGCGACGGAGCGCCCTGGTAGACGTCGGGCGTCCACCAGTGGAACGGCACGGCGGCCACCTTGAACGCCAGCCCGACCAGCAGGAGGGCGAAGCCGGCCAGCAGGAGCGAGTCGTCGAGGACGACCACGGTGGCGAGGTACTCGCCGATCTCGGCCAGGTTCGTGCTGCCGGTGGCGCCGTAGACGAGGGCGATGCCGTAGAGCAGGAACGCAGAGCTGAAGCCACCGAGCACGAAGTACTTCAGCGCCGCTTCCTGGGAGCCGATCCGGCGCAGGTGGCTGCCGGTGAGCACGTAGAGCGCGAGCGAGAGCGTCTCGAGGCCGAGGAACAGCACCACGAGGTCGCTGGCCGACGCCAGCACGACACCACCAGCGGCTGCCATGAGCACCATGGCATGCAGCTCGACGCCGTCGAGCTCCTCGCGGCGCAGGTAGTCGTCGAGCAGCAAGACGGCGAGGATCACCGAGACACAGATGGTGGCGCCGACGAAGAGCGAGAAGCCGTCGAGGCTGAGGGCCCCGGCCACGATGCTCTGGCTCCCCTCGTCGCGCACGTCGTCCCACAAGAACCCGTGCAGCACGAGGGCGGCACCGGCGATGGTGGCGGTGCAGAAGGCGTAGCCGCCCGACGGCCAGCCCCGCGGTGTGAGGGCGGCGACCACCATGAGGGCGAGGCCGCCACCGACCAGCACGAGCAGCGGCGACAGCGCCCACCAGTCGACCGAGGGGCCCTGGAAGGTCTGGGCGAGGATCATCGACCGGCCTCCTCACCGCCGATGGACGGTTCCACGAAGTCGGAGTGCTGCTCGACGTGGGAGATCAGCTGCTTGACGCTGGGCTCGATGCGCTCGAGCACCGGCTTCGGGTAGACGCCGAGGAAAACGATGGCGGCGAGCAGCGGCGCCAGCACGAGGCCCTCGCGGAGGCTGAGCTCCTTGAAGGACCGGTTGGCCTCCGTCGGTTCGCCGTGGAAGACCCGCTGGTAGGCCCACAGCAGGTAGACGGCGGCGATCACGACACCGGCAGCCGCCACGACGGCCCACCAGCGGGCGGTGAGGAAGGCGCCGAGCAGCGTGAGGAACTCGCCGACGAAGCCGTTGAGGCCGGGCACGGCGATCGACGACAGCATCACGAGGGTGAACACGGCGGCGAAGATCGGGGCGACCCGCTGCAGGCCGACGAGGTCGCTGATCTGGCGCGTGTGGCGGCGCTCGGAGACCATCCCGACGAGGAGGAACAGGGCGCCGGTCGAGATGCCGTGGTTGACCATCTGCAGCACGCCGCCGGTGATGCCCTGGCCGGTGAGCGAGAAGGTGCCGAGCACGATGAAGCCGAGGTGGGCCACCGAGGAGTAGGCGACCAGCCGCTTCAGGTCGCGCTGCATGGTGGCGCACACCGCGCCGTAGAGGATCCCGATGACGCCGAGGGTGAGCAGCGCCGGCGCGAACCAGTGCGAGGCCTCGGGGAACAGGTAGAGACCGAAGCGCACGAAGCCGTAGGTGCCGAGCTTGAGCATCACGGCGGCCAGGATCACCGAGCCCGCCGTCGGCGCCTGGGTGTGGGCGTCGGGCAGCCAGGTGTGCACCGGGAACAGCGGCACCTTCACCGCGAAGGCGATGGCGAACGCGAGGAAGAGCCAGCGGGCGGTGTTCGTGGCGATCGACTGGTCGGTGGCGATCTTCACGAGGTCGAAGGTGAGCTCGCCGCTGGCATCGGCATGGAGGAACGCGGTGGCCAGGATGCCGACGAGCATGAAGGCCGAGCCGGCCATCGTGAACAGGAAGAACTTCATGGCCGCGTAGACCCGGTTGTCGTAGCCCCAGCCACCGATGAGGAAGTACATCGGCACCAGCACGATCTCGAAGAACACGAAGAACAGCAGCAGGTCGAGCGACACGAAGCTCCCGAGCAGCCCCGCCTCGAGCAGCAGGAGCCAGGCGGTGTAGGGCTTGGCGTCGTGGTGGGGGTCGGAGCCGAGCAGGGCGATCGGGTAGATGGCGGCGGTGAGCACCACGAGGAACAGCGAGATCCCGTCGACGCCCAGGTGCCAGGAGACGTCCCACGACGAGATCCATGTATGCCGGCTGACGAACTGGAAGCCGCTGTCGGCACCGGTCTGGAACTCCGCCAGCAGGTAGACCGCCATCCCGAGCGTGGCCAGGGCGAACAGCAGGCCCACCGGGCGCACCAGCTCGGCCCGGCGGCTCGGCAGCAGGGCCACCACGGCGGCGCCGACCGCCGGCAGCAGGACCAGGACCGTGAGCAGGGGGAAGTCGTAGTCGGTCATCACAGGAGCCCTCGGCTCACGAACCAGGCCAGCAGCGCCACGGCGCCGATGGCGATGCCGAGGCCGTAGTTGCGCACGGCGCCGGACTGGAAGCGGCGCAGGCCGGCGCCGGCGCGAGCGACCGCGCCGGCGGTGCCGTTCACCGCCCCGTCGACGAGGCCCTGGTCGCCGTCGGCGATGGCCTGGAAGGCCGCCCGTCCGGGCCCGTCGACGAAGGCGGCGACGCCCTCGTCGACGTACCAGGCGTGGGCCAGCACCTTCGGTTCGATGGCCCTCACCTTCTTGCGCTCGTACACGAGCCAGGCCAGGCCGATGCCGAGGAAGGCGACGGCGGCCGCCACCCCGGCCAGGATCCACTTGATGTCCTTGGTGCCCGAGGCGAGCACCCGCTCGCCCTCCTCGACCACGGGGTGCAGCCACTCCTCGAGGAAGTGGAGGTTCTCGAACGGCAGCTGCATCACGCCGCCCACGATCGACAGCAGGGCCAGGACCACGAGCGGGGTGAGCATGAGCCAGGGCGACTCGTGCGGCCGGCGGCCGGGCCCGCCGGCGTGGTCGGCCACCGCCTCGTCGCCCGGCGACGAGGCGTGCGCGTCGCGTGGGTCGTCCCAGCGGGCCTCGCCGTAGAACACCATGACCACCTGGCGGGTCATGTAGTAGGCGGTGAGCAGCGCCGTGACGATGCCGATCGCCCACAGCACGACGCTCTTGTCGTAGGCGAACAGGAGGATCTCGTCTTTCGACCAGAACCCGGCGAAGGGCGGCACACCCGCGATGGCGAGCCAGCCGATGACGAAGGTGCCGAAGGTGATCGGCATGAACTTGCGCAGGGCGCCCATGTAGCGCATGTCCTGCTCGTCGTGCATGCCGTGGATGACCGAGCCCGACCCGAGGAACAGCAGCGCCTTGAAGAAGGCGTGCGTGATCATGTGGAACACCGCAGCCACGTAGGCGCCGGAGCCCACGGCCAGGAACATGTAGCCGAGCTGGCTGATCGTGGAGTACGCCAGCACCTTCTTGATGTCGTTCTGGGCCACGGCGATGGTGGCGGCGAACAGCGCCGTGCCGACGCCCACGACGGCGATGGTGGTACCGACCCACTCGACTTCGTGCAGCAACGGGTTGACGCGGGTCATGAGGTAGACGCCGGCGGTGACCATGGTGGCGGCGTGGATGAGCGCCGACACCGGGGTGGGGCCCTCCATGGCGTCGGGGAGCCAGACGTAGAGGGGCAGCTGGGCCGACTTCCCGCAGGCCCCGACGAACAGCAGCAGCGCGATGGCCGCCGCCGTGGTGGACGACAGCTCGGCCGCCGCCTCGTTCAGCTCGAGGTAGCTGATGGACCCCACGGTGGAGAAGGTGAGGAAGATCGCCAGCATGAAGCCGACGTCGCCGATCCGGTTGGTGACGAACGCCTTCTTGCCGGCGGTGGCGGCGCTCTCACGCGTGTGCCAGAACGAGATCAACAGGTAGGAGCAGACGCCCACGCCCTCCCAGCCGAGGAAGGTGACGAGCATGTTCTCGCCCAGCACCAGCATGAGCATCGAGAACACGAAGAGGTTCAGGTAGACGAAGAACTTCGTGTAGTCACGGTCGCCGTGCATGTACCCGATCGAGTACAGGTGGATGAGCGACCCGATGCCTGTGACGAACAGGGCCATGGCGACCGACAGCGGGTCGGCCAGCAAGGCGGCGTCGACCTGGAAGCTGCCGGCGGGGATCCAGGAGAACAAGACGTCGACGGCGCGGCGCTCCTCCTCCGGCTCACCCAGCAGGGCGAGGAAGACGGCCGCGGTCACGACGAACGACGACGCCGCCATGACCGTGGCGATCCACCCGGCCAGGGGCTCACCGAGACGGCGGCCGGCGACGACCAGCACGAGGAAGCCGGCCAGCGGCAGGGCAGGGATGAGCCAGAGGTAGTCGAGCACGGTGACCTAGCCCTTCAGCGCCGCGAGGTCGTCGGCGGTGGCGCCCGGACGGCGCCGCTGGATGGCCACCACGATGCCGAGGCCGACGACGACCTCGGCCGCCGCGACCACGAGCACGAAGAACACGACCGTCTGGCCACTGACGTCGTCGAGCGCCGAGGCCAGCGACACGAAGCTGAGGTTGACGGCGTTCAGCATCAGCTCGATGCACATGAACATCACGAGTGGGTTGCGCCGCACGAGCACGCCGACCGCGCCGATCGTGAACAGCAGCGCAGCGAGGACGAGGTACCACGACGGGGTGGGTTCGAGCGCAGCGAGCATCATGCCCCTGCCTGCTCGTCGGTCGGCACCTGCCGCGGCGGTCGGCGGGCGAGCAGCACCGTGCCGAGCACGGCGATGACGAGCAGCACGGACGTCACCTCGAAGGCGAAGACGTAGTCGGAGAACAGCGAGCGGGCCAGCTTGTCGATGTCGGCGCCCTCGCCGCTGATGGGCTCCCCCTGGCTCGGTCGGCCGGTGACGATCTCGCCGCCCCGGGCGAACAGCGCCAGCAGCAGCAGGCCGAGTCCGACCACGCCGACGACGACGGCCGCAGGGCGCTGGCCGGCCAGTGGCTCGGTGCGCAGGTTCTCGGCCCGGTCGACCCCCAGCAGCATGAGCACGAACAAGAACAGCACCACGATCGCTCCGGCGTAGACGATCACCTGCACGGCGGCGAGGAAGTGCGCTTCCTGGAGCACGAACATCACGGCCACGCCGAACAGCGTCAGCACGAGGCTGAGCGCCGCGTGGACCGGGTTGGCCCGCACCACCACGCCGACGGCGCCGACGAGGATGACGGCGGCGGCGATGAAGAAGACGGCGGCATCCATCAGTGATGCCCTCCGTGGGGCTCGTCGGCCACCACGGCTGCCGGCGCACCGTCGTCGGCCGGCTCCGGCGCCCGCACCCCGAACCCGAGCTCACCCGACCAGCCGACCCGCCCGACGAAGTCGGCGCTGCCGGACGGGGCGGTGGCCCGCATCCACGCCGACGTGTGGGTCTCCTCCCCGTCGCGCCAGTCCTCCCACGGGAGCTGCTGGGGCTTGCCCTCGTCGTCGACGACGAGCTCTGCCTTCGTGTAGATCGCGTCACGTCGGCTCGTGAACGAGAACTCGAACAGCTTCGTCTCGGTGATCGCCTCCGTGGGGCAGGCCTCGACGCAGAGGTCGCAGTGGATGCACCGGAGGTAGTTGATCTCGTAGACGAAGCCGTACCGCTCGCCGGGCGAAACGGGGTCGTCGACCGGGTTGTCGGCCCCCCGCACGTAGATGCAGCGGGCCGGGCAGACCCCGGCGCACAGCTCGCACCCGATGCACTTCTCCATGCCGTCCTCGTAGCGATTGAGGACGTGGCGGCCGTGGAGGCGCTCCGGCTTGTCGGCCTTGACGTCGTGGCGGTCGCGCGAGCGACCGCCCGAGTACTCCTTGGTGACCTTCTGCTTGCGCCCCATCTGGCGGAGCGTGACGGCGAACCCCTGGAGATAGCCCATCAGAACACCGTCCCTTCGAGCTCGCGGTTGCGGGCGCTGACGCGCAGCGCGGCCGAGAGCAACAGGTAGGACACCACCGCGACCAGGGCGGCCACCCCGCCGACCACCGCTCGGTTCCAGCCCTCGTCCTCGGCCACCTGCAGGGCGGCCAGCACGAGGAACCAGCCGAAGGCGGCCGGGATCAGCACCTTCCACCCGAGGTCCATGAGCTGGTCGTAGCGGAGCCGGGGCAGGGAGGCCCGGATCCAGATGTAGACGAACACGAACGCCACGACCTTGGCGACGAACCAGATCACGCCCGACAGCCAGCCCGGCACGATGGGCACCTCGAGCCACTCGACCGGCGGCCGCGGCCCGCCGAGGAACAGCGTCACCATGATCCCCGACATCGTGACGAGGTTGATGTACTCGGACAGGTAGAACACGGCGAACCGGAACGACGAGTACTCGGTGTGGTAGCCGGCCACGATCTCCTGCTCGGCCTCCACGAGGTCGAACGGCGGCCGGTTGAGCTCGGCGGTGGCGGCGATGAAGAAGATGATGAACGGCAGGATCCCGGTGGCCACCACGTTCCAGTTCACGAAGCCGTCCTGGCCGAGCACGATGCCGTGGGTGCTCAGGGTGCCCGACAGCAGGAGCACCGAGGCGACCGACAGGCCGAGGGCAGCCTCGTAGCTCACCATCTGGGCCGTCGCGCGCACCGAGCCGAGGAGGGGGTACTTCGAGCCCGAGGCCCACCCGGCCAGCATCACGCCGTAGACGGCGATGCTGCTCATGGCCAGCGCCAGCAGGATCCCGACCGGCGGGTCGGCCACCTGCAAGAAGGTGGTGGTGTTGAACAGCGTGATCGTGCCGTCGCCGTCGACGAAGTCGCCACCGAGGGGGACGATGCAGAAGGTGATGAAGGCCGGCACGACCGCCAGGAACGGGGCCAAAACGAACACCGGCCGGTCGGCCTTCTCCGGCATCAGGTCTTCTTTCAAGATGAGCTTGATGCCGTCGGCCAAGGTGATGAACAGGCCCCACGGGCCCGCCTTGTTGGGGCCGATCCGGTTCTGCAGCCCGGCGATGGCCTTGCGCTCGAACCAGATCGTGAGGATCACCGCCACCAGCAGGACCACGAAGGCAAGAACCACCTTGGCGATCACCCAGAGGACCTCGTTGAGGCCGATGTCACCAGCGAGCAGCGGGTCGGCCGCGAGCACGTGCATCAGATCGTCTCCACGCGGAGGTCGGTGACGGGAGCCGACAGGTCGAGCAGGTCGGCGACCGCGACGCCGGGCTGGTTGGCGACCACGACGGCCACGCCGCGGGGCACGCCGGCATCGGGCTCGACCTCGAGCGACAGCGAGGTGCGCGGCGAGGTGACGCGCACCGCCGTGCCGGCAACGACGCCGAGGGCGCCCGCGTCGAGCGGGTGCAGCCGGAGCCGGGCGCCGGGCGCCAGTCCGGCCAGCGACGGCGAGGTCTGGACAGCCACGCCGCCGTCGTAGAGCTTGCGGGCCACGACGAGCCGGTGGTTGAACGCGTTCTTGGCCGGCACCTCCGGCGGAGAGGCGACCGCATGGCACGTCGGCTCGGCGCTGACGAGCACGCCGTCGGGCTGGGCCTTCAGCGCCTCCTCGGTGACGGCGGCGAACCGGCCGCCGACCTCGGCCATCTCGGCTCGGATCGCCTCGAGCGAGTCGAGCCCGAGGTCGTGGCCGAGGGCATGCGCGAGGTCGGCGGCGACCAGCCAGTCGGGCCGGCACGTGCCCATCGACGTGACCTTGGCCGACAGCTCGGTGACGCGGCCCTCGAGGTTGGTCGTGGTGCCGGACCGCTCGGCGAAGGCGGCGGCCGCCAGCACCACCTGTGCTCGGGCCGACGACGGCGACAGGAACGTGTCGACGGCCACCACCGGCACGCCGGCCAGCGCCTGCTCGACGAGCTGGCGGTCGGGCACGTCGGACAGCGGGTCGGCGCCGAGCAGAACGAGGCACCGAAGATCGCCGCCGGCCGCCGCCCGCAGGATGCCAGCGGTGTCGAGTCCGCGGTCGATGGGCAACGTCGGCCAGGCGGCGCGGAGGGCGTCGCCAGCCGCGTCGGTGGGCACGCCGCCCGCCACGACACCGGGCGCCAGCCCGGCGAGGAGCGCGCCGAGCACGTTGCCCCGGCGCAGCGCGGGGAGGAACCGCGCCTGCGGGAGGGCGTCGCGCAGGGCGAGCAGGGCGTCGACGGTGAGCTCCGGGTGGTCGGCGAGCGACGGCCGACCGGCCAGCACCACGACCCCCTTGGCCAGCTGGTCGCGGACCTCGGCCAGATCGGCCTCGGACGAACCGACGGCCCCCGGGTCGCCCTGGCCGAGGAGGCTGCGCACGGCGGCCGCCTGCTCACCCGGCCGGTAGCGCAGCGAGCGCCAGGCATAGGGCGTGAGGCCGGTGTCGTGCGTGGACAGCTCGAGGATGCGGATGGCCCGCCGCTCGGCGGCGTCACGCACCCGCAGATAGAGGACCGGCAGCTCCTCTTTGAGGTCGGGCCCGAGCAGCACGAGCGTGGGTGCCGCGCACGCTTCGTCGATGGTGGCCCACGGCAGCGACAGCAACGCGTCGGCCGGCAGGCCGTCGGCCAGCTGCGCGTCGACGTTGGCCACGCTGAGGATGCCCTTGACGAGCTTGGCCCAGGCGTAGGCGTCCTCGTTGGTGAGCCGGGCGCCACCGATGACCCCGATGCCGGCGGGGCCGGCAGTGTCGAGGGCCTCCCGCACCAGCCGGGCCGCCTCATCGAGGGCCGGACCCCAGCCGACCTCGACCAGCTCGTCGCCCTTGCGCACGGCCGGGCGGGAGAGGCGGAGGTCGCTGTTGACCGACTCGAAGGCGAAGCGGCCCTTGTCGCACAGCCAGCCCCAGTTCACCGGGTCGCTGTCGACGCCCTGGTAGCGCAGCACCTCGTTGCGGCTCGACTGCACCGTGATGCGACACCCCACCGAGCACGTGGTGCAGGTGCTCTCGACCTGCTCGAGGTCCCACGGCCGGGCCTTGAACCGGTACGGCTTGGCCGTGAGGGCGCCGACCGGGCAGATCTGCACGGTGTTGCCGCTGAAGTACGACGAGAACGGCTCGTCGGGGAACGTGAGCACCTGGGTGCCGTTGCCGCGGTGGGTGAAGTGGATCAGCGGGTCGCCGGCCACCTCCTTGGCGAACCGGGTGCAGCGGTCGCACAGGATGCAGCGCTCACGGTCGAGGAAGACGAGGTCGCTGATCGGGATGGGCTTTTCGTAGTGACGCTTCTCCTCGACGAAGCGGCTCTCCCCCGGCCCGTGGCTGAACGCCTGGTCCTGCAGCGGGCACTCGCCGCCCTTGTCGCAGACCGGGCAGTCGAGCGGGTGGTTGGCGAGCAGGAACTCGAGCACGCCCTCCTGGGCCTTCTTCACCCGCTCGGAGTCGGTGTCGACCATCATCCCGGGCGACACCGGGGCCATGCAGCTGACCGTGAGCGCCGGCCCGCGGCCGGTGTCGACGTCGACCAGGCACATGCGACACATGCCGACCGGGCTCATGCGCTCGTGCCAGCAGAACCGCGGGATGTAGATGCCGTGGCGCTGGGCCGCCGCGATGACGAGCTCGCCCGGCTCGGCCTCGATCTCCCGGCCGTCGACGGTGATGGTGACGGTGGTCTTGGTCGGCTGCTCAGACATGGGCCGGCTCCTGCGGCGTCGCCGTACCCGACACGTAGGCCTCGAACTCGTGGGGGAAGCGCTTCACGGCCGAGGCGATGGGCGACACCGCCGACGGCCCGAGCGGGCAGATCGTGGTCTGGCGCGGCGGCCACGCGAGCCCGGGGCTGATGTTGTCGCACACGTCGAGCAGCAGCTGGAGGTCGTCGGGACGGCCGTGGCCCTCGAGCATCCGGGCCAGGATGCGCTCGAGCCACGTGGTGCCCTCGCGGCACGGCGTGCACTTGCCGCAGCTCTCACGGGCGAAGAAGCGCACGATGCGCCAGCACGCCTTCACGATGTCGGTGGTCTCGTCCATCACGACGATGGCGCCCGAGCCGAGCATCGAGCCGGCCTTGTCGACCGTGGGCTTGTCGAGCGGCACGTCGAGGTGCTCCTCGAAGAACCACATCGCCGACGCCCCACCGGGGATGAAGGCCTTCAGCTGGCGGCCGCCTCGGATGCCGCCGCAGTACTCGGGCGCCTCGAACAGCTGGCGGAACGTGGTGACCCCCTGGGGCACCTCGAACACGCCCGGCCGGTTCACGTGCCCCGACACCGCGAACATGCGCATGCCGGTGCTGGTGGCCGAGCCGACGTCGTGGAAGGACTGGCCGCCATTGGCGACGATCCACGGCAGGTTCGACAGCGTCTCGACGTTGTTGACGATCGTCGGCTGCAGGTAGAGGCCCTTGGCCGCCGGGAAGAACGGAGGCTTGAGGCGAGGCATCCCCCGGTTCCCCTCGAGGCTCTCGATGAGCGCGGTCTCCTCGCCGACGATGTAGGCGCCGGCACCCCACGTGAGCGTGATGTCGACGCTCCAGTCGGTGCCGAGCACGTTGCGCCCGACCATGCCATGGCCGTACGCGTCGTTGAGCGCCTGGGCCAGGCGCTCCTGGGCCAGGGCCATCTCGCCGCGCACGTAGAGGAAGGCCTGGGCGGCACCGATGGCGTAGCAGGCGATGAGGATGCCCTCGATGAGCTGGTGGGGGTCGAGCTCCATGAGGAGCCGGTCCTTGTAGGTGCCCGGCTCGCTCTCGTCACCGTTGATCACGAGGTAGCGCGGGAAGACGCCCGGGGGGCAGAAGCCCCACTTGGTGCCGGCGGGGAAGCCGGCCCCGCCCCGTCCCTGGATCTCGGCGGTCTTCACCTCGTCGGTGACCTGCTGGGGCGTGAGGGCGGTGAGCGCCCGCTTCAGGGCCTCGTAGCCGCCGGTGCGCACGTAGCCGTCGAAGGTGTGGCCGTCGGCTTGGTCGAAGCGGCTCGTGATCATCTTCGGCCCGGTCGGCACCAGGCCGGGGACGTGGAAGCTGGGCGTGTCGCTCATCGGGCGTCCACCTTCGCCTGGGCCTCGGTCCCGGTGCCAGCCCACCGTTCCGGGGCCACGTGCTGGCGGACCCGGGCCAGGGTGCCGTGGGGCGGGACCTCGTGGCCGAGGCGCCCGGACCGCAGGTCGTCGATCAGCTTGTCGAAGTCGGCGTGGCTGACCTTGTAGCGGTAGCGGTAGTTCACCTGCAGGGCCGGCGCCTCGGTGCACGCAGCGATGCACTCGACGTCTTCGAGCGTGAACAAGCCGTCGGCGGTGGTGCCGCCCGGCTTGACCCCCAGCGCCTCCTCGGCGTGGTGCAGGAGCTCCCAGGCGCCGTCGAGCTGGCAGGAGATGTTCGTGCAGATGTTGATGCAGTACCGACCGACGGGCTCGAACTTGAACATTTCGTAGAAGCTGGCCGTCCCGTAGACCTCGGCCGGCGTGACGCCGACGAGCTCGGCGATGTGGGACATCGCCTCGTCGGTGACGTAGCCGTCCTGCTCCTGCGCCAGGTGCAGCAGCGGGATGAGCGCGCTCTTGGGGCGCGGGAATCGCCCAATGATCTCGCGGGCCAAGGTGACGTTCGCGTCGGACAAGCGGGCCATCAGCGGTCGACCTCGCCGAGCACCGGGTCGACGGAGGAGATGATGGCGACGGCGTCGGCCACCAGGCCGCCGCGCATCATGTGGGGGAGGGTCTGGATGTTCACGAAGCTCGGACCTCGGATGTGCATGCGCCAGGGCTTGGGCCCGCCGTCGGACACGAGGTAGCAGCCGATCTCGCCGCGCGGGCTCTCGATGGCGACGTAGACCTCACCCTCGGGGACCTTGAACCCCTCGGTGAAGATCTTGAAGTGGTGGATCAGCGCCTCCATCGACTCGTCGATGCGGGCGCGAGGCGGCGGCGTGACCTTCTTGTCCTGGATGCGGTAGTCACCCGGCGGCATCCGGTCGAGGATCTGGCGGACGATCCGCATGCTCTCGCGGATCTCGTTGAGCCGGATCGCGTAGCGGTCGAAGGCGTCGCCGTAGGTCCCGACGATCACGTCGAACTCGACCTCGTCGTAGCGCAGGTAGGGCATCGCCCGACGCAGGTCCCACGACACGCCGGTGCTGCGCAGGATCGGCCCGGTGGCGCCGAGCGCAACCGCCTCCGACGCCGTGATGACCCCCACCCCTTGCAGGCGCTCGCGCCAGATGGGCTGGTTGGTCATCAGCGTGTCGTACTCTTCGAGCCGGGGCGGGATGAGCTCGAGCAGGCGAAGCACGCCGTCGCGCCATCCGGGCGGCAGGTCGGCGGCCACGCCGCCGGGGCGGATGTAGTTGTGGTTCATCCGCAGCCCGGTGACCTGCTGGAAGAAGCGCAGCACCTCCTCGCGCTCGCGCCAGCCGTAGATCATCATCGACACGGCGCCGATGTCCATGCCGTTCGTCGCCATGAACAGCAGGTGCGAGCTGATGCGGTTGAGCTCGCTCATGAGCATCCGGATCCACACGGCCCGCTCGGGCAGGTCGTCGTGGATGCCGAGGAGGCGCTCGACGGCCATGGAGAAGACGAGCTCGTTGTTGAGCGGCGACGCGTAGTCCATGCGGGTGACGTTCGTGCCGCCCTGGAGGTAGCTCAGGTCCTCGCCCGTCTTCTCCATGCCGGTGTGCAGGTAACCGATGATCGGCTTGCACCGCAGCACCGTCTCGCCCTGGAGCTCGAGCATGAGACGCAGCACGCCGTGGGTGCTGGGGTGCTGCGGCCCCATGTTGATGATCATCGTCTGGTCGGCCGACGGGTCGACCTCCTCGACGACTTGGACCGCCGCCTCGGCCTCGCTCAGGCGCAGCACGGCGCCGACCTCGCGCAGGAGCTCCTTGGCACCGAGCTCCGAGCGCGGCCGCATCTCCTGGGCCGTCTCGTCGGTCAGGCGCACGGACTGGGTGAAGCTCATCGGGCCTCCCCTGCCGGCCGGGGGCAACCGGCGGTGGTCATCGGGCCTCCGGTGCGCCCTTGAACTGCACGGGGATCCGGCCGATCTCCGCGTCCTTGCGGAGCGGATGACCGTCCCAGTCCTCGGGCATGAGGATGCGGGTGAGGTCGGGGTGGCCCGTGAAGGAGATCCCGAACAGGTCGAACGCCTCACGCTCCATCGCCTCCGTGCCCGGCCACAGGTCGAACAGCGTGGGCAGCGACGGGTCGGCCTCGGGCACCTGGACGCGCACGCGCACGCGCGACGGCGGCTCGAGCGACTGCACGCTCACCACCACCTCGAAGCGCTCGGGATCGATGCCGGCCGGCAGTGCGCGCCCGGGATGACCGAGGTAGTCGACGGCGGCCAGGTCGTGGATCATCACGTAGCCATCGTCGGCCAAGCTTCTCATGAGGCCCAGGTAGGTGGCGGCAGTGGCGAAGACCACGGTCTGGCCCAGGCGGTCTTCGACCGGGCAGCCGTGCAGGAGCACCGGCTCAGGGGTGGCTTCGGCGCCCTCGGGCGCCGTGTCGGTCGTGGACTCGGACATGGCGGCTACCGCTGGCCGAGGGCGACCGGGACCGGCCGGCCCGACGACGACGGATCGTCGAGGTGGACGGCGGCCCCGCCACCGTTGGCCTCCCGACGCTTCACGATCTGGCCGGTCTCGATGAGCCCGTGGAGCGTCTCGATGGCGTGGATGAGGGTCTCGGGCGTGGGCGGGCACCCGGGCGCGTAGACGTCGACGGGCACGACCTGGTCGACGCCCTGGACGATCGCGTAGTTGTTGAACATGCCCCCCGACGAAGCGCACACGCCCATGGAGATGACCCACTTGGGCTCCATCATCTGGTCGTAGACCTGCCGGAGCACCGGGGCCATCTTCTGGCTCACCCGCCCGGCCACCACCATGATGTCGGCTTGGCGCGGCGAGGCTCGCCACACCTCCATGCCGAACCGGGCCAGGTCGTAGTGCGCGCCGCCGGAGGCCATCATCTCGATGGCGCAGCAGGCGAGCCCGAACGTGGCCCCCCAGCTCGACCGAGCCCGGGCCCAGCCGACCAGGTCTTCCACCCGGGCGGTGACGAAGTTGTGCTCGAGGCCGGCCAGCCCCTCGTCGCGAAAGCCCATCAGGCCGCCTCCTCCGACCGGCCTTCGAGGCCGACGCGCCGGACCGTGGTGCTGCTGGTGCGAGCGGCCGACACGGCGGGCGTCAGCGAGCGGCGTCGCTGCAGCGGACCCCAGTCGAGCCCACCCTTGGCGACCTCGTACACGAACGACAGGAAGAAGATCACCGAGAACAGCATCATCGCCCAGAAGCCGTACGAGCCGAGCTGGCCGGCGGTGACGGCGTAGGGGTACAGGAAGATGATCTCGATGTCGAACATGATGAACAGCATCGCCACCAGGTAGAAGCTCACCGGGAAGCGCTCGGGGGCTTCGCGGGTGGGCACGATGCCGCACTCGTAGGGCGCAACCTTGGCCGCCGTCGGGCGCTTGGGCACGAGCAGGCGCGACATCACCAGGCTGATGGCGACGAAGCCCGCGCCGAGCACGAGCATCACGACGAGGGGCAGGTACTGGCCCACGGGCTACACCCCGGCGCCGGCCGGCACCTTGGCCGGCACCTTGGCCGGCTCGTCGGTCGTCCGGCGGTTGCGCTCCACCAGCGCGTCACGCTGGTGGAGCATGAAGCACAGGACGCCGAAGATCAGGGTGGAGCCGATGGTGATGAGGAACGCCGGCTGCCGGCGGGTGCCGAGGTCGCGCTCCATCAGCACGTAGCGGGGCGGCTGCGACTCGTCGACGATCGGACGGGGCGGCGCCCGGCCCGGCTCGGTCTCCTGGGGCACGAACGACCGCAGCTCCACGAGTGAGTAGTGGGGCTCGTGCCAGAAGGCCAGCCAGTCGAACTGCCAGGTGTCACCCTCGTCGACGCCCGGCCACCAGTTGGGGGCGTCCCACTCGAGGTGGAACGGGAAGCGCTCGCCCCCCTTGTCCCAGACGTTGGTGGCCTCGAACTGACCGGCGGCGAGGATCTCGGCCTGGTTCACGACGATGTCGTCGGCGGAGGCGATGGCCTGGCCGCGCTTGGGGTCGTCGACCTCGAGGAGGATCCAGCCGTCGACCTCGTCGGTCGTCGTGGCGTTGACGATGTCGGGGTTGCGGATCACGTCGCTCGACGCGTTCGCGAGGTTGCCGTCGTTGACGATGTCCTGGCCGACCCACGCCGGCATCCGGCCTTGGAGGCCGATGCCGTAGGTGGCCCAGATGGCGCCCATGCAGGCCATCCACCCGAAGAAAGCCGCCAGCGACAGCAGCAGGCCCTGGCGGAACCCGACGTTGGTGCTGAGGATCAGGTACGTGCTGCCCATCAGCACCACGACGGCGATGAGCACGAACAGCACGCCGCGGATCTCCGGGTCCCACGAGAAGGCGACGATGGTGGCGAGAGTGGGCATCAGAGGTTCCGCTCGTACTCGACGATGGCGTTGATCTGCTCCTCGGTGAGCAGCGAGCCGTAGCCCGGCATCTTGCCGGAACCCTGGCCCTGCTGACCGTACCGCTTGCCGAGCTCGGAGCCGTTGGCGATGAACGTGGCGTGGTCGGAGGCGAGGGGGAACTGCCGAACGGTGGAGCCGCCCGTCAGGTTGGGCCCGAGTGCACCACCGCCAGCCACCTGGGGGTCGCCGTACGACCAGCCACGGGTGTGGCAGCGAGCGCAGCTGTACGAGCCGCCGGCGATGTCGAGCTCGAAGAGGGCCTCCCCGAGCGACGACGCGGTGCCGGCCGCGATGGCGGCGTCGGCGGCGGCCTGGATGTCGTCGCGCAGCGTCTGGGGCGCCTGACCCCCGTCACAGATCGTGTCGCCCTCGGCGCAGCCGTCCATCGGGATCTGGATGCTCTTCAGGTACTCGATGATGTTCTGGATCTGCTGGTCGTTCATCGGCCCACCGCCCTCGACGCCCCAGGGGGACATCGGCGAGAACGGCCGGCCGTAGACGAGGATGAAGCGGACCTCGTCCTCGCTGAACTTGTAGAGGACCGTGTTGAGCGCCGGTGCCGCCCAGTTCACCGCCCGCACCTCACCGGTGCGGGGGTCGGTGATGGTGTAGGCCGCGACACCGCCACCGCCGTTCATGCCGCCGTGGCAGCCGGCACAGTTGAAGCCGCCGTCGGCGGTGGTGGCGAAGTCCTGAGAGCCCCACGAAGCGAACCGGGCGTCGTACCCCTCGATGGCGCCGGCCTGACGACCGGGCTCGGCCAGCCAGTAGAGGGGCAGGCCGATGACGAGCACCATGAGGAGGGCCACCCCGAACAGCTGGGTGCGCTCGAGCTTGCGGCCTTCGAGCTCGTCGTCGTCGTAGTACGGCTTGCGGTTAGGGGCCAGCTCGATCTCGCTGCCGACCCCTGGCCGGGACGTCCGGAGGTTGACGACGACGTAGACGAGCCAGGCGATCGCGAGGACGACCGCGAGGACGACGGCGACGTTGGTGGCCGACGAGGCCAGTATCACTAGTGCTCACCTCCACCCGCACCGATGCAGTGCGGACCCTCGGCCTCCTGGCCGGTGGTGTTGGTGCCGATGGGGGCGCCGGGAATGACGGTGCCGGTGTCGACGATCACGTTGCCGCTGGAGATCGCGACCGGGAACAGGTCCATGCCGCGCGGTGCAGGGCCGCCCTTCTTCTCACCGACCCGGTTGTACTGCGAGCCGTGGCACGGGCACTCGAACCACTGCGAGCTCACGCACTCGGGCACCCGGCATCCGAGGTGCGGGCACTTCTGGTAGAGCGCCACCACGCCGGCGGTCATCCCCTCGAGCACCGGACCCGAGTAGACGGCCTCGGCCTTGGGCAGGGCGTCCTTCGGGTACTCGGTGAGCCAGGCACGACCCTCGGCCAGGTAGAAGAAGTTGTTGTTCGCCTGGATGTTGGCCTTCACGTCGTCGACCTTGCCGACGTTGATCTTCGAACCGAAACCGCCGGAGAGCTTCGGCCACAAGAAGGCGATGCAGGCGGCTCCGAACCCGCTCAGCCCCACCACCATCAGGAGCGTGTTGGAGCGGTTGAAGAACTGGCGCCTGGTGAAGGCGACCTGCTCCGGTTCGGGCGGCACGTAGGGCGCGGGCGCGAGCGTGGCGACGGCCACCAGCTCGGTGGACCCGGACCGGGCTTGCGCGGCGGCCTGCTCGACCTCACGACCGGTGAGGGCCCGCTCCTCGTCGACGGCCAGGTCGACCTGGGAGCGGTCACGGCGCTTGGTCTCGCGTGACAGGGCGCCCGCACCACGGCGGGCGTCACCACGGCGGGCCGAAGCCACGATCACCACGGCACCCAGCAGCACCACGGCGGCCACGACGACGGCGAGGATGGCGGCATTGCTCATCGCTGCACCTCAGAGCTCGAAGAAGATGCCGTCGCGCCACGGGAAGATGAAGTTGAACCCGGGGCCACGGAAGAACGAACCGATGATGACGAGGACCGCCCAGAACATGAGGAACACCGTGAAGATCGACACGGCGAACTTCCGGTCCTCCGGCTTGTTGCTCGGGTTGCGGTCGATGTAGGGGGCGAGCATCAGGGCGAACAGACCCATGCCAGGGATGGTCACGCCGGCGACCATCGGGTGGAACATCGTGAGGAGCTCCTGGAGGCCGAGGAAGTACCAGGGCGCCTTGGAGGGGTTGGGGGTGCGGTTGGGGTTGGCCAGCTGGAGCAGCGGGGCGTGGACGAACGCCGAGAACACGAGCAGGAACGCCGTGCAGGCGAGTGCAGCCACGAACTCGATGGCCAGCAGGTGCGGCCAGGTGTGCACCTTGTCGACCGGGACCGCCTTCACGTCCTGGATCGATCCGGACTTGACCACGGTGAGGAGGCGCTGCGTGTGACCGCCGGGTCCGGCCCCGACCGGCACACCGCCCCCGACGGCCGGTGCCGACGGCGCCAGGCCGGCCGGTCGCTCGGCCACGGCCACGCCGCCGCCCTTGGGCGCGTCGTCACCGCCGCCGGCGGCCCGCTGCTTGGCCGCCTTGGAGCGCTCGAGCAGGTGGGCCGGGATGCGCGACTCCTCGGCCGACGGCGCCGCGGCGGCCGGCGCCTCGGCCGGTGCGGCCTCGGCGGCCTTGCCGGACTCGGCCTTCTTGCGAGCCTCCTCGGCGCGCTTGCGGAGGTGTTCGGGGATCTCCGTCATGCGGACAGCCCTTCCCGGTCGATGCGGATATCGGTCATGTGCACAGCGCTCGGATCAGAGGGGGCCACTGATGCCGCCGTCCTTGCGGACCCGCCAGAAGTGGACCGCCATGAAGATCACGATGACGAACGGGAGCATCAGCACGTGCAGCACGTACCAGCGCAGGAGTGTCTCGGCACCGATCTCGACGCCGCCGAGCAGCACGAAGCGCACCTGTGAGCCGAACACCGGGGTGTACCCCATCATGTTCGTGCCGACGGCGACGGCCCACAGCGCCAGCTGGTCCCAGGGCAGCAGGTAGCCGGTGAACGACAGCAGGAGGGTGAGCGTCAGCAGCACGACGCCGATCACCCAGTTGAACTCCCGGGGTGGCTTGTAAGCGCCGTGGTAGAAGACGCGGGCCATGTGCAGGAACACCGACAGCACCATGAGGTGCGCGGCCCATCGGTGCATGTTGCGCACGAGCAGGCCGAAGGTGACCGACGTCTGCAGCGTGTAGATGTCGTTCCAGGCCTGGGCGGTGGTCGGCCGGTAGAAGAACATGAGGAAGATGCCGGTGACCGTGAGCAGGATGAACAGGAAGAAGCTGAGGCCGCCGAGGCACAGCGTGTAGCTGACCTTCACGGCGTGGCGCTTCACCTTCACCGGGTGCAGGTGGTACAGCACCGAGTTCATGATCACGTACGACCGGTTGCGCGGGCTGTCGGTGTAGCCCTTTCGGAAGATCGACCCGGGTCGGAAGATGGAGTTCCATGCCTGGGAGCCCTGGATGGTGCCTTGGAGCTTCGTGAGTCGCTCCTTGGCGGACGGGCGGGGCTGGTCGTCGATGGTCTTGGCCACGAAGAGGTCTCCTAGAACCGCATGCCGTAGGCGTAGCCGTGGTTGTTCGTGCGCATGTGGGCGTCACCGGTGGCGGCGGGGTTGCCCGCCTTGCCCAAGATGATGACGCCCGTCGGGCACCGGTCGACGCACAGGGCGCAGCGGGTGCACACGTCGTCGTCGATGATGAAGATCACATGGTCGCCCGGGTCGACCCCCGGGCGGTCGACGTCGACCGCCTCGGCCACTGCGTTCGGGGTGACCATGTGGATGCACTTCCACGGGCAGATGTCGACGCAGCCCTCGCACATGATGCACTCGGACTGGTCGATGTGGATGAACTGCTTGGGCTTGACGGCCTTCGCCAGATAGTCGGCGTCGACCTCGACGAGCTGGTACTCGTCGCTCCACTCCGGCATCGGCGGGTTGGCGTCGGTGCGGGCCATGGCCCCCTACCCCTTCCTCACGAGCGGGCGGCCATAGGTGGAGGTGGTGAGCTCGCCGGCGGCCGGCTTGGCCTTGCCCCGGCCCTGCCACCAGGCCCACCCGGCGATCATGGCGCCGAGGCCCACGGCGTAGATGCCGACCACGATGATGTCGCGCACGGCCTCCTTGGTGACCGAGAACGGGAAGTTCGGGAGGAAGTCGCTGCCCGGACCCATGATGATGGCGTCCTTGCGCCACGCCAGCTCGTTGTCGGCGTAGGTGAGCCACTGGTGGGGGACCACGCCGAAGGCCAGGAACGTGATGAAGAACACCCAGGTGGCCGCCACCACCGCCTCACCCCAGGTGAAGCGGTCACCGGGCTTGCGGCGCTTGGCGAACCACACGATGGGCACGCACATCGCCACCGTCACGACGAACGACACGACCAGAGCGACCAAGACCGAGACCTTTCGGGGTTCGTGAAACCTCGCACACACTATCCCTGGTGCCCTTGCGACCGACCATTCCGGCACATGATCCGGTCGGCCGGCCCGCTCGGACCTGACACCGTGTCTAGCACGCGACGGAGCCAGGTCCTCCTGGCCGGGAGGAGATTCCGACCGCGCCGGCGATCCCCTCTAAGGTGACGCCCCGATGCGTCTGGTACCGCGGTCGAAAGGACGTCCGTGACCGAGATCCCCGAGCACCTGCTGAAGCGCTCGCGCGAGCGCCGACAGGCGATCGGCGGCGCGCCCGCGGAGGGCGAGGCCGCCACCCCGGCTCCCTCGGCGCCCAGCCCGGCCACGCCACCGGCGAGGACGCCAGCGGCGACACCGGCGGTCCCCAGCACCCCGACCCCGACCCCGCCGCCACCGCCCGAGGCGCCCTACGTCTCGTTCGAGAAGCGTCGCCCCAAGATCCCGTTCTGGGCGCTGCCCGTGCTGGCGCTGCTGCCGCTGTGGCTGTTCTTCTACGCGCAGGCCATGCAGGAGCCCGAGGTCGAGCTGGTCGGCCCGCTGGCCGCAGGCGAGGAGCTCTACGGCTCGTGCGCTTCGTGCCACGGCACCAACGGCGAGGGCGGCGTCGGCTACCAGCTGAGCCAGGGCGAGGTGCTGAAGACCTTCCCCACCCTCGAGGCACAGGTCACCTACATCTACACGGGCAACGCGCCTTACATCGGCCAGCCCTACGGCGACCCCAACCGCGAGGGAGGCCAGCGCGTCGGCGGCCAGCTCGGCGCGGCCGGCGCCATGCCGGCCTGGGGGCCCACGGCCGGCGGCTCGTTCAGCGACGTCGAGCTGGTCGAGGTGGTCTGTCACGAGCGCTTCACGCTCGCCGGGGGCGACCAGACCGGCGAAGAGTTCCTCCAGTGGTGCACGCCGGAGGGCGAGAAGTTCCTCCAGGTCGAAGAGGGTGGCCTGGCGGCCGCCGGGGTCCCGACCGGGCCGTCGGCCGGCTAACGCTGGTCGTCGTTTCGTGACCTCGGGCGCCCGAGGGCGCGCGCGGCGCATCCACCCGGCACACTGGCGAGGATGACGACGCGCACGCACGAGGTGTTGGTGGTCGGCGGGGGGCCGGCCGGAGCGGCCACGGGGTACTGGCTGGCCCAGCAGGGCCACGACGTCTGCGTGGTCGAGCGCAAGACGATGCCGCGCGAAAAGACGTGCGGCGACGGCCTCACGCCCCGGGCGGTGAAGCAGCTGTCCGACATGGGGCTCGCCGACCGGCTCGACGACTACCACCGCTACGAGGGCCTGCGGGCCACCGCCCACGGGATGGTGCTCGAGCTGCCGTGGCCCACCCACCCCGTCTACCCGTCGCACGGCTTCGTCGTCCGCCGCCGTGACCTCGACCTGATGGTGGCCGAGAACGCGGTGAAGGCCGGGGCGACGCTGCTCCAGGGCACGGAGGCCCTGGCCCCGGTCCTCGAGCGTGGCTTCGTGCGCGGCGCCACCGTCCACCGCAAGGAGAGCGGCGACACCGAGGAGATCCGGGCCCGCTACGTGGTGGTCGCCGACGGCGCCAACAGCCGGTTCGGCCGTGCCCTGGGCACGTTCCGCACGAAGCAGTGGCCGTACGGCACGGCCATCCGCGGCTACTGGGAGAGCCCACTGTCGGAAGAGCCCTGGATCGAGAGCGCCCTCGACGTGAAGGACCGCAACGGCAACCCGATGCCGGGCTACGGCTGGATCTTCCCGGTCGGCGACGGGACGGTGAACGTGGGCATCGGCCTGCTGTCGACGTTCCGCGACTTCAAGAGCGTCAACACCACCCAGATCCTCAACGAGTACGTGTACACCGCACCCGAGTACTGGGGGCTGCGGCCCGACGGGGCCACCTGCCGCCCCACGAGCGGCCGGCTGCCGATGGGTGGCTCGGTCGGCCCGAAGGCCGGGCCGACCTTCCTCGTCGTCGGCGATGCCGCCGGCACCGTGAACCCGTTCAACGGCGAGGGCATCGACTACGCCTACGAGACGGGCCGCCTGGCCGCCGAGGTGCTGCACCAAGCCCTCGTCGACCGTGACCCGATGGCGCTGCAGGCCTACCCGCAGCTGCTCGACGACGAGTACGGCCAGTACTTCAAGGTGGCCCGCCTGTTCGCCGGCATCATCGGCCGCCCGGCCCTGATGCGAGAGCTGACTCGCGTCGGCATGCACAGCCGCACACTGATGGAGTGGGTGCTGCGGATCATGGCCAACCTGCTGCGCCCCGACGAGGTGGGCCCGGCCGAGGCCGCCTACAAGGCGGCCGCCGCCATCGTGCGCTTCGCGCCCGACTGAGCCGGATCTCACCGCCGCGCTCACTGTGGTACTCCGTGAGACCTGGGCTCACCACCCACCACAGTCGCCGGGCCACGCCTTCACTGTGGTGCGCCGTGAGCCCTGGGCTCACCTCCCACCACAGAGCCGGCGGGTGAGGTCAGTGGCGGGCGGCCCCGCGGGCGGCGGTGTCGGCGGCCGCGATGACGGTGTCGACCACGTCGTCGGTGTGCGCGAGGCCCGGGAACAGCGCCTCGTACGCGCCCGGCGCGAGGGCCACGCCCCGCTCCAGCAGACCGTGGAAGAGGCGGGCGTAGCAGGCCGTGTCGGTCGCCTTGGCGGTGTCGTAGTCGACCGCCGGCGTGGCCGCGAGGTGCAGACCCACCAGCGTGCGGAACCGGGGTACCACCGCCGGGATCCCGGCCGCCTCGAGCGCATCGGCGAGCCCTGCGGCCAACCGCGCCGCCGACGCCTCGATCGCCTCGTACGCACCGTCGTCGAGCAGGTCGAGAGCGGCGAGGCCGGCCGCCGTGGCCAGCGGGTTGCCGCTGAGGGTGCCGGCGTGGAACACCGGGCCGAGCGGCGACAGGTGCTCCATCACGTCGGCCCGGCCGCCGACGGCGCCGATCGGCAGGCCGCCGCCGATCACCTTGCCGAAGCACGTGAGGTCGGGGCGCACCGGTGACAGCTCCTGGAAGCCGCCCCGTGCGACACGGAACCCGGTGATCACCTCGTCGAAGACCAACAGGGCACCGACCCGGTCGCAGGCGGCCCGCAGGCCCTCGAGGAACCCGGCCGCCGGCGCGACCACGCCCATGTTCGCGGCCACGGGCTCGACGATGACGCACGCCACCTGGTCGTCGATCTCGGGCACGACGTTGTACTGCCCGACCAGCGTGTGGGCGACCGCGGCGGCCGGCACCCCGGCGGTGCCGGGCAGCCCGAGCGTGGCGACACCGCTGCCTCCGGCCACGAGCAAGGCGTCGGTGGCGCCGTGGTAGTTGCCTGAGAACGTGACCACGCGGTCGCGACCGGTGGCGCCCCGGGCCAGCCGGATGGCCGTGGCGGTGGCCTCGGTGCCCGAGCTCATCAGGCGGACCCGCTCGCACGACGGCACCCGCTCGCGGATCGCCTCGGCCAGCTTCATCTCGCGCGGCGTGGGCGCGCCGTAGCTGGTGCCGTCGGCCGCCGCGGACCGGACGGCCTCGACCACACGGGTGTGGGCATGCCCGAGGATCACGGCCCCGTAGCTCTGCACGAGGTCGACGTAGCGGTTGCCCTCCACGTCCCAGAGGTGGGCGCCCTCGGCCCTCGCCACCACGTAGGGCTGGCCGCCCACCGCCTTGAAGGCACGGATGGAGGAGTTCACCCCGCCGGGGATGGCGGCCAGCGAGCGCCGGAACAGCTCGGCGTTGCTGGCGACGCCCGCACCCCGGCACAGCACCGGGTCGCAGCCTGCAGCCGGGCAGGCGACCGGGTCGCAGGGCGCAATGCCGCTCACCCGAGCGCCTCGGCGACCTCGCGGGCGAGGTAGGTGAGGATGACGTCGGCACCGGCCCGCTTGATGGCGGTGAGGTGCTCGATGGCGACGGCCTCGCCGTCGATCCAGCCGTTCGCGGCCGCGGCCTTGATCATCGAGTACTCGCCGCTCACGTGGTAGGCGGCCACCGGCACGTCGACGATCGAGCGGACGGCGGCGATCACGTCGAGGTAGGCGAGCGCCGGCTTCACCATCACCAGGTCGGCGCCCTGCTCCAGGTCGGCCCGCACCTCCTCGAGCGCCTCGCGGCCGTTGCGCCAGTCCTGCTGGTAGCCCTTGCGGTCGCCCCCACCGGCGATGCGCACGTCGACGGCGTCCCGGAACGGGCCGTACAGCGCGGACGCGTACTTGGCCGAGTAGGCGAGGATGGCGACGTCGCCGTGGCCAGCCCCGTCGAGCGCGGCACGGATGGCCGCCACCTGGCCGTCCATCATCCCGCTGGGCGCCACCACGTGGGCGCCGGCGTCGGCCTGGGCCACCGCAGCCTTGGCGTACAGCTCGACAGTGGCGTCGTTGTCGACCTCGCCGGCGGCGGTGAGCACCCCGCAGTGCCCGTGGTCGGTGTACTCGTCGAGGCACGTGTCGGCCATGAGCACGAGCCGGTCGCCCACCTCGTCGCGCAGGTCACGCAGGGCCCGCTGGAGGATGCCGTCGGGGTTCCACGCCTCCGAGCCGCAGTGATCCTTCGACGCCGGCACACCGAACACGATCACCGCCGGGACACCGAGCTCGGCCAGCTCGCGCACCTCCTTGCGGAGGCTCTCGCGCGTGTGCTGGACGACGCCGGGGAGCGAGGCGATCGGGCACGGCCCGTCGATGCCCTCCCGCACGAACAGCGGCGCGACCAGGTCGTCGGTGCTCAAGCGGGTCTCCGCGACGAGCCGGCGCAGGGCCGGGGTGCGCCGCAGGCGGCGGGGACGGCGAGCGGGGAACGGCACCGCCCCAGGGTACCGACCGCCACGGCACGGGACCCCGCCCGACGACCGCACGCATGGCGCAAGCAAGACCGCAGAGCGTGCGGATGCCGCCCGGACGCATGCCCGAAAGGGCAGTGGTACGGTCGGCGTTTCCAGGCCGGAGGGACGGGAACGCACGGATGCCTGACGACGTGATCGGGGCGAGGCTGCGGACGCCTCGCGTCGACGCGCTCGTGCGCCAGCGCGTCGACGAGCTCCTCGACGGCGTCTGGCAGCACCCGATCACGCTGGTGGTGGCGCCAGCGGGCTCGGGCAAGACGACGACGCTGGCGCAGTTCGCCAGCCGCTCCCCCGACCCGGTGGCCTGGTACCGGGCCGACTCCGCCGACGGCTCGGTGGCCCGGCTGCTCGCCCACCTCGAAGCGGCCCTCACCGCCGCCCTCCCCGGGCTCGCCGGCGGCTGGGCGAGCGTCGACGACGCGGCAGTCGCGCTCGACCACTGGCAGGGGCGCCGAGCAGCACTGGTGATCGACGACCTCCACGCCCTGCGGGGCACCCCGGCCGAGGCCCTCGTCGAGCGCCTCGTCGACTACCTCCCGCCGCACGTGCGGGTGGCCGCCGCCAGCCGCACGCTGCCGTCGTTCGATCTCACACGGCTGCGGCTGAACGGCCACCTCCTCCACATCGGCGCCGACGACCTGCGCTTTCGCACGTGGGAGGCCGAGCAGCTGTTCCGCGACGTGTACCACCTGCCGCTGGCCCCCGAGGACCTGGCGCGGCTCACCCGCCGGGTGGAGGGCTGGGCGGCCGGGCTGCAGCTCTACCACCTGGCGGCGCGGTCGAAGCCACCGGCCGAGCAACGGCGCCTGATCGACCTCGTCAGCAGCCGCAGCCGCCTGGCCCGTGAGTACCTCACCCGCAACGTGCTCGACACCCTTCCGGCGGAGCTGCGCGACTTCCTCGTCGACACGAGCGTGCTCGGCGTGGTCACCCCTGGCCTGGCCGACCGGCTGCTGGGGCGCAGCGACGGCGCCAAGCGGCTGCGAGAGCTCGAGCAGCTGCAGCTGTTCACGATCCCCCTCGACGACGAGGGGACCTACCGCTACCACGAGGTGCTGCGCAGCCACCTCGAGGTGCTGCTGGCCGAGCGCGACGGTGACGACGAGCTGCGCCGCCGCCACCACACCGCCGGAAGCCTGCTGGCCGAGGCCGGCTTCGTCGCCGAGGCGCTGCGCTGCTTCGGCCGCAGCGGCGACTGGGAGGCCGTCAGCGCGCTGCTGGGGGGCGACGACCAGGGCCACCTGGCCAACGCCCACGAGTGGCTCGACACCATGCCGTCGTCGATCGTCGAGCACGACCCCTGGCTCCTGCTGGCCCGTGCTCGGGCCGCCACGGCCGCCGGCCACCTCCATGAGGCCGTCACCGCCTTCCAGTCGGCGGAGGTGCTGTTCGGCGACACGCCACCGGGCGAGCGCTGCCAGCGCGAGCGCCTCGACCTGCAGAGCTGGCTCGACCCGATGGCCCAGTCGGGCACCGGGTGGACCGGGCAGCTGCGGTCCGGGTTGCAGCGTGACCCGCGTGGCGCCATCGACGTGCTCGTCCTCGACGGCGACCCGGCGTCGCTCAACGCGGCCGGCATCCTCGCCGTGCTCCTGGCCGACTTCCGCCTGGCCGTCGAGCTGGTCGGAAGGGCCATGGTGCACCCGGCCGCCACCATCCGCCACGTGGTGGTGGCCAAGCTGGTCGCTGCCATCGCCGACCTGCTCGGTCCGGTCCCCGATGCCGCCGACCTCGTCGACGACGTCGAGGCGACCGCCGAGCGTCTCGGCCTGGGCATCGTGGCCCGTCTGGCCCGTGCCACGCTCGCGGTCACCGAGCGGACCGAGCTGCTCGACGAGGCGTCTCGCGTCACCGCCCTCTGTGACGCCGACGGTGACCCCTGGGGGGCCGAGGTTGCTCGCCTCCTCGAGGCCTTCGGGCGGCTGCGGACGGGGGAGGCACCGGTCACCCTGCTCGACGACGCCGTGGCCCGCGCCCGTGCGCTCCACAGCCCCCTGCTCGAGAGCGCGGCCCTGGGTGCGCTGGCACTCGCGATGGGCCGGGCCCACCATGCCGAGACGCGAGCAGTCGCCCTCGCCGCCGAGCACCTCGGCCGCCAGGTCGGCTCCCTCGGTGCCCGGGCGATGGCCCACGTGGCACTGGCCGGGATCGACGAGGGCGAGGGGCCGGCGCACCTGCAAGAGGCCACCGACCTCGCCGCCGAAGGAGGCTTCCGGCTGCCGGGGACCCGAGCCCTCGACGACGGCCCTCCCGACGCACCGGTCGACACTGCGGCGCCGGCCCTCGAGCTCCAGGTGTTCGGGCCCTGCACCGTGCGGGTCGCCGGCGCCGAGCTCGACCTCTCGGTGCTGCGGCCGCGCGCCCGGTCGGCCCTGCGCCTCCTCGCCCTCCACGCTCCCCGCCCGGTGCACAAGGAGGTCCTGGCCGAGGCGTTGTGGCCTGGCGGCGACCCCGAGGCCGCCGTGCGCGGCCTCCAGACGGCGGTCTCGTCGGTCCGCCAGCTGCTGGCCGCCGCCGGCGCCACGGCGGTGCTCGTGCGTGACGGCGACGCCTACCGCCTGGCCGTCTCGACCGAGCACCACGACCTGCGCCGCTTCGACCGTGCCGTCGCTGCGGCCCAAGCGGCGAGGGCGGCCGGCGACGACCGCGAGGCCGGCCGGTGGGCCACGGCTGCCGTCGCGCTCTACGAGGGTGACCTGCTGATCGAGGAGGGCCCGGCCGAGTGGGCCGTGGCCGAGCGCGACCGGTGCCGCGCCGACGCCTCGGCGGCGGCCGTCCTCGCCGCCGACGTCGCCCTCGCCGAGGGTCGCTCCGGCGAAGCCGCGGGGCTGTGCGAGCACGGCCTGCGCATCGACCGGTTCCACGACGGGTTGTGGCGCCTGCTGGCCGACGCCTACGAGCAGGCCGGCGACCGCGCTGCGGCTACCCGCGCCCGCCGCAGCTACGACGAGGTGATGCGCGAGCTCGGCGTGGCCGGCTGAGCCGGCCACCCTCGCTCACTTCTTCTTCTGGAACTCGAGCTCGGAGATCGAGCAGGCCTTCACCTGCGGGTCGGGGTAACAGCTCTGGACGTCGACGATCACCGTCTCGATGTTGCGGCCCTTCAGGTCGAACCTCTGCGCCTTGTCGGAGTCGTCGAGGCGGATCTGCTTCTCGGTGCGGCCGAACTCGGAGTCGACGAGGGTGATGAAGAGGTCCTTGGGACGAGGGTTGGCGGCGAACAGCTGCGGCTCGTCCTGGATGCCCGAGTAGATGAAGATCAGATCGACGTCGGTCGGCTCCTCGAAGCGCAGCTGCAGCTGCGGCGCCGGGTCGTCGGGAGCCGGACCCCAGTGGTTGTTCTGGATGTTGTCGGATGCCTGCACCGCCGGGGCGCCCGGGAGCTCCGACGACGCCCTGGAGAACGACTGGTCGACGAACACGGTGGTGAACTCCGGGCTGATGGTCCGGCGGAGGCTGGAGATGCCGTCGGTCACCCGCCCCCAGACCATCTCGCGCACGTTCGGCAGGGCGAAGCTCACGCCGATGCCGACGACGGCGAGCACCGCGAGGAGCTGGTTCACCGAAGCGAACACGCCGAGGACCTTGCCCTTGGCGAGCCGGCCCTTCTCCCCCGCCCCGCGGCCACCGCTGCCCCCTCCCCCGCGCATCGGCCGGGCACCGGCCTCGAGCGGCGCCTTGGGCTTGCGGGTGAACAGACGCTTGAAGAAACCGGGCTTCTTGGCCACCTCGGCCTCGACGAGCGACGCACCGCAGCGCCGGCAGAACTTGCGGGCCGGGTCGTTGCCCTCGCCGCAGGTGCCGCACACCAGGTCACCGGGCTTGATGACCCGGGTCGGCGGCTCCTTCTTCTCCTGGAGCTTCTTCTTGCGGGCGGCCGCATCGCCCTCACCGGGCTTGACCGCACCGATGGTCGGCTTCTGGGCGCCGACGTCGGCGACGGCGGCGGTGGCCGCCACGCCGGCGGCCACCTCCTCGGCCTTGCGGCCCTTGCCCTTCTTGGTGGTCTCGGGCGCCGCCCCGGTGGGCGTCGCCGCCTCCGCCGGGGGCGTCTCGGTGACCTTGGGCTTGGCCACCAGCAGGGCCGCCTTGCGCCGCGCCTCTTCCTCCTTGCGCTTGCGCTCCTCCTCGGCGGCCTTGGCCGCCGCCTCGGCCTCTGCCCTCGCCGCTTCGGCCTTGCGCGCCTCCTCCTCGGCCTTGCGGCGCTCCTCCTCGAGCCGGGCCTGCTCCTCAGCCGCCTTGCGGGCTTCTTCCTCGCGGCGAGCCTGCTCCTCGTCGGCCCTGCGGCGCTCCTCTTCGAGCCGGGCCTGCTCCTCCTCGGCCTTGCGGCGCTCCTCCTCGAGCCGGGCCTGCTCCTCGGCGGCGCGCCGGGCCTCCTCCTCGAGCCGGGCCTGCTCCTCAGCCGCCCGGCGGGCCTCCTCCTCGCGGCGGGCCTGCTCCTCGGCGGCGGCACGCGCCTCGGCCTCGCGGCGAGCCGACTCCTCGGCGGCGGCGCGGGCCTCCTCCTCCTTGCGGCGAGCCTCGGCCTCCGCGGCGGCCCGTGCCTCGGCCTCCTCGATCTTGGCGGCTTCCTCGGCCGCCCTGCGGGCCTCCTCCTCACGCCGGGCCTGCTCCTCTTCGGCCTTGCGCTGCTCCTGTTCGAGGCGAGCCTGCTCCTCGGCCGCGCGGCGGACCTCCTCGTCGCGCCGGACCCGCTCCTGTTCAGCCTTGCGGCGCTCCTCCTCACGGCGAGCCTGCTCCTCGGCCGCCTTGCGGGCCTCTTCCTCACGGCGGGTGCGCTCCTCGTCGGCCTTGCGGCGCTCCTCCTCACGGCGAGCCTGCTCCTCGGCCGCCTGGCGGGACTCCTCCTCGCGGCGAGCCTGCTCCTCGGCCGCACGGCGGGACTCCTCCTCGAGCCGGGCCTGCTCCTCGGCCGCCCGGCGGGCGTCCTCCTCGCGACGGGCGGCCTCCTCGGCGGCCAGGCGGGCCTCCTCCTCGCGGCGGGCGGCCTCCTCGGCGGCCAGGCGGGCGTCGGCCTCGGCCTGCTCGCGCTCGGCATCGGCGGCCGCCTCGACCTCCTCGTCGTCACCGGCCAGGGCACGCTCGATGCGTGACCGCAGCCCGGCCTTCTCCGGCTCGGCGGCCACCGCAGCGACCACCACCGGCTCGGCGGCGACCTCCTCGGCCACCTTCTCGCCGGCCCATTCCAGGAACGTGCCACACGACCCGCAGAAGGTGTCGTCCTCCTCGTTGCGGAAACCGCACTCCTTGCAGACGATCATCCTTCGCCCTCACTCCCCTCGTCGGCACTGTCGGCCGGCGGCGGAGGAGGAGGTTCAGGCTGACTCGCCCCTCCGCCCCGCTGGACCACCTCGACGAGATGCGCGAGGTGGGCCGGCTTGTTCTCGGCCACCATCCTGTCAAGCCGGGCGACGTCGACGGTGGAGGGGTCGTCGACTTCGAGGGTCACGAGGAACCGGTTGTTCTGGACGCCGGGCAGCTCACCGTCGGGCGTCTCGCTCCAGGCCACGCCCCCGCCTTCGGTGATGTCGGGTCGCGAGCCCGTGTACAGCTCGATGAGGTCGGCCAGCGCGCTCGCCGTGCCGAGGAACGTGCCCACGCCGGTGGCGTTGCGCACCAGCGTGCGGCGCCGCTCGACGCTCCAGTTCTGGTCGGGCAGGATGCCGAGCCAGCTGGCGAGGAAGTCGACGAAGTCCTCCGGGCACAGGTCGGGGTCGAGGTAGGCCCACAGGTTGTCGAGCGTCATCGGCACCGGGGCCAGCACGTCGTCGAGCCCCTCGCACCAGCGCTGGATGAACGGGTCGTCCTGGAACAGCGCCGGCAGCGTGGTCCCGATCGGGTGCTTCACCCCGAGACCCTCGATGCCGTGGCGAGCGCTGGCCGCCCCCCGGACCGGCGCGCCCCCGCTGCGGTGGGGTCCGCCGTACACCGGGATCGGTGGCTCGTGCGGTGCGCTGGTGTCGCTCATGAGACCAGCACCTGGTGCTCGTACGAAAAGACCAGCGCGTTGGCGTCGATGTCGATGCGCTGCACCGACTGGCCCCGCTCACCGCTGAGCGGGTCGGCCGCGAACAGGCGGGCGTCCTCGAGCAGCTCCACGCCCGGCAGCTTCTGCAGCACCGAGTACACCTCGCCCACATGGATCGGTCGGCCGAAGGGCCAGCCGTCGCTCTCGGGGCCACCGGTGACGGGGTGGAAGTAGCCGTAGAGGGCCGTGAGGCACTCGTCGCGCAGGCGGCGCGGCTCGAAGCGCGAGCGGGCCTTCACCCGCACGACCACGGTGATGCCTTGGTAGCGAGGCGGCTCGACGATCACTCGTGCGCCCATCACCCGACGGGCGTCGAGGTAGCGGGCGATGCGCTCGAGGGCGGTGGCGTCGGGGACCATCTGGTCGAACGTGACGCGTCCGAGCTCGCCGTCGGCCACCGCCGGCACCACGAGCACGCGCACGGCGCCCGGATCGTTCTCGTCGGCGGCCACGGCGCGGATGCGGGCGATCTCGGGCGCGGCCTCCTTGGCCAGCTGCTCGTAGTCGAGCGCGGTGACAGCCCGGTTGCGCGAGCGAAGCTGCAGCGGGCCGCGCATCTTCGCGTTCTCGATGTCCTCACCGTCGACGCCGCCGGAGGCGGCAACGCGGTTCTCGACGGTGGAGATGAACGGGATGGGGTTTCGCAGCACGGTGATCGTGCGGGCCTGCACGTTGCCCTTGCGCCCGCCGCCGGTGCGGTACTCGAGCACCCGGATGGGGGCCGCCTTCGGCGGGACGGCGCCGTACTGGCGCACCGAACCGTCCTCCATGCGGACGGCCGGGCCGAACACCACCTCGCCGGCGGACGCGTCGAGGACGAAGACCTTGGCGTCGGGGCCGCTGTCGGCGAAGTTGCTGACCTGGCGCCACTCGCTCCAGCCGCTCCCGGCCGCCACCTCCACGACGAACGCGTCGCCGGGCAGCACGGGTGACCGCTGCAGCTCGAAGCGCTGGCCGGGCACGCCCTCGGACAGCCCGACCACCTCGTTGCGGATGGTCTCGGCGTGGGTGGCGTCGACCTCGCCGCCGAGGAGCACGCCGGCGCACGTGAAGATCTTCGGGGGCGACGAGTAGAAGGGCTGACCCTCGACGGATTGCACCACGCGAGCCCGCAGCCAGCCGGCTCGCGTGGCGTTGATCACCGACGCCTCGTGGCCCTTGGGCACGCGCAGCGTCACGCGGCCGTCGCGGTTGAGGCCACCGGTAGTGTCCTCGATGACCACGCAGGCCACCCACGACCCGGCGCAGAACGCCTCCCACACGAGCGGCGGGTCGGTGGGGTCGACGCCGATGCCCTCGATCGTGCAGCGCAGGTCGAGGCCGACGATGCCGCGGGGCACGGCGTGGTCGAGACCGACGAGCAGGAGATCACCGGGGGCCGGCGGCGTGCTGAAGGCCAGGAACTCGGTGTTGAACTCGAGGTCCTTCAGCGTGGCGTCGTGGTCGACGACCTCGCCGCCGGTGTTGTGGTTGAACAGGTGCTCCACCCGCACGGGCGCCAGCTCGAGCGGGTCGATCGTGGAGAACGTGACCGGCTCGTCGGACTCGGTGCGCAGCGTGGAGACCTCGGTCCCCTCGGGCACCACGACGGGGTCGGGGACGGTGCCGGAGAGCCAGAAGGTGAGCTCGGTGCGGGCCGCAGTGGGCGGGAACAGCGACACGCCGAGCAGCTCGAGGAACTTCACGTAGAGCCGGTCGGGCACCCGGTTGAGCCGGTACAGCAGGAGGTCGGTCATCCAGGCGAACGTCTCGATGAGGGTGACGCCGGGGTCGCTCACGTTGTGGTCGGTCCACTCGGGGCACCGCTGCTGCACGAGGCGCTTGGCGTCGTCGACGAGCTGCTGGAAGCGGCGGTCGTCAAGGTTGGGGGCGGGCAGCACCATGCGGGTCACTCCTCGGCCGGGATGGAGTAGAAGGGGAACACGAGGTTGCGCGGGCTGTTCTCGGTGCGCACCCGGTAGACGATGTTGATGTAGATGGTGCCGACGTTCTCGTTGTCGAATGTGACGTCCACGTCGAGCACCTCGATGCGGGGCTCCCAGCGCACAAGGGCTTCCTTCACCTCGTACTCGAGCAGGCCGGCCGTGGTGGCGTCGGCCGACGCGAACACGTAGCTGTGGATGCGGCAGCCGAACTCGGGCCGCATCGGCCGCTCACCGGGCGCGGTGCCGAGCACGAGGCGCATGGCCTCCTCGATCTCCTGTTGCTTGGCCACCAGGGCGATGCCACCGGTGCTGTCGGTGCGCACCGGGAAGGCCCAGCCCCGGCCGACGAAGGCGTCGCTCACACCGTCCTCCTCACCCGAGCATCACCTGGCCGCCGCCCACCTTCACCATGGGAGCGTTCACGTCGACGCTGGCCGAGCCCTTCACGGCGGTCTTGAGGCCCTCGATGTTGACACCGCCACCCGTGGACTTGATCGAGATGTCCTGCGCCGCCTCGATGTTGACCTTGCCCGAGGTGGACTTGATCGTGATGTCCTTCATGCCCTCGATCTCCACCGTGCCGTTTGACTTGACCACGATCTTCTCCTTCTGCCCGTCGAGCCAGATGTGGAACTGGCCGTTCTTCACGTCGACCTTCACGAAGTTCTCGTTCGACGCGTCGCGGAACTGCAGGAAGTTGCCGGAGACCGACTTGATCACCCACGAGGTCGGTTTGCCGTCCTTCGCGTAGTCGCCCGAGGTCTTGGGCAGCAGGTTGCGCTGGTTGTAGAGCGACCCCACCACGTACGGCGCCCGGGCGTCGCCGCGGTCGAAGGCGACCAGCACCTCGTCGTTCACTGCCAGGGGCATGAACAGGCCTCGCTGCTCGCCCGCCCCGAGCGTCGCGACTCGGGCCCAGTTCGTCTCGAGCTTGTCGTCGATGGCCAGCTTCACCTTGACCCGACCGAGTCCGTCGGGGTCGTCAGCGTTGGTGACGACGGCGGGCACGACCCCGACGATGGGCTGGTAGCCGGCGCTCATCGGGCCGGCGGTGTCGCCGCGCACGAGGCCGAGCAGGCCGCGGTCGCTCAGCCCCGACGCCGAGAAGTGGCACCGGTAGCCGTCCTCGTCGAGCACGTGGCGCACCTGCGTGAGCGTCCACTTGCCGGCCACGTCGGGGCCGACGTTCTTCACGTTGAGCAGCACCCCTGCCTGCAGGTCGGGGCGCCCGACGGCCGTGCCGTCGGCCTCGGCGTGCGCGCCAGCCAGCACTTCCAGGACGCCTTTGGCCGCATTCTCCGCCTCAGCCGGTGAGGTGACGGCCAGGTCGGTGACGACGACCTCCTGGCTGCTCCTCGCGGCACTGTTGACGATCGACGTCACGTTCTTGCCGAGCGCGGCCGAGCTCTTCCCGCTCGGGCTCGAGGCCGTGCCCACCACCTGCGTGGCTTGCTTCTGGTCCCAGCTGACCACCTTCACGCTCTTCACCGACGACGCGCCGCTGACACGGGGGTAGAACGCGGTGAGCACGACACCAGGGCCGCTCTGGAACGATGCGTCCACCGCCGTCCCCCCACCCGGCCTCTGCACCACGAGGGCGGCCCCGGCGGGGTCGTCGACCATCATGCGTGCGACCATGCCGCGCTCGCGCGCCCGCGCCATGACGAACTCCCAGTCCGTCAGGTTGATGCGGTGCACGACCTGGTGGACTGGCAAGTTCACTTCGGAGAGGTCGCCTACCCTGAGGCCGGCCGCGGAAGCGATCTGCTGGATGATCTGGGTGTCGCTGACCTGGTTCAGGCTCTCGGTCTTGCGGCCGACGTGGAGCTTGTAGGACTTGTCGTAGGCCTGGAGCTTGAGGACCCGGCGGTGCTCGTCGTCGTGGACCTCGTAGCCGGTGATCACCCCGTCGAACAGCAGCTTCGGAACCGAGGGTGTGGTGTTGTTGCCCACGGCGATCTTCACCTTCAGTGCTGCGCCGATGCTGGCCCCGACGACGGCCAGGCCCTCCGCCTGCTGGTCCGCCACCGTGACGAGGCAGGCCGACGGCAGGAGGAGATGGCTGTCGACCACAACTTCGACGACCTTGCCCATCGCGGGCGCCCCGAGGGCGCGGCCGTCCATCTCGATGGTCAGCTGAGGGGCGACCGTCACGGCGTCAGCGCATTCCGGCGGCGTCGGACTTCGACGGCAAGAGGAGATGGACTCCCGGCGGCACGGCCAGCGGGTCGTCGATGCCGTTCACCTCGGCGATCGCCCGCCAGTAGTTGGGGTCGCCGTACTCCTTGTAGGCGAGGGTCTGCAGGTTGTCACCCTCGATGAGCTGCTGGGTCCGGCGCCCGGACGGCCCCCCCGACGTGGGGTTCTGGCCCCGGGGCGGCTCATGGCTGCCCTTCATGGCGATCGTGACCTCGGCCCGGGCCGGGGTGCCGTCCTTGTTGAACAGCAGGTACGTGGCGTTGATCGACTCGACGTAGCCCTTGAAGTGGTACTTGCCCCACACGAAGCTCATCTCCGGAGGGCGGGAGTTCTCGGCCGTCGGGTCCTCCGGGTCGGTGAGGGTGCACAGCTTCTTCACCAGCTCGCCGACGTCCTTGCCGAGCCCCGGAGGCGCCTCCCACTCGTCGAGGAGGATCTTGAACGACAGCGACGCCGAGTGGGTGCCGGTGTAGTGATTCTGGGCGGCGCCCTGCGAGCCGGTGGTCGTCTGCTCGGTGAAGCGGGCGCTCTTCGACTCGGTGAGCGTCTCGGGGTTGAAGCGGAACGCGAACCCGGCGTCCTTGTCCCACGTACCGCTGAACCATGCGCCGATGCCGCCGAGCGACGTGGCGGCGCCCATCGCGGCGCCGGCGAGCGCGCCCCCGATGCCACCGAGCCCGCTCGGCGCCTTGATGAGCATCGCCTTTTCGACCTTCAGTCCCACTGCCATGGTGATCCTCCTAGAGGGCTCCGCCGACGGCAGCCCCGACCGCGCCGCCGACACCGAGGAAGCCGTCGTGGGCCAGCACCAAGGTCTCGATGGCGATACCGTTGCCGGCGGCATCGAAGCCGTTGACCGACCAGCTGACGGGGAACAGACCCGTGAGGGCCCAGGTGTACACCACAGTGCCGGCGACGTCGCAGATCGAGATCTGGCCGGCCGAGCGCCGGATGGCCGGTCCCTGGAAGCTGGCCACCCAAGCGGCCACGGCGTTGGTCTCGTCGGTCACTGCCCGCTGCAGCGTCACGTTCTCGTACTTCATCCGGCCGGGCAGCTTGTGGACGAAGGCGTTCTGCCCGCCTTCGACGTACTCCTTCACGTCGTAGGTCGCCTTCAGCCCGTCGACCTTGGTCCACGAGCCGAAGGCGAGGGCGTCGACCGTGACGATGAACTTGTTGATCTGGGCCATGTACGCCATCGGGACCCCTAGCGGCCGAAGTCGGTGGACATGCCGGCGCGCTCGCGCTGGCGAAGGAGCTCGCGCCGCAGGCGGCGCTCGAGCGGGAGGTAGAGCTTCTCGGCGAGCTCGTCGATCTGCTGCGGGTTCTCGAGGGAGAGCCCGCCCATCGACGACCCGGTCGACGACGAGGCCGACATCTGGGGAGGCATCGACGGCGGCGCCGGCAGGTCGGTGACCGAGCTCTCCTCGTAGGTGCTGGAGAGCGGAGCGGAGTTGCTGCGCTGCTGCTGCGGCGAGGCCAGGTCGACGGTCGGGTGCTGCACCACGTTCGACGCCGCGCTCGACACGTTGTCGAGCCGCTGCACGGCCGGCGGCGCGGCGGGCGCCGCCACGACGGGCAAGCGCGAGACCCCGAGGTGCACGGGACCGCCAGGCTCGTCGAGGCGGGGCACCGGGGGGAACGTGGCCGTCATGCCCATGGGTGACGACCGCACCGTGGCAATGCCCGAGGCCTCGGCCGCCCGCTGCGCGTGGGCGATGACGGCCGAGAGGGGCGTCGTCGGCCGGGTCGCGACCGCCGCAGATGCCGGCGCG